>SAMEA3663036__coassemble_773_pt1 | contig 13454 bp, 9 predicted proteins | sample SAMEA3663036__metabat2_low_PE_031 | metagenome-assembled genome bin SAMEA3663036 (sample SAMEA3663036) | pig gut metagenome | biome: pig gut; feature: pig-associated habitat; material: faeces | place: France | collected 2012
GAAACAGCGAGAAAGTAGCAAGGCCTCGCATACGTTTCAAAAAACAAACAGAGTATAGCAATCATATGATTCTTGCTCTGTTTTTTATTTGCCTATCGGATGGATGCTCTGAAAAGCCGATCCAACGCTCCATTCTTGCTACAAAACATATTTATGTTGAAACACATCCTATTATTTAAAAACGTTTGCGAGCGCCTTTTTGACGAGCTTGTCAAAGAGTGGCTCCAGGACCGTTACTCCATTGTATCAGGAACATTCCGAGTAATCAATGGACATAAGGTTCGAGTCAGGAAGAGTCATCTGAGACGGAAACGTTGATGGTGATTTCTTAGTCTGTAAGGACTGCTACTTTCACATCCGAATAAGCCAAGGGGAGGTATTTTCTTAAGAGAATACCTCTCTGCGGTTTATTTTACCGGATCAAAATAAGTATCCGGCCTCTCTGGGTTGAAGATTTCATTGCAATACATCACAGTCACAAGATCTTCTGTATCAGAGAGATTGATGATATTGTGAGTGTAGCCAGGGAGCATTATAACGCTTTGAATCTTGTCTCCGCTGACCTCAAATTCGAGAATCTCTGGATTGCCATCTTCATCCAATTGGTCCGGTCGTGGGTTTTCGGGACGCATCTGAATCAGTCCGTGGCCTTTGACCACGATGAACTGCTCCCATTTGGTATGGTGCCAGTGCTGGCCTTTGGTGATGCCTGGTTTGCTGATGTTGATGCTGACCTGACCACAATTGAGGGTGTGAATCAATTCGGTAAAGGAGCCTCTGTCGTCCACGTTCATCTTCAGGTCGAAGATTGCGCCTTCCTTTGGCAGATAGCTGAGGTAGGTGCTGTAGAGCCTCTTCGCAAAACTGTCGGCTGGAATCTCTGGAATCATCAGAGTTTTCGGCATCTCCTTGAACTGATGGAGAAGGTCCACGATTTCGCCCAAAGTTGCATTGTGGGTTAGCGGGCAGTAACAGTAGCGTCCCTCGGCAGAAGGAAGCACTTCAAGACCTTCGAACTCACAGTGATGCTCCTCGCCCTTGAGTGCGCAAATCATCTCCTCCACAAGGTCGTCAATGTAAAGGACTTCCAATTCAACGCTCGGATCATTAACCGTAATTGGGAGGTCATTTGCGATGTTGTTGCAGAAGGTGGCGATGGCACTGTTATAGTTCGGGCGGCACCATTTGCCATAGAGATTAGGGAAACGGTAAACCAGCACTTTCACTCCGTTCTCTTCTCCGTATTGCAGGAAGAGGTCTTCACCTGCCTTTTTGCTTCTGCCGTATTCGCTGTTGCCGAAACGACCAGTAAGGGAGGCTTGGGCGCTGCTGGAGAGCATCACCGGGGCCTTGTTGCCGTGCTCCTTGAGGGTGTCAAGAAGGGTGCTTGCAAAGCCGAAGTTGCCTTTCATAAAGTCCTCAGGGTTCTGGGGACGGTTGACTCCTGCAAGGTTGAACACGAAATCGCACTCGGCGCACCACTGGTCAAGTTGTTCCGGTGTGCTGTCAAGGTCGTACTCGAAGACTTCATCTATTACAAGGGCCCCGTAGCACCTGGCTTTGCCGGTTTTTATGTTATTGAGTTGGGCGCAAAGGTTCCTTCCAACAAAACCTTTGGCACCTGTTACAAGAATCTTCATTATTTTGCAATATTTGCGATGCCATTAAGTTCATTCTGTATGTACTCGAGAGCGGCAATCTTTGCCTTGGTCTCCTCAATATTCAATCTGCGCGTATTGTCGGAATTGAACTCAGACAATTCACAACGCTTCTGGTCACCCTCGGTGAAGTACTTATCGTAGTTGAGCGTGCGGTTATCAGCTGGAACACGATAGAAGTCGCCCATATCCACAGCCTTGGCGCACTCCTCATTGGTAAGGAGAGTCTCGTACATCTTTTCGCCATGACGGATACCAATCACCTTGATGTCCTCCTTCTTGCCACCAAACAACTCACAAACGGCTTCTGCCTGAGTCTGGATGGTACATGCAGGAGCTTTCTGCACGAGGATGTCACCATTCTCACCATGTTCGAAAGCGAAGAGCACGAGATCCACAGCCTCTTCGAGCGACATTATGAAACGAGTCATCTTTGGCTCGGTGAGGGTGATAGGGTTGCCATTACGAATCTGGTCAATCCATAGAGGGATTACTGAGCCACGGGAGCACATCACATTGCCGTAACGGGTGCAGCAGATCTTGGTATTGAGCGAGTTGCGCGACTTCGCCACTGCAATCTTCTCTTCAAGAGCCTTGGAGATACCCATAGCGTTGATAGGGTAAGCCGCCTTGTCGGTAGATAGGCAGATGACGCACTCCACACCCGAGTCGATGGCAACATCCAGCACGTTGTCCGTTCCGATGACATTGGTCTTCACTGCCTCCATCGGGAAAAACTCGCACGATGGCACCTGCTTGAGGGCTGCTGCATGGAAGATATAATCCACACCACGCATAGCAGTCTTCAGTGTCGATTTATTACGCACGTCACCGATATAGAACTTAATCTTGTTAGCCACTTCAGGCATCTTTGCCTGATACTCATGGCGCATGTCGTCCTGCTTCTTCTCATCGCGCGAGAAGATGCGGATTTCTGCGATATCTGTTTTCAAGAAGCGGTTAAGTACGGCATTACCAAAACTGCCTGTACCGCCTGTAATCATCAGGACTTTGTCTTTGAAAATACTCATATTATTAATTATTTGAATTTATTCTTTGAATTTATGTCCATCATATTAGGATCGTAAGTATTCTCTTCTCCAAACCATTGATTTTCAATGGATTTTGTGTTCCCATTTCTTTCTGACCTTATCTTGCAAGTTTGCAGAACTTCCAGTAATCTTAGTCCTCGTCCTCGCTGTATTTTCTCATCGTGCTACAACAACCAGACTTATTGTACTGACGCAGACCTGCTGCATAAACTACTGTACCAGACTTGAGCTGCTGTCCTGATTCCCGATTGTTGTTTGTTTCCATTTGCCTTGAAATTTATGTTTCGGTAAAGATGAAACTGTTCCTTCTGATGGTAAGGCGGAGAAGTGGATGCTTACGACATTTACGCACATCTTTCCCGCCAATCCTTAGCCGAAGGAGACACAAGACAACAAATCTCGACAGCCGATAGCCACCTAAATGAATTCAAAGAAAAGTTTGTGAATATATGAACCTCAATATCATCAAAACAATATGGGATTTTTAAGGCGTACATAAATTCAATTTCACTAATAGCTGTATATATCCCTTCCAACAAGTTTGTTCATATGCTCCTCAATTTTTAACAACAAAGCCATAGAACGTTTTACTTCATGCGATGTTGTCATTGGTGTGTAACCGGTAGAGTGAGACAGTGGATTCAAGGAAACTTTTTGAAATATCATCAACTCTGATAGTGAGTTACGCAACTTTCTAATATCACTATTCGCCTTATAATCGTCGAAAATTTGAATCAGGCTTACAGAAAGTGCAGAACCGCTTGTATCGGCATATACATCTTTTGCAATTTCCTTAATCATATCATAGATGGTCAACACTCTTTTATTTGCCGCGTCCCATTTATAATAAATCTCGTCATTATTGTTTATTGCATTCAGAATTGTTCCCACTTCTGCAATTCCGCCTACACATACTATTTTAGAGAACTCTTGTACAAGATACTCAAATCGTTGTCTAAGCTGGTTTCCTGCATTAAATTCATCTCCTGGTATATATTGTTTTTTTATCACTTTTGTTGATTTACTATTCAAAGTATGGACTTCGGCATCCTGAGCCTTTTCGACAATACAAAAACCAATCCACCGGTCTTTCTCTCTCCATGCTGTTGAGAAAGAATAATTGGTAATATTGAAGAACGAGGGGCTATGTGTAAATATCAATTTTTGATAATCATTGAGATACTCGTGAATATACTTTAACAAAAACGTGCGATTAGCTGAATCCATACTTCCCACCACATCATCCAATACAAGAACATGGTGTTTAGCCGTTTTTTTTCGATCGTTGTTCAGAATGGCTGTAGTCAAAATCAAAAAATTGATAATCCTCAGTTTCGCTTCATTGAACAGCCCACACAAATTATTGTTGACCGCAACTGTCATTCGATTCTTGTCCTTTAATGCGACCCTCCAATGTGTATCCACCTGATTAAGCGAAAGCTCCAGATTTGGCTCATGAAAGTCACTATTCAAAATAGCATTAAACAATTCTACCAAATCATCCTTATTATCAGCCACATATTGTTGAGCATCTGCAATGTTAACCATAGCCGATTGTAACAACATATCAATTTCTATGATGTCTCTTGGCCTTATATCATCAGTATTGATAATGTTCACATCATAGTCCGCTGTTGGAACCGATGTGTACGGATTGCCATCTATCTCTATACTAAAAGACGTTAGCGGGGTTTTCTGATTGTTGTATGAGTTCAGTATATCCGTTTCAGCCGCCATCCTATCAGCAGGAAGAACCACAGTATTCGGTATAATTGAGTCGAACAGCTTTTTTCTATGAAAACAAATCTTTAGGACATCATACACGGATGATTTACCTGAGCCATTTTCTCCAAAGAACAATGCATTCTTTCCGTCCAATTCTATTTCACACCTATTGTCAAAAGCCTTGAATTTTTGTAGGGATATAGAGTTCATATGATTTATTTTTTGAAGAATGAGAGTAACAAATTCTTAAAATGTCTGTTCCTGTCAACCCAATCTGAGTAAAAGAAGTGAGTTCCCTTGATAGCATTTTGTACATATCTATTGGTTGAAGTCTTGTAGTATTTTGCCTTCTCATTTATAGAGTTATACCTTTTTGGAATATCAAGCACTACGAGATTGCCAATACTGTTACAAATGTCATTCAAATTTTCATACTGCCAATCAGAGCCGAGCAAATACTCATCCCGCAAGTTTACTATCTTGTCAATGGAATATTTTGTAGGAATCTCTGATTTTGTTTCCAAGTGATATGCCAAGAGAGCATACGCATTTTTCAGTCTTCCTAAATGATCGAAATAATCAGCAGTCATATTTTCCACTTGGTAGGTATCAATGGAGTTTTGGAAACTAACGATACGTATAATGTTGTATATCCCAAATTTCACAGAAGTGGTAGCACCAGAATAAAGGCAGTATCTTGCAAGAGACTGAAGAAAAGAAATGAACGCCGTTTTCTGGTCATCGTTTTCCACATCATAGTGATACAGATATACCACAATAGCATAAATTGGGTATTGGTTGGAGTACTCATTCAATATTTGTAGCCAAGGACTGATTCCCTTGGTTTTGAGGCCTTCCGATTTAATATACTTCAAAATGCTTAGTATTTTATTCAATTCGCCCAATACTTTGTCGTAAGGCATTGTAAGGAGCGGAGAGAAGCTTTCATTCGTAAAGAATTCTCTTAGTTTCTTTTCCCCACTCGTAATTTTTTGGTTGCCTCTGATAATATGCGAATAAAAGCGGAAAATGTCATCAATGCAATACCCTTGTGCGTTACATTCCGTCTTGAAGTCAACCCATTGTGCCACGAAATCTTCTCGCTCACCCTTTTTATAAGCAGACTCATAAAGCCGTGCTTTGAAGATGTCGGCATCACCCAAATCCATGCCTCTATTGTTGATAGTCTCAAAAATCGTGAGGGCCTTGCCTATGGCATCCTTCTCCTCATCAGCCGTCTGGACGATGGGCAGCATAGAAACTTTTTTCATCAAGTATTTTGCGAACTGATTTAAAGCCCCTGCATTTTCTTTAAACTTTCTGTCTGTTGTAAAGAGCTGATAGAAAAGAAGCAGCGAATACTCTATTGTGGAAGAACATTTAGTCTCGACAATACTGTTGCCTACTATAGTTTCTGCCAATCGCCTTTCTGTCGTTTCTTTATCTAGAGCATACACATCTTCAAGAGCCTTATTATCATCGTTCTCAAAGATGTTTGACTTTATTTTTGGCAAGTTATCGTTTCCTTCCCATGGCTCCACATACAATGCTGAACGAAGTGAGTTAAGTTCCGGCATCAGCATGGACAACACCTTAATGAGGTTCCATATTGTGATAAGTCGTTGCTGGCCATCCACAACTGAACTTTCACCTGTCAAATCATACTTCTTGTTTCGTGCTAATATTACGTTCCCCACAAAATATGGTTCGTTTTCCTCAAAAGCGTCCATCAAATCCTGATACAACTGATAGCATTGCTCGTTACCCCAGGAATAAGGACGTTGATATGGAGGAATTATATAGGTTTCTGTTGTCTGACAGAACATTCCCTCTATAGACTTTTGCTCTGCTGATAATGAAATCATATTTAGTTAGTATTTATGTATTTCTACTGCAATAAATTTCTTTAAGATATGATCTTCAAGATGGTCAAGACACTCCACAACTTAAACACCTTTTCTTACATTGATCGGGGCCGAATGTTGGGCCATTAAGCAATTGCTATCTGATTTGCAGAAAATTTGCGAAAAGACCTTTAGGGCAAATAATCCGAGTGTTAACAGTTAGCACGTAATTTACGTTATTTTTGAATAGAGACAACAACAGTTCCAGATAGAAATCATCAAGAAGAATCCTCTGGGCTTCCTATAATTGCCAAAACACCTTTTATTTTCACAGATTTATCTTCAAATATTCAATTCCAAAACGATTGATGTGATAACAGAACGTTTTCTTATCACACTCCCAAAAACCAGATTCGCAGATACTATCCAATAATCATATAACGTTATGAGTAACACCTTGACAATTGTGTGGCATCCATTGTTTGCTAGAAAGGCTTTGGGGCATGATAAAATCACCCACTTTAACATCCGAATAATCTGGATTCTGATGTTTAAATTCTTTCAAGATTCTCTAAACGAGTAAACGTTCACTGCTATTTAATTCTTCTGGATTTTTCATAAATTCATTATACACTCTACTTTAATTTTGAGGCAAGTTTCGGAGCCGACAAGCCGGTATACATCTTCAAGAACGCCAACGCCACCTTGCCTTCAGGAGTGAAGAAGGCGAACGATATCGCCATCTCTCGAAGAGGAAGGAGTGACTTAAAATCATGCTCTGTATATGCAATCTGTTGCTGAGTGTCAGATAAATTTCGTACTGTTGCTATGAGTTATTTTTGCTCATTTCCTCCGGAATTCACTTTTTCAGGGTGTTCGGAAGAATATTAATTTCCTTGTACTAAGATACAAAATATATAACACATTAACCATCCCCTTCTCACTCGGAAAATTCTCGGATTCTCTGCTCCTCGCTGCGCTTGCAGATGAGAAGCTGGCCGTTTTTTTCGGAGACTATGTAGCCGTCGAGGCCCTGGATGGCTACCTTGGTGAGGGTGGAGTCGGTGTTTACTATGCAGTTGGTGCAGTCTATCAGGCGGATGCCTGTGCCCACAAGGGCGTTGCCGTTTTCGTCTTTGGGGAGGCGCTCGTAGAGGGACTGCCAGTTGCCAAGGTCGCTCCAGCCAAAGTCTGCCGGATGGGTATAGACCAGGCCTTCGGCTGAGGCTGGCTCCATCACGGCGTAGTCTATCGAGATTTTCTCGCATGTTGGAAAAATCTCATCCACCTTGTCTTCTGCAATCATCCTGTCCATGTCCGCGGCAAGGTTCGGTTTGTACCTGCGGATGGAATCTGTGATTGTCCGGACATTCCAGACGAAGATGCCGGCGTTCCAGAGGTAGCCTCCGTCTGCAAGATAGGCCTTGGCTGTTTCAAAGTCGGGTTTTTCCTTGAAGGCCACAACCTTATGGATTTCTCCTTCCACCTGCTCTGCAGACTGCACATAGCCATAGCCGGTTTCAGGGCGATGAGGGGTGATGCCGATTGTGACGATTCTCTGCTGCTCTGATGATACGAACTCCAGGGCATTTCCGATGACTCTCCTAAACTCGCCCGGGTTCATCACGACGGCATCTGACGGAGTCACGACGATGTTTGCATCGGGGTCTTCCTGGCGGATTCTCCAGCATGCCCAGGCAATGCATGGGGCAGTGTTTCTGGCTGCAGGCTCTGCGAGGATGTGTTCCGCCGGGATTGACGGAAGCTGCTCCCTTACGGTCTGCACATAAGCGGCATTGGTTACAATCCAGAAATTGGAATCAGGGCATATTCCCTGAAAACGGTCAACCGTCATTTGGATAAGCGTCCGTCCACAACCCAGGATATCGATGAACTGCTTGGGGTGCTCGGGGGTGCTGAGAGGCCAGAAGCGGGAACCTATTCCCCCGGCCATGATGACGACATGATTCATGATGCAACTATTTCTTGTCAAACATTTCAAATTCCGAGTTCTTGGAAATGAACTCCGGAACAGTCCTCTTCATCAGCTGTACGGTCTGAGGGATATCCACTGCGCGAGAAAGCCCCTCAAGCTGAGCAACGACATCATTAGCATTATTGTAGTCATACTCACGGACCTTGGCTATGCGGATGCGGTCATGGTTGGTCGGAAGGGTGTTCTCCTTGTTGCTGAGGACTTCCTCATAGAGTTTCTCGCCCGGACGCAGACCGGTGTAGGTGATGTTGATGTCCTTGTCAGGTATGAAGCCTGCGAGCTCGATCATTCTCCTCGCAAGGCTGGCAATCTTGACACTTTCGCCCATGTCAAAGACGAAGATCTGATTGCCTGTGGACATCGTTGCTGCTTCCATCACAAGGCGGCAGGCTTCAGGAATGGTCATGAAGAAACGGGTTATGTCAGGATGTGTGACCGTCACAGGGCCGCCTTTTGCAATCTGCTCGCGGAAACGAGGGATGACAGAGCCGTTGGAGCCGAGGACATTGCCAAAGCGGGTGGTGACGAACTTGGTCTTGCCCTTGCGTTCGCCTTTTTCGATTGCAAGTCCGAGGGACTGGACGTAGATTTCCGCAAGGCGCTTGGTACAGCCCATGATATTGGTAGGATTGACTGCCTTGTCGGTCGAAATCATGACCATCTTTTCCACATCATACTCTATGCATTTGTCAGCAACGTTCCTGCTGCCAGCGACATTCACCAGGACTGCTTCACATGGGTTCTCTTCCATCAATGGAACGTGCTTGTAAGCTGCTGCATGAAAGACAACCTGCGGATGGAATCTGCTGAAAACATAGTCCAGTCTTGCAGGAATCCTTACGTCACCGATTATCGGATGGAACTTCAATGCAGGGTAGGTTTCTTCAAGTTCAAGGCGAAGATTGTGCATCGGAGTTTCTGCATTGTCAAAAAGAACGAGCTCCCCGACTCCGAACGATGCAAGTTGACGGCAAAGTTCCGAACCTATGGAACCTGCCGCTCCTGTTACCATTATGGTTTTTCCATGGAAATTCGCTGTAATCTCATCCATAGAGATTTTAATCTCCGGACGTCCGAGAAGGTCCTCAATCTTAATCTCTCGTACTGACGGTGCTCCGACTTTTCCATCTACGACTTCCTCAACGGAAGGAGAATACAAGGTTTTGATTTTTAGTTTATTGCAATATCTTATAAGACGGCCCTCCTCTTCACGGGCATCACTTCTGTGGGCAAAGATTACAGATCCGATTCCAAGCTGACTTGCAATTCTTCTGAAATCTGCCTCGTCTTCAAAGGTATAGACATTCTTGTCATGAATCATGTGGCTGCTCTTGGAGTCCCCGTACACAATGAAACCAAGGACATTGAATTTTGCGCTCAATTCCATCGTACGAACAAACGAAATGGCTTTGTTGTCCGTACCATATATCAGGACAGAATCTCTGTTGCGGGTTATCTGAAGATGGATGCGCACTACATCGTAAGCAAACACCATAGCCACTCTCATCATGACAAGAAGCAGTATGGTAATCATTCCGTCTGCAAACAGAAGTCCCCACAAGAGGACATCGCCAATCTTCACAAAAGATGCAGCGAGCATAATGACTCCGACGATGACTTCCTTAAGAAAGACAGCTATGCACAGACGGCCTATTTCACGCAGATTTGAGTGCCTGATTACAGAACGATAGGTTTTCATTATGTAGAAAGCCACGCCTATACCTATCACTCCAGATATAATCCAGGTAAGGGCGAATGCAAGTCCTCTCGCCGCCATTGCTGGGAACATCACCCGAAAAGCAAGCATAGCGAAAAGCGATGACAGAGCTGACACAAGCATGTCCAGTGCAAATATCACATAGACATTCAGGTACTTGTCGAAATATAGTTTTTCCAAATATCTGTTCATGGCAATAAAATTTATTTAACACACAATGATTCTGATTTTCTATAGCTGCGACTTGAGTTTGGCAAGGTATTCCTTGCCGAAGAGCTCCCATGCAGCGCATCCTGCGCCGAAGAGGAACACCCAGATGAGTAGGATCTTAGCTTTTGAAGGGCCGGCCTTGCGGTCTGGAATTGAGACCGGTTCGAGAGTTGCAAACACAGGTTTTGCTTCCTGTTCCTTGATACGGGCAGCCTCGAGCTGGGTTGCGACCTGCGAGAAGACCTGGTAGGCAAGGTTCATTTCCTGCTGCAGGCGTGTTAGCTCTGCTCTTGCACTTTGCTTGACCACCGCGCTGTTGGCATCGGCATAGTTGGCATAGGCCTGCTGGGCTGCATAGTATTCGTCACGACGCTGGTTGTATATTTCCGTAAGATTCTTCACATCCTGACTGACCTTCGAGGTACGGTACCTTGTCATATAGGTTTTCAGATTCTCGACCACCGCATCAGCAACCGCTGCGACGACAAGCGGGTCCTGCATCTGGACCTTGATGTCCGTCTTGCCGGTCTTCTTATCGACTGTGACTACAATTTTCTTGCTCAGGCCGTCAAGAGCCTTGCGCTGCTTGGTGGGAAGGTTCATCGGATTAAGAACGGCATTCGGGTCTGCCTCTTCCTTTTCCTTGAACAGAGACATCACCCATGCAAGTCCCTTGAACGGAGCGGAGATGATTGCACTCCACCATGGAACCTTCTGATACTCAAGCAGATAGTCCATCAGAGTCGTTTCAATCACTTCCTTCTTGCGCTCGAATGTCACAGGAGTCTGGGAGAGTTCGAAAAGGAAGGGTGTCGAGGCCACCACATCCGGGAAGAAATCCACGCGAATTGCATCGACGCTGTTGTCGAGGTTGACGCCCATCATGGAGGCGATGGAGCTGACTCCCGATCCCATCTTCTGCTCGGTCTCGGGGGCAAGCTTGACGCTTACCTCATAGTATTTTGGAAGGCTGAAACCTATTACGAGACCGATGATTGCGCCGACGCCGCACCAAAGAAGCACTTTCTTGCGGGCTTTCCACAGGCGCATCACGTATTCCATGATGTTGATTTCGTCTTCAGGTTCTGGGGTATTGTATTGGAGGTTTTCGTTCATTGTTGTTTGGTTTTTAGATGTCTCGACTTCGCTCGACATGACAATCAATCTCGTTCGGCGGGTTGTCAATCTCGCTCGATATGATAATCGTTGTCATCTCGACTGAGCGAAGCGAGCGGAGATATCTACTTAATAATATTGTAAAGTGTACCAAGCATAGAAGCAATTGAAGCAGTAGTAGTAGCAACGCCGAGGATGTTCTGCAGACTTCCTTCCCTCTTCTTGCGGTCCGGTACTATGATTTCGCAACCAGGCTCGATTACATTCTTGCTATTGGTGCGGGCACGGGCCACCTTTCCATTGAGATAGATGACATAGGCGCGGGATTTCTTCGCCCTGAACCCGTAGCCGCCGGCCATTGTTGCATAGTCCTTGACTCTGAGGCCATCAATGTATGTCACCGTATTAGGATAGAGGACGCTGCCGCTGACCTTGACCGTCGATATCATCTGAGGAAGGGTGAGAACGTCGCCCTCACGCAGAACAATGTCGTCGTCGCTGCCCGGCTTTGCCAGGGCTTTCTCGAGGTCGATTCCGACAGAGAACTTCTCTGCGGTATTTATCTTGTCAACCGAAAGGGAATCTGATGCCGCATTAACCATCGAGAGAGCTGCCTTCAGGCGGCTGCGCTCTTCTTCATTCATCACCCTCTCGAGACGTGCACCGTGCACATAAGCCCAGGATGTTGCTCCTCCGGCCATCTTCACGGCATCCGAAAGCCTCATTCCCCGAAGCGGCATTGCATACATTCCCGGGAACACCACTTCCCCTTCCACGCGGATGTGGCGCTGAGGGCTGTATTCCGGACTTCTTCTGACATAGATCTGGTCGTATGGCTGGAGCACGAATTCAGCACCTGCTCCCACAACCAGGCCATCTCGAATCGGGAAGGTGAACACCTGGCTGATTGTGTCTGAAGGGTGTTCGGTGTCCTGTTTGCGGATACGGCGGCTGACATCGAGTTTGGCAAGGGATGCCGATTCCAGAAGTCCACCGGCCTGCAGAATCACATCCTGCACAGTCATATTGGCAACAAACGGGAACGAGCCCGGCTTCTCCACTTCTCCCACTATGGTGATTGTCCCGATATCCTCTACATCGAAGATACTTGAGATGTCAAGGATGTCGTTTCGACGCAGCTCGACGTCGGGTGCATCTCCGCTGAGTATGGCGCCAAGGTCCAGGCTCAGGACTTCTGTCTTGAGGTTCTCGCATTCACGGAAAAGCAGGGCACGTGTTGTGAAGGCGTCTTCCTTTAGACCTTCGGCACGTTTGATGAGGGTCGTGACAGTTGTCACGCCATTTCCAAGCTCATACATTCCAGGACGGTAGATTGCTCCGCGAACCTCAACCCTGTTGGCGTAGCGGTCGAGGATGCCACCGACGCTGATGCTGTCGCCATCGCAGAGCTGGAAGCTTGAGTAGGCTTCTTCATCGACGGTGTGGATGCTGTGCTCACGCCCGTTGCGACGTTCTACGGTAAGACTTGCGCTGTAGGCATCTCCACGGAAGCCTCCGCAGTAGCTGAGCAGGTCTGAGATTGTCTCTCCCGTGGTGAGTTCGTAAGACATCGGCCTTTTTACACTGCCTGTGATTTCCACGATGGATTCGTATGTCGGCACCTTCACCACATCGTCATCCTGGAGGATGATGTCGTCGTATTTTGTGTAGCCATTCTGCATGAATTCATACAGGTCAAGGTCTGCAATCTGCTTTCCCTTGCGGATGAGATAGACGTGGCGCACACTTCCAAGGCGTGCAAATCCTCCTGCCATGTAGAGAGCATGATATACTGTAGAAAGCGAAGAAAGAGAGTATGTTCCGGGAACAGCGACTTCTCCGAGAATGTTTACCGTCACGGTTCTGAGGTTTCCGAGGGTGAGGCGGGTTTCGCTGTTTGCGCCCTCGCCGTCAACCGGATATATTGCACCGAGACGCTTGCGCATGTATTTGTCTGCCTCATCGACTGTCATGCCGCTGATATAGACCGGTCCGATGCCGCTGATGTTGACAGAGCCGTCAGGGGCAATGACATCTGTGATTGCGGCCTGACTGGCTCCCCAGATGTCTATGATAATCTGGTCGCCGGGGCCGAGTACATAATTTGTCGGAGTCGGGATGTTCTGGCGTGGGGCA
>SAMEA3663036__coassemble_799_pt1 | contig 13141 bp, 11 predicted proteins | sample SAMEA3663036__metabat2_low_PE_031 | metagenome-assembled genome bin SAMEA3663036 (sample SAMEA3663036) | pig gut metagenome | biome: pig gut; feature: pig-associated habitat; material: faeces | place: France | collected 2012
TTTTCCTGCCGGATTGGGGAGATACTCCAGTGGCGGAACTCCTTCGCTTTAAAGAAGAAGGATACAGCAGAGTCTGGAGAGCCTCCACGGTGCTTCGAATAGATGAACTGTTAAAAAGTGGGGAACAGGATTGGAAAGAGGATACATATATACTTATAGACAGGTTTTCCTCCCTGGAGGACAGGACCAGATTGCTTTCCTCCCTTAACGATGCCTTTCATTCCGGAAAGGGCGTGATGTATATAGCTCTGGGACAGAAGCTTGAGAGATTCTCTCAGAGATTTGAAAAGGATGGATTAATCTTCGAAAGGCCGAATGACTATATGTTCAGCTTCAATAGTCCCATCGGCGCCTGTCCTAACTGCGGGGGACTTGGGAAGGTGATTGGCATTAGTGAGGACCTGGTGGTGCCGGATAAGACAAAGAGCATATACGATGGGGCCATAGCCTGCTGGAGAGGGGAGAAGATGAGTTGGTTCAAGGATATTCTTATCCAAAATGCCGAGTCCTTGGGACTGGATATTTTTACCCCATATTGCAAACTCTCTGAAAAGGAGAAGGATATACTCTGGAATATCAGGAGTGTTCCTGAGCAGCCTGACAGTCCGGTCGGAATAAATGAGTTTTTCGAGTGGGTGGATACTCAGAAGTATAAAATTCAGTTCAAATATATGCTCAGCCGTTTCAGCGGGAAGGCCCAGTGTCCGAGCTGTCACGGAAGCCGTCTGAAAAAGGAAGCCCTCTATGTGAGAGTGGCGGGGAAAAACATAGCTGAAGTTCTGGAGATGAACGTGGGGCAATGCCTGGATTTTTTCCGGAACATAGAATTGGACCCTACTGAAAGAACCATAATACGGGAGGCCTATAAAGAGCTTTGTGACAGGCTTTCCTGTCTTCAGGACGTGGGCTTGTCTTATCTGACTCTTAACAGAACCTGCAACACCCTTTCCGGAGGAGAGAGCCAGAGGGTGAATCTGGTCTCTGCCCTGGGAAGTTCTCTGGTAGGTTCCCTCTATGTCTTGGACGAACCTTCGGTGGGACTGCATCCAAGGGATACAAAGAATCTGTTATCGGTTTTGAAAAGGCTTAAGGCTCAGGGGAATACGGTAGTGGTAGTGGAGCACGACGAGGAGATAATCAGGGCTGCCGACATATTGATAGATATGGGACCGAAGGCGGGTTCATTCGGAGGAGAGATAGTGTTCCTGGGCTCTTATTCCGAGAACCTCCCTCAGGAAGTGGTGGACAAATCCCTTACCCTTCAATACCTTAAAGGGAGCAAGGAGAAATATCACAGGGAAAAGCGGAGCCCGAATTATTACATAGAAGTACTCGGGGCTATGGAGCATAATCTGAAGAATATCGATGTCAGGATACCTCTTGGGGTGCTCACGGTAGTGAGCGGAGTGTCCGGTTCGGGCAAGTCCACCCTGGTGGGAGACATTCTGTATCCGGCCCTTTTAAGACATATCACAGGGAACGGAGAGCAGGTGGGTGCTTTCAAGGGACTTGCAGGGAGTCTGGATAGGATTATGGCCGTGGAGTATGTGGACCAGAACCCCATTGGGAAGAGCAGCAGGAGTAATCCTGTGACTTATCTGAAGATATACGATCTTATCCGAAAACTTCTTTCCGACCAGCCATTGGCCAGACTATCGGGTTTCGGGCCTTCTTCTTTCTCCTTTAATCAGGATGGAGGCCGTTGTCCGGAGTGTCAGGGGGCAGGAGAGGTGAGCATAGAGATGCAGTTTATGGCCAATGTCACTATGGTCTGTGAGCACTGTGGGGGAAAGCGTTTCAAGGATGAGATACTGGAGGTCAGATACAGAGGCAAGAATGTGGATGATATCTTGAATATGTCCGTCAGTGAGGCTATTGAGTTTTTCTCTCAGGCTCCGGAGCCTGAGGCGCAGGAGGTGGCCCAGAGGCTCAAGCCGCTGGTAGATGTGGGTTTGGACTATTTGAAACTTGCCCAGAACTCGACCACCCTCTCCGGTGGTGAGAGCCAGAGGATAAAGTTGGCCTACTACTTGTCTATAAGCAGGGAACGCAGCAGGCAGGGGAAGACGCTCTTTATCTTCGACGAGCCGACTACAGGACTGCATTTCGATGATGTGAACAAACTCCTCAGGAGTTTCGATGCGCTGCTTCAGATGGGGCACTCGCTGCTGGTGGTGGAGCACAATCCGGATGTCATCAAGGCGGCGGATTACCTCATAGATTTGGGTCCGGATGCCGGTGAGAGAGGGGGTGAAGTGGTATATGCAGGGCCTCCGGAAGAGGTGGGCCCTTATCTGGAAGGAAATGAAGCTTTGAAGATACTGTTTAAATGATAATGTTTTTAGTGATGAAAAGGATAATTACTGTACTGTGTGCGCTGTCCTGTGCCTTAAGCCCTATGCTGGCTAAGGATACTGTCAAGGTTTTGGCTATAGGGAACAGTTTTTCTATGGATGCCATTGAGCAAAATCTCTTTGAGATAGCTGCCGCGGATGGGGTCGATATGATAATAGCTAATCTCTATGTTCCTGGTTGTGATATAGATACGCATCTTCGGAACATAGCAGGGGACCTGCCGGCCTATGACTACAGGAAGATAGAAGGGGATGGAGAGTTGAGGTCCTACCCGAAGACCAGGCTTTCCGAGGTAATTGCCCAGGAGGATTGGGATTATGTCAGCGTGCAGCAGGTGAGCGGAAAGAGTGGACTTTACGAGACTTATTCCGGCTTGAAAACCCTGGTGGACTGGGTAAGGGAACAGGTCCCTGGAGCCAAATTGATTTTCCATCAGACCTGGGCGTATTCCCAGATATCCAAACACGGGGATTTCCCGAAATACGACTGCGATCAGATGAAGATGTATCAGGCTATAATGGAGGCTTCCTCCAAGGCTTGTAAGGATGTAGGAATCAGTATCATAGTCCCTACGGGTACCGCCATACAGATGGCGAGGGCTACGGCTCTCGGACCTGACCTTGCCAGAGATGGTTATCATCTGGACCTGTACATAGGGAGATACATCGCTGCGGCTACCTGGTATGAGGTTCTGACTGGAAGAAATGTCATAGGAAATTCCTATCTTCCTGTAAACGTTAACAAGGCACAACTGAAAATAGCCCAAAGATGTGCCCATAAAGCGGTAAAAAAGGGAAGATTATAAGTTTTTTACTATATTTGTAATCCTTTCCCCTTATTAGACTACAGGTGAAGTTTAAGAAGATAAAAAAGATATTGACTCAAGGGTTGAAGTTTTCTCTGACTTCACTTTTTGGTACTGCTACGGACACTCTCGTCCTGTGGCTGATGACCACTTATGTGATGGGTGCCACTCACTTTGAGCAGTATGTGCTTTCTCCTTTGATCTCCTTCGAATGTGCCGTCATAGTGAATTATACCGTGGCCTATTTCTATGTCTGGAGGGACAGGATCAGTATCTTTACGATAGGGTCTTATTTTTCTCATCTTTGGAAGTACAATATCTCCTGCATTTCGGCTTTCATCGTCAAGATGATGATACTTAACGCTATAGCAGTAGCTACAAAGTGGGATCCGGTTATCTGTAACCTGCTGGCACTTTGTTGCTCTGGACTTTTGAACTTCACTCTTAACGAGTTCGTGATTTTCCGTAAACCTTCCTCAAAGAAGGAAGAAGTAGAAGACAACTGAGAATCATTCCTAAAATGTCTGCCACAAAATCCCAGAAGGACATACTTCTTCCTGGGCGGAAATTTTGAATAATCTCGGTTGTACCCGCCAGTACACAGCATATCAGAAAGCAGAGTCCCACAGTGGGCAGGGCTTTTCGAACAGTCTTCCAGCGTTTGCCCAGAGAGAGGTACAGCAGAACCGGAGCGGGGAAGAACATCAGGAAATGCACCAACTTGTCAGCCGGAATGAAGAATTTCCAGTTTTCCACGCTCGGAAGACTATCCGGAGTACTGAAGCAGAGGTAACACAGGGCTAGCAGGTACACAAGTGTCAAGCCTCTCCACAGGTATTTGTTTTCCAACACTTTCATTACAGAGCCTGCATATCGTAGAGTTTTTTATAAAAACCACCGAGTTCGATCAGTTCCTCGTGTTTACCCCTTTCCACTATGTGGCCTGCATCCATTACCACGATTTCGTCTGCATTCTTTATGGTAGAGAGCCTGTGGGCTATGGCTATGGTGGTTCTGTTAGACATCAGTCTGTCAAGGGCTTGCTGAACTATCTTCTCGGATTCGGTATCCAGGGAAGCGGTGGCTTCATCGAGAATGAGGATAGGAGGGTTTTTCAATATGGCCCTGGCTATGGAGATTCTCTGTCTTTGGCCTCCGGAAAGTTTGCTGCCCCTGTCGCCTATGTTTTCCTCATAGCCAAGTTCCTTTTCCATTATAAATTCGTGGGCATTGGCAATTTTCGCTGCGGCCACCACTTCTTCCATGGTCGGATTCTCGACTCCGAAGGCTATGTTGTTGAAAATAGTATCGTTAAAGAGGATAGGTTCCTGGTTGACATTGCCTATCAGGGCTCTAAGGCTCCTGGTCGAAACATCCCTCAGGTCGTGACCGTCTATCTCTATGCTGCCTTTGCAGACGTCGTAGAAACGTGGAATCAGATCCACGAGGGTGGATTTGCCGGCACCTGAGGCTCCTACTATGGCTATGGTCTTGCCCTTAGGAATGAACAGGCTTACGTCGTCCAGGATTACTCGGCTGTTCTCGTATTTGAATGTCACGTTCTTAAGTTCTATGCCCTTTTCAAAGCTCTTGAGTTCAATGGCATTCTCTTTTTCTTTCAAAGGATTCTCGGCCTGGAGTATCTTATCTATTCTCTCGGCGGAAGCCAGTCCCTTAGGAATGGAGTAGGCTGCTTTCGAGAGATCCTTGAAAGGCTGAATCACAGAGTAGAGAATGGTCATATAAGACATAAAGGCCGGCGCATCTATACTTGCGTGATCTCCCAGGATAAGAGTGCCTCCAAACCAGAGCACAATGGCTATCATTATGCTTCCCAGTAGTTCGCTCACAGGATGAGCGCTGGCTTGACGGACTCCCACCTTGATGTTTTTAAGCCTCATATTGTCAGTCACTTTCTGGAAGCGGTCAGTCATCTTTTTCTCAGCCAGGAAGGCCTTGATGATGCGAAGTCCTCCCAGGGTTTCCTCCACCTGAGACATAGTGTCGCTCCAGAATTTCTGGGCCTGAAGCGAGTGAGCCTTCAGTTTTCGGCCAATTGCACTCATTATGAAGAGCATAATCGGTGCGAAGACCAGGGTGAAGAGGGTCAGCTGCCAGGACATCGTGAAGAGCACCGACAGATAGATGATAATCAGGATAGGATTCTTCAGCAGCATATCCAGGGTGCTGGTAATGGAGTATTCCACTTCCTGGACGTCTCCACTCATTCTCGCGAGTATATCCCCCTTTTTCTCCTGGGAGAAAAAGCCCAGTGGAAGGGCAATTATCTTCTTGTAAATGAGCATCCTAAGATCCCTCACTATGCCGTTTCTCAAAGGTACCATCACTGCGGAAGAGCCGAAATAGCAGCCTGTCTTTATCAGGGTGATGGCACAGAATACCAGACAGAGAGCGAGCAGAACCTTACTCTGCCCGTAAGTGTGAACCCATTCTCCTACGTAGAAGTAGATGTTATTCGTTACGGCGGAGAAATCCTTCACCTGATCCCAGGCTATGAAACTGTAAGTGGCCCCGCCGCTGTCGAAGAGTATTTTAAGAATAGGTATCAGCAGCGAAAAGGAGAAGACGTTAAAGATAGCAGACAGGATGTTCAGAAGGATGGAGCCTCCCAAATATCCGGTATAAGGCCTGACATATCTCTTTATTATTATCCAAAATTCTTTCATTGTCAATCAGTTATAATAAGTTCCTCACAAGAGGATTAAAGGGGAAGGTGTCTGGCGCGGCAGCGTCTGAAGCCTGACCTTTGTCAAATTTGCCTCCTGCAGAGCCGCCTTCGCACTCTCATAGGCTCTTTCAGGGGTTGTTATTCTCGCTCAGGTGGCAGAGGAATAGATTCTCCAGCCCTTCGTGGGAAAATTCCTTGATGGCCTGGGCGGTCTCATCGTTACTCATATGTCCCTTCCCGTTCAATATTCTGTCTTTCAGCTCTTTAGGGTATGATCCCTCGATGAGCATACGCTTGTCGTAATTCGATTCCAGCACTACGGTCTGGGCTTGACTGCAAAAACTCAGGGCCTCTGTGGTCATCCTGCCGCAATCCGTTATGTGCACGTAGTTTTTTCCTCCCAATTGAATGGCAAAGCCCACGGTCTGCGTGGCATCGTGCGGCACTTCGAAATACCTCACCAGCACTTGCCCCGCCACTACCGGATTCCAGCCCCCTTTCTTCAGGACTTTTCTGCAGGAGCCTATGTATTCGTGAGTTAAGATATGGTGCGAGAGCGCCCTGTGCAGCTCTTCCGTCGCCCAAACTGCTTTCCCCAGATGCTTGCAGAAGGAGGCCAATGAGCGTATGTGGTCCATATGGTCGTGAGTAAGCAGAATGGCACTGAAGTCCTCCAGTCCCAGTCCTTCCTGGGCCAATTCTTTCTTAACCCTGCGCAGGCTCACGCCGGCATCGATCAGCACTCCCTGCCTGCCGCCATCCTCATCCTCTACTCCGAGATAATAGCAGTTGCCGCAACTCCCTGATGAAAAGCTCTTGAATAATACCTTATTCCCCATTCTCTCCACAGTATTTTTTAATGACTCCATAGGCATCCTTGATGCCCAATTCTCCCGCTCTCGACAGGTCTATGCAGCCTTTGTCCGTATCCTTGATGAAGATCAGTACCAGAGCCCTGTTAAAGAAGGCCTCTCCCATCAGAGGATATTCCGAGATGGCCTTGTCGTAGTATTCCAGGGCTTTAAGCATCTGTGAAGAAAGGGTATAGAGGTTCGCCAGGTTGAAGTGTATGTAGGCCAAATCGCCCTCTATCTTTTCAGCCTCGAGCAGATCCTCTATAGCTTCCGAATAATCGTAAGTCTTTTCCACTCTGTCACTTACTCTGGTTTTCGCCGCCCCCTGGTCATCCATAGAAAGGGTCTGCACATTGCTTTCCAGGGAAGCGATGAAGTCTATCATCTCAGCTTTCAGAACAGCCCTGTTCATCAGATAAAAGGCCTTTTCATTCCCCTTGGAAAGTTCAATGGCACTGGTATATTCGTTCAATGCAGTGTTATACTCTTTGTCTTGCACCGCCTTTATGCCTTTCATGAAATGGATGTCGGCTCTTCCTGAAGAATATCCGAAAAGACTCTGGCTGCTTTCCGTCTCTTCATTCCTTCCGCTTATCTGCAGCGGCACTATGTTCCCCTTGAGCATCAGGGCCAGCTCTTCGTGCTCATAGTCCGTGCTGAAGGCCTGTCTGATGTCCGGAGTCTTCTCGGCGAAACTAAAGCGATAGAGCGGTTTCAGCCTGATATTCACGTCTCTGTTTTGCAGGAGTTCGTTATCGAAGTCTTTTTTCGCGAACTCTGCATCGAGAGCCAGCAGGCTGTTAAACTTTTTGCTGGTATCCGCCAATGAACCGTTCTGCTTATTCGAATTATATTCCCGAATCTTACGCTGAGCCGTCTCGTAGTCCTTTTTGCTCTGCTTCTTTAAGCCAAGCTCATTTTCCACATAGGCGCGGTTCTGATAGGCCTTTGCAAAGTCAGGGTACAGCTCTATCGCCTGGTCATAGTCCTGCAGTGCGCTGCGAAGCCTTCCCAGCTCTATGAAACAAGCCGCCCTGTTGAAGTAGGCCAATACGTTCTTAGGGTTAATGTTCAGTACCCTGTCCATATCGTCCAGCGCTCCCTCGAAATCCCCAAGCTGCATCTTTATCAGACTCCTGTTATAGAGGGTAAGGGCGTTCCCTGGTTCGAGTTCCAAGACCTTGTCCATATCTGCCATAGCCTTCTGGTAGTCCTTACATTCGTAGTACATCAGGGCCCTGTTGAAATAGGCGAAGGTATTGTCCTGACCCAGGTCTATGGCCTTGTTCATATCTTCGATGGCTTCATCGAATTTTTCCTGCTGGGCGTAGAGCCTGGCCCTTCGGATATAGCCTTCCGCATCGAAGCGGTCCAGTTTGATGGCTTTGTTATAGTCGTTCAAGGCTTTCAGGGTGTCTCCCATAAACAGATATGAAGCTCCTCTGTTAAGATAGGCCGACGGGTCAGTCTTTTCGAAAGTGATATAGGTGTCGAAGTCTTTTATGGCGTCTTCGAATCTCTGTGACAGAAAGTAAGTTACGCCTCGACTGAAATAGAGTCCGGTGTTCCCCGGTCTGAGACTGATGGCATTCTCCAGATCATCCAGAGCCTGATCGTATTCTCCCAGACGGCTCTCGGTGATAGCCCTGTAGTGGTAGCCGTTCGTAAATATGGGGTTTATTCTCAGGGATCTGTCAAAGTCTTGCTTGGCACCTCTGAGGTCTCCCAGATTGAATTTCGCTATGCCTCGGTAGAAATAGGTCCAATGCGCATTAGTATCCAGTTTCGCCAGGATGTTGAACTGTTCGATAGCCTGAGCGTATTTGCCGTCCTGGAGGGCCAATCTTCCTCGGAATTCCAGCACATCCTTATCCCATTGTGCTGCGGAGGGCAATGTGCATAGAAAAAACAGACAGAAGGCTGTCAGGGTTTTCGATATGTACTTGCCAGTTCCTCTCATTTTACGTATTTTTGCGAATCCTACAAATATACATCTTTCGTGCCCATTTTGAAAAAACTTGTCGCTATTTTTTCTCTTTTCTTGCTTTCAGGCTCCTTTTTCTTTACTTCCCAAGGTGCCGGAAAGGATGGGGACAAGTATTACCAGAAGCTCTATTTTCTCTCCCATCGAACCTTTCCCTATGAGAATCTCGTAAGGGACGTGGACTATCTTTGCAGTTCCTCTTTCGAGGGAAGGAAAGCGGGAAGCGAAGCGATGAAAACTCTATCCTCAGAGCTCGCCGATAGATTCGAGAAAATTGGCCTGGAATCAGAAATCCAGGAATTCGCCCTTTCGGACGGGTCCTCGGGAAGGAACGTTTTGGGCAGGCTGGAAGGGAGCAGCGGAAAATGGATAGTGCTCGCGGCTTATTACGACGGACTTGGGACGCACGGGGAGCAGACTTATCCAGGGGCGGATGCCAATGCCTCCAGTGTGGCGCTGCTGCTGGAATTGGCCCGAAGGATGGCTGGGGAAAAGGAGCTGAGGGACGGGCTGCTTTTCGTGGCTCTGGATGCCCACTACGAGTCTTGCAAGGGAGCGCAGGCTTTGCTGGAAATGATTGGCAGACAGAATGTTAAACTTTTTGTGAATCTGGAGCAGATGGGCAATTCCCTAGTTCCGGTGGATAAACGCAGGCCTCATTATCTGATGGCTCTGGGGGCTGAGAGGTATTCCGGGGAACTTAAGGCTTGTGCTAGGCTGGGGCGTATCGAGATGTATTACGAGTACTATCGCTCGGAGTCCTTCACGAATATGTTTTACCGAAAGATAGGGGATCATACGGTTTTTTTGAAGGCGGGAATTCCTTCGATATTCTTTACGGCGGGAATTACGGAGCATACTAACAAGAGCAGCGACCTGCCGCAGAATCTGGATTATCTGGCGCTTTATGAGCGAGGGCTTTGCCTGGAGAGGTGGCTTAGGCTGATTTGCCTACGATAATTGAATTTTTATTTTTAACTTTGGGAGTTTTTGTGCTCTTAATGTTATGAACTATTCTTTTTGTAAGACTGGAGATGACTATATACTTAGTCTGGCGAACCATTGCGAGATAGTTTCCACCCTCATTCAATTCTGTGAGCAGGAGGGACTTGAGGCTGCCGAGATTACTGGCTTGGGGGCAGTGAGCGAGGCCACTCTGAGGTTTTTGGACCCTGCCACCAAGGCTTATGTGGACAGGAAGTTTGAGGAGCAGATGGAGATTACCAATCTCACGGCCAATCTTTCCAGAAAGGATGGCAAGCCCTACCTGCACGTGCATTTGAGCCTTGGCAGAAGGGATTATACCCTGGTGGGCGGACACGCTCTCTGTGCCACGATTAACGGAGCCTGCGAGCTTTTCGTAAGAGTGATCAAGGGGGCTCATCCTCAGCGGGAGTTCGACCCTGAGACTGGCCTTAATTTGTATAAATTCTGATGAGAATAAAGCTGATCATACGAATGGTGGGGATATCCCTGCTCCTGGAGTCTCTGTTGATGTTCGTTTCGGCGATTGTCGCAGCTGTTTATGGCCACGACGCCAGTATGATTCCGCTGCTTTTCTCTGGTCTTATAGTGGGTATATTCGGGGCTTTCCCTCAGATATTCGTTCGTTTCGAAGCCTTCTCCAAACACAGGATTACCAGTCGTGAAGGTTATTATATAGTAGTGGGTTCCTGGCTGTTGGCCTGTCTTTTCGGGATGATTCCATACCTGATGTATGGCGGAGAATTCACGCCGATAAACGCCCTTTTTGAGAGTGTCTCAGGTTTCACCACCACCGGAGCTTCCATACTTAACGACATAGAGTCTCTGCCTCGCGGCCTGCTTTTCTGGAGGATGGCTACCTCCTGGATGGGCGGTATAGGTATAGTGGCCCTCTTCTCCCTGGTCCTGCCATCCGGCAGCGGGGCTGTACTGACGGGAGTGGAAGTATCCGGCATAGCCAGAGACGACGCTTCTACCCGAGAGAAGTCTCTGGTAAAGATGATGGTAAGCACCTATATGGGACTGAGCCTCTTATTCTTTATCTCCTACAAGCTTTGCGGGATGGGCTGGTTTGACGCCATTACCCACGCTATGTCCACGGTGTCCACTTGCGGCTTTTCCACTAAAAACGCCAGTATGGCAGCCTTCAACAGTCCTCTGATAGAGATGCTGGCAAGTTTGTTTATGATCCTCTCCAGCATCAGTTTCTGTCTGATTTATTCTATCTTTACCCGCGACAAGCAGAAGAATATGTTCCAGTCCGAGGTTTCCAGAACCTATCTGCTCGTGCTGGCTTGCTGCATATTTCTAGTCACTGCCAATCTTTTCTTCTCCGGCACTTTCTCCAGCTTTGGTGAGTGTTTGAGAAGGGCGGTCTTCCACGTCATCGCCTTCGTGACCACCACCGGTTTTGCCACTACGGACTGTAACCTATGGCCTTCGATGAGCATAATCATACTTATGGTCTGCGGTACGGTCTGCGGCTGTTCCGGTTCCACCTCTGGAGGTATGAAGTTCGACAGAATGCTGGTGGGAATCAAGGCTGTAAAGTCCAAATTGGCCGGAGTGGCGAATCCTAACCAGATAAGTGTAGTGAAAGTGGATGGACGCCCTATCTCTGAGCACAGAGTCTCTGAGACGAAGACCTTTATGATTCTATATTTCTCAGTCCTGGTGGTGGGCGCCCTGGTTTTCAGCGCCTTCGGACTGGATGTGACCACTTCTTGCACTGCCAGTATGGCTTGCATAGGTAATGTAGGCCCGGGATTTGGGGATGTGGGAACAGTCTGCAATTACTCCTTCATGCCCTCTTTCCTGAAGTTTTTTAGTACCATACTGATGCTGCTGGGGCGTCTGGAGCTATTTTCTTTGTTTTATGTATTAGGAATCAGACCTAGAAGATGAATATTTTGGAAGTGTTGGGCGAGACTCTGGAGGTATGCGCCTTTGTGATGGTGATGATGACTATAATTGAGGCCCTGAACCTGGAGTCTCATGGACGCATATTCCGCTCCCTGCGCTCGCATCGGGTAGGCCAAGTCGCTCTCGGTTCTCTGCTTGGCATTATTCCAGGTTGCGCCGGAGGCTTTGCCGTCACTTCCCTTTATAATCACGGTCTTCTGAATTTCGGAGCTCTGGTGGCTATGATGATAGCTGCATCCGGAGATGAAGCCTTCGTAATGCTGGCTCAATTCCCGAAGACAGCCATCTGTATAATGCTCTTCCTCCTGCTGCTCTCCTTTGTGGCAGGGCTTGTGGTGGACAGGCTAAACATCCACGCCCATCACTGCGATGACATAGACACGAACCCTGACATCGATGCCCAGCACTGCCATCACCATCGCACATTGAAGAGCTTTTTGAAGGATAACCTGCTGCATCACGTGATACTCAAGCATTTGCCTAGGGTTTTTGCCTGGACTTTCTCAGTGATTCTGCTCATCTCCATCCTCGAGAACTATGTGGATGTGAATGACTGGATAAGTGACAACTCTGTCCTTATGATACTGCTTGCGGCCCTGATAGGAATTATTCCTGAATCAGGACCGCATCTGATCTTCGTAACTCTCTTCGCTAAGGGAGTCCTGCCTCTGCCGGTACTGCTGGCCAGTTGCATCAGTCAGGACGGACATAGCGGACTGCCTCTTCTCGCAGAGAATAAAAAGAGCTTTTTCTTAGGGAAAGCGCTGAACGTGCTGATAGCACTAGCCGTAGGCCTGCTCTCCCTATGGATTCTGCCCTCTTAGCAATTGCAGCCGCCTTCGCAGCCTTCTCCTTCGTGGCAGTTGCAGCCGCCCTCACAGCCTTCACCTTCGTGGCAATTGCAGCCGCCTTCGCAGCCTTCACCGCCTTCGCCTTTGTGGCAGCCGCAGTGTCTCTTAAGTCCCTGGGCCAATTCCTCTTCGCTGGCATCCCTTACTGCCACTATGCTGCCCTTGAAGTTAAGGGTCTTGCCTGCCATAGGATGATTGAAATCCATCAGCACAGACTCGGCTCTCACTTCCTTTACAGTTCCCTGAACTATGCCTCCCGCATCGTTCATCATTGGTATTACCCTGCCTATCTGAAGCAGGTCCTCGCGAATCTGTCCGTCTATCTGGAAGGCCTCGAGAGGCAACTCGAAGATGGCATCGTCAGTATATACTCCGTAGCCTTCTTCAGGACTGAGGGTAAAGGCGAAGTCTTCTCCCACTTCCTTTCCTTCCACTTCTTCCTCGAAGCGAGGCAGCAGCATACCTGTGCCGTGAATGTACTCCAAAGGTCTGTCGGCCCCAGCCTTGTCGGCTATGGCTCCGTCCACTGTCAATTCGTAGCTGAGAGCTACCACTTTGTTTTTGTCAATCTTCATTTCTTATAAGTATTAATTATTATTCTCCACTGAAACTTACATCCTCAAAGGCGAGGCTAGGGATGAGTTTGCTCATACAAGGCCTGTAATCCGCTCCCGCGTAAAGCAAGTGCTTCCACAA
>SAMEA3663036__coassemble_861_pt1 | contig 12547 bp, 10 predicted proteins | sample SAMEA3663036__metabat2_low_PE_031 | metagenome-assembled genome bin SAMEA3663036 (sample SAMEA3663036) | pig gut metagenome | biome: pig gut; feature: pig-associated habitat; material: faeces | place: France | collected 2012
CCCGCACAGGTCTTTATGGGAGACACCGGCAGCCTTACCATAGGTGGTATCATAGGCGTGAGCGCCGTGCTGCTCCGAAAGGAGCTGCTGCTGCCGGTGCTCTGCGGAATCTTTCTCGTGGAAACCCTTTCCTCATTACTCCAGAAAAGCTACTACAAGTGGACGAAGAGGAAGACCGGCACGGGGAAAAGACTCTTCAAGATGGCCCCGCTACACCATCATTTTCAAAAACAGGGTATGCCTGAACCCCGTATAGTAAGCCGTTTCTGGCTGATAGGCATTTTGTTGGGAGTGATAACATTGGCATTATTAAAACTAAGATAACAATGGCTCGAATCGTGATATTGGGAGGGGCAGAAAGCGGCGTGGGAGCTGCTGTTCTGGCTAAGGTGAAAGGCTTTGAGGTCTTTCTCTCCGACAGTGGAAAAATAAAGGACGAGTACCTCGCCACCCTGAAAAAATGGGACATAGACTACGAAGAAGGCGGACACAGCGAAGACCTTATCCTCTCCGCGGACGAAGTCATAAAGAGTCCGGGGATTCCTTCGAGCGTACAGATAATCCGCAAACTCGAAGAACAAGGGACCAAGGTCATATCCGAGATAGAATTTGCAGCCCGCTATGACAAGGCTAAAAAAATCTGCATTACGGGTTCCAACGGAAAGACTACCACCACTTCCCTGCTCTACTACCTGCTTAAGCAGGCAGGCCTGAACGTAGGTCTGGGAGGTAACATTGGCAAGAGCTACGCCTATCAGGTAGCTACCGAAAAGCACGACTATTACGTACTGGAAATCAGCAGCTTCCAACTTGACGGCTGCTACGATTTCCGCCCTGACATAGCCATCATCACGAACATCACGCCGGACCACCTGGACCGCTACGACCACAAGCTCGAGAATTATGTGAAAGCCAAGTTCCGCATCACCCGAAACCTGCGTCCCGAAGACTGTTTCATCTTCGACTCCGACGACCAGATAACCATAGGACATCTGGACCAGATCGTGGTACACGCCAAGCAACTTCCTTTCACCCAGAAAGATACCCTGAGCCAGGGAGCCTACCTGAAACAGGACGAGATAGTGGTCAACTACGATCAAGAGCAGAGCACCATCTGTCTGAAAGACTTGGCACTTCAGGGAAAACATAATATCTACAACTCTATGGCCGCCGCCCTCGCAGCGAAGGCCGCAGGAATCAGCAATTCCGTAATTCGGGAGGCCCTGAAGAGCTTCCAGCCCATAGAACACAGGCTGGAACCGGTAAGGGAGCTGGATGGAGTGCTCTACATAAACGACTCTAAAGCCACCAATGTGGATTCGGCTTGGTACGCCCTGGACTGCCAAAGCAGACCTATAATCTGGATAGTGGGAGGCACAGACAAAGGGAATGACTACAGCGTCCTGCGAGAATTGGTAAAAGACAAGGTTAAGGCCATAGTCTGTCTGGGAGTGGACAATGCTAAGATTCACGCAGCCTTCGAAGATCTGACAAAGACAATCTGCGACACCACTTCTGCGGAAGAGGCCGTAAAAAGAGCCAGGGAGTTGGCAGAAAAAGGGGACGTGGTGCTGCTCAGCCCTTGCTGCGCAAGTTTCGACTTATTTAAAAATTACGAAGACAGAGGAGAGCAATTCAAGGAAGCCGTAAGAAATCTATGACAATTTCTACCAAAAAGAAACTCTGGAATTACCTGGACCATATGGAAGGGGACAAGGTGGTATGGATGATAATGTTGATACTGATGCTCATCTCCATACTGCTCATCTTTTCCTCCTCTTCCCGACTCATAGATGCCAACACTTCCCGCCTGGACATCGCCTTCGACCATATTAAGGTGGTGCTAGGCAGTCTGGTTCTGGTAATTATCATCTACAATATCAAGAACTTGGAATTCTTCAGGCAATGCTCCCGCTTCGGCTTCTGCCTTTCCCTCTTACTGCTGATAGCCCTCTTGTTATTCGGAACCAAAAAGAATGGAGCAGTCCGATTCTTTTACATAGGTTCCTTCCAGTTTCACGTCTTCGAAGTGGTAAAGGTGGCTATGATGATGTACATAGCCTATGCCATTGACGCTCTGGAGAACAAGCGGAAACTGCTGATAGAGGAGATTTTCAAGGATAATGAAAAGCTCAAGTTCCTTAAGAATCCCAATGTCCGAAAAGGAGTCCTGCTCTATCTCCCTTTCATCTGCACGGTATTTCTGGTGGGCAAGGGGTCCAATACGGCAGCCCTGTTCGTAGCCGCTGTTATGATAATCACCATAATGGTGGGGACCAAAGACTATAAGCTTACCTCGATACTTGTAGGACTGCTGGTAGGCATAGCTCTGATAGCTTACAGCAGCTACAACATTAGCAAAAACAGGGGGGACGATCCGCCTAAATTCGAGAGAATAGGCACCGCCATAGGCAGAATAGTCTCCTCTGGTGAGGTCGAACGCTTCAAAGAAGCCACAGACCCTATCGAAAAACAAAAGGCTCTGGACAAGATATACCAACCCTACAGCGCCAGAATCGCCATTCACCAAGGCAAAGCCCTGGGGAAAGGCCCCGGTCAAAGCACCCAGAGATATATCGTGCCTGATATGTCCGCGGACTATATGTTCAGCTTCATAATCGAGGAATACGGGCTTCTGGCCTTCTTTGTGCTGGCCCTGTACCTCTCCCTGGTTGCCCGAGGCACCCTGATTATAAAGAACTGCGCGAACAATATCTTCGCCAAGTGCGCCATTTTCGGCCTGGTGCTGCTTATCTCAGGCCAAGCCTTCATACACATCTTCGTAAATATGGACCCGGGGATACTTACAGGCCAAACCTTACCTCTGCTCAGTCACGGCTCCTTCGCCTTTATGTGCTTCAGCATAGCATTTGGCATTATCCTATCCATCAGCAGAATAGCTAACAAAGGTATGGAGAGGGCCAGCAAGGAGGCCGCCTCCCTTTCAGCAGTGGAGACCAAGGACAACATATCGGAAGGACTTTCAGATTTAGACAATTTCGAGTCAAATGGATAAATATAAAGCTATAAGAATAATCATCAGCGGTGGAGGTACCGGAGGTCATATCTTCCCCGCCATCGCCATAGCCTCTGAATTCAAGAGGCTACAGCCGGATAGTCAGGTTCTCTTCGTAGGCGCCAAGGGCAAGATGGAGATGGACAAAGTCCCTGCCGCAGGCTTTGAAATCATAGGCCTGCCTATCTGCGGACTACAGAGAAAGCTCAGCCTTAAAAATCTGTGGCATAACCTGCAACTGCCTTTCAAAGTGCTCTACAGCAAGGCGAAAGCTAAGAAGATAATTAGGGACTTCGCACCGGACATAGCCATAGGAGTGGGAGGATATGCCAGCGCTCCCCTTCTGAGTGCTGCCATCAAATTGAAAATCCCTACCCTGATTCAGGAGCAGAACGGCTTTGCCGGTCTTACCAACCGTATGCTGGCCAAGGATGTGGATAAGATCTGCGTAGCCTACGAGGGGATGGAGAAATTCTTCCCAGCAGAAAAAATAGTTCTAAGCGGCAATCCTATCCGAGGAAGTATCAGAAAGGCCGACGAGAATATGAAAAAGGCAGCCCTGGAGCATTTTAATCTCAATCCAGACAAAAGACATCTGCTGGTCATAGGGGGAAGCCTGGGCTGCGGAACCCTTAACAAAAGTATGATGCAGTGGATAGAGCAAGGCTGTCCTCAGGGCGAGGATGTGGAGGTACTCTGGCAGTGTGGCAAATACTACGAGCCTGAAGTGAAGGCCTTTATGGAGGCTCACCCTTCAGAGGGGATTCATTACAGCGCCTTTATCGACAGGATGGATTACGCCTACGCCTGCGCAGACCTGCTGCTTTCCAGATCCGGAGCCAGTTCCATCTCGGAGATATGTATGGCAGGCAAGGCTTGCATCTTCGTTCCGTCCCCTAACGTGGCAGAAGATCACCAGACCCATAATGCAATGGCCCTGGTTAACAAGGGAGCAGCGAGGATAGTGAAAGACAGCCAGGCCCCGAAAGAGCTTCTGAAAGAAGCCACCAGATTGATTCATAATGCAGAAGAACTTGAAGATATAGAAAAGAAAGCCTTAGCTATGGCTCTGCCGGACGCCGCGCACATCATAGTAGATGAGGCTTATAAACTAATATGAGACAGATATATTTCATAGGCATAGGAGGAATAGGAATGAGCGCCATAGCCCGCTACTACAAGTTCAAGGGCTATGAAGTAAGCGGTTACGACAGGACCCCGAGCGAGTTGACCCGTCAGCTCGAGCAGGAAGGCATAGCCATACACTATGAGGACCGTCCGGACTTGCTACCAAAGGACAAGGAGCAGAGTCTGATAATATACACCCCCGCCATTCCAAAGGAGCTCCAAGAACTATCCAAAGCCCGAGACGAAGGCTACAGGCTTCTGAAACGCTCCCAAGTCCTGGGCGAGCTAACCAAAGGGGAAAGGACATTGGCAGTAGCCGGAACTCACGGCAAGACGACCACTTCGAGCCTGATTGCGCACATTCTGGAAAGTTCCGGAGTGGGCTGCAACGCCTTTCTGGGCGGCATCTCCCTGAACTACGGCACGAATTACCTATTTAATGCCAATTCTCTGGTGGTGGTCGAGGCTGACGAGTTCGACCGCTCCTTCCTGCAGCTCCACCCCCAGATATCGGTAATCACCGCAATGGATGCCGACCATTTGGACATCTACGGCAACTTGGAGAATATGCAGCAGGCATACAGGGACTACGCGGCTCAGGTGGAGGAAGGAATAGTAGCCAAAATTGGCCTGCCTCTGGATCAGAAAGACTTCAAGGCTCACATTTACTCCTATCATCTGGAGGATGAAAGGGCGGATTTCCACGCCACAAACATAAGGGTCCAGGAGGACGGACACTATGTATTCGACCTAGTGCATCCAAATGGCCGGATAAAAGATATCAGAGTGGGCACACTTGGCAGGCTGAACGTGGAAAACAGCGTGGCAGCAGCCGCAGTATGCCTGCTGCAGGGAGTGGAGGAAAAGCAGATAAAAGAAGGGATTGGCACATTCAAAGGAGTGAAAAGAAGGCTGGAGGAACACCTTAACTCCCAAAAGCTGACCTATATAGACGACTACGCTCATCATCCGGCAGAAATCAAGGCGGCTCTCTCGAGCATAAGGGAGATGTTTCCTCAGAGGAAACTGACAGCCATATTCCAGCCACACCTTTACAGCAGAACCAGAGACTTTGCAAAGGAATTTGCCCAGGCTCTGAGTCTGGCAGACCAGGTTGTATTGCTGGACATCTACCCTGCCAGGGAACTGCCTATAGAGGGAGTCAGCTCAGAATTGATATTCAAGGATATAGACTGTAAGGAAAAGAAACTTTTAAATTATGGGGAGCTGCTGGATTGGCTCCAGAGTAAGGAACTGGAGGTGGTGGTGAGCCTGGGAGCAGGAAACATAGACAGACTGGTTCAGCCCATTAAGGAACTGCTGACAAAAAGAGTATGAAACGGACACTGAAGATAATATCCTCTGTTCTGGCCCTGTGCGTTTTCTTCGTCGGGACCGGAGTGCTGATTTATCTTAGCGATAAGAAGGACCACAGCATAGCCTGCAACAAGATAGACATCTCCATATCTGAAAAACACCGTTTCATATCCGAAGAAGATATCCTGAATAGACTGAGAAGCGCCTACGGAGTGATTATCGGGGAGAGAGTGAAAGAGCTGGACCTGTACAGGATAGAATCCATTCTGGAGTTGAACCTCGCCATCAAAAACTGCGAAGCCTGGACTACCAAAGACGGAATACTGCATATAGACATCGAGCAGAGGGAACCGGTAATGAAGGTGATGGACAGAAAAAAGAATGCCTATTATGTGGACAAGGATGGCATCATCTTCCCTGTTACAGAAGATTACGAGGCCCAAGTTCCGGTAATTCTTTGCGACACGGCCAAAGGGATGAACCAGGATTGGCTTAGTGCAGCCATAGACCTGGTGTATGAACTGTCTTCCTCGGCCAAATGGAAAGAGAGGATTGTCAGCTACAGTGTGGAAGAAAACAACGATTTTGTCTTGCATTCTGACAAAGAGAAGATTATCTTTGGAGATTTTAAGGACAAGAAGAGAAAATTGGCCTATTTGGATAAGTATTATTCCGAAATCAGGCCTTTGGACAAAGAATACAAAGTGGTGAATTTAAAATATAAAGGACAGATAATATGCAGGAAGAAAACATTGTAGTGATATTGGATTTCGGTTCTTCCAAGATTTCGCTTACGGTGGCCGACATTAGCTCCGGATCTCCGGAAGCCATCCTGTTTCACAAGCAGGCCCCTGCCGTAGGAATAAACAGAGGACAGATCAGTAATCCTAGAAATGTCTCCCAGATTCTGGGGAAACTCGTCGCTGAGGCTCAGGAAGAGTTGGGAATCGTCATCCACAGGGCAATCGTCAACTTCCCGAGATGGAAAGTCCATACCAAAGAACTCAGCATCAGCCTGGACAGGACTTCTCCGGACGAATATATAAACGAAGAAGAACTGCAGACCCTAAGGGACATGGCTGTCAGCAAGATGATAGACGAGATGGACAGTTCGAATGTTATCTGTGCCACCGTAGCCAAGTCCTATTCCACTGAGGAACTTCTGAACGTGCAGGAGGAAGACATATTGGGAGCCATCGGAGCTAGAATCTGTGGAAATTTCCTGATGTTTCTGGGACCTAAGAATGCGAAGACTAACATAGATAAGGTGATGAATGAGTTGAAGATAGATGTCTTCAGCTACGAGTTCACTCCGGTAATCGAATCCCCTTTTGTGCTGAGCGCCGAAGAGAAGATGCAGGGGGTGGCCCTTATAGAGATAGGAGCCGGAATCAGCTCTGTGTCCATATATAACAACGGCAGCCTGCGATTCTTCAAATCTTTCCCATTCGGAGGAAAGCAGGTGAGCTCGGACATACAGATGGAATGCAACGTGTCCCAGACATTGGCAGAGAACATAAAGCTCGCCTGGGCTTATTGTATGCCGGACAAGTTGCAGAATATGAGCGACAAGATTCTGAAAATAGAGGACCCTATAGGCAATTCCACCCAGGAGGTGACCTTGAAATATCTCTCGGAGGTGGTTAACTGCCGTATGAAGGAGATACTCAACGCCTGCTTCTACCTTATCAAAGAGAGCGGCTATGACGATAAACTCAGACAGGGAATAGTCCTTACCGGAGGTGGAGCCCAGATACATTGCCTTCAGTCAATGGTAAGCGCTCTGAGCGGGCTGAACTGCAGGATTGCCTGTCCTCACTACTTCGAAGAGGCTTCTGACTGCGCCGTGGAAGCTATGCTCCTGAATGCGAGCAACCTTAAAAGAATTATGTTTGTAAGCCCTATGCAGGAGGAGCAAAGCGATCAGATAGAACAGACACGAGAACCAAATCCCGGAGAGTTGTTCGATGAGGAACAGATGAGCGACGGGGTTAAACACATAGTAAAGGAAAAGCCAGACCCGAAAAATAAAAAAGAGAAAGGAGGAGGACTCAAAGGATTTTTTGCATCCATTACAGATTCTGTAATGACAAGTTACCAGCATTTCGGGGAAGACGATAACAAAGATAATAAGGAGAAATAATATGGATTTGGATATTATAGCACCAATCGACTGGGCCAATTCAGACGACATCATAAAAGTGCTGGGAGTGGGAGGAGGAGGCTGCAATGCCGTGAACTATATGTTCCACCAGAACATACAGGGTTGCAGTTTCTTAGCCTGCAATACCGACTCCCAGGCCCTGAACGACTGCGACGTTCCGGTGAAGATTCAACTCGGCAAGGGACTTGGCGCAGGCACAGACCCCAGCATAGGTCGCAACGCCGCCTTGGAATCCCAGAATATGATTCTGGAAAAAATCAAGGCTAACAATACCAAGATGATCTTCATCACAGCCGGAATGGGTGGAGGAACAGGTACCGGAGCCACCCCCGTCATAGCCAAATTGGCCAAGGATGCGGGGATTCTGACCGTGGGTGTGGTAACCCTTCCTTTCCTCTTCGAGGGACCGGAAAAACTCTCCAAGGCCATCGACGGCATTCACGAGCTGACTAAGAACGTGGACAGCCTGATTATCATTAAGAACGAGAATCTCTATGCCTTCTACGGGGACAAGCTTATACACGAAGCCTTCCCGAAGGTGGATGAGGTTCTGGCTACCGCAGTGAAGGGCATAGTCGAGATAATCAAGAAGAAGGGCTATATCAACATCGACTTTATGGACATCCAGAATATGATGAGAGGCAGTGGAATGGCTCTTATGGGCTGTGGAGAAGGGCAGGGAAAGAACCGTCTGGAAGATGCCGTGAAGAGTACCTTCGAATCCCCTCTACTGAACGACTTCGACCTGACTACAGCGAAGAACCTGCTTCTAAACATCAGCGTGGGAAAGAATGACCAGGGCCTGACGATGAACCAGCAGAACGAGTTGAACAAGAAGATAGCCGCCTATACCGGCAATGCCAACAACTTCAAATACGGTCTGATTCTGGAAGACGACCCGAATTTCGGGGACAAGATTAAAATTACCGCCATAGCCACCGGTTTCAAGTTCAATACCGTCCTGGGAGCCGAGCTTAAGAAGACGAACATCATAGTGATAGACAAGAACTTCACCTATGATAAGAAAGGGAAGAACCGTCTGAGCGTGGACAGCTCTATGGAGAACTTCGGCTTTGGCGCTGAGAGGATTGGATATAACAGCGCAGATTCCAAATTAAAATTACCATACGACATTAACGAGACTCCAAGTATGCTCTCCGAGGACAACGAGGTCCTCAGAAGCCTTGAGAATACTCCGGCCATTAGAAGAATACAGCAATGAGAAGAACAAGAGTAAGATTTGCCCCGTCCCCTACCGGACCTCTGCATATGGGAGGGGTGCGCACTGCACTTTACAATTTCCTTTACGCCCGTCAAAAAGGCGGGGACTTTATCATCCGTATCGAGGATACGGACTCAGCCCGATTTGTCCCTGGAGCTGAGAAATACATTATCGAAGCCCTCAACTGGTGTGGCATCAAGGCTGACGAGGGCGTGGATGAGAATGGGAACATAGTTGAAATTCCAAGTGAGAAACACCCTCACGCCCCGTACAGGCAGTCTCAGCGAAGAGGCATCTACCGCAAATACGCTGAGGAACTGGTGGAGAAGGGCTGGGCCTACTACGCCTTCGACTCCGCAGAGGAATTGGCCTCGATGAGAAGCGAAGCGGAAGGAAAGGGCGAGACCTTCATCTACAACTACCAGAGCAGGGAGAAACTGAAAAACTCCCTTACCCTTCCGAAGGAGGAAGTGGAGAGGCTGCTGGAGAGCACTACGGACTGGACCGTGCGCTTCAAGATGCCTCAAGACAGGGTGGTGGCTATGGATGACCTTATAAGAGGGCACGTGGAGGTGAACACTTCCACACTGGACGACAAGGTGCTCTGGAAAAGGGCTGACGAACTGCCTACCTACCACCTGGCTAACATAGTGGATGACCATCTGATGGAAATCACGGAGGTGATTCGTGGCGAGGAATGGCTGCCTTCCCTGCCGCTGCACTATCTGCTCTACGAGGCCTTCGGCTGGAGCGAGACTATGCCGAGGTTTGCTCACCTGCCGCTGCTGCTCAAACCTGTGGGTAACGGCAAGCTCTCTAAAAGAGACGGGGATAAGATGGGCTTTCCGGTATTCCCTCTGCATTGGGTAAACAGCGCCGGTGAGACCTATCACGGCTATCGTGAAGACGGATACTTCCCTGAGGCTTTTGTGAATATGCTGGCTATGCTGGGCTGGAACCCTGGAACCGAGCAGGAGATCTTCTCAATGCAGGAACTAATCGAGCAGTTCTCCTTGGATAAGGTGAGCAAGAGCGGAGCCAAGTTTAATCCGGACAAGGCGAAGTGGTATAACAAAGAATACCTTAGAGCCAAGTCGAACGAAGAACTGGCTCGCGAGTATCTGCCTGTGCTTAAGGAGCAGGGAGTGGAAGCTGATTTCGATTATGTCTGCAAGGTAGTAGGCATTATCAAGGAGAGGGCCACTTTCGTGAGCGATTTCTGGACCATTGCCCCTTACCTCTTCGTCGCTCCGAGCGAATACGTGGAGAAGGACTTGAAGAAATTTGGCACGGCTGAGAATTACGCTATGGCCCTGGAGGCTATCAAGGCGGATGCCGACTTGGAAGAATACATCAGAGCCAAGGAGTGGCCTATGGGCAAGGTGATGAACTGTATCAGACTGGGGCTTAGCGGCAGCGGCAGCGGTCTGGCCATCGCCGACATAATCTCCTGTATAGGAAAGGAAGAGGCCATTAGAAGAATGGAAAAATTAGCTGATCATTTATTATGTGCGTAAAAATAGGACTTTGCAGCGACCACGCCGGTCTGGACTATAAGGCCAAGTTGATTAAAAAGCTGGAGAAAAAGGGCTTTGAGGTGGTGGATTACGGGACTTCGAGTCACGAGAGCTGTGACTACTGCGACTTCGCCCACGCTTTGGCTCACGGGATAGAAAGTGGCGAGGTGGAAAAGGGCATAGCCCTGTGCGGTACCGGTAACGGTATGGCTATCACCTTGAACCATCACCACGGACTGAGGGCTGGACTGGCCTGGAATGTGGAGGTGGGCAAATTGATCAAGGAGCATAACAACGCCCAGGTGCTGGTGCTTCCGGCCCGCTTTGTATCTTACAGGATGGCGAGCGCCATCACTGAGGCCTGGCTGGAGAGTGAATTCGAGGGTGGAAGACATCTTAGGAGAATTGAGAAGATTGAGCCATAACATAGAGGATTATCCTGAAGGGATAGTCCTTCCCATTGACAAGCCTTACCGCTGGACCTCTGCGGATGTGATCCGTAAGATCAAGTGGGCGGCTTGTCGGCATTTCGGGAAGAAGAAACTTAAGGTGGGTCACGCGGGCACTTTGGACCCTCTGGCTACCGGCATTCTGCTGGTGTGCATAGGTCCTGCGACCAAGAAGGCTGAGGACTTGCAGAAGTCTGCCAAGTCTTATATCGCGGGGGTGAGTTTCGGGGCGACTACTCCTTCCTATGACCTGGAGAAGGATATCGACAGACATTTCCCTTGCGAGCATATAGACAGGGAGCTGATAGAGAAGACCTTGCCTTCCTTTATCGGAGTTCAGGAGCAAATCGCTCCCCTGTTCAGCGCGAAGAGTGTGGAAGGGGTGAGGGTCTATGAACTGGCCAGGCAGCGTTACAAGCGGGGCCTGCCTCTGGAGGATACGGGGATTATTCAAGCCTCGAAGATTGAGATCTATGGCCTGAAGCTGCTGGACTTTTCCCTTAAGTCTTTCGAGAAGCCTGACTATGCGGATGGCAGGATAAAGGTAGCGGATATCAGCGGGGAGAGGCTGCCCACAGCCTTGCTGCAGGTGGACTGCAGCAAGGGCACTTACATAAGGGCCCTCGCCCGGGACCTGGGCGAGGCTGTGGGCAGCGGAGCTTTTTTAAGCTCCCTGCGCAGAACCGCCAACGGCGGCTTCGACATCAGCGAAAGCCTGACTCTGGACCAGGCTCTCGCTTTGTTTGACACTAACAACTAACTGAAGTTCAGCAATCTAAGCTCCTCTGATTAATTACTCTTTTATGCAGCGGACAGCCTGCCCCATCACCCGATAGTTGTAGTCCGACGGATTGACATTGCCATTGTAGAAGCTCAAGAAGTACGCATACCGACCATTAGGCGTAACTGACCAACAGCGACCGTAGTTACCGAGCCCGTACAGCACGCCATCATAATAGCCACAAAAACCCGAAGCAGGGTACCAGATCATAGCGCCGGAGCCAAAATCTGAGCTAAAATTCACACCTTCGTTTGTGCTGCCATAACTTTTATCAAAACGTGATGATGAGCCTTTCGCCTTTGACCAGACGCCATCTTTTCCACCGTCTGGGACTCTCCATCCTGCTGGACAAGGGTCGTAAATGGTCTTGCTAGACTGCCAGCGTGTATTATCTGCACTGCTACTGCTGCCGGAATAATACCAGTCATAGTTCCCTCCTTTATTGAAGATAAATGTGGTAGGATGAGAGGTAGCGTATGCTATAGTTCCAGTCGTAGAATTGGAAGCAACCGGCTTTTCGAATGATTTCGAGGAGGCTGCTTCCGTACTTTCTGAGATAGAGGATGAACCTAGGAAAGGGTCTTTTCTTCCCCACTGATATAAGAGTCCGAGGGCTCCGACATCGCCAGGTCTGGCGGAGGTGGCTCCGAGGTTCCTGTTCATCATTATTCCTGCGTTGTTATAGTACACTTGTCCTTGAGGCTGATCTGTCATCCAGATGTGCCAAGACCAGAGGATAGTACCACTGGGATCCTTTGCAGCGATAAGGGCGTTGCCTTCCCTGAAAGTATCGGCAGTGGAAAAGATGATAAAATCATCCTTGTAATAGACTTTTTGAATCAAATCACCGATGTTAGGCTTTGTGGCCGTGCCGAAGGTCTCCCAAAGCACTGCTACGGATGAGACTTGGCCTACAGACTGGCTGCTGTTACCCTTGACAGGCTTAAAGCTGT
>SAMEA3663036__coassemble_878_pt1 | contig 12355 bp, 14 predicted proteins | sample SAMEA3663036__metabat2_low_PE_031 | metagenome-assembled genome bin SAMEA3663036 (sample SAMEA3663036) | pig gut metagenome | biome: pig gut; feature: pig-associated habitat; material: faeces | place: France | collected 2012
GGCTCTCATCAACCAGATGAGACCTACGAGTTTGGCAAGTCGGAATATCCACAGCACTATGCCGCCTATGGGACTCTCGCTCATAAGGAATGCACAGAACAGGTAGGCTACTGATACAAGTCCGAAGATGAGGGCGGCTTTGGCCGCTTCGTTTGCTATAATCTTTTTATCTATGCTCTCCATATGTCTGATTATTTCGCTAAGTCGTGCAAATATAGAAATTTTTTGTTATATTTGCGGGCTTTATTGAATCAAGATATGTTGACTATAGCATTTACAGATGGCAGCATTCGTCCTTGGGACGACGAGCAGGCTAAGAAAATCTTTTGGCATTCATCAGCTCACCTTATGGCTGAGGCTTTGGAATCCTTGTATCCCGGGGTGAAGTTCGGTGTGGGTCCGGCAGTGGAGACCGGATTCTATTACGATGTTGATTTCGGCGGACAGCAGATAAGCGAGTCTGACCTGAAGCGCATTGAAGACAAGATGATGGAACTGGCTAAGACTAAGGAGACCTTCGAGAAAGTCGATGTGTCCAAGGACGAGGCTATGAGCTATTTCAAGGAAAAGGGAGACCCTTACAAATGTGAATTGATAGAGGCTTTGGAAGACGGTACCATCACCTTCTATAAGAATGGTAATTTTACGGATTTGTGCCGCGGCCCTCACATAAAGCACGTAGATGACATTAAAGCGGTCAAACTCACCGCTATAGCAGGCGCTTACTGGAAGGGCGATCAGAACAGGCAGCAGCTCACCAGAATCTATGGCGTATCCTTCCCTAAGAAGAGTATGCTCGATGAGTATCTGAAACTGCTGGAAGAGGCTAAGAAACGCGATCACCGCAAGTTGGGAAAGGAGATGGAGTTGTTCACTTTCTCTTCCAGGGTTGGACTTGGCCTGCCTTTGTGGCTGCCACGTGGCGCCCAGATGAGATACACCCTGGAGCAGTTCCTTCGTCGCAAGCAGCAGGAGCTCGGCTACCTTCCTGTGGTCACTCCACACATCGGTTCCAAGGACCTGTACGTAACTTCAGGACATTATGCCAAGTATGGCGCGGATTCCTTCCGCCCCATCACCACTCCACAGGAGGGTGAGGAATATATGCTCAAACCGATGAACTGCCCTCACCATTGTGAGATTTTCCGCAGCAGCCCTCGTTCCTATAAGGATCTGCCGCTGCGTTTTGCGGAGTTCGGAACCGTTTATCGTTATGAGCAGAGCGGAGAGCTTCACGGGCTTACCCGTGTTCGTGGTTTTACCCAGGACGACGCTCACCTCTTCTGCCGTCCTGATCAGTTGCTGGAGGAATTCGAAAAGGTGATTGACCTTATTCTCTATGTCTTCAAGACTTTGAATATGACCGAGTATATGGCTCAGATATCTCTTCGTGACCCTCAGAACAAGGCCAAGTACATCGGCAGCGACGAAAACTGGGAGAAGGCCGAAAGTGCTATTATAGAGGCCGCTCAGAAGAAGGGTTTGAAGACAGTCGTGGAACTCGGTGAGGCCGCATTCTACGGTCCTAAGTTGGATTTTATGGTCAAGGACGCCATCGGACGTCGTTGGCAGCTCGGAACCATTCAGGTGGATTACAACCTGCCTGAGCGTTTCCAGCTTGAATATGTCGATGCAGATGGACAGAAACAGCGTCCAGTGATGATTCACCGTGCTCCGTTCGGATCCATCGAGCGCTTTACCGCAGTGGTGCTCGAGCATACTGCCGGTCATCTTCCGATCTGGCTTTCTCCGGATCAGGTGAAAATCCTGCCTGTCAGCGAGAAATACGCAGATTATGCGGAAAAAGTTTGTAATTTGCTGAAAAATTCCGAAATTCGCGCTTCCATCGATGCGCGTAACGAGACCCTCGGAAAGCGAATTAGAGACATTGCCGCTCTGAGAGTTCCTGTACTTGTAATCGTGGGTGAAAAGGAGAGCACGGAAGGCACAGTCTCTGTCCGCAGGGAAGGTGTCGATCAGGGCTCTATGAGTGCAGAACAATTTGTAGAATACATTAAATCAGCGATTGCTGAAGAATTAGCCTAATGCCAGGACCTTACAGACCAAAGCCATCCGTACCCCGTCCACAGGACAGGCGCAGACCGGATAACCGTCAGCAGAAAGACGAGTTTGAGCTTCGTATTAACGAGGAGATAAAGGCTCCTCAGGTTCGTCTCGTCGGAGATAACATTCCTGAACAGGGAATCTATCCTCTTTCGAAGGCGATCCGACTTGCAGATGACCTGGAACTTGACCTTGTGGAAATCAGTGCCAAGGCAGATCCCCCAGTCTGCAAGATAATGGACTACGAAAAGTATGTCTATCAGCAGAAGAAAAAGGCCAAGGAGATGAAATCCAATGCCGCTAAGATAGTGGTGAAGGAGATTCGATTCGGCCCTAACACTGACGAACACGACTTCCAGTTCAAACTCAAGCACGCTCAGGAGTTTCTGCAGGAAGGTTCAAAGGTCAAGGCCAGCATATTCTTCCGTGGACGTTCCATAATGTTCGCAGACCAGGGAGAAAAACAGTTGTTGCGTTTCGCGGTAGAGCTTGAAGCCTACGGACGCGCTGAAAATATGCCTGTTCTCGAAGGAAAAAGGATGACCATGATGATCGCTCCTATAAAGAAAAAATAGCCGTAGAGATACGGACAGTATTATAAACAATTATTAATTAAACATTTTTACACAATGGCAAAGCTTAAATCCAATTCCGGTGCTAAAAAGCGTTTCACGCTTACCGGGTCGGGCAAGATTAAGAGGAAGCACGCTTACCACAGCCACATCCTCACAAAGAAGACCAAAAAGCAAAAAAGAAATCTTGATCATTGATTCACGATGCTGATATCAAGAGGGTGAAAGAAATGTTGGTTCTCTAAAAAAGTATTGAATTATGCCAAGATCAGTCAATTCAGTTGCCTCAAGGGCACGCCGCAAGAAGATTCTTAAGAGAACACGCGGTAATTTCCTCGCTAGAAGGAATGTATGGACGGTAGCAAAGAACACCTACGAGAAAGGACTTACCTATGCTTACCGTGATCGTAGAGCCAAGAAGCGCAATTTCCGCGCACTTTGGATTCAGAGAATTAATGCAGCTGTACGTCAGTACGGTTTGACATATTCTCAGTTTATGGGTGCTCTTGCTAAGAGCGGTATCGGTCTTAACCGTAAGGTTCTCGCCGACCTGGCCATGAACAATCCACAGGCATTCGAAGCTATCGTTAAGTCAGTTAAATAGTTTTAGTCGTGAGCCTGAAGGAATTCATCCGTAACAAATGGACAAAGTTCGCTTTCTGGGCTTTGCTCTATCTCGCGTGGGTGATATGGCTTGGAAATTATTGGTTCCTCATAGGCTTGGCCGTGATATTCGACATTTTTATCACGCGTAAGGTCCATTGGAACTTCTGGAAGAAGAGATATAAGGAGGGAGAGAAGCATTCTGCTTTGAACGATTGGCTCGACGCCATCATCTTTGCAGTGATAGTGGTTACCCTCATCAATACCTTCTGGTTCCAGGCTTTCTCTTCGATGGAGAATACTCTCTATACGGGAGATCATCTCTTTGTAAGCAAATTGACTTATGGACCGAGATTGCCTCAGACTCCTCTGACTCTTCCATTTACGCATAATACGATATTTGGAAAAGAGTCCTACTCTAAAGCCATTCAGAATGATTATCGCAGGCTGAAAGGTTTCAGGGAAGTGGAGAAAGGCGATATAGTGGTGTTCGGATTTCCTCACGGAGATACAGTTCTTCGAAAAGCTCCGGCCGATGACTATTATGCCCTCTGCCGGTATTACGATAAGAAGACAGTTATTTCCAAGTTGGGACCGGTGATTGCACGTCCTGCAGACAAGGTGGACCATTACGTGAAAAGATGTGTAGCCGTAGCCGGAGACACACTTCAGGTGAAGAAGGGACTTGTCTGGGTAAATGGAGAAAAGCAGGAAGTATATCCTGGAGTGCAGTTCAGTTCCCATTTCGAAGAAAGCCAGCGCGATTATAGGGAGATTTTCCCATTTGCGGAAAATTTCAGCTGGAGTCGGGATGAATTTGGTCCGGTATGGATTCCTAAGAAGGGAGCTACCGTCAAGTTGACAGCCGAGAATCTGCCTCTTTATGAGAGAATAATCGGAGTTTATGAGCACTCATCCGTAAAGGATGCGCTCGAGGCAGGAGAGTACACCTTCAAACAGGATTACTACTTTATGATGGGAGACAACAGACACAATTCCTTGGATTCGAGGTATTGGGGTTTTGTTCCGGAGGACCACATAGTGGGTAAACCGGTGCTAATATGGCTCTCGACAGATGCTGAGGAAAACTTCCCTAAGAGCATTAGGTGGAATCGTTTCCTCAAACTGGTAAAAGATAATTAATAAATAAAAGAATACAATTATGGCAAAGGTTTGTCAAATAACCGGAAGAAAGAGAATGAAAGGTAACAATGTTGCCCATTCCAAATTGCGCACTAAGCGTGACTTCTCCGTAAACCTCAAGAACAAGCGTTTCTGGAGCGAGGAGGAGCAGAGATTCATTACCTTGAAAGTATCTTGCAAGGGAATGAGGATAATTGAGAAGAATGGTCTGGAGGCTACTGTCCGCCAGGCTCAGAAGAAAGGATACGTTAACCTTGTTTAATTTTTGAAGTTATGGCAAAGAAAGCAAAAGGCAACAGGGTGCAGGTCATCCTTGAGTGCACAGAACAGAAGGCAAGTGGTGTACCGGGAATTTCTCGTTATGTAACCACAAAGAACAAAAAGAATACGACAGAGCGTCTCGAAAGAAGGAAATACAATCCATTCCTCAAGAGAGTCACTGTTCATCGTGAAATCAAATAATTTTAGGAGGATATAGAATATGGCAAAGAAAGCCGTCGCTACATTCGCAGCTAAAGCCGGTGCTAAGAGCATGGTTAAGTGCATCCGTATGGAGAGGTCTCCTAAGACAGGTGCTTATGTTTTCACAGAGCAGCTTGTCGAAGAGGCTCAGGCTAAAGAGATGTTCGGAAAGAAATAGTTTTCGAAGTATTTTATATGCATAGGGTGGCCATCGGTCACCCTATTTTATTCTTCACCCAGTACTCAGAGTGCTTGCACTCTTTGCTTAAAATGACTATATTTGCGAGTTATGGCGATTAGTTTTTTTCAGAAGATAAGTAGGGCCATAGTGGGCCGCTCCAGGGTTGATGAGGATACTCTGGATGCCATTGAAGAGGCTTTGATAGAATCAGATATGGGCGTGGATACCACTTTGAAGGTGATCGATGCTCTGGAGGAGAGGGTTTCCAGGGACAAGTTTATGTCCAGGGAGGAACTCTTTGCTATGCTTCGCTCGGAGATATCTGCCCTTATGGAATTGGACGAGCCGGAGAGTAAAAGCCTTCATCCTCAGGTGATCCTGGTCGTCGGTGTGAATGGGGTTGGAAAGACTACCACCATAGGAAAATTGGCCTACAAATATAAGAAGGAGGGGAAGAAGGTGATGCTCGGGGCCGCTGATACTTTTCGGGCAGCCGCGGTGGATCAGCTCTGTATATGGGCCCAGAGGGCAGGCGTGGAGATAGTGAGGCAGCAGATGGGGTCTGACCCGGCCGCTGTGGCTTACGATACGGTCAAGTCCGCAGTTGCAAAGGGCTCTGACCTGGTGTTGATCGATACGGCAGGTCGTCTGCATAACAGGGTGGATCTGATGAATGAACTCAGTAAGATTCGGAATTCTGTGGGGAAGGCTCTTCCTGGGGCTCCTTCCGAGGTGCTTCTGGTGCTGGATGCCAGTACGGGGCAGAACGCTTTCCAGCAGGCGAAAGAGTTCGCGAGAGCGACGAAGATAAGTGAATTGGCCTTGACGAAAATGGATGGAAGTGCGAGGGGTGGAGTGGCCGTGGGGCTGGTGGATCAGTTCCGTATTCCGATACGCTATGTGGGTGTAGGTGAAGGGATTGAGGATATCAGAGATTTTGATAGGGAGGAGTTTGTGAAGACTCTTTTCGAGGAAGATAATTTGAAATAATTTAACGATATGAAGCTTAGTTATAATTGGCTTAAGGACTACATCGGCTGTCAGCTTAGCGTGCAGCAGGTGGCTGACATTATGACCTCCATAGGCATCGAGGTGGATGCAGTGGAAGAGAGTGAAGTGATTGAGGGTGGCTTGAAGAATGTGGTGGTGGCTAAGGTTTTGACCTGCGAGGCACATCCGGATTCCGATCACCTGCACATTACCACGGTGGATGACGGGGGTGAGAGTCCGGTCCAGGTAGTATGCGGTGCCCCTAACGTGGCTGCCGGCCAGAAAGTGCTTTTTGCTAAGATTGGCGCCGTGCTCCCGGGGGATTTCAAGATTAAAAAGTCTAAGATAAGGGGCGTGGAGAGTTTTGGAATGATCTGTGCCGAGGACGAATTGGGTATAGGCGAGAGTCACGATGGCATCAAGGTCCTGCCGGAGGATGCTCCTGTGGGAATGCCTGCGAAGGAATACCTCCACCTGGAAAGCCAGGCTGTGATAGAGTACGAGATCACTGCCAATCGTGTCGATGCCGCCTCCCACTACGGAGTGGCCAGAGACATCTATGCTTATCTGAAATTGAACGATATCCCTTGCAGCCTGACTTTGCCGAAGGCAGGCAAGGCGGTCTCTGAGGCCGATTTGTCCAGGCCGGCTCCAGTCAGTGTGGAAGTAAGGGACCTGGACGGAGCTCCTCACTATACGGGTCTCTGCATAGAGGGACTGAAAGTGGCTCCTTCGCCTAAGTGGTTGCAGGATAAGCTTACAGCCATAGGCAGCAGGCCTATTAACAATGTGGTGGACATCTCTAACTTCATACTTTTCGAACTTGGCCAACCGCTGCATACCTTTGACGCCGATAAGATAGCCTCTTCCAAGGTCATCGTCAGAAGGGCTCAGGAGGGAGAGCATATCCGCACCCTTGACGGACAGGACAGGACTTTGAGATCCACTGATATGGTGATAGCTTCAGAAGAAGGGCCAATGTGTATAGCCGGAGTCTTCGGAGGCGAAGACAGCGGAGTAAGCGAGAGTACCACCAGACTCTTCCTGGAGAGTGCCTATTTCGATCCGGGCAGCATTCGTAAGACTAGCAAGACCCAGCAGCTTTCCACCGATGCTTCCTATCGTTACGAGCGTGGCGCCGATCCGAATATCTGCCTCTATGCCCTTGAGAGGGCGGCAGACCTGCTGGTGGAAATCGCCGGCGGAAAGGTGGTGGGACCTGTTTATGATAACTACCCTCAGCCTATAGCCAGGAAGCGCATAGACTTGGATTACAGCCGGATTTGCCGCTTCATAGGCAAGGAGATTGGCGATGAGAAGATAGATTTGATTCTCAATTCTTTAGGCTACGAATTTGAAAGTCGGGAAGGACGCCTCGCCACCGTGCTTGCTCCAAGTTATATGGTGGATGTGTACAGAGAGTGCGATGTGGTGGAGGAAATCCTTAGAATCTACGGTTATAATAACATAGAACTCCCTTCCCAGATGAGGATGTCCGTAAACGCCACTCCGTCTCCTGATCCGGAGGCCGTGCGTAATCTGATATCTAATTTCTTGTCTGCCAATGGTTTTGTCGAGACGATGAACAACTCTCTTACCAAGGGTGAGTACTATGAGGCTTTGAAGGCTTTCCCTGCCGATCACTGCGTGCATATTCTCAACCCTCTGAGTTCTGACCTTAACGTACTGCGTCAGACCCTGGTCTTGAATGCCTTGGAGGTGGTGGCATATAATGTCAATCGCCAGATTTCTGCTTTGAAGATATTCGAATACGGTTCTGTATATCAGAGACTCCCTGAGAAGGATTCCAAGACTTTGGAAGGCTACGAAGAGCATCAGAATTTCTGTCTTGCCATCAGTGGCACTTCTGAAAAGACTTGGAGAGGGGGAGCCAAAAAGTCGGATTACTATCAGTTGAAAGCATATTTCGAATTGCTCTTAAAGCGTTTTGGAGCAGATATTTATCAGCTTTGGAACGAGTCGGCTCCATCAGATATCTACAGCGAGGGAATGGTTTACAAACTCCCTGGGAGCGGGAAGCTGCTCGCTACCCTGGGAAGGATTAATCCGGCATTGGCCAGAAAGTTCGGTGTAAAACAGGCTGTATATGCAGCAGAGATATCCTGGCCTGTGCTGTTTGAACTGATAAAGAGGAATAAGGTGTCCTTCAAAGAGTTGCCTAAATACCCTGAAGTTAGAAGAGACTTGGCTCTGCTCCTGGATGAGAATGTCAGCTATGCAAGCCTTAGGGCAGCGGCTTTCAAACAGGCGAAGAAGATTCTTAAGAATGTCTCTCTGTTCGACGTGTACAGAGGGGATAAGATCCCTCAGGGAAAGAAACAGTATGCCTTGAGTTTTACTTTCCAGGATCCTGAAAGGACACTTACCGACCAGGAGATTCAAAAGATTATGGACAGTCTGCTCAATTCATTCACTTCCAATTTCGGAGCTCAGCTCAGATGAAAAGAAAAGGTCTCATAGTTCTCTCGGCGCTGCTCCTGCTTTTGTCCCTGGGGGCTTGCGCTCGTAAGGCCAGGGTCATTCCGGATAACAAACTCGCTGATATTTATGCGGAGATGTTCCTCGCTGACCAGTGGCTGTCCACTAACTACTCTTACAGAAGAGTGGCGGATACCACTTTGTTCTATGAGCCTATTTTTGAAAAGTACGGCTATAATCTGGCAGACTTTAACGAATCTATGCGTTATTATGTCAAAAAACCGGACAAATACGCTAAGATATTGAAAACTGCCGGATTGAAATTGGATGCTCAGGCGAAGAGATTGAAGAAAGTGGAGGATTATTATAATAATAGGGAGAAGTTTTCTCCATATATTCCTAAAAGCTTTAATCTTGAGACCCTGATGTCCCAGGATACTATGATGAGCGTTTGTGTACGAGATATTGTGGAGGCTTGGCAGGTCGATGACAGCCTGGCAGTCAGGGACAGTTTGGTAGTTAAGGACAGTGTGATAGTTAGAGATAGTGTGGTAGTTAAGGACAGTCTGGCAGTTAAAGACGCTTTGATAGTTAAGGATAGCCTGGCTGCTAAGGACACTCTGGCCCTGGAAGAGAAACTGACAGTTATGGATAGTCAGAAGGCTAAGCCATTCGTGTTCCGGCCTGTGAACAGAGCTGTGGATTCTATGAAAATGCAAATGACAAACACTAAAAGATAAACGATAATGAGCAAGACAGAAATTTTGAAAAAATGTTTCGGCTTTATGGATTTGACCACCCTCAAGCCCGAAGATACGCAGGCAAGCGTAAAGGCTCTGGTGGATAAGGTGAGCGAATATCACAGTCTTTATCCTGACTATCCTCTTCCTGCATCCATCTGCGTTTACCCTAACTTTGCACACGTGGTAAAGGAGCACAGGCTTAGCCCTGAGCTGCACGTGACTACGGTGGCCGGCTGTTTTCCTACTTCCCAGAGCTTTTTGGAAGTGAAGAAGGCTGAGGTCTTGATGGCCATAGAGGACGGGGCAGACGAAATAGATATAGTATTGGCCTTGAATGCCTTTCTGGCAGGAGATGAGAAGAGGGCAGCGGAGGAGATATCCCAGATCAAGCAGATATGTGCCGAGCACTCTGTGCTCCTGAAAGTGATTCTGGAAACCGGAATTCTCCGTAGTGAAGAACTGATTCATAAGGCTTCTATCCTCGCTATGGAGGCCGGAGCTGATTTTATTAAGACTTCCACCGGTAAGGTTAGCGTCAATGCCACTCCTGAGGCTGCCACCGTAATGTGCAAGGCTATTAAGGAGTACTATCAGAAGACAGGACGTAAGGTGGGCTTTAAGGCGGCAGGTGGGGTTTCCACTGCCGAAGAGGCTCTTCAATACTACGAAATCGGGGAAAGCATACTTGGCGAGGAGTGGATGAATAAGGATTTATTCCGCTTCGGAGTGAGCAGATTAGGAAATGCCCTGCTTTCCGCCATCGAAAACAAGCCTGTAAATCTCTTTTAATCAGGCAGATCGTAACTTAGCCGTGTAAACTCGTTTTACACGGCTATTTTTTTATACTTTTGCAAAAAAACTTGAACATGAAGAATTTTAAATTATTGTTTCCGCTTTTGGCCTCTCTTTTAATGAGTGCCTGTAATTCCAGTCTTTGGGATCCTGACAGTATAGGGTCTTATGACGATGGGAGCGGCGTCACCCACGGAATGATAGTTCTGGGAGAAAGATTGGAAGATCCGTATTCGGTGGAAAATATGACCAAGGCTCTGAAGAGTCTGTATCCTACAAAGGCAAATATAGTGGAACTGGAGGCTACCGACCACTATGTCCGACTTCTTCCAAGGGATTATAAGGATATACAACTTTTGGAGGAGATGGGAGTGAAGATGTTGGATCACCCTTTGGATTATCGAATCCTGCAGGAAGGGGATTATTATCACGATCCGCAGATAGAGGAGGATAACATTACCTGGCAGTATGCGGTGGTCCCTCCTGACTTTATGGCTCCCCAGGGGGTGAAGTGCGAGTTACTGCACAAATGTTATTTGGCAGAGGCGGAAAACCAGACCAAGGCGGAGCTGATGGATGTGGATTGGGATCTGGTGGAAAGGGAGGCTTTTAGAATTACGGGGAATGAGGATATGCTTGTCCCTCAGACCAAAGGTGGTGAACCCAAGACTCCTGAGGGCAGAATCACTGTGATAGACGAGGATTACTCTGCTTCTCCCATCGGGGTGTCAGGAGTTCAGGTGTCCTGTAATGTCTTTGTTAAGTTTGACAGGTGTTATACCGATGAACAGGGCTATTATCAGATGCGTAAGACATTCACTTCGAAACCGCGATATAGATTGGTGTTCACTAACAGCAAAGGCTTTACTCTGGGCTTGAACGCCATTTTCGTAAAGGGCTCTGTCTCTACTTTGGGTAAGCAGCCTGCCGAAGGTTATAATCTCTGCGTGACGGACAAATCTGACGACAATTTATTTAGAAGATGTGCCATTAACAATGCCGCCTACGACTATTATAAAGCCTGTTCAGCTAAAGGTGTGAAGATTAAGACGCCACCATCAAATCTGAATATATGGGCTATTCCCATTATGGAGGCAAGCACAGCTGTCATGCTGCATCAGGGCGCCATCCTGGACCTGGACCCCATAGAGTCCGTTTTGGGAGTCTATTCTCCTATCGTTAAGCTCTTTATGCCGGATGTAATTTTGGGGACGAAGAATTATAAGTCTTATTCCCAAATCTATCATCTGGTGCAGCACGAATTGGCTCATTGCAGTCATTATATGCAGGTGGGTAATGAGTATTGGGACAAATATGCCATAATGATACTCTCGTCTTATATTACTTCCGGAGGCGTGACTTACGGAACCGGTACGGAGGAAGATGCGGGCTATTGCGAAGTGGGAGAGATGTGGGCTTATTATGTGGAGAATATCCTGTATAGACAGAGGTATAATGATTACGATAATACTTTTGGGGATAAGTATTGGTTCCGTCCTGAGATATTGCTCTATCTGGATGACAGAGGAATGAACAGGTTCCAGATTTTCCCTGCATTGACAAAGGATGTTAACGGAAGAGATGCCCTGAGGAGTCGTCTCATAGTGCTTTACCCTGAGTGTAAGAGCATTATTAACGAGGCATTTAATAAATATATGTAGTGTTGATAAAGTTTCGCAAGTTGCACAAGGCTCTAAACACTTGCTCACTTGCGAGATTTGCTTGAGTAAACATAGTTAAGTAAAAGTTATGAAAAGAAATAAATTTTTCATACTTTGGGTTCTGGCGATGCTTGTGAAAGTCTCGCCAGTATTTTCCCAAAACAAATTGGCCATTTCTACCAATATGGTGGAATGGGTGGATGGAGCCACTTTAAATATGGACGCTTCCTATTCTTTCGGGGCGCATTGGAGTATGGTGGCTGGAGTGGACTATAATCCCTATAAGTCAGATGACAAACGGAGAGAGTTTTCGATGGGAGCCAGGTATTGGCCTTGGTATGTGTACAGCGGGTGGTGGTTTTCCGCCAGGGCCCAATACCAGGAATTCAGTCAGCTTTCCCAGCAACTTTCGGAAGGGGACCGCTATGGAGCCTCGCTCTCCATAGGCTATTCCAGGATGATAGGCAAGCATTTTAACTTGGATGTTGGCTGGGGTTTGTGGACAGGTTACGAGCATTATAAGGTATATGGTTGTCAGGCTTGCGCAAGGATAAGGGAACAGGGAGAGAATTATTTTTTAATGCCGGATAAGATAATTCTGTCAATTTCCTATGTTTTCTAAAAATTATTCGTATATTTGCAGACCCTTTTGCGCGGGTGGCGGAATGGTAGACGCGCTAGTTTCAGGAGCTAGTGTCAATTGCG
>SAMEA3663036__coassemble_879_pt1 | contig 12352 bp, 12 predicted proteins | sample SAMEA3663036__metabat2_low_PE_031 | metagenome-assembled genome bin SAMEA3663036 (sample SAMEA3663036) | pig gut metagenome | biome: pig gut; feature: pig-associated habitat; material: faeces | place: France | collected 2012
GTATCTGATCAGGTGAAAAAGTGTGTGGGGAAAGAATGCGACAGTAGGAAATAGTGTCAGGGAGAAATGTGCCTAGGAATAATAGTATGTGTCAGTAGGAAATGTGCCGAAGAAGCGGAAAAGTAGGTCATCTGGACAAATAGTATGTGTTTAGGTATAGATACGTAGATACTCCGAAGTCTTAAGAGGGACTTGCGTCCGGATAGATAGAAAACAAGAGGCTGGCCAAAGAATTGGTCAGCCTCTCTATAAACTATCTGTAAGTCAGTCAGATTTTACTTAAATAGACTGAATTACTTTGTGATGACCTTGGCCATTTCACAAACTTTGTTAGAGTAACCCCACTCGTTATCGTACCAGGCGCAAACCTTTACGAAAGTAGGATCGAGCTGGATACCAGCCTTCTCATCGAAGATGGAAGTGCGGGCATCGTTACGGAAGTCTGTAGAAACGACAGCCTCGTTAGTGTATCCGAGTACACCCTTGAGCTCACCCTCAGAAGCCTCTTTCATAGCCTCGCAGATCTCAGCATAGGTAGCTGGCTTAGCGAGCTCGCAGGTGAGGTCAACGAAGGATACGTCAGATGTAGGAACGCGAAGAGACATACCGGTAAGTTTGCCGTTAAGAGCAGGAAGAACCTTACCTACTGCCTTGGCAGCACCTGTAGATGAAGGGATGATGTTCTCGAGGATACCGCGACCACCTCTCCAGTCTTTCTTTGACGGACCGTCAACGGTCTTCTGGGTAGCTGTAGCAGCGTGAACGGTAGTCATAAGACCACGAACGATACCGAACTTGTCATTCAGGACCTTAGAGATAGGTGCGAGACAGTTGGTGGTGCAAGATGCGTTAGAGATGATGCTCTGTCCTGCGTAGGTGGTGTGGTTAACACCATATACGAACATAGGAGTGGCATCCTTTGAAGGAGCAGACATAATGACCTTCTTAGCACCTGCCTTAAGGTGAGCGGAAGCGAGCTCCTCGGTGAGGAAGAAACCTGTTGACTCTACGACTACATCTACATTGAGGGCACCCCAGGTGATCTGTGAAGGATCCTTCTCTGCGAATACCTGAATTCTGTTACCATCTACGATGAGGAAGTTCTCCTCAACCTTGATGTCGTGCTTGAACTCACCGTGAACTGAGTCATACTTAAGCATGTAAGCGAGATAATCAGCATCGAGAAGGTCGTTGATACCAACTACCTGGATGTCGTTAGCAAAGTTTTCAACTGCTGCACGGAAGACCATACGTCCGATACGGCCAAATCCGTTAATACCAAGTCTAATCATTTTTTATAAGTATATAAATAAGTTTATCTTTCATACCCTTTTTTCAAAAGGCGTGCAAAATTAAGAAAATCTTGAGAAAAAACAAAGTTTTAGTATTTTTGTACAATATCAGAAAAAGTTATGAGAATTTTAATCACCAATGACGACGGCTATCAGGCAAAAGGCATAGCCATTCTGGTCAAAATAATGAAACAATTCGGAGAAGTTACAGTGGTGGCACCCAAGCAGCACCAGTCCGGAATGTCTATGGCGGTATCCCTGGGCTATAAGCCCGTAGCAGTAAAGGATTTGGGCGAAGTGGACGGGGTACATTGGCATTATGTGGATGGAACTCCAGCCAGCGCGGCCAAGTACGCGGTGGACGTTCTGATGGCAGAGCAGAAGCCGGACTTGGCATTGAGTGGAATCAATCACGGCTCGAACGCTTCGACGGCGATGTGGTACAGCGGAACGATAGGTGCAGCCAGAGAAGCCGCTTTTGCAGGGATACCGGCGATAGGGGTCTCCTTAGACAATATGCACAGGGATGCGGATTTCTCGGTGGTAGAGCAGTTGCTGCCAGGGATAATCGAGAGATTATTGGCATCGATGCAAGAAGACGGGAACGCCCCTATCAATTTCCCAGACCTGCCGGCAGAGCAGATAAAGGGGGTTAAGGTCTGCACCCAGGGCGTGGAAAGCTGGGTGAATGAGTTTGTGAAGCCTGAGAGTCTGGGACTTAGGGCCGACGTGGAGTTGGAAGAAGGGGAGGAAGTGTTCTATATGGCGGGGGATGTCAGACCTGATCCGAAGAACGACGGAAATACTGACAACTGGGCTAACGAGAATGCTTACATAGCCATTACCCCTCAGAGCCTGGATAATACCGATATGCTTGAATACGAAAGACTTAAAAAGATTTGGGAATGAAATACTTTCTAGTGGCAGGGGAGGCGTCGGGTGATCTTCACGCCTCAAATTTGATGAAAGGTCTGAAGGCTGAAGACCCGAAGGCAGAGTTTCGCTATTGGGGAGGGGATATGATGGCCTCTGTTGCTCCAGGTCTTTTACATCATTATAAGGAAGGGGCAGTGATGGGGCTCAGCGAGGTGCTTTCCAAGGCTGGAACCCTGCTTAACAACCTGAAACAGTGTAAGAAAGATATCAGGGACTTCGCTCCGGACGTGCTTATTCTGATAGATTACCCGGGTTTTAACCTGAAACTCGCCAAGTTTGCTCACAAGGCGGGGCTGAAGGTCTTTTATTACATAGCCCCTAAGACCTGGGCCTCCAGAGCCGGACGAAACCGACTTCTCAAACGCTATGTGGATATGCTATACATAGTGTTCCCTTTCGAGATTCCATATTTCAAGCGGAAAGGGATACCATTCGTTTATAAGGGGAACCCTCTGGTGGAAGCTATAGAACAGGCTGATTATCACAGGCTTATTCCTGAGCCTTATGTGGCTGTGCTCCCAGGTTCCAGGAAAAACGAGATAGATAGGACCCTGCCTCTTTGTATGGAGCTTGCAGATAGGATGCACGCTGACCCACGTTACAGAGACATCCGTTTCCTGGTCGCGGGCGCGCCTGCCAGAAGCTCTGAAGACTATGCTCCATATCTTCAAGGCAGAGATTATGTCCAGCTCGTATTCGGGCAGACTTATTCTATTCTTAAGTATGCCAATGCGGCTGTAGTGAATTCCGGAACGGCCTCTCTGGAGGCAGCCCTGATAGGTACTCCGCAGATGGTATGTTGGTCCACTTCTCCATTTACCGCCTTTGTGGCCAGATACATACTCAGGGTGATGGACAAGATTAAATTCGTCAGTCTGGGAAATCTTATTCTCGACAGGGCTGTCTTCAAGGAATTCATCCAGGAGGACTTTAATCTTCAGAACATCAGCGAGGAGATGGACAGGCTCCTCCAGGACGACAGTTACAGGAACTCAATGCTCGAAGGCTACTCCCAGATAAAAGAAGCTCTGGGAGCATCGCAGGCTTCCAGAGCTTTTGCCAGGGATATGATAAACAGGTTGAGCTAATTTACCACAATCCTTTGTTTTATGGTATAGGTTTTAGAATCCGCAGTCTTTACTGTGGCCACTATCTCGTGAGTTCCTGCAGTTAAAGGACTTACGCTTATGTGGCTCTGGCTTGCCCCATCGAAGGTCCAGCTGAAGGAAGAGATTTGGGTAGTTCCAGGAACCAGATCCAGTAGGAAACTGTCTCCTACAGAGTAGCTGCTTTCGATGGCTATGTATGGCAGGTCTATCACCGAGATGCCGTAGCTGAAGTTTGAGACTTCTTCCCAACAATACACTGTATGCCAATCCTCTCCTTCTTTGTATTGGGCTACAACCTTGTCTCCAGGAGCGTATTCAGAATTTATCTTGCAGGAAACGTTGCTTAGTGCGATCAATTCATTAGGTTCCAGGCTCTTGGTGTATTCACTGCTGATGACCTCTTTTAAATCACCTTTGTAATCCACCAGGGCGATTCTGATGGAGCCGTCATAGTCTCTATAGGTGTCGGCATTGAAGAGAGGGCCTGCCTTAAGTTTGAAAGACTTGCTCTCCAGACTTCCGCTGCTGATAGTAAGTCCCTTGTATCCTGGAAATTGAGACTCCTGGAGGTAATAGATAGGACCTCCGTTGTTCCTGCTGCTGGAAGTCTTGTCCGGAACCACCCCTACAGCTATGGACTGATATTCATCGAAGGTACTGTCGGAAGGGATATTCAGTTTGAGAGTGAAGTAACCGTTCAGCTGTCCGTCCCAACCCCAGTTGATATGGATGTAGTCCCTGGAGTCGTAACCGTCGCAGAGGAACTGGTGTCCTCCGTCACTGGAATCCACTCCGCCATAAGGTACTACGTGCCCAGCATCTATCTCAGCTTTGATAAGTCTCAGAAACTCCGCGTCAGAGCAGGTGTAGCGGTAGATGACCTTAGCCTCTCCGCTGTATCCGAAATGCTCGTAAAGGACTCCTGGGATGTCCTCGCCATATGCTCCAGTGCCGATGTTATAGTTGTACTCGCTCTGGATGGCAGCGCCGAGATCGAACATCAGCTGGGCCACGGCGTTCTTCTGGCTTGAGGTGGCAGTAAGATTATATGTCAGAGGCATAAGGCTGTAGTCGTAGTGGTGATCGTCAATACTGAAGGCATTCACGGTAATTTCTCTGTAATCACTGGTGTAGCTGTAGCCTCCTACCGTACCCTTGCCATATTCTGGCCACTCATAATAGCGGCAGAGTATAGCCATCGTCGTGGCCACACATCCGGTTACGGCAGTGTATTTCTTTCCGTTTTCAGTTACCTGAGGGCAATTCAGATTGTAAGTGGATTCCTGACCCCAGTTTGCGGTCTTGTTCAGAACCCCGCTGCTGCTCTTCGTACGCAGTCCCGCCATTTTCCAATTGGCCTTCATAGTCTGGTCCGCCGTCAGGCCGAGTTCTCTGGCCTCTTTAATCTCACGGTCATACACGCCCAGGAAGTACTTGGCCTGAGGAGGAACTTGCTTTAGGTCGATGGAACCCTCGTCGCTGTATCCGATGATAGGCGTGGCACTGTCTTCTGCGGAGATGATGACCCAGCCTCCTTCAGCAGAGTTAATGAAGTACATAGTCCCTTCAGAATTAAGGCTAAGGCTCAGATCGTCAGTTCCAAGCCATCTGGAAGCTATGCTTTTAACCTGGTCCTCGCCTACGAAATCCGCTCTGCAGATTCCTGAAACGGCGAGCAATATGCTGATACTAAGTATAAGTTTTTTCATCTCGATGAACTATTTCGTAATGATGTAAGCATAGGAATTGGCCTCGTCCACAAGGTAATAGAGTCCGTCTTTCACTTGGGCTACGCTCAGTGAGATGCTTTCGTCGGCACAGATTCCGTTCAAGCCCCAGGTCTCCAGGGTGGCGCTCAGGGTCTCGCCGACACTAAGGCTGGCAGAACTCAGTTCCAGAGAGAAATATAATCCCTTAGGAAAATCCAGCACCTTGTAGAAAGCCTTCAGGGTACTGCCGGAAGTAAGGAATTGCGAGTTAAGGGTGTCGAAAAGGAAGACATCTTCAGCCGCCTCTCCCTTCAGTTTGTAGATCCCCACTTCAGTCTTGTCGGTGAAAGCAATGGAGCTTTCGTCGCCTTTGGGCTCATTAACACTTGGATTCAATTCGCAGGCAGCGAGCAGAATACAAGTGGAAAATAGTAGAGTTAGTTGTATCTTATTCATTGTTTTAGTTGAATTATCTTCCAAAATTATGAATTTTTTTCGTAAATTTGGGGTTTACTAGACGAAATTAGAAGAATTGTATTATGAAGAAAACAGTAGTATTACTAGCAACTATCCTCGCGCTTGGCCTAAGTGCACAGGCTCAGAAAGCAAACATTGAATTCCCTGAATATAAGTTCACTACAATTAAAGAAAATCCTATTACTACAGTAAAGAACCAGCACAGAAGCGGAACCTGCTGGGCATATTCCACCATAGGATTTGTGGAGAGTGAGGTCATCCGCATCAATAACATCACAGACCCTGCTCTCTATCCTGATTTCTCAGAATTTTTCGTGGTGAGTCACTCCTATTCCGACAGGGCCGACAAGTTCGTTATGCTCGACGGTAACCTTACTTTCTCCGCCGGTTCTCAGGGCGAGGACGTGCTGGACGTAATCCGTCTCTATGGTCTGGTTCCTCAGGAGGCTATGACAGGTATGAACTATGGAAGCGAACTTCCTGTACAGGGAGAACTTGACGCAGTGCTCAGGGCTTACGTGGAGGCTGTGGTAAAAAATCCTAACAAGACCCTTACTACTGCCTGGAAGAGAGGCTATCAGGCTATTCTGGACGAATACCTCGGAGAATATCCTCAGAGCTTTGTGGTAGATGGCATCGAATATACTCCTGAGAGCTACAGGGATGCATTGAACTTTAATCCTGACGATTATATAACTCTCACCTCTTTTACCCATCATCCTTTCTATACCTACTTCCCATTCGAAGTGGCTGACAACTGGCGTTGGGATCAGTTCTACAATGTCCCTATCGACGAGTTTATGAGCATTCTCGACTATGCCCTCGAAAATGGCTACACCATCGCCTGGGGAAGTGACGTGAGCGAGCCTGGCTTTACCCGCGACGGACTGGCTATCCTGGTGGATGTTAAGGCTACTAACACCAGTGGCTCAGATCAGGAGCGTTGGGTAGGAAAGTCAGAGGACAAGACCTCCAAGAAAAAGGCCTCGAAGAAGGCAAACTCTAAGACAAACCCTATCGTCGAGCAGCAGCCTACGCAGGAGAGCCGTCAGGAAGGTTTTATGAACAAGACCATTACCGACGACCACGGTATGCAGATCTACGGAATCGCCACTGACCAGTGGGGTGGCAAGTATTATATGGTTAAGAACTCCTGGGGAGATGCCGGCAAATATAAAGGCATCTGGTATGCCTCCGAGGCTTTCGTTAAGGGGCAGTCCCTGGATATCTGCATTCATAAGAGTGCCCTTCCGAAAGAATTTGTCGAGCAGCATCCTAATGTTCTCAGGTAATGTCTTTGAAGAAATATATTCCTGATTTTATCACCACACTTAATCTTGCCTGCGGCATCACGGGTGTGGTGTTTTCTTTTGGCCCTCATCCTCACTGGGCTTTCTACTGTATGCTTGCAGCTGCCGTCTTTGATTTCTGCGATGGCTTCGCGGCCCGTCTTTTGAAAGCTTATTCCCCTATGGGAAAGGAACTTGACAGTCTGTGCGACGTAGTGAGTTTCGGAGTGCTCCCTTCAGTTATGATGTATAATAATATGAAGGTCTTCGCTTGGGGAGCCGAGAATTTCTGGGCCTTCCTTCCGTTGCTGCTGAGCATCGGGGTGGCATTGAGATTGGCCAAGTTCAATGTGGACGAAAGGCAGCACGAGAGCTTTTTGGGCCTTGCCAGTCCGGTGGCTGCACTGCTCTGCGCATCCCTTTGCTACTATGTGGAGTTCGAGCCGAACTCCCTTTTGGGGGCCTTATGTGCCAATTCCTTCTTCCTGCCTTCTCTTAGCCTTCTGCTCTGCATCCTTATGCTTTGTGAAATGCCAATGTTCTCTTTCAAATTCTCCAAGGATCAGCCTAAGAGTTTGAATTTGAAGAGATTGATGTTCGTTTTGGACATAGTGGTGATAGCTCTGGGGGTTCTGCTACTGAGGACCAATTGGGCTTTGATAGTTATCCTCTCCTGTCTTCTGTACATTATTAAAAACATCATTTTTTTATTACCTTTGCGCCGCTAATGAAAAGACTTGTACTCATATCATTTCTGATTCTGCCAATTCTGCTCGCGGCGTGTAGGGATTTGTCTTCATCTTCCCCTTCTTCCGAGACCTCCTCGAGAGAGGGTTCTATCGTGGTTTTCGGTGGAGCCAGGGAGGTGGATGCCTTGAGCGGCTACCTGCTGACCTGTGACAGTTTTGACAACGTCAGCGGAAAGCCGGAACCGGATGGACTGCCGGATTTTGCGGGAGAAGTGATAGACAGGGTTTTGCTGATGCCTGGAGAGACTGTGGATTCGCTGAATCTGATAAAGAAAGTGTGTCAGGATACGTTGGCCTACATTCCTGTGGGAGTGGATCTCAGGCCGGTGGCAAAAGCTCGGGCGAAGTATTTTCTTATGCCTTCGGATACCCTTTCTTCCTCTTGTCAGGCTTTGGGAGAGGAATGTTTTAGGATTCTCAGGTTTAGAAATGCGTTTACCCATAGGATAGCATACCCTCAACTTAAGTCTTACGTGGCTATGAGCGATGAGGATGGTAATTTTGTGATAATTGATTCAAATGTCGGAATTCTTTCAGAGTAGTATAGGAGCAGAAGAATTGGAGAAGATGCCTTTGAAGTCTTTTCCTGGCACCATAGAAGTAATAGACAAATTCAATTTCCGTTATACGGCTGCGATAGCCTATCTTATGACACAGAAGGTCATAGGTTTTGATACGGAGACCAGACCTTCTTTTGAGGCTCATCACTATCACCACGACGTGGCCTTGCTTCAGCTTTCCGGAGAGGACAAGGCTTTTCTTTTCAGACTTAACAGTCTCGGCTTGAGGAAGGGTTTGAGAAATATATTGGCCAATCCCAGGATATTGAAGGTAGGAGCTGCGGTCAAGGATGATATCAGAGCCCTTCAGAGTCTGGCTCCTTTCAAGGCTGCCTCTTTCGTGGATTTGCAGAGGATAGTATGGGAGTGGGGGATCAAGGATAAGAGCGTGAAGAAGATGAGCGCCCTTATTCTGGGTTTCAGAATATCTAAGACTCAGCAGCTTTCGAATTGGGAGGCAGATAGCCTTTCTTCTGCCCAGAGGCTCTACGCCGCTACCGATGCCTGGGTTTGTAGAGAGATGTATTACAAGTTGTTAAACAGTCCTAAAAATCCATTGATATTCGATGAGCAAACTAATACTAAAGAAGGGTAGGGGAGATTCTTTGCTGAGATTTCATCCCTGGGTGTTTTCAGGAGCTATAGCTCAGGTGCTAGGCAGTCCCGCAGAAGGGGACCTGGTATCGGTCTGGTCGGCGGAAGGCGACTTGCTGGGCTGTGGTCACTACCAGATAGGCTCTATCGCCGTCCGCATCCTGGCCTTTGGGGAAGAGAGTTTGGGAGAGGGCTTTTGGGAGCAGTCGATTCGCTCCGCTTATGAGCTCAGGGAGAAGATGGGATTGGCCTACAATGATAAGACGAACTGTTACAGGCTGGTGCACGGCGAGGGGGATATGCTGCCAGGGCTCATTATCGATTACTATGACGGAGTGTGCGTGCTGCAGGCTCATAGTGTGGGGATGTTCCGCAGTAAAAGACAGATTTGCGCAGCTTTGCAGAAGGTCTACGGGGATAGGCTGAAGGCGGTATATGATAAGAGTTCCGGAACGGCTCCTTTTAAGGCAGGGCTTGAACTGGTGGATGGATATATCTATAAGTCAGAGGGTTTTGACTCTGACGAAGCAGTGGTGCTCGAAAATGGGAACAAGTTCTGGGTGAATTGGAACGAGGGTCAAAAGACTGGCTTTTTCCTGGATCAAAGGGAAAACAGGGCTCTGGTGGGAAGATACGCGGCAGGTCGCAGGGTGCTGAATCTCTTTTGTTATACCGGTGGCTTTTCTATCTATGCCTTGAAGGGTGGAGCTGATAGTGTGGAGTCAGTGGATTCTTCGGCGAGAGCTATGGCCTTGGTAGATAGAAATGTGGAACTCAATGCTTTCACTAATCACATCTCTCATACCTGTGACGCCATAGAGTTTTTGTCGAAGGTGCCCCAAGACAAATTTGATATGATTATAGTGGACCCGCCTGCCTTTGCCAAGCATCGCGGGGCCTTGAAGAATGCCTTGAGGGCTTACCAGAGGCTTAACGCTGCAGCCATAGCTAAGGTGGCTCCAGGAGGTATTATCTTCACTTTCTCTTGTTCACAAGTAGTTGACAAAGAGGCTTTTGCCCTGGCAGTGTTCAGTGCGGCCGCTCAGGTGGGCAGGCGCGTCAGGATAGTGGACAGGCTTAATCAGCCGGCAGATCACGCCGTGAACATCTTCCACCCTGAAGGCGAGTACCTTAAGGGCTTGATGCTCTACGTGGAGTAGTTGATCGTCCTGCCTTTGTTCTCCCCGGCTCCTCGTCATGGCCGACTCGATCTGCCATCTTATCCTCGGTCATGCTCGGCTAGACTTATAAGGGATAGATTCCCATCTGAACGAAGTCAATGAGGTCTTGTGGATTGATTTTTATCTGCAGACCTCTTTTTCCTGCGCTAATGTAGATGTAGTCATAGATCAGAGCTGACTCGTGAATGAATGTGGGAAATGCTTTTTTCATAGCTATGGGGCAGCAACCTCCTCTGATGTAGCCCGTGGTGGGAAGGAGTTCCTTCATCTTCAGCATCTCACAGTTTTTGTTTCCGGAGATTCTAGCAGCCACTTTCAGGTCCACTTCCATATCGCCAGGGATGACACATACGAATTCTCCGTTCTTGTCACCTCTGAGTACCAGGGTTTTGAATACCTGTTCTATGGGTTCCTTAAGTTCTGCCGCAACGTGCTCGGCACTTAGATCCTCTTCACTGTATGCGTAGGGGATCAGACTGTAACTGACCCCTGCTGCATCCAGTAGTCTTGCTGCATTAGTCTTTTCTGCTTTCATCTTCCGAGGCTTTTTTATCGGCTGCTTTCAGAGCTGCCTCATCGTGATTCTTGTCTTCCAGAGTAGGGGCCGTATCCTTGTAGAGGAAACGACGAATCTTCTGGGTGGCAGTCTTGATGAAGGGCTCTTTCATAATCTGTACCTCACTGATTTTCGAACTGGAGGATACCTTGGAGTTAACTATGTTAAGAATTTTATTCTTAAAGTTGTTAAGGTCATTTACTACTCCGTCGCTGAGTTCTATGAGGGCTATCAGGGTCTTGTTCCTCTGGATTACTATGGCTTCGGCTATGCCTTCCTGGTCTTTGATCACCTTCTCTATCTCTTCAGGATAGATGTTCTCTCCTGAAGAGCCGAGAATCATATTGTTCAGTCGCCCTTTGATTCTGAAACGGCCTTTTTCGTCAAGTGTGGCCAAGTCGTTGGTTCTGAACCAACCGTCTTCGGTGAAGGCCGCTTTGGTTCTCACAGGGTCTTTATAGTAGCCCAGCATTACGCTTGGACCTTTGGCTATGATTTCTCCTTCGCCTGTGTTAGGATTTACATCCAGGAGTCGGAGTTGCATATTGGTAAAGGAGTGCCCGATTCCGCCAGGAATGGTGTTATTGTAGGCGCAGCCGGCCAGAAGTGGAGCAGTCTCAGTCAGTCCGTAGCCTATATAGTAAGGAAACTTGGCCTTGTGAAGAAAGTTCTCTACCGTGATGTCAAGTGGGGCACCTCCGATTCCGAAGAACCTTAGCCTGCCTCCGAAGTAGCGCAATATCTCTTTTCCAGCCATACGGCAGAAGGTCCTGTTCATATGCTTGTTCATCCAAGACAGGGTGCGGCTCTTCTTAACCTTAGGAAGCACTACTCCCTTGTACACCTTTTCGATGATTAGTGGCACTGTGAGCATAACTGTAGGCCTTACCAGAGGCAGGGCTTCTTTCAGGGCAGATGGAGTCGGTTTTTTGGTCATATAGGTCACGCAGGCACCTCCAGAGAATGGATATATGAGTCCGATGCTGAGTTCGTAGGTGTGGGCCAATGGCAGGATGGACAGGAAGACGTCGCTGTCTTGTATAGGGAAAAAGTCGTAGGCTCCGAGGACATTGTTAGTGAAACATCTGTGGGCTAGCATTACTCCCTTCGCTTTGCCTGTGGTGCCTGAAGTGTAGATCAGAGCTGCTAGATCTTCTGGGCCAGGGACCTTGACTGGGGCATTTTCTGAACCTTTGATGTCCTGCTCTTCTGGAGTTAAGGCTTTGCCGTCCAGATAGATAGGTTTGAAGGTCATAATGTCGATGATGATTTTCAGTCTCTGTCTGCACTCGGGACTGACTTTGGCCAATAGGCGTTCGGATACAAAGAGAGCCTGAGTCTCGGAATGAGTCAGGACATTGGTCACTTCATTTTCAGAGAAATCCGGAAGAAGTGGCACTGAGATTCTGCCGAAGGCGGTGGCAGAGAAAAAGGCCAATCCCCAGTTCGGGGTGCTGCCTGAATATATAGCTATCTTACTGTCTGCTCCAAGGCCGAAACTGCTCAGAAGTTCTGAGAGTTCCCTGCATTTTTTATCAAACTCTGCATAAGTATACCCACCGGATCCATTAATGAGTTTGTTGGCCTGGTTCTGAGGGTAAGTTGTGACGGCATACTGATATAGTTCCGCCAGAGAATTAAATTGTTTCATTGTTTAAGGTTTTGTACAAATTCTGTGCAAAGGTACATTATTTTACTTTTATCTGCAAAGAGTGGCTTTACGGCAGTGATTGGTGGTGCTTTGTATAGGATGGGGAAGGTGAGTTATCTGGCAGTGAGTTGTAGGAGGGAAATTAATGGGACAAAGCGGATTTTTATTAGTTAGAGTGTTGGATTTATGAAATTTTTGTGTATCTTTGCATTCCCAAAACGCTGGGTTCGTATAACGGTTAGTACTCAA
>SAMEA3663036__coassemble_977_pt1 | contig 11658 bp, 6 predicted proteins | sample SAMEA3663036__metabat2_low_PE_031 | metagenome-assembled genome bin SAMEA3663036 (sample SAMEA3663036) | pig gut metagenome | biome: pig gut; feature: pig-associated habitat; material: faeces | place: France | collected 2012
TGACCTCTGTGATTACCGTCCTTTGATGGCCACACATACGAGTCTTGTCCCTGTGAGATTTTGCTTCTGATAGGTTCTGCAGAGAATGCGGTAGGCATTCCTCTCACTATGGCACCAGGACGCGGGGGATAAACATATTTAAGACCATGTATCATAAAGTCCTGGAACGATAGGATGTTCACCCTCTTCTTAGTGTTGTCAATCAGTTTTGCAATCTTGCATCTTTCTAGACTGCATGATATTTCTGCTGGACTGATTCCCAATTCATTTGCTAATTGGTTATTCATCCATTCTTTATTCCCTAAAGCGACAATCTTTAGCAGAATAACTACATCTTGAGGTTTAAGAGCTATAAGTCCCATAGTTAATTATTCGATTTGCGAATTGCAAATTTATATCATATTATTTGAAATATCAATAAGATACGATAAATAAATTTGCTTAGTGATTTATTGAATTCGCTATTTGCAAATAGCGAATTCTCATAATTTATTAGGAATCACTGAAGAAGTAAGCATCAGACCTCCTTTTTACTCACCGCTGGGTCTTGGAAATATGGTTCCGTGAGTAAATCGGGGTTTTTACTCACCGCGGACCCTTAAAAATACTGTTCCGTGAGTAAATCGCGGTTTTTACTCACCGATGACCTCTGAAAAATAGGTTCCGTGAGTAAATCGACCTTTTTGCTCACCGCGAGGCTCTTAAAGATAGGTTCCGTGAGTAAATCGTGGTTTTTACTCACCGCGGGACTCTGTTTGCGGATGAAAATGAGGGAAACGACCTGGATGTAATCGGAAAACTATATCAATACGTAGCCGCGGGAGCGCTTACCAGGTCCGGATAGTATAGATGTGGAGCACAAGCAGCTGATGACGACAAAGGAGACGGAGAAACAAGGAAAAAAATGCTGGGATAACAGCAAGAATTGTCAGCAACTATTTACAGTAACAGGCCAGGAGCTTGGCTTTGGATTCGGGGATGATTTCCAGCTTTTTATCCTGGCTACTGAGAATCAGGACACACTCGCCTTCTGACAAAATCATTTGGCTGCAGCCATCTCCAACTCCTCCTTCCTCACATACCACTCTCTCCTCCACAAAACCCTCTCCAACCCTGCTTCTCTCACTACTCCCCTCCCCCTTCAAGAGGCATTTCCCTTCCAGGACGACAAAGACTTCGAAAGACCCCACAGAAGACAGGTCAGCCAAATAAGGCGCATCCAGCTCCAAAAGATCAACCGAGAATGGTTTTGAACCAACCAGCGGCACAGGAGCATCGGCCTTCCTCTCGTAAACAGTCTTACAGTCAGGGTAATAATTATAATCAATCGCAGATCTAGCCCACTCGGTATGAAGCTGCCTAGGCCTTCCGTCCAGGCCCTTCCTGCCATAATCATAGATTCTATAGGTAATATCCGAGCATTGCTGAATCTCTGCCAATCGGCATCCGGCCCCTATGGCGTGAATCCTTCCGGCAGGCAGATAAAACACATCTCCAGGCTGCACGTCAAAACGGTTCAACACGGAACAGATAGAATTACTCTCTACCAATTCGTCGTACTCCTGGGGACTAATCTCCCTGTTAAGCCCACTATACAGATACGCCCCTTTTTCAACACCTGTGACATACCACATCTCAGATTTACCCCTGGAGTGATGTCTTCTCATAGCGAGGGCATCATTAGGATGAACCTGAATGGAAAGGTCAGCGTGGGCATCTATAAACTTAATCAACAAAGGAAAAGAGCCTCCGTAAATCTCAGTCAGACTCCTACCCTTTGCCGGTCCTTCAGATACCACAGACTCACTCCCTGGGACAGCGGAAAGCAGCCAGCTCTCCGTGCCCCAGACTAGAGTCTTCTGTATAGGCTTAAACTTATACACGCTAAATAAGCGGTTCAGCGGTCATCGCCTCAGGCTGAGGGATTCCCATCAGTTTAAGAATAGTAGGAGCCACATTGCACAGGGCACCATCCTTGACAGTCTTCACCTCGTCTCCAGCGTTAATTACTATGAACTGAACCTGGTTCAGAGAGTGTGCAGTATTAGGGCTGCCATCCTCATTCACAGCATAATCGGCATTACCGTGATCTGCAGTAAGAAGCACGACATAATCGTGTTCGATAGCAGCGGTAACCACTTTTTCCACCAAAGAGTCAATAGTCTTTACAGCCTTGCAGATAGCATCATACACACCGGTATGACCGACCATATCGCCATTGGCAAAATTCAAGATGATGGCATCTTCCTTCTCGGTCTTGATAACTTCAATCAGTTTCTCAGCCACCTCAGGAGCGCTCATCTCAGGCTGGAGGTCATAGGTAGCCACCTTTGGAGAGTTCACCAGAATACGGTCTTCGTTCTCGAAAGGAGTCTCGCGACCACCGTTAAAGAAGAAGGTCACGTGGGCATATTTCTCAGTCTCCGCGATACGAAGCTGATGCTTGCCATTCTTAGCCAAAACCTCACCAAGGGTATCGGTCACTGTCTCTTTGTCGAAAAGAATGTGAAGTCCCTGGAAAGAAGCGTCATAAGGGGTAAGACAGCAGTAATACAGCGGAATGGTATGCATCCCCTGCTCAGGCATATCGTGCTGGGTAAGCACGTCAGTGAGCTCACGGGCACGGTCATTACGGAAATTGTAGAAGATGACAGCATCTCCTTCCTCAATGGTAGCCAATGGCTTAGACCCTGAAGTAATGACTACAGGCTTAATGAATTCATCCGTAACACCTTCAGCATAAGAAGCCTCGATAGCCTGCTGAGCGGATTCGAACTCTGCACCTTTGCCCTCCACGAGCATATCGTAGGCAGCCTTCACCCTATCCCATCTCTTGTCACGGTCCATAGCATAGAAGCGTCCGCATACGGAAGCCACCTTACCTGTGCTCTGAGCCATCTTTTCCTCCAGCTCCTTGACAAAGCCAAGTCCGCTGCGAGGATCGGTGTCACGACCGTCCATAAAGCAGTGTACGAAGACATTCTCCAAACCCTGCTCCTTAGCCACGGAAAGGAACTCGTAGAGATGATTCAGGGAAGAGTGAACTCCACCGTGGGAGCAGAGTCCCATAAAGTGCAGTTTCTTACCTGTCCGCTTCACATAGTCATAAGCAGCTGCTATCTCTTTGTTCTCGAGGAGCTTGTGCTCACGGCAGGCGATGTTGATCTTTACCAGGTCCTGATAAACTACACGACCTGCGCCCAGGTTCATATGGCCCACTTCTGAATTACCCATCTGTCCCTCAGGAAGGCCTACATATTCACCACAGGCATTCAGATGAGAAAAAGGATATTTAGCCCTCAGGGAGTCGATAAAAGGCTGTCCCTGAGTGTAAATGGCATTAGAATGGTCGTGGCGTCCCTCGCCCCAACCATCGAGAATCATTAAAAGTACTTTTCTGTTCATTACCAAACTCAAGTTTCACTAATATTTATTAAGAGATTTGCGCTGATTAACGAAAGCTCTCAAATTACTATTTCAATCCACGAGCCCTCAAAGCAGGATCTGAATCAGGCTCACGTCCAGCAAATTCCTTATACAAAACCATAGGGTCTTCACTACCGCCCCTCTCCAGGAAAGTAGTCTTGAATTTTAAGGCCAATTCCTTATCCCATACCCCATTGGCTGAAGCCTCGAAGATAGAGAAAGCATCCTTATCCAGCACTTCGGCCCAAAGATAGCCATAATATCCGGAATCATATCCGCTTCCACCGAAGATATGATTGAAATAAGTGCTCTGATAACGGAAAGTAATCTCAGGGATAAGGCCAATCTCACGAGCCACATTGGCCTCAAATTCATCTATGTCCACGCCCTCCACAGAAGTGAGTTCGTGCCACTTCATATCCAGTATGGAGGCTGCACAAAGCTCGGTAGTGGCAAAGCCCTGATTAAACTTGGCAGCAGCCTGTATCTTTTCCACCAAGGCCTGAGGGATCACCTCACCCTCGTCATTCACGGCATACTGGGCCAGGAGTTCAGGCTGGAAAGCCCAATTCTCATTAAACTGCGAGAACATCTCCACGAAATCCCTCTTCACTGAAGTACCGCTAACCGAACTGTAATGACACTTGGAAAGCAAGCCGTGCAAAGCGTGGCCGAACTCGTGGAAAGTGGTCTGCACGTCATCTATGCTCATATACTCGTTCAGATTCCCCACGTTCACGATGATAGGACGGACATCGTTCCCCTGAGCGTCATAGTACTGGTTCCTGACATTGTTCATCCAGGCTCCACCCCTCTTACTGCTGCGAGGGAAAAGGTCAGTGGTAAGAATGCCGACTAGGGAACCGTCATCATAAGTGAGTTTCCAAGTAGTCACACACTCAGAATTATAGGAAGGCACATCCTCCAACTTCTCAGCATTAACTCCGTAAAGCATCTTGGCAGCCGTAAACACACCCTTAAGCACATTCTCTGCCTTAAAATATCTGCTTACCTCATCCTCATCCAGGTCATACTTCTCACGACGAACCTTCTCAGCGTAGTACCACCAGTCCCACTGCTCTATCTTAGAGCCCTTAGGCAACAATCCGGCCTTGACATCGCGGTCCATCATCTCCTGCAAGTCCTTAAGCTCCACCTTCGCCTTCCTCACTGCCGCATCCATAATGCCCTGCAGAAACTCATCTACGGTCTGCGGGGTCGCCGCCATCTTATCTGCCAATGTAAACGCAGCCGAACTTTCGTAGCCGAGAATATTGGCCTTGCGGATACGAAGCGAAAGCAATTCCTTTATAAGTTCACGGTTATCGTACTCGTTGCCGTTATGGCCCCTGAGGCGATATGCCTCATTATACTGCCTCCTAAGTTCCCTATCCTCCGTAGTGGTCATCCTCGAAGGATAGTAGCTGACGCTGAAGCCGAACCTCTCCTTAAATGCGTTAGATTCTGCAAGTATGTTATTGCCAATCTTCTGCGTAATTTCAGCCAGGCGGGTATTTATCCCACGGAGCTCATCTTGAAGCTCTTCCGAAAGGCCAATTCCGTTTCTCTCGAAACTGTCGTACCAATTCTTAAGCACCACCTGCTGTTCCCTGCTCAGCTGACTCTGATCGGAATGATAAACGGCAGAAACCCTCTCGTAGAGTTTTTTGTTAAAACTGATGTCCGAAGAAAGGGAGCTGAAAAGCGGAATGGCCTGCTCCATTACGGCATCTAGTTCATCGCTGCGGTCAGTCTCAGCGACATTGAAAAGCACGCCTTGCACCTTGGAAAGTATCTCTCCTGACAATTCCAGAGGAGCGATAGTGTTCTCAAAAGTCGGAACTGCAGCATTATTTACTATATCCTCAATCTCCTGCTTCTGCTGTTCTATGCCTTTCTCTATAGCCGGAATATAATGCTCCGGCTTTATCTTCTCAAAAGGTGGAATACCATAAGGGGTATTCCACTCTTCAAGAAAAGGATTTGTGTTACAAGAAGCTAGAACTACTGTCATTGCAAGAAAAACCTGTAACTTTTTCATCTCTATTCTACTACTATGTCACTCAAATCGTTAATGACTAACTGGATGCCTCCCTGATACATCGTGAGTACACCAGTAATGCTGACGCTTTTACTACCATTGAGCACTTCCTGAGGGATTTTCTGGTCAGCAAACTTGGCAAAGCCGCTGGTCCTCAACTGAATTTCTGTGTTACCCATCTTAAAGTACTGGCTCACGGAGTAGCCGTTGGCATTGGTAGCCAAGCAATAACGAACCCAGTATTTCTGAAGGTTCTCGGCCTTCATCCTTTCCTGTGCGAGATCCTGGTCAGATTCATCCTCAGGGAAATTGCCATAAACCCAATAGTAAACTATGCGACGGAAAGCCTCATCGTTCATTCCGTCCAAAAATCCAGGATCTTCACTTGCGACGTGCTCAAGATTCGCATTGGCTACAGACCCGAAGTTATCGCCCGAGTTTCCGACTGTTGCAGAGTCGAAATCTCCCCTGCGCAGACGCTCCAGGAAATTAACCTTGCTCATAGCCCAAGTATCCACTCCCCAGGTCTGGTCAGAAAGGAATACTCGGTTCTTCGATTCCTTGCTGGAAGATTCGCTGCTCAGATAAAGCAGGGAGAATACTTCATTGCCGTATTTAAGGCCCTTGAGAGTGACGAGTCGTCCGATGTACGGACAGGTGGCGTGAGTGGCAGTGCTTGAAGGCAGCTGAGATTCACTTAAAACTACAGGTTTCTGCTCCACGAGGTCGTCGTAAGGTCCACGGAAGACGTGGTCATTGATGATACGGTCGGACATGATGTAAGAACTCTCGTAGGTCACAGCATATTCTCCCGGATGGAACTCGGAGCCGATCTGTGGCATACCGTTTCCACCGTAGTTACCGGTCTTATAGCCGTAGCTGGCAAGAGTAAGACCGGAGGTCTTATCACCAGGGCCAACTTTGACATAAACCATCTGTCCAGGCTTATACTCGTTATAAAGGCTGTTCTTCCCAAGCTTGATCTCTATTCCTCCGGTTTCGTCCTGTATGAAGATCTGCTTGTAGAAATTTCCGCTTTTGTCGGAAGAGATGACACGACCAGCGATTACAATATTATCCTCAATCACCACAGGCTGTCCAGGAGTGTAGAGACTGACGAGCTGTGCAATCGTATGGGTAGGAGTAATGTCTCCAGGCTGAACCACATTTGAGCCTTCTACATCCACATAATGCTCAGGATCCTTATAATCAAAGGTGTAAACTGGACCGAACTCTTCACAAGAACTAAGAAGAGCACAAGCGGCAAGTGTAAGAATTATATATTTTTTCATAATGGCGCCTCCCTCTTAGAATCTGAAATAAACGTTTAACATATAATTGGCTCCCGCCATATAGAAATACTTGGAGTCGAAACGGTAATATCTGGTGTAACTTCCGCTCTTGATGAGTCGGGTCTGCTCATAACCGCCGGTACGAATGCCGGTGTTGTTAAGCATATTCTTCATCTCTAGAGAGAAACCTATCTGATACTGGCGATTAATGTACCAGCTCTTTCCTATACTTGCGTTCATCACAAAGGCAGGATCGAACTTCTCCTGCGATGCCATATACTCAATCTCCGTTGCTGTAAGTCCCTGTCCGGCAATTTCCGTAGACATCAGCCAGCTGGCACGATGCTCTTCACGGGATACGGAGGTGAGCTTGTCATCCGGACCTGCCACTGCAAGTTCAGTGCGGTAGAGAGGGTTCATACTCAGGTAGGAATTGGCATAATAATTTACGCCCAAGGAGAAGAACCAGTAGGATGGGAGTCGGTAGTTAAGGCCGAAGTTGGCAGCAAGCTGAGGGGTAGAAGGCACATAGTGCTTCTGAACCTTATCCAGTTGATACCTTCCATCTTCGTCAGTGATGTAATACCCATCTGAGTCCTTCTTATAGAGAGGATGTCCGGCCCAATAGGTAACAGGCTCGTTTTCAACCACTACGATAGAGCTGTTATCTATGGTCTGAGTCATAGTAGGAGTAGAGGTATAGATGTACTCACCCAAGCTCAAGGCACCTTGTACAGTGAGGCCTGAGATGAAGAGCGGGAACTTGAAGCCGAGCTCTATACCCATATGCCTCTGGTCGATTCCGCTCATCGCGAAGTTGGTGAAGGAGTTCTGCGAGTCGTCGTAGAAACTCATCACGTCCGTCTGGTCCTTGATGGTAGTATAGAAGCCAGTGACGCGGAAATTATATCCCCCGTTACTATACTGATAGTTCACATCGGCAGACAAAGTCTTGGTCGTGCTAAGATTAGGAACCAGGGTATTTCGTGTGCGAGGAGAAAGGAATGCCCCATTGAACTTAGGAGCATCCAGGAAATAACCGGCATTGGCATATATTCTATGACCGCCCGTGATAAAGTACTCAGCTCCGGCCTTCACTGAGCCGACGAGGAAATCAGCCCTTTCGGACTTGCCGTAGGAAGTCTCGTATCCACCGTCTGCACTAAGGTTTACTCCGTCGATAATATAATCGCTTCCGTCAGCCTTCTGCCCAGGGAAGAGACCGTTACGCATAAGACCGTCGCGCCAGAAAGACTCGTAACCGATCTTTGCGGCGAGATTCGCCTTGAAAGCACCGAGGTCTATACGATTGTCTGCCCAGAGCTTAAGACTGCGAACCTGAGCATAGTAGTCATAGCCATACTTGTCTCCGTTATGGAGAATCTGAGCAGAGCCATTGTTGAGCCAGTAATCCAGGTCATACTGTATCTTAGCTTCGGAGAAAGCGTAGTCTCGCTCAGCAAAGTTGTTGATGTTCACGAAATACTTTCCTCCTAGAAGATCCTTTACAGTCTGGTAGTACTCAGTACGGTTCAACCTGCCGTTAAGACCTGCAGAGAGAGTATAGAAGCTAAATGGTGTCCATTTAAGTCTGAGAGCGAGATTGAGGTCATTCTGGTCCACTCTTCTCTCCTGCTGAATATACTTGGCACGGCCATCTGGGGAGTTGTAGTTCACATTGTACATCCTGTCCCAGTTAAGATGCTGAGTATTGATGTCAAAATACCAGGCCTCCCTCTGCTGCGATGCCTGATAATCATCGTAACGGTTCATATCAGGGTTTTCGTCATAGAAGTAGCTAGGAAGATTACGGTAATAATCAGGACGAGGGTCAGCTGAATCATACCAGTCCAAAGCCGAGTAACCGTTCTTACCGGTTCTCCAAAGAGCTGTGGCACTGAGTTCCAGCTTATCTGTAGGAGCAGTGTCGTACTTCAGCACGAACACGGGCTCGAAAGTGCTGCGCACGCGGGCATTGCGAACCACGCCGTTCTGATAACCCCAGTTGCTGTTATACATATTATCTCCCATAAGGTCATATACCTCCTGAGTGGAAGCGTTCTGAGCGCCCCGTTCGCCTGGAGTGGCGAATGTCATAAAGGCCAATCTGCTTCCGTCCTCAAGTTTCTTCTCGGCTCCTGCGTAATACGAAAGATATTTATAATAAACACCTTTAACCCAATCATTGCCACCCAGACGGGCAGATACGTTCACTGCATAGCTCCAGCCATTGTCCATCTCACCTGAAGCGTAGTTCGCCATCAGGCGGAGACGATAGAGAGCAGAATTGGAAAGCACGCTCATACGAAGTCCGGGACGGACATTTGAAGGCGTTCCGAGAATAGATGTAACACCATTATATCCACCTATGCTGGCATCCTGAGTCTCCAGACCTATACTGTTCTCCTTACTTCTGGTAGCCTCATTTAGTCCACTCCACAGAGAATATGGAGAGTAGCCTGTAATGGCGTCGTTAAGAGGCACACCCGCGAAGAGTACATCCTGGGTCTCACTGTCATATCCCCTGTTCTTAAAACGAACGTCGGAGAAGCCATAGCCCACTATATTCGTATAAGGGTCATTAGCGCCGAAGAGAATGGATGGATTGTCAGAATAACCTGAATCCTCCATATCAAACTCAGCGAAAGAAGAGTCATCCACCTCGTTTACCACCTGCTCAGCCAGCAGGGATACGAAGATGAGATCCTTTACAAAACCCTCCACCACGAGGTTAATTTCTGAAGGGACGAAGCCATTGGCCTTAACCAGAAGTTTGTATGCTCCGTTCTGAATGTCTTCGATAAGAAAACGACCCTCAGCGTCACTCTTGATGGAAAGCAGCAACTCATTATTCTGGTATAGTTCTACCTGAGCCTGAGGGATAGGAACTCTGCCGGCACGGTTCACCACTGTGGCCTTTACTCCTCCAAAGTCACTGCTTTGAGCCATAAGACTGAAAGCACAGAGAAGAGAAGCGCAGATCAGTAATAGTTTTTTAGTCATTATAGTCGATAATTTTTAAGATATCTTACTTGCCTACCACGATGAATGTAGGATAATGGTCTGAATATCCTCCCACGAAGGCTCCATTTGAGAAGGTTCTGAAAGGATAGCCCTTGTACTGACCTTTCTGAGTGGTCATAAACGGCCGTTTGAAGATAACTCCATCGTACCAGGTACCGCGACCCTTAGTGACAGGCTGGATTTTAAGGCCTCCCTGAGGGGCGACAGCCAAATTATAATTCACAAGCTCCTGGTCATAGATGCACCAGGTGCCCTGATAGCACAGAGAGCCATATCCGGCCTTGATCATAGAGAGATATGGATTATAATAGTCTTCCGGCTGCATTTCAGCTACAGTCTCCTTTCCGTGAAGATAGCTCACCATAGACTCGTCGAAAGGATCGTCGTTCATATCTCCCATCATCACTATCTTGATACCCGGGTATTTCTCTTCCAATCCACGGGCGTGAGCGTATGCGATCTCTGCTCCGCGACTGCGCAGGTTACCACCCTTGCCGCCTATTCTGGAAGGCAGGTGCATTACATAGAATGCGAAATGCTCGCCTGAAAGAAGACCGTGCACCATTAAAATGTCACGGGTACGGAAGTAGTCAGTGTTAGTGTCTGAAAAGTCTATCTCCGAACCCTCAAAGGTGAAAGGGATGGATTCGCTGTCCAGATAAGTGAACTGGTCAGGCTTATAGAGCAAAGCTACGTCTACGCCACGACGGTCAGGGCTGTCGTAATGCACTATCTGATAATTCGCCTCGGCGATGGAAGGCTGGCTGACCAGGTCTTCGAGCACCAGTCGGTTTTCAATCTCACTGACACCTAAGATAGTGTGGAAGCGGCCATTATTCTTCGCCATTTCAGCGATAACGCGAGACATATTCTGCTGCTTGATATCATACTTGGCCTGAGTCCACTTGTTCTTTCCTTCCGGAAGATACTCTGAATCGTTCTTGACTGGATCGTCGTAGATATCAAAGAGGTTCTCAAGGTTATAAAAGCCAATTACATAATTCTGCTGTGTCTTTTGAGCAAAGGCAAGCACAGAGAATAGAGTGCAAAGGGCCAGGATTAATGCTTTTTTCATATATGTGATTCTTATAATTTATCACCAGAGTCCTATACTTTGAGGATTTTGAGACTCCACCTTGGCAGCCATGGCGTCTCCCAGCACTGAAGGAAGATTCACAAAGAGATCAAAGCCCAGGATATTTTCCAATGCGTCAATTGAAATGAGATCCGACTTTCCGACAGTACCGCTTCCCAAAGCAGCATCATGCTCCAGATATACGGCGCAGCCACAGTATCCGCCATAGCCGTATCCTTCCTTTTCTTCGGATTTCTTATATCTTAGAACGGCCTTGTAATAAGCCGTAGGAATTGCAACTTTTTTCCCCACATTGTCCTTAGCATAACCACCGACTTCACCGAAAGCGCCATCGAGAGAATTCGGATCCACCACACAGCCGGTAACGACATAGAGAGTGTCACTCTTGTCACCCCAACTACGAACAAGGTCTTCAAGTCTCCTCCATATTCCTTGATTGAAAGCACCGGCCTGGGCCGTCATATTGGTTGAATAAAAAGTCTGCTTGTTTGCGGCATCGTTGGTGACACGGTCTGCGGACGGACACTGATGTCCGCGGTCATAGCCACCTCCAGAGAAGCCTCTATTATCGAGAATAGGGCGCTGGCTGGAACTAGGGAAATTAGGGTCCACTCCACTCCAGGCATTGGTACGACCGCCGCTGCCGCGAAGAGATTTGTTCAATGGGTAAGCAACCCAGTGGGACACTAGATTATGAGTGTCGTAATAGTAGGAGAAGTTTCTCATCGTTTTATTAGAGTAGGTCATATTATGATAGGCAAAGTATAGCCCGTCATTAT
>SAMEA3663036__coassemble_983_pt1 | contig 11629 bp, 11 predicted proteins | sample SAMEA3663036__metabat2_low_PE_031 | metagenome-assembled genome bin SAMEA3663036 (sample SAMEA3663036) | pig gut metagenome | biome: pig gut; feature: pig-associated habitat; material: faeces | place: France | collected 2012
AACTAGGGACACAAGGATTTTCAGTCCTTTGCTCTACCAACTGAGCTATGGCACCGTGATTTGGGAATGCAAAGGTAAGAATATTTTTTTAATCTGCAAAGAATTCCCAAATCTTTTTTTTACTACTTAAAAGCTGTAGCTCACTCTTAGCATACAGGAGATTGGGGCCTGAGGGAACAGACCTTCATACTGGACATACTCCCCTTCCAGTTCATAATACTCCCTGGACACCCAGGCGTCGGCACAATACTTATTATTTAGGAGATTATCCACATATATGCCCAGCCTCAGAAGATTTCCACCCGCAAACTTGAAGGAATGACTCAGGGAAGCATCTGCCACGAAATAGGCCGGAAGGCTCCTATCCTCACACTGGGTGTTATCCCAATACTGCTTGCCTACAAATCTGCCGTTAAGCCTGAACTCCAGAGCGGAGAGTTTCTCACAGCCCACAAATGGACGAAGCAGCACTGAAGCGGATGCCACAGCGGATGGAGACATCAGCATAGTAGTGTTCTGATAGTGCTCCTCCAATTGGCCTACAAAAGTATAGTCATCGTAGCTCGCGTACTTGCTCACATAGGCAGTGTAGTCGGAAATGCGATTGGCCGACAGGTTCAAAGCAGCGGAAAGGGAGAGGAAAGAGGCAGGATTATAGGCGGCAAACAATTCCACTCCTCTACGGTAGGCCCTGCCCACATTCTCCTTAAGAGCATAACCAGAAGAACTCAGGCGTCCGGTCTCCAGAAGCATATCCTGGTACTCCATAGCATAAAGGGCTGCACTGAAAGACAAAGCAGTGGAATGATACTCGTAACCCAGCTCCAGATCCAGCATACTTTCAGGTTTGAGCTCAGCCTTTTCCGCTCCGGCGTTGTTGCTGGAAATCACATCCTTTATATCACTTCTGCCAGGCTCCCTATGTCCAAGGGCGGCACTGAAATAAAATTTGCTCGACTCTGATGGAGAATAACTTACACCGGCTCTCGGATTAAAGAAAGCCCAAGTCTTCTCATATCCCAGATCAGAGAAATCATCGTCCTGTCCCTGCATCCTGAGACTCACCAGTCTGTACTGCAGGTCCAAATAGAAGTTCCAATCCTGAGCAAACTCGTATTCGCCGCGGGCAAAGAGGGAATAATCCTGCTTCAGAGCCGAGTTATCGTACCAGTTATCCTGCTCTCCAGGAACCAGCGAGCACCAAATCACATTCCCGAAATGCCCTCCGTCATAAGCCGAAGCACTGAGGCCAATGTCAAATTTAAGGCCTCCCTGATGATACCTGAGGTCAGAATTCAGGACATAGAGGGAGTTATCCTTCTTTTTTCTAATGATAAGATCGGCCCTCTCATACGTCTCTCCATCAAATTCCACGGGCTCAAGGCCATATTTGCTGAGTTTCTTGTCAGCCTTGTACTGCTCGTAGTAGCCGTCTCCCCTGGTAAAATTCAAAGTGCTGGTCCAGCTGAGGGCAGCGGAGAAAAGATGGGTATAGTTCAACTGGAAATGCTGCTGAAGGTAATTGTCAGACTCATTGTCATAGTAGTGGACATTCCCGAACTGATCATAATACTCGCCGGCAGGGTTATATCTTCTATCTGTCTCCAGAGTACTCTGAGAGATACCTTCCCAGGTGATGCCGCTGTGCTCCTTGCCCATAAGATAGGTAAACCTAAGAGAATTCTTCTCAGACAGATAACCCACAACCGCCATCAGAGACTGCACATCGGCAAAGGCGTTTCGGATATAGCCGTCGGTGGTACCCTTGGAATAAAGGAAATTGGCATACAGTCCAGAAGCGGTCTTGCCGCTAGAGAGGCTCACGCAGGTCTGGGAAGTGTTCCAGGCTCCCCTGCTGTAGTCAAAGCTGGCAGAAGGCTTATCCCCCACCATCGCCGTACTCATATTGATACTGGCACCAAAAGCACCGGCTCCGCTGGCCGTGGTTCCAAGTCCCCTCTGAAGCTGCACGGAACTTAGCATACTGCTCAAGGCAGGAATGTTCACCCAGAAAACCTCCTGAGACTCAGCATCGTTAAGGGTGACACCATTAAGAGTCACATTGATCTGAGAGCCCTTGGAGCCCCTGATTCTGAGTTTGGAATATCCAAGACCGGTACCTCCCTCCGTGGAACTTACCACTGAAGGCTGAAGGGACAGACTCATAGGAAGAGAATTCAGTGGAGACTGACTCTGCAGTTCCTCCTTTCCTAACATAGTGTAAGTCACAGGAGTCTTCTTACCTGCCCTTGAAGCGCTTACCACTACACTGTCCAATTTTTCCACCTCCTGAAGAGATGAATCAAGTCCGGACGCATCCTGCCCCCAGACCATCTGTGCGGCACATAAAGCCGCTACTGTAATAAACAAAAAACCTCGCATAATACACAAATTACGCAAGGGGCTGGCACAAGTGCCATCAGAGACTGCATTCCCTACGTCGGAATTACCCGAATCAGGTTCAATGGGACTCTCTCAACCCGCAGACTAACGCTGCAAGTACCCCCGCAATTATTTTCGGCCGCAAATATAGCCCTAATCTTTTTCTTCTACAAGTCTGACCTCATATATTCTAGGCCAATTCTTTCCCGTAAGAAAGATTCTGCCCTGCGAATCCACCGCTATCCCGTTCAGCACGTCCGTATCCTCACAACGCAAGTTCTCAGGCAGCAATCCGCTGCAATCCACCAACGCCTCCACCTTCCCGTCCTTAGGATTGATGATGACTATGAAGTCCGTCATATAGACATTGGCCCAAATCTTCCCATCTATCCACTCCAACTCGTTCAGATACTTCAGGGCCTTGCCGTTCAGTGTGACATTCAGGCTCCTTTCCAGCTTCAACTCCGGAGAAAGGAAATACAGATAGGAAGTTCCATCACTGGCTATCAAGGACTTACCGTCAGTGGTAAGACCCCAGCCCTCCCTCGGATAGGAATAGCTGGCCTTATACTCCAGGGTCTTAGCATCGTAGAGAAACAAAACTTTATTCTGCCAAGTCAGGATATAAAGCGTATCTCCCAGGATAACAGAGCCTTCCACGAAATACTTCTTATTAAAATCCATCTTGAATTCAGGCTCTGCACTCTCCAGGCTGAGCCTCCTGAAGGAAGACTTGCCTTTCAAGCCCGTACTCTCATAGAGCTGCGAGCCCTGGAAGAAAAATCCCTGGGTATATGCCTGTCTGTCGTGAGGATACTCCTTCTGCACCTCCAAGGTATAGTGTCTAACCCTGGCAGACGAAGAGCAGATGCAGGAAAGCAGCAAAGATATAATCAACAAAAAGCGTTTCATTCTCCAAAAATACAAAATAATGCTTATTTTTGTTCCCTCAAAACAGGTGGGACGATCCGTCGCGGTCGAAAGACTGAGGAAAGTCCGGACAAGACAGGGCGACGCACTGCGGAAATCGCAGGTGGAGGTAACTTCACGCCAGCCGTAACAGAAAATTACCGCCTCTAAAAAGGTAAGGGTGAAAACGCGAGGTAAGAGCTCACGACGGGTACCAGCGATGGCATTCGGCTACGGCACTGCGACTTGCAAGACCAAATATACTGACAGATGAGGACTGCCCGTCCGATGTCAGGGGGTAGGTTGCGAAGATAAATGACGGAATAAAACAGAAACCGGCTTACTGTCCCACCTTTTTATTCTTCCACAGACACTATCTCCCCGAACAGGTCGTAAAGGTCACAATCCTTTATATGGACTTTCACAAAGGAGCCCGGAAGACTCTCCTCGGATATTCCTTCAGGCAGCTCTGCCCATATCTCTCCGTCCACCTCAGGGCTTTCCCACTCACTGCGACACACTGCCTTTCCAGAGACCACGTCATCCACTATGGCTAGTACCGTAGTCCCCACTCTGCTGCGGTTAAAGTTCTGAGATATCTCACTCTGCCTTTCCATCAAGATATCGTAGCGACGCTTTTTCTCCTCTTCACTCACTTCATCCTTATAGTGACGGGCTCCATAGGTCCCTTCCTCCTCCGAATAACAGAAGGCCCCCAGTCTTTCAAAACGAGCCTCGGCACAGAAATCCAGCAATTCCTCGAACTCCTTCTCCCCTTCTCCGGGATGTCCCACTATCATAGTGGTACGAAGCGCCACCCCTGGGACTTCCTCCCTGAAACGACGTATCAGATTACGGGTCCAGGCAGAATCCACGTTCCTTCTCATTTTAGAGAGAACCGAATCAGAGATATGCTGAAGAGGGATATCCAGGTAGCGGCATAGCTTAGGATTATGAGCCATCTGATAGAGCACATCTTCAGGGAAACTGTCCGGGTAGGAATAGTGAATCCTAATCCAGCGCAGGTCCTCGATTTCCGAAAGTTTTTCTATCAATTCTCCCAAAGCCCTTCTCTTATACAAATCCAGACCGTAATAGGTGGAATCCTGAGCTATGAGTATCAATTCCTTAACTCCCGAAGCCACCAACTGACGGGCCTCCTCCAGAAGGCTCTCCATAGGCACGGACTTATGAGCTCCTCTGATAAAAGGAATGGCACAGTAAGAGCATCTCCTGTCACAACCCTCTGAAATCTTCAGATAGGCGGTCCCCGGCCCGCAATCGCTAGGCTTGCGGTATTTCATCTTAGAATGATCAGGCTTAACTCCCAGATACTTTAAGACAGGATCCAGGTCTCTGGCTCCGAACCAGGCATCCACTTCAGAAATCAGGGAAGGCATCTGGGTAGAATACCTCTGGCTCAGGCAACCGAACACCACTATCTTTCCTATGAGTCCGGCCTTCTTCTGCTCCACGGCTTCGAGTATGGCATTGATGCTCTCCTGCTTGGCATCCCCTATGAAACCACAGGTATTGATAAGCAGATAATCCACTGCCGCATCCTCTTCAAATTCCGGAATAAGGAGAAACTCGTCCCCCAATTGGGAGACGAGATGTTCAGTATCCACCCTGTTCTTCGAACAGCCCAGAGTAAGAGTTCTAAGACTATGCTTCATCTTTGCTCTCTTCCTCCTGTTCCTCAGACTCGAAATCCAAGGAAGCATAGGTCAAAAGTTCATTATACCAGTCCACCACCTTCTTCATATGAGAGACATAGAAGCGGTCAGCATCGTAATCAGGCACAGCTTTCTCGAAAAGCGCCTTGAGTTCCTGGTCAGAAGACTTGGAAGATGGAGCGACTCCTCCTTCCAGCACCTTCTGCAAAGACAAGAAAACCTCCTGGAGCTTGAGCTCTTCCCTCTGAGTATAGATGGCGATATCCGCCAAAGTGGTAATACGACTCTTAGCATCAAAAACCACTCTCTTCTTATCACTGAGAGATTCAGCGATAATCCCGTGACGAGCCTGAGCTATATACTGGAACAGGCCTCTCTGACCTGATACCGTTAAAATCTTAGCCAAATCTGTTTTCATAATATCATAAATCCTTAATAATCAAATCAAGTTTCCTCTCCAAATCCTCCAGAGAAGCGTCGTTTTCTATCAGATAATCCCAATGCTCCGGTTCCCTCTGGAAGGCAGACCTTTTTTCTGCCTGGGGATTCCTTTCGTATCTTTTCCGCTCTGAAGCCCTTACAAGTATCACCTTGTCGAACAAATCCTTAAAAAGAGGCTTGTCCATAGCTATGGCAGACTCGAAAAAGACAGGATCAGAATCACTGCAGGCAGCAAATTCCCAAAAGTCCTCCAGCACCAGAGGATGCACTATAGCCTCCAGGGCAGCAAGTTTTTCCCTATCCCCGAAGACCTGCGAAAGCTGAGATATCTCCAGCCCCAGTTCAGAGTGAATCCTCTCTGCCAATTCTTTTCTCCCATAAAGAGCCTTGGTGCGGGAATCCGAGTCATACACGGAATAAGCCCTGGAGCGGAGTATCCTGCTCAACTCTGATTTTCCGCTGCCCATAAGACCTGTAATCAAGACTTTCCTCATAGGATTCTCATTCAGATGTCTCCACACAGTCACAAAACTGCGGACTGCACTCCCAGTCGAGAGCCACGTCAGGCAGATTCTCCGCCCTAATCATACACTTTCCTGTAAGAGAGGTACTAAACTCCTGATAATCTATATAAAAGGAGGTGTTCTGAGCAGGGGCTCCGGAAATCGGAAAAATGAAACGATAAGTCACCTTAGCCACAGAAGGAAAGACAGTCAGTTGCTTTCCGGCAGGCAGATTCTTCACTCCTACGTTCACCAGAGTGGAATACTCCACGAATCTGCTGACGTTCTGGGAATAGGTTATCTCATTTTGAGAAAGACGCATCCCTGCAGGAGTCTCCAAAGCCACCACCCCGTGCAGAGAATGATTCACATCCTTATGCACTATCTGACGGGTCAGAATCTTATCCAAAGACTCAAGTCTGACAGGATCTCCATATACGTAAACCGAATCCTGAGAAAGACTCATCTCACCATAGAGCATATACTGGTCCTGACAAGTGATAAAGGACACAGGATATACCGGCAGTCTCTTATAACTCTCCTGCAAAAAACGGAAAATCAAAGAATGAGAAAGGAAAGACTTCACACTGACTGAAGGTCCGAAAAGTTCGGAAGCGTATTTAAATAAAGAATTGTCGCTTATGGCATAAAAATCCCCATCCCTGTGGACAAGATCCGCAGGGTCCACATTCAAATTGACTGTCCTTTTGGAACTCAAGGCCAATTTCAGCAGTGAAAAACCGGAACCGGACACTGCTGCAGTCACGGTGACACTCTCTCCGGAGACATTACTGTGACCCACCAGATTGCTATGAGCGAGTACCCGCACACTAACTATATCCGACGTTGTCTCCGAAAGGTTTGCCACCAACCAGATAAACAGCGAAGCCAAAAGAGCCAACAATATGGAAACCGACCTCTTCACCTGCCTTTAAGCCTGTGTAGTAGAATTAGGATCCTTCTGCAGACAAGTCTTGTCCACACGAATCTTCACTTCTCCATCCACCTTAAGAAGGACGGTCTTCTCATCCACGTCAGCGATAGTACCGTAGATGCCACCGGCGGTAATCACCTTGTCCCCTTTCTTCAGTTCTGAGCGAAACTTCTCCAATTCCTTCTGCTGCTTGCGCTGTGGGCGAATCATAAAGAGCCACATTATGAGGAACATAAGCAGCATCATAATCCAGAAACTCCAAGATCCGGCACCACCCGCATTTCCTGCGGCCTGTGTCTGTAAAATTGTAAAAATTGAATTCATATCTTCTATTGATTGTTAATTAGTTTATCCAGCAAACCATTGACAAAGCCCTTGCTCTCGGGAGTACTGAAGAATTTGGATATCTCCACGTACTCGTTCAGAATCACCTTCGCGGGCGTATCAGGGAAAGCCGCAGCCTCCGCCATTCCACACACTATCAGGGCCAAGTCAGTAACACATACCCTCTTGATATCCCAATTCGGGGTAAGCTGCGAAATCTTCTCCAGATCCTTATGATAGTCAGCTACAGACCTGCGTATCAGGGCATAAGCGAAATCCTGATCGGAGTTCTTCTCCTTGCCGCTCTGCATCTGACTCAAGAACAGCTCCGGCAGGGCCCACTGTTTACCCGCTGCCAATTCATCCAAAGTGCGGCAACAACAGGTCAGCGCGTAATCCAAGTCATTGTTCCACCAGATGGACTGCCCCTCCAGGATACTCTCCAGCTCTTCATTATCTGCCAATTCCTTTTCAAAGAAGCTGCACCACAGATCGGCATCCGCCTTTAGCGAAGGCTGCGGAGCATTCATATACTCGGCATAATAATCTGAAGCCTTAAGGGCATCGTAAAGATGCCAAAGCAGGGCGTCGTACTCCTGCCAACTCAGTTTTTTCTTGTTAATTATCTTGTTAAAATCCGGATCTGAGGCCAAAATGGCGGCAATGCCATTGCTAGCGAAACGCATATTCGGATTTCTTTCTTCTTCAGTAGGGTGAAATTTATTTCTGGCCGCTTCAATTCTGGCACGGGAGTGCTCGGTCAACGCGGGAAGCAGGGCCAGCATAAAGAGATACAAATCCCTTGTTCCCTGACAGAGGGCGTCAAATTGGGATTGAGCCTGTGCCAGAGACATAGAAGGATTTTCGGCAAAAGCGTACACTGTCTTAAAAACTTTAATACGCAAGATTCTTCTGTTAAGCATCGATTATGTCAATTTTTCCTGCAAAGATAATATCTATTCAAAAATTATTCTAATTTTGCAGAAGTAATTTCTAAGAATAACACAGAAAAAAGTAGAGAAAAAGTAAAGTTGACTACACTACAAAACACTTTATATTTATGTATAGGAATGATTTTGATACCCCTAGGGGTGAAAGAGGAGCGGAAGATGTTTTTTCCTATCCGGTAAAAGCCGGAAAACGCACTTATTTTTTCGACGTTAAATCGACCAAAGGTCGCAAGGATTTCTATTTGACCATCACAGAAAGCAAGAGGCAGAACAACCCTGACGGAACTTTCACTTATGACAAGCATAAGATTTTCCTGTATAAGGAAGATTTCGAGAAGTTCAAGGCAGGTCTGGAAGAAGCCCTCAAGTATGTAAAGGACGAATGCTTCGGTGGTGAAATCCCTGTAGAAAAACATGAAAGCCCTGACGAAGATGTTTTTTAAGGACTACCGCCAAGCCGCAGATTATATTCTATCAAAGACTTCGGGAAAGCAGCCAAGCGTAGGAATCATTCTAGGCAGCGGACTGGGGTCATTGGCAGATATAATAGAGAATCCCGTGGTCATCCCCTACAGGGATATTCCGGGATTTCCGGTCAGCACTGCCGTAGGACATAAGGGAAATCTTATCTTCGGGCAAATAGCAGGACATAATGTACTGGCGATGCAGGGACGCTTCCATTACTATGAAGGCTACCCTATGGAGTCGGTCACTATGCCGGTGAGGGTGATGAAACTGCTGGGCGTGGAGACTTTGCTGGTTTCAAATGCAGCCGGAGGAGTGAATTTCGGCTTCAAGGTAGGAGACCTGATGATCATCAAAGACCAGATAAACCTGCTGCCTAACCCACTGATCGGAGCTAATCTGGATGAATTCGGAACCCGTTTCCCTGATATGACCAGGCCATTCGACCCTGAACTCATAAAAAGAGTCAAGCAGATAGCCGAAGGGATTGGAATCAGCCTCAGGGAAGGCGTCTATGTAGGCGATACAGGTCCAAGTTACGAGACCCCTGCCGAGTATAATTATTACAGGCTCATAGGTGGAGATGCCGTAGGTATGAGCACTGTTCCCGAAGTCATAGTGGCCAGACACTGTTCTATCCGCTGCTTCGGTATGTCCGTCATAACCAACGAAACTCACGAGGAATTCGACGAGGAATACACCAATGACGGAGATGATGTGGTGGAAGCAGCCAATGCGGCAGCCGCCAAGATGACTCAAATATTTATAGAATTGATCAAGACACTATGACACAGAAGATGAATGCCTATACTGCCGCTGCGCAGTATATCAAAGACTGTATCAAGGGTCAAAGCCCTTATGTGGGAATAGTATTGGGAAGCGGACTTGGCGCCCTGGCGGACCATATCCAAAATCCTGTCACCATCCCTTACAAAGATATTCCAGGATTTCCGGAAAGTACCGCAGTAGGTCACAAAGGGAATCTCATATTCGGAGACCTGGCAGGTAAGAAAGTCCTCGCTATGCAGGGCCGTTTCCATTACTATGAAGGCTACACGATGGAGCAGGTCACCTTCCCTGTAAGAGTTATGAAACTCCTGGGCATATCCTATCTCTTCGTTTCCAACGCTGCTGGTGGACTTAATCTCAGCTATTCCATCGGAGACCTGGTCGTACTTAAAGACCACATCAATCTCCTGCCTAATCCTCTGATAGGACCAAACCTCGAGGAGTTCGGGCCTCGTTTCCCTGATATGACCAGGCCTTATGATTCCGGGCTCAGGAAACTTGCCCACGAGATAGCCGCCGAAATGGGACTCAAACTGCAGGATGGCGTGTATATAGGTTGCACAGGACCTTGCTACGAGACCCCTGCAGAATACAAGTTCTTCCGTAAGATAGGCAGTGACGTAGTGGGAATGAGTACCATCCCTGAGATTATAGTGGCCCGTCACTGCGGACTCACCTGCTTCGGAATGTCAGTGGTAACGGATCTCGCCCACGACGATATGCCGGAGGACTATCATACCGACGGAGAAGAAATAGTAAAGGCAGCCGATCAAGCTGCTTGCAAGATGACTGCCTTGTTCGAAAAGATGATAGAAAGACTCTAGCTCTCTTACTTGGCTATAGCCACTGAGCGGGTCTCTCTAATCACCGTAATCTTAACTTGACCCGGATAGGTCATCTCATCCTGAATGCGCTGAGCGATGTCAGTGGACAGGCGAGCCGCCTGTTCGTCAGAGACTTCCTCAGCGCCTACTATTACACGGAGTTCCCTACCGGCCTGGATGGCGTAGGACTTGGTGACTCCCTTGTAAGAGCTGGCGAGATCTTCCATACCCTTTAGTCTCTTAATGTAACTCTCGATAACCTCACGACGGGCTCCAGGACGGGCGCCGCTGATGGCATCGCCTACCAGAACCAGAGGTGAATAGATGGAAGTCATCTCCATCTCCTCGTGGTGAGAGCCTACAGCGTTCACAACCTCCGGACGCTCCTTGTACTGCTCTGCGAGCTTGGCTCCCAGAAGTGCGTGAGGCAGTTCCGGATCCTCCTCGCTGACCTTACCTATATCGTGCAATAGTCCGGCACGCTTCGCAAGCTTAGGATTCAGGCCAAGTTCCGCTGCCAGGATGGAACAGATATTGGCCACCTCCCTGGAGTGCTGCAGAAGGTTCTGTCCATAGGAAGAACGATACTTCATACGGCCAATGAGTTTGACCAGCTCTATGTTCATACCGTGGATTCCCAGGTCTATGCAGGTCCTCTTACCAGTCTCAAGTATCTCTTCCTCAAGCTGACGGCTAACCTTCGTCACCACTTCCTCGATACGGGCAGGATGGATACGACCATCTATAACGAGCTGATGCAGAGCAAGTCTGGCCACTTCCCTTCTCACCGGATCGAAAGCAGAAAGCAGAATGGCATCAGGAGTGTCATCCACTACTATCTCCACCCCTGTGGCTGCCTCCAAAGCCCTGATGTTACGGCCTTCCCTTCCTATGATACGTCCCTTCACATCGTCATTCTCAATAGGGAAAGTGGTAACGGCATTCTCAATGGCAGTCTCAGTGGCAGTACGCTGTATAGTGTTGATAACGATACGCTTTGCCTCCTTGGATGCATTCAGACGGGCCTCGTCCATAGTGTCGTTGATATAGGACTGAGCCTCGCTGCGAGCCTCGGCCTTCATACTCTCCACGAGCATATTCTTAGCCTCATTGGCACTGATTCCGGCTACAGCCTCGAGTTCCTTCTTAGCCTGCTCTATGAGCTTTTCAGCTTCCTGCTCCTTTTTAGCGAGTCTGTCCCTATCCGCGTTGAGCTGAGATTTCTGAGACTCCAAGTCCTTCTGACGACGGCCAAGTTCCGAAGAAAGCTGATTCAGGGAAGTCTCCTTGCTGCGGATATTGTTCTCCCTGTCCCTAAGCTGATTGTTCTTATCGTTCACCTTACGGTCATAATCGCTTTTGAGCTGAAGAAAATGCTCCTTTGCCTCTAGCATTTTACTCTGCTTGATGTTCTCAGCATCGGCAGTAGCCT
>SAMEA3663036__coassemble_1026_pt1 | contig 11339 bp, 11 predicted proteins | sample SAMEA3663036__metabat2_low_PE_031 | metagenome-assembled genome bin SAMEA3663036 (sample SAMEA3663036) | pig gut metagenome | biome: pig gut; feature: pig-associated habitat; material: faeces | place: France | collected 2012
AATGGTAGACGCGCTAGTTTCAGGAGCTAGTGTCAATTGCGACGTGTGAGTTCGAGTCTCATCTCGCGCACTGTTAGTGGTTCGGCTATATGCCGGACCTTATTTTTGGTGGTGTATGACAGATATTAGAAATATAGCGATTATCGCTCACGTCGATCACGGAAAGACCACTCTGGTGGACAGAATGATTTATCAGGCTAACCTGGTCCGCCAGCCCGAGAATCTGGGACAGTTGATCTTGGATAACAATGACCTGGAGAGGGAGAGGGGTATCACCATTTTGGCTAAAAATGTTTCCGTAACATATAAGGGCGTAAAAATTAACATTATAGATACTCCTGGACATAGCGATTTCGGAGGTGAGGTGGAGAGAGTCCTGAATATGGCTGATGGCGTGCTGCTTCTGGTAGATGCCTTTGAAGGTTGTATGCCTCAGACCAGATTCGTGCTTCAGAAGGCTCTGCAGCTTGGGAAAAAACCTGTGGTGGTAATTAATAAGGTGGATAAGACGAATTGCCGTCCTCTCGAGGTTCAGGAAGAGGTATTCGATTTGATGTTTAATCTGAACGCCACCGAGGAACAGCTTGATTTCAAGACAGTATATGGCTCAGCAAAGCAGGGCTGGATGTCTTTGGATTTTAACAAGCCTACTACTGACATCACCGCCCTTCTGGATGTGATTCTCGAAGAGATACCTGCCCCTCAAGTAGAGGAGGGAACTCCTCAGATGCTGGTTTCGTCATTGGAGTATAGTCCTTATGTGGGACGTATCGCAGTGGGTAAGATTACCCGAGGTTCCCTTAAGGCTGGTCAGCAGGTGAGTCTGTGCAAGCGTTACGATGTGATACAGAAGCAGAAGATCAAGCAGCTTATGGTCTTTGAGGGGCTTGGCAAGAGTCCTGTGGAAGAAGTGAACTGTGGCGATATCTGTGCAGTGGTAGGAATAGACGGATTCGAGATTGGCGATACCATAGCTGACTTCGAAAATCCTGAGCCCCTTCCTCCTATAGCCGTGGATGAGCCTACTATGAGTATGCTCTTTACGATAAACAATTCTCCTTTCTTTGGCAAGGACGGTAAGTTCGTGACCTCCCGTCACATTAAGGACAGGCTGGAAAAGGAACTGGAGAAAAACTTGGCCTTGAGGGTGAAACCTGGCCTTTCTGCCGATTCTTTCGTGGTATATGGTCGTGGCGTTCTGCACCTTTCGGTCTTGATAGAGACTATGCGCAGGGAAGGTTTCGAGCTGCAGGTGGGTCAGCCTAAGGTTTTGGACAAGACTATAGGCGGGCAGAGATGTGAACCTATAGAAGAGCTGTCCATAGAGGTTCCGGAGCAGTTCGTGGGTGCTGCCATAGAGATAGCTACCCGTCGTAAGGGGGCTTTGATACATATGGAGCCGAGGGGAGACAGAACTCTGCTTGAGTTTGAGATTCCTACCAGAGGTCTGATGGGCTTGAGAAGTAATCTTCTGACCGCATCTCAGGGAGAGGCCGTGGTAGCTCACAGATTTAAGGATTATCAGCCTTTCAAAGGTGAAATCGAGAGAAGGAATAACGGTTCTCTGGTGTCTTTGGAGACAGGTGTGGCCAGTGCCTACTCTATGAATAAACTTCTGGACAGGGGACGTTTTTTCGTGGAACCTGGAGAAGAGATTTATGCAGGCCAGGTGGTAGGCGAGCATACCCGCGAGCGGGATTTGAACATCAATATCTGTAAGACTAAGAAACTTACCAATGTGCGCGCTGCCGGATCTGATGAGAAGATTATTCTTCCTCCAGCCATAAAGTTCTCTTTGGAGGAAGCCTTGGAGTATATCCAGGAGGATGAACTGGTGGAGGTAACCCCTCACTTTATGCGAATCCGTAAGATTTTATTGGATCCTCTGGCAAGGAAGAGAAATAGCGATAACATAGATTGATATTAGAAAAAAATTTATTAACTTTGCAACCCTTTGTAGTAAACATCAACAGTCTGGGCACGGGAGTAAAGACTCTGAATGCCGTAGCGGACAGACAGTTCTTTGACAGTTTTGGGAACACTGAGATTCTCGATGCTTGCGTGAACGTGGATATGAGTCTTCGTTCCAGAGCTGGCAGCGTGGATGTCAGCTGTAAGATAAAAGGCAGACTGACAGTTCCTTGTGACCTGTGTCTGGAGCCTGTGAGCCTGGAGGTGGAAAGCGGTTTTGAAGACAGCTATATTCCAGAAGGAGTGGAACTTGACTTGAGTCAGGACGTATATGATTACATAGTTACCGCTCTGCCTTTAAGGAGGGTTCATCCGCAGGGAGAATGTGATGCTGAGACTACAAAGTATTTGAGTAAATAAAATAATAATTAAAAAAGTATAAGAAAATGGCACATCCAAAACACAAATTCTCTAAACAGAGAACTGCTAAGAGACGTACACACGATTTTGCGCCTGTACCTACTCTTGCTACTTGTCCTAATTGTGGCGCGACTGTAATTTACCATCGCGTTTGTCCGGAGTGCGGATATTACAGAGGACGTCAGATTATCGAGAAGAGCGCTGAGTAAATCGCACAAGGCTCTGTAGTTCAACGGATAGAATAGTGGTTTCCTAAACCATAGATAGCAGTTCGATTCTGCTCGGAGCTACTTTTACGATTATTTTGACAAAGGCTGACTTGAATAGGGTCAGCCTTTTTTTGAAAATTCTTATATTTGAAAAATTTTAATTATCCAAATAATGGCTATTATCGAGATTAAGAACGTCAGCAAGTCTTTCGGAGAGAAGGTGGCTTTGAATGACGTCAGTTTGGAGATTCCTGAAGGGAAGATCTTTGGTCTCTTAGGCCCAAACGGTGCCGGAAAGACCACTCTGATCAGAATTATTAACCGCATTACCATTCCTAACGGAGGACAGGTTTATTTTCAAGGCAGGCCTATCACCCAAAGAGATGTGGAGAAGATAGGCTATATGCCGGAAGAGAGAGGTCTGTACAGGAAGATGAAGGTCGGGGACCAGGCTTTGTATCTGGCCAGGCTTAAGGGAATGAGCAAGGCGGATGCTCTTAGAGAACTTAAGGGATGGTTCATCAAATTCGGTATTCAGGACTGGTGGAATAAGAAAGTGGAGGAGCTTTCCAAAGGTATGGCCCAGAAACTCCAGTTTATCACCACAGTGGTCCATAAGCCGAAACTGCTTATTTTGGACGAGCCTTTTTCCGGTTTTGATCCGGTGAATGCAGACATCGTTCGCAAGGAGATTCTCCGTCTTAGGGATGAAGGCTCTACCATTATTCTTTCCACCCATAATATGGAGAGTGTGGAGGAACTCTGTGACAATATAGCTCTCATCAATCACTCGCAACTGGTCATTACCGGTGAACTGGAGCGTATTCGCAAGGAGTACGGGAATAATGACATCGAGCTGATTTACTCAGACCAACAGGGTAGGCATCAGGTGGTTTTACCTAAGGAGGAGAATGGCAGCCTGACTCTGGAAGAGTATCTGAAGAAAGGTGTTAACATAATATCATACAGAGAGTTGATTCCTCGTATGAACGATATTTTCATTAAGCTAGTCAAAGGGGAGGAATAAATATGAATTTTCGTACTATCGGTGTAGTCATAGGTAGAGAGTATTCGACCAGGGTAAGGAAGAAAGGCTTCCTTCTGACTACTTTTTTAGTTCCGGTCATTATGGTGGTATGTATCGCCGTACTGATGTTTATGGTAACTAATGTCAAGGAAAAGACCAAGGTGGTGGCCGTGGTCGATGAATCCGGCATAGTCTTTTCCCATCTGAAAAGCAGCGAAGTGGTGTCATTCCAGGATTTCTCCGAGCTTTCTCTGGAAGAGGTGAAGGCCAATCTGGCTGAACTTGGCCTGGATGGTGTTCTGAGCATCTCCGCCTTGGATTCGAACAAGAGCGTACAGGCTGTCTTTACCTCCATCAAGCCGGTGGGAATGGGCTTGACAGAGAATATGAGCCGCTATATAGACGATGCCATAGAGGATTACAGAATCAAATCTTATGGTATCGAAGGCTTGGAGGATATAGTTAACAGCATAAAGTCCAATGTCAGGATAAGCACCTACACCCTGGACGAGAGCGGAAAGGAGAAGGTTAGCGAATCCGGAGTGAATTCCATTCTCTCTATGCTTTTGGGCATCTTTATCTTCCTTTTTATCACGATGTTTGGCTCTATGGTTATGAGCGCCGTCATAGAGGAGAAGACCAGCAGGGTGGTGGAGGTGCTGATCAGCAGCGTGAAAGCCACTGAACTGATGTTCGGAAAGATTATAGGTGTGGCTTTGGTGGCTCTTACCCAATTCTTCCTCTGGGTAGTCCTCTCTGTGGTGCTGATAAGTGCAGCTATGGGCATTATGGCTCCGAAGATGATGGAGAGTGTGGATGCTCAGGCCATTGTAGCGGCAATGCCGGAAGGTACCACCCAGATGGAGGCAATGACTCAGGTTCTCGCTCAAGGCGACGGAGAACTTGCAGACGTATTGGGAACATTGGCAGGCCTGAATATAGCTCAGACTATAGTTTACTTCCTGGTATTCTTCCTCTTGGGATATCTCTTATATGCATCTCTTTTTGCCGCTATCGGCTCTGCGGTGGAGAACGAGGGAGACTCGAACCAGCTTCAGCTTCCGGTCACCGTGCCTCTGATGGTAGCCTATTTCATAGCGCTTTATGCCTTTAATGCGCCTGACAGTAACATCGCGCTATGGGGCTCCCTGATTCCTTTCACTTCTCCTATAGTGATGCTCGCGAGAATTCCATTCGGAGTACCTTTCTGGCAGATTTTACTTTCGGTTGTGCTCCTGCTGCTTACCACTGCAGCCTGCGCCTGGCTTTCTGCTAAGATATATAAGGTGGGAATCCTGATGTATGGAAAAAAGACTACGTATAAAGATCTTTGGAAATGGTTAAAGCAAAAGTAAATTCTCTGATTTTCACTCTTTTCGTGATCTGCTCCTGTGCTAATCCGGCAGGGAGCGGTCACAGTTACAAGTGGAACACCATTCCGGCGGATGCCCATCGAAGTGGGGTGGAACCGCTAACGTCCACAAATAGTGACAAAGCCCTGGGAAGTGTAGAGGAGGGGGTATATAAGGCTCCTAACGGAGAAGACTACACGCAGGGTTGTACTCCTTCGCTAGCCTCGCTTCTGATAGAGGTGCAGCCTCAGATGGCCTATCTGAAGGAAGTGATAGCCTATGCTCCAAAGGCTATGGAAAAGGCCAGGCCTCAGAGTGAACTCTCGAATTTTACTGTAGATTGCATAAAGGCTAAGGTCGAGGCTCTGACAGGAAGAAAGGTCGATCTCGCCATTACAAATTTCGGAGGAATCAGATGCAACATTCCTCAGGGCGATGTGATTCTGGACGACATAGTCTCTATGTTCCCTTTTAATAATTATCTGGTTTATGTTCAGATGGAAGGGCGAAGAGTTAGGGAGATTTTCACAGAGATGGTTTCCAGAAAGGTGGAGGCTGTCTCAGGAGTGGAACTTCAGATAGAGGGAAAGAAAGTGCTAAGCCTCAAAGTAGGAGGAGAAGAGATTCAGGACGATAAGCTTTACGGCATAGGAAGCATAGATTTTCTTTTACGGGGCGGAGATAAGATACACCTTGCGGACGGAGCGAAGGAGATAATTAAAACAGATTGTCTGATAAGGGATTGCGTGCTAGAGGGAATTAATGCTCTTACCAGAGAGGGAAAGCCTCTGGAATATCATCTGGATAACAGGGTCCAGGAACTGAAAACAGCTCACGGCCGCCTCTCCATCCTACACGTGAACGACACCCATTCCCATATGGAGCCTTTAAGGGACGCTGAATACCACGGTTATGGAGGGATTATCGAGAGAGGCATCATCGTGGATAGCGTTCGTCGAAGCCGCGGGGAAGACAATGTTCTTCTGCTCCACGCCGGAGACTTCAATCAGGGCAGTTCCTATTACAGTGAGTTCGGGGGCGAACTGGAGGTAAAAGTGCTAAACGCCTTCCGTTACGACTGTGTAACCATAGGCAATCACGAGTTTGATAACGGAGTTGAGGACCTCGCCGCAAGGCTTAGGAAGATAGAGGCTCCGATAGTATGTGCCAACATCAAGCTCGAAGACACGGCTCTGGAGGGTTTGGTCAGTCCTTATGCCATAGTGGAAAAGGCTGGGATGAAGATAGGTGTCATAGGACTGGTCTCAGATCTGGCCACTAATGTGGCATATGAGATATCCTCCCAGCTACATCAGTATGACAATCTCACAGTCACGAACAAGTATGCCCGCCTCCTCAAGAATAAGTACAAGTGTGACCTGGTCATCCTCCTTTCTCATCTGGGTTTCAAGGAAGATACACAACTGATATCTTCTACCAAGGACGTGGATGTGGTGGTAGGAGGACACTCCCACACTTTCCTTGACGAGATATGCTATAAGGAAAACGCTGCCGGAAGGCAGATACCTATAGTCACTGACGGCTGTTTCGGAGTAGGAATAGGAGAACTGACAGTGGATTAGCCTACATAAGTTTTTTCTTCTTGAAGAAGAAAACCACGGCTGCGACGATCAGGATCATCACGGCTAAAATACAAATCCAGGTATATGGCCAGCTTTCGAAAGGCAATGACACGTTCATCCCGTAGAAGCTGGCCACAAGCGTAGCCGGCATCAAGAGCAGGGATATCAGGGTGAATACCTTCATAATCCTGTTCTGTTCCAGGTTGATGATACCCACGACAGTGTCCTGGAGGTATTCCAGTCTCTCAAAGGTAAAGTTGATATGACTGATAAGGGAGGTGATATCCTGCAGGATGATGGAAAATCTTTTATCCAGGGAGTCAGGGAAAAGGTCACTCTTGAGAATGTTCCCAAGTATCCTCTGCTTATCCACCACATTCTCCCTTATAACCATCGCATTTTCCTGTAACTGGTTGATATCTAGCAGGAACTCATCGTTAATGTCGTCCTGTTGATTAATTCTCTTACTAAACTGCGAAGTCTCTTGGGAGATAAGCTCCACCAGGTCGGCGTCCAGGTCCACCCTCTTGTCCATAATCTCCACGAAGATGCTGAATCCACTCTTGTAGAGCTCCGGCCTAGCCTGAATCTTGTTAGACAGCAGATCGAAGCTGCGGATAGGCAATTCTCTAAGGGTAGTAAGGGTATAAGGGGCTAGAATGAAGGACACAGGATCCATACTCATTTCGCTTCCGGTAGGGGACATAAAGTTCGTATTAGCGAAAATCAGACCTCCGGCCTCGTGGAAACGGGAAGAACTCTCGATCTCCTCAGCCTGGGCTCTGCTCTGAATCAAGGCATTGTTAAATGCCTCCGCAGCCCTTTTCTCTTCCCCGCTTGGCTCGATAAGGTCTATCCACAGCACCTTCTCCTTCTCGAGAACTGCCAGGTCTTCTTTGCTGGTGGAGAGCAGAATCTCCTCTCCCTTTCTGTGAAAAATCCTTATCATAGCCTACAAATTTAGGAAAAACTCCTTATAAAACAATACCGATTCCGATTATAATAAGCACAATCCCTCCTATTCCTTCGGCCCATCTGCCGGCAGCCTGAGCTATCACCTTGCTTCCTATTATGCCAATTGCCACGCTCAGCCCCGTGCACAAAAAGACCGACACTGCCTGCTCCGTTGTCCTTAGCCAGCTTTGACCTGCCAATGACAGACCTCCTCCGATAGCCAACGCGTCTAAGCTTGTCGCCATAGCTCCCAGCAGGATATTCTTCAAGCCGTTCAGGTTCTTTCCCTCATCTGAGCAATTCCTTATCGCCTCTACTATCATTTGCCCGCCCACGAAAAGCAGCAGAGCCAGAGATATCCACCTCGCCACGTTTTGTATAAATGAGGCCAATGCTCCTCCAAAGGCCCATCCTATAAGCAGGAAGGCTGTCTGGGTAATGGCAAAGCAAAGGGAGATGTATAAAACTTTGTGTGCACTTTTGTCCTTAAGCCCTATGGAGGAACACAGGGCTACTGCAAAGCAGTCAGTACAAACGGAAAGACCGAATAGTACAATTTCCAAAAAATCCATTGTTCTAAGGTTTGAAAGGTCTTCTAGCCTCTATGCTGCGTCCCAGGGTCAGAGAGTCTGCGTACTCCAGATCATCCCCAAAGCCCAGGCCCCTGGCCAGGGTGCTAACCTTGACCCCGTAGGCTTCTATTTGTCTGTAGATGTAAAATGAGGTGGTTTCTCCTTCCACGTCTCCGCTCAGCGCCAGAATAATCTCCATCCCTGGTTTTAGTCTTGCGAGCAATTCCCGAATGTTCAAATCAGAGGGAGAGACTCCGTTAATGGGAGAGATGATCCCTCCCAGGACATGATATAAACCATTATAGGAATTCGTGGCCTCTATGCTCATAACATCCCTGACGCTTTCCACCACACAGATTAGGTTTCTGTCCCTTTTGGGAGAAGAGCATATCTGGCACAAATCGCTGTCAGACACCATCTTGCATTCCTTGCAATAGTGGATCTCGCTACCTAGGGCAGCTATGGAAGAGGATAGCCTGAGGAGATCTTCCTTATCCTGCTTCAAAAGGTGTAAAGCTAACCTGAGTGCGCTCCTGGAGCCTATTCCAGGTAGCGAACTGATGGCTTCCACGGCGTTTTGCAAAACTTTTGAAGGATAATTTTCTGCTCTGTACATCTGTTTGCAAAGATAAGTAAAAGCAGTAAATTTGTACTATGAAACAGATGTATATTTTGCTATTTTCCTGTGCAGCCTTTCTGATGTCCTGCCAGAGCGCCTGCAATTCAGGAAAAGAGAATTATCTTTCGCAGCATAATCCTCAGACTGTGGATTGGGCCAGGACTGATTATTATTCAAGTCTGAGAGATACCCTCAGCTTTACTCCAAAGGCTATTTTCTACGGAGACAGCATCACCAAAGGCTGGAAAGACACGAACTTTTTTTCCAGCCTCCACAGCATTCCTCTCGGTATAAGTGGAATGACCAGCACCCAGTTGCTCTGCCGTTTCCGCACCGATGTCATCAACTTGTCTCCCAAATACGTGGTGATTATGTGCGGAACTAATGACATAGCCCAGAATAACGGTCCCATAGACTTGGAGACCACTGCCGGAAACATTATCTCTATGTGTGAACTTGCTCTATATAATGGAATCACTCCTCTGCTTTGCTCTGTGACGCCTTGTTCCCTTCACGCCTGGAGACCGGAATTGGGTAATCCGTCTCAGAAGATAATTGCTCTTAATTCTATGCTGAAGAAGTACTGTGAGCTTTCAGGAGTACAGTATGTCGATTACCATAAGGTTCTGGACAATGGGCAGGGAGGCCTTAAGCCGGAGCACACCAGAGACGAGTGCCATCTTACGGAAGAAGGGTATAAGGTTCTCGAGTCCATCATCGCCCCGTATATTAAATGATATTTCAGATTCTGGAAAATGCGGCCCTCTTCCTGGGGCTGGTATATGTCTGGCTTCAGGTCAAGCAAAATCGCTGGATGTGGCCTGTGGACATATTCTGCTGCGGCGCCATTATCGCAGTTTTCGCCCAGCAAAGGCTTTGGGCTTCAATGGGCTTGAACATTTACTATCTCATAATGGGAGTGATAGGCATCTTGGAGTGGAATAAGGCCGAGGTCAAATCTTCGGAAGGCGTGAAAATCAGAAAGATGAGCAAAAAGACCGCCCTTCTGTCCCTTCTCGCCTTCATTCCTACTCTGGCTCTGCTCTATTTCTTGCTGCGAGCTGCCTCCGATCCTTATCCGCTGACAGATGCCCTCATCGGAGCCTCCGGAGTGATAGGTACCGTATGGCTGGTTAGGCTGTACATAGAAAACTGGGCAGTATGGTTGATTTCTGACATAGTCTCCACCATTCTCTGTCTTGTCAGCGGCCTGTATCTTATGGCGCTATTATATTTGGTATATACCCTGATGTCCATTGTCGGTTGGAGGCAGTGGAAAAAAGAAGGACGTTATATATGATGACAAAGCTTTTCTTAGCTCTGATCTTGGCCGTGTTCAATCTGAGTCCAGACAAATATTCGACATATAGCATCTCCTCCGATGACTGGAGGCTTCAGAAGGAAGAAGAACTGGTATTCGAAAAGGAGAGTGAATTATCCAAGATAAGTTTTCCGGATTTCGACTGGATGAAAGTGGAAGTCCCTTCCACCGTGCTGGCCTCCTTCGTGAAGGCAGGCGAGATTCCCGAACCCATAAGGGATGCGGACATTTATTCCATTCCGGACCTGTATATGGAAGGGGCTTTCTGGTATAGGAAACGCTTTATCCTTCCGGCCAGTCTGATTAAGGAGAGAATCTTTCTCACTTTCGAGGGAATCAGCTCCGGAGCTCAGATCTGGTTGAATTCCAAGTTTGTAGGAACTGTGGGAGAGGATAGGAATTCGGCCCGCTTCGACGTGACTGGTTTGGCCAGAGGGAAAAACGCATTGGCAGTGAAGATAAACTCCGAAGAGCAGAGCTGCGGAATCTGGGGAGACGTTTATTTCAGTTCCACGGGCGATGCCTCTCTGTCAGAGCCCTTTGTGGAAGTGAAGTTCGAAGGGGACGGTTGCATTTCCCGAATCATGGTGGGCGCCACTGTGAGCAATCACAGCCGTTCCCGTAAGGAAGTCCGCCTGAAGGGAAGTTTGGCAGGGCAGCCCTTCGAGTTCTCCTCCCATCTGGCGGCAGGGGAGAGCAGGCAGCTGGGAACCACAGTGGAATTGGATGAGCCAGCCCTATGGTGGCCAGGAACTTACGGAGAGTCTCCGCTCTATGATTTGAATCTCAAACTGATGCTGGGACGAAACGAAAGTGACCGGCTCAGTCTCAAAGTCCCTCTCAGGAAGGTGGAGTTAAGGGGAGACATTCTCCTTGTAAATGGCCGCAGAATAGTGCCAAGGGGAGTGAAGATGCTTCGTCCGGAATTTTTACAGCGCTATAATCCTCTGCATTACGAGATAATAGCCTCCTATCTGGAGCAGCAGAATTTTAATGTGCTGCTATGCTCCCAGGAGCCCCTTCCGGCCCTGAGACAAGCCGCTGACAGACACGGGATTCTTATCCTGGACAGCCTCGGGGGCTCAGAAGTGCAGCTGCCTATAGTGCCTAACTACGAGAGCCTTGCCCTGTATATAGACCCTCAGCTGGATTGGCCTCAGGGAGATCTGTGGAAAATCCACGGCTTCGACCTTTCAAAGCCCGATGCCAAGGCTTTTTCCGACAGTCTGACTGCGCTTTTCGGGGCTCCGGAGGATGCCGCCACCTTCTGTTTCTTAGGCCAATGGATAAACTACTCTTCGGTACTTTCTCTTTTGGAGGGCTCTGTCTGTGATTCAACTGCCACTCCGCTTCTGTTTTCCCACCCGTATT
>SAMEA3663036__coassemble_1036_pt1 | contig 11263 bp, 6 predicted proteins | sample SAMEA3663036__metabat2_low_PE_031 | metagenome-assembled genome bin SAMEA3663036 (sample SAMEA3663036) | pig gut metagenome | biome: pig gut; feature: pig-associated habitat; material: faeces | place: France | collected 2012
GTAATCTTTTTCATATTCTATAATAGTTCTCCTTTAAAATTAACATCCCTTTCGAAAGGATTTAAGACTGAATCTATGGCGCGGGCCGCCTCCTGACGGGTCAAGCCGGCAGATCCTTCCGAAGCCGAAAAGAACTTAAGCACTTCGGCCTTAGGCTTTCCGCTAAGCTCCGAGAGCAAGTCCACGAACTCGCTTCTGCTAATCGGCTCGTCCGAATCCCTGTAGGCTACGCCATAATACTCCTCGAGGAAAAGATCTTTCCATAGCAAAGTATCCGTAGCGCGGAACCAGGATTCATTCGTCCAGCCCACATTTCGGCCCTCAGCCCTGAGTATGCCTGTGGAGCCCAGCCTCTGAAGGACCTTGAAATCGGCATCCTCCACCGGCAGGTCCAGATATGGCTGCAGATAAGCTCCGGCTTCCAGCAAGACTTTCTGGACATCTCGGACCTTTATCTCTCGGACACTGCAGGAATTCTTCACTGACAGGGCAGCGATGACTCCAGCCACCTGCCCAATCTCGCAGACTACAGGCTGAAGACGGGTGGTTCCGTTAACCAGATTGGATACTGAGATGGACTTCTCGGCCACTATGAAATCCTCCACTTCCAGAGGAATCAGAGTTCCTAGCGGCAAAGTGAAGGATGGAATCTGGGCAAACCACAGATGGGGCAGACGCTTCCAGTCCGGATTTGCAAAATGATGGTGGTCCACAGGGTAATCGCCCACTGCCACACCGGTCCGGTAGCCCTTGAAATCGTATCTGAATTCGGCCTCGTCCATAGTGAAAAGATATTCGCCTTCGATACGGCGGCTCTCGCGATGATATGGAATAAAGGCCAATTTGTCTTCGGTAGGATACTCGTCGTCGGCAAGGCCCAGGTTCCTGTAGCCCAGTTCGGTCTGAAGGAAGTAGAGGAAGCCGAGGGCGCGCAGTTTGGCTTTGCGAATCACGGAGTCCCTCTGCGCGCGGTCCATTTCTATAATATTGGCATAAAAATCATTGGCTTCAACAGGCCAATTGATCATATACTTGCCGTTCTGGAGCTGCCCGTAAGAAAGCATCATCTCGGCAGACCAGAGGCTCTGTCCTTTCTCGAAAACAGGGGTGTTCAAAGGATTCAGACAGCAGTTCACATAGTTCATCTTATCATAATCCTCCGGTTTTTCTATGGTCATATCGGCTCCAGGGCCATAATCCTTCAGAGTCATAACCATAGTGAGGTCCTGAACTATATCGTTCCCCTGCTCAAAGGCCATTTTCTCTCCAGTATAGGACTTGGGGTCGAAACCTATGTGATACTTGATTCCACAAGCCTTGGCCAGGTCTCCGAGTTCAGTACCGTCGATGAGCACCTTGCACTTGATGCATTTCCGACCTTCCGGAGTGTAGAAACAGACCTTCCAACCCCTCTTCAGCTTGCTGGCGCTTTCGAAGACATATTCCTTACATAGAGTAAGATTCTTCTCCTCGGATACAAGATCCTCCAAAATGGCCTCGCCCACCGAAGGCTCGAACATAATATTGCTTACCCAGGCGGTCTTTAAATTGTCATAACCGCCATAATGTTCTGCAAGCGCATCCGTAAATTCTCGAAATAGACCTCCGCGCAACTTGTAGTTTCCATCAATGGCGGACACTCCTGCCGAAGTAAGCATACCTCCTATCCAGCAGTTTTCTTCTGCAATCATAGTCTTGCTCCCCATTCTGGCAGCCTGAATTCCGGCCATTGTACCGGATGCTCCGCCTCCCACGATAAGGACATCGTAAGAATTACAGGAACTTAGCAGAAAAAGAGCCAGAGCAATTACAGGAAATAAACTCTTTCGCATATCAGTAGTTATTAGTTTGACACAAATTTAATAAAGAAAATCGTATATTTGTAATTCAAGTTTCGCATAAGCGAAAGCACCTTGTTAACGAAACCAAAGTGAGTATGAAGCAAGAGAAGAATGAAATTACGGCCTACTCTGTGGCGGTGGGTCTGCTGATGACGGTTATTTTTTCAGCAGCCGCAGCATATTTGGGATTGAAAGTGGGTCAGGTGTTCGAGGCAGCCATTCCTATATCCATCATAGCGGTAGGGCTTACAGGAGCGCTGAAGAAGAAAAACTCCTTGGCACAAAATGTCATAATCCAAAGCATAGGGTCCTGCTCGGGAGTCATAGTGGCGGGAGCCATCTTTACCCTTCCGGCCATCTACATCCTGGGGCTGGACGTAAGTTTCGCACAGATGTTCCTTTCTTCCCTTCTGGGAGGCTGTCTGGGAATCCTCTTCCTGATACCTTTCCGCAAGTATTTCGTCAAGGAGATGGACGGCAAATACCCTTTCCCTGAAGCTACCGCCACCACTCAGGTGCTGGTCAGCGGAGAGGAAGGTGGGAACAGCACCAAAACCCTGGTCAGCGCCGGACTCATCGGCGGTCTGTACGACTTTGTAATCTCCACTTTCGGGGCCTGGGCCGAGACCATCAGCAGCACTTTCACCCATCTGGGTCAAGTGGTGGCTGACAAGGCCAAGCTGGTTTTGAAACTGAATACCGGAGCCGCAGTTCTGGGTTTGGGCTATATAGTGGGTCTGAAATACGCCTTTATCATCTGTCTGGGCTCCCTGCTGGTTTGGCTGCTGATTATCCCTGGAATGAATCTGCTATTCGGGAATCAGGTACTGGACCTTATGGGGACGGGCCTGAATCTGACAGTGGGAGAGATGAGCGCCGATCAGATATTTAAGGAATATGCCAGACATATAGGCATAGGAGGCATAGCGACAGCCGGAGTAATTGGCATAATAAAGAGCGCAGGAGTCATCAAGAGTGCCCTTGGACTTGCAGTCAGCGAGTTCTCAAAGAAAGGAAGCGGCAGTCAGAAAGTTGAGGAAAAGGACAGGGATCTCTCTATGAAGATAGTGGTGATCTCCGTAGTGATTACCCTTCTGGCCATCTTCGTCTTCTTTGCTTTCGGTGGAGTGGTAAACAATATCTGGCAGGCTGTGATAGGGCTTCTGATAGTGGCAGTAATCTCCTTCCTCTTTACTACGGTGGCGGCCAATGCCATAGCCATCGTAGGTTCCAATCCCGTCAGCGGAATGACCATTATGACCCTGATTATCACTGCCCTGGTTCTGGTGGCAGTGGGCTTGAAAGGGAATAGCGGAATGGCCGCAGCTATGATTATAGGCGGCGTAGTCTGCACAGCCCTGTCTATGGCCGGAGGCTTTGTTACGGACTTGAAGATAGGATATTGGACCGGCACTACCCCAGCCCATCAGCAAGGTCTGAAGTTCCTGGGAACCCTGGTGGCCGCAGCCACGGTAGGTGGAGTGATGTTGGTTTTGAACAAGACTTACGGATTTACCGGAGAGGGTGCTCTCGTAGCTCCTCAGGCCAATGCTATGGCGGCTGTAATCCAGCCGATGATGAATGGCGGCAGCGCGCCTTGGCTCTTATATGGAATAGGAGCGGCGATAGCCATAGTGCTGAACTTCTGCGGGGTACCCGCATTGGCATTCTGTCTGGGAATGTTCATCCCTATAGACCTGAATCTGCCGCTGCTGCTGGGTGGAGGCATCTCCTGGTGGGTAGGCAGCAGAAGCAAGGATGCCGCAGTAAACGAGAGAAGGGTGAAGAAGGGCACTTTGATTGCTTCCGGATTTATCGCAGGAGGCGCCCTGATGGGGGTAGTTTCAGCAGTGCTCAAGTTCGCCGGTGTGGATTGGTTCCTCTACTCCTGGAATGAGTGCGCGGAAGGGGCTTATTGCAGCGGAGCGGAAGCCATCGCCATCATTCCTTTGATTCTGCTGGTAGTATATATGGTAAAAGCATCTAAAAAAGACTGATATTATATGAAGAAAGCTCTCGCTTTAGTTTCCCTATTCATTTCTCCCGCGCTCCTGTGGGCAAAGGATTATACCATAAGCAGCCCTTCCGGAGAATTGAGCGCCATAGTTAAGGTAGAAGAGACTACCAGCCTTTCGATAGTGGCGAAAGGACATACGGTGATGGAAAACTGCAAGATATCCCTGACTCTGTCCGACGGGACAGAGCTGGCTGTGAATTCCAAGGTGAGAAAGGACACCAGGGGATCCAGAACCGAGAACATAAACGCCCCATTCTATAGGCAAAGTGCCTTCCAGGCTTCCTATAACTATCTCAGCCTGCGTTTCGAGGGAAATTACACCCTCCAGCTCAGGGCTTATAACGATGGCATAGCATACCGTTTTGTGAGCTCCTTCCCAGATAACATAGAGGTACAGAACGAATGTGTGCAGTTTAATTTCACCGAGGCCTTTAAGACCTACATTCCTTGGAAACTGAATAACTCTGCCGACCCTTACGAATCCAATTTTGAGAATCAGTACTCCAGTCAGTTGACAGGCGAAATCGGGGAAAACAAGGACAGGCTTGCCTTCCTGCCTGTATTGGTGGACTGTGGAGAGTGGGGAAACATTCTGCTCTGCGAATCCGACGTGGAAGATTACCCGGGAATGTTTGTCAAGCTGAATAGCCAGGGCTTCGAGGCTGTCTTCCCTCCTGTGCCTGTGGAGTTTAAGACTTCGAATCGGGGAGTGGAGAGACCTGTGAGCTACTCCAACATCATAGCCAAGACCTCGGGCTCGAGGAGTTTTCCTTGGAGAATCATCGCCTACGCGGCTTCCGACAAAGATCTGCCGGTTAACAATATGATCTACCAGACGGCTTCCGCCAGCAGGGTGGACGAATTGGACTGGATTACTCCAGGACACAGCGCCTGGGACTGGTGGAATGCAAACACCCTTTACAACGTGCCTTTCCGTGCCGGAATTAACACCGACACCTACAAATACCACATCGATTTCGCTGCAGAACACGGGCTTAAATACGTGATTCTGGACGAAGGCTGGTATAAGAATCTGAATCCTTTCGAGTATAGCGACGGGATTGACGTGGAATACCTCTGCGGCTATGCCCAGGAGTCCAATGTCAAACTCCTGCTCTGGATAAGCAGCGGGCTGCTTTACGCTCAGGCAGAAGAACTGTGCGAGTATTTCGCTGATCTGGGAATAGGCGGATTCAAGGTTGACTTCTTCGATGCCCAGGACCAGAACACCGTCCAGCAGGTTTATTATCTGGCTGAGACCGCCGCCAAATACAAACTTGTGCTCGACCTGCACGGCATCTATAAGCCAAGCGGTCTGAACAGGACCTTCCCTAATATCTTGAACTTCGAGGGGGTCTATGGAATGGAACAGCTCAAATGGTCTTCCGTCGAGCAGACCGATATGCCTTACAACGACGTGATGATTCCTTACCTGCGTATGGTGGCAGGTCCGGTGGACTACACCCCTGGAGCTATGCGAAATGCCCGCAAGGCTGAATTCCAGCCGGTATTCAACAGGCCAATGAGCCAGGGCACAAGGGCCCATCAGATAGCCCTGTACATAGTCTATGACGCTCCTCTGGTGATGCTTTGCGACTCGCCTTCGGCTTATTTGGAAGATCCTGCCACGACCTCCTACATCGCCTCCATACCTAGCGTGTTCAACTCTACCAGAATTCTGGACGGAAGCATAGGCGAGAGCATAGTGAGCCTGAGGGAAAAGGATGGGCTTTTCTACCTGGGAGCCCTTACGAACTGGGAGCCGCGAGACTTGGCCCTGAAATTGGATTTTCTGCCTGAGGGCAAATGGAAAGCCCATATCTACAGGGACGGAGTCAATGCCGACGTTACTGCTACGGATCACGTGATAGAGACAGTGGAAGTAAATGCTGCAGAAGTGTTAAACCTTCACCTTGCTCCAGGCGGAGGATGTGCAATTATCTTTGAAAAATAATATGGATAGAAAAACAGTGCTCGTGTCCGGAGGCGCCGGATACATAGGCAGCCACGTGACAGTGGAATTGAACGAAGCCGGTTACGAAGTTATCATAGCCGACAATTTCTCAAACTGTGACAAAACCAACTACAATGGAGTTTGTGCCATTTGCGGAAAACAATTTCCTCTTATCGAGATGGATTTCTGCGATCTCAATGCCGTGCGGAAGCTCTTCTCGGAGAATAAGATAGACGCCGTGATTCACTTTGCCGCCTTCAAGGCCGTGGGAGAATCGGTAGCTGAACCCCTTAAGTACTACACTAACAACCTCAACTCTTTCCTGAATATCCTTCAGGTCTCCAAGGAGAAAGGCTGCAACGTGCTCTTCTCTTCTTCAGCTACGGTCTATGGAGAACCGGACAGCCTGCCGGTAAACGAAAAATCCGAGAGAAAGCCTTGCACTTCCCCTTATGGGAACAGCAAGCAGATCTGCGAAGACTTTCTTAGGGACTGTGTAAATGCCTATCCACAGATCAAGGGTATAGCCCTCAGGTATTTCAATCCTATCGGAGCCCATCCGTCCGCTCTCATAGGGGAACTTCCTCGAGGAGTGCCTCAGAACCTGGTGCCTTACATTACCCAGACAGCCATAGGGAAAAGAGAATGTCTGAGTATTTTCGGCAATGACTATCCTACCGAAGACGGAACCTGCCTTCGCGACTACATCGACATAGTGGACCTGGCTAAAGTCCATGTCTGCGCCGTAAGCCGTATGCTGAAAGGGGAGATGAAGCAGCCTTACGAAATCTTCAACGTAGGTACTGGCCGACCTCTCTCTGTTCTGGAACTGGTCACCACCTTTGAGAAAGTGAACGGCTTGAAATTGAACTATAAGATAGCCCCACGCCGTGACGGAGACGTATGCGCCGTATGGTGCGACCCTAGCCTGGCCGAGAAAGAACTCGGATGGAAGGCGAGCCGCTCCATAGAGGATACCCTCAGAAGCGCTTGGCAGTGGGAGAGGAGATTAGCCGGCAAATAAGCCTATTATATTCAATATCAGCTTGCTGGCTTTCTCCATAGATTCCAGGGGAACGAACTCGAACTTTCCGTGGAAATTCAAGCCACCTGCGAAGATATTAGGACAAGGCAAACCCATAAACGAGAGATTTGCTCCATCGGTGCCGCCTCTGATAGGCTGCACCTTTGCTTTTATACCCTCCATCTCCATAGCTTTGATCACCTTCTCCACGATATGATAGTGAGGTTCCACCTGCTTTCTCATATTGTAGTACTGATGACGTATCTCCACTGAGGCCGTGCCCTCCCCATATTTGGCATTAATAAAGTCCACACAGCTCTGAAGAGTCTTCTTCTGGGCCTGATGTTTCTCCAGGTCGTGATCTCTGAGAATATAGGAGAAAGTGCAGTTCTCTACCGTTCCCTTATAGGATATGAGATGGAAGAAGCCCTCGTAGTCGCTGGTGTATTCAGGACGCTGCTCCACAGGCAGCAGAGAATTTAACTCCATACCTATGAGAATGGCATTCTTCATCTTTCCCTTGGCATAGCCCGGGTGGACGTTGCGACCTTGGATATTAACGGTGGCGGCAGCGGCGTTGAAGTTCTCGAACTCCAGTTCTCCCACTTCCCCTCCGTCCATAGTGTAGGCATAATCGGCATTGAATTTGGCCACATCGAACTTCGCCACTCCCCGTCCTATCTCCTCGTCCGGAGTAAATCCTATGCAGAGAGGCCCGTGTTTGAATTCCGGATGGGTCTGAATGTATGACACTGCATTCATTATCTCGGCGACACCGGCCTTGTCATCAGCTCCCAAAAGGGTGGTTCCGTCAGTGGTGATGATAGTCTCTCCCTTATGCGCGAGAATCTCAGGAAAATCCTTAGGGTCCAGATAAAGCCCCTCCACTCCCTTCAGGGCTATGGCCGAGCCGTCGTAATTCTCTATAATCTGAGGCTTGATCCCTGCACCGGAAGCATCTGGAGATGTATCCACGTGAGCTATGAAACCCACGGCAGGAATATTCTTGTCGGGACAATTAGATGGAATATGAGCCATTACATAACCATACTCATCCAGACTGGCCTCAACTCCCATCTGCTGAAGTTCGTCCCTTAAGAGAGAGAGCAGGTCCAACTGCTTGACACTGCTGGGCTGAGTGTCCGAATTCTCATCTGACTGAGTATCTATCGCCACATAGCGAAGAAATCTATCTAATAACTTTTCCATCTTCTTTAGCCTTTTGTTTTTCGTATTCTTCTATATATTTCTGCAGAAGCTCCTGTTCTTTCTGCTCCTGTTTCTTTCTCTCTATCAACTCCTTACGAGTCTTTTCCCGCTTTCTCTTCAGGGCCTTCTCCCGCTTTTCCGCCTCTCTTTTTGCATCCCTCTCATCCAGACGGGCCCATCTCTCCTCCCTACGCTTGCGCCACTTGTCCACCTGCTCGCGCCACCAATCCCCCAAAGTCCTCTTCTTCAGCTGCGTCTGAGCATCCTTGAGCGAAGTGCTGTCTCTCTTATCCAGACTGTCCCTGAGGGCCAGGCTGTCCTTTATGGCCAAAGTATCCTTTATATCTGCCAATTCCTTTGTCTTCAGACTATCCTCCTTCAGCTCCGGAGCTTCTTCCATCAGCTGCGCCCGCTTCTGCGCCTCACTCTTTCTTCTGTTCCTTTCGTCTATGGAAGCATAAACTGACTTGATATAGCCAGGGAAGTATCTATCCGTCTGCTTGAACTCAGCCCCTGGACGGGCTTCGTAATATGCTCTCTGAGAAGGTCTTACACTTAGGGTTGTAATGTCTTCCTTTCCCATAGGCCGCTTTTCGGGCTCCCATTTGAAACCCTTCAGGATTCTGTCCTGCTTAGGGAACTGAACCACAGGATAGGCATCGTTCTTAGGGCTGTCATAGTAGAAAACCCTATCCAGAGTTCCATTCACGAAGTTACCGGAAAGCATCTTGCACTCGACCTTGTTTACGGTGGCCAGCCTGTCGTTCTCCTCCAGATAAAAAATAGCCACGGCATCTCCCAAGGCATCAAAACGCTTAAGGGCCGAAGTGGAATCGAAATATGCCATCACCTCCGCTCCCCTTATCTGATCGTAGAGCAGACTGTCCTCCTGAGTGATTACAAAGGCATTGGACAGGAGCGAGGCGCGGTCCATCGCCTTATTCCGGATGAGGGCGAAAAGGGAATCCGAATAATACTGCCTGTTTTCCTCATTCCACACTATAGGATCCTTATAGAATCTGGCTATGCTGTCCAGGTCGCAATAACGCATAGAATCACATCTTACCTGGATGTCTTTTCTAAAGACTTTCACATTACCCCGGGCCAGGGCAAAGCCATATTTGGTAGTGTCCACAGGACTTGCCACCCCCACACTGTCCGGAGCCTGTACTAAAGATGTACTATCCATCTGTACCGACAGAGAATCACTCGCAGCAAGCAGGCTACTGTCTTTTGGAGCCTGAACCAAACTGTCTGCGAGCTCCGAGTTATCTTTCCCCTGCGGAGCGGGATTCTGCCGCTCGGGTAGAGCAGGAGAGGCTTGAGAATTGGCCTCGAGTCCAGATTGTGAAGAGCCATTCTGTGAGGATTCAGGCTTAAGCCCGGGACGAGTACCGGCAGCCTTGGCCTTAGCATCCTGAGCGGCAGCCTCTGCGGCTTCAGCCGCTTTTCTCCTGTACTCTCCGACTGGGTCAGTCATAATATCCGCCAGACGAGCCTGCGCGTTCTTTAGCTCCGAAGATGGGATGTCGCAATACCTTAAAGTATAATACATCAGGGTGTCGGCTCCGAAATACAGAGTGTCCGCAGGCTGTCCTTCCTGCTGAGTCACTATGGAGACAGCCGCCTCGTCCATCAGGGTGACAGTGGCCAAACTATCCTCGTAAAAAAGATACTGGGACAGAGCGGAAGTGTTTCGAACGCTATCCTGAATCTGAACCGTTCCGCGCATCAGGATATTGTTCAGATTCCTGTAATAATACAGACTGTCGCACCAGGATTCATTGTCCTTGGTGGTTGCGTGAACGGAACCCGTGAAAAAGAAAAGTTCCCTTTCCCTGTCATACCAACCCCTTTGGGCTGAAAGCATATTGTCATCCTTCCAGAAGTCGATATAAGTCTTGAATACAGCCTTTTGAGTCTCGGTATAATAATCCAGGGACTGAGTCTTTATAAAGACTGAATCCGTGAACATGTTCACATTGTTCGAAAAAGTGAAAAGTCCCTCTTTGGAGTCATAGCTGCCGTCTATACTCTCTATCACCTGCCCGTCCTTATCCTTCATAGAAGCTCCCTTGCTGAAGACTGCCACACTGTCGGAGGTGTTGTAGTCCAGAAAATGGGTTCTCAGGATATTATTCTCCTTATCCCGAAGCTGAACCACCCCGCCACGGAACTGGGCCAGGTTCTCATCTACATAATAATCCAGCTTTTGACTGGTCAACTCTGTCCCTTCCTGACTCAGACGGACATTTCCGAAGGCATTGATGATATTCTCCTCCACCCTCCAATAGGCGGTGTCGCAGATGAGATAAGTGTCGTTATGAAGAAAAGTGGCATTCACCGCCTGACGATAGGCCTTCTGATTCTCGTCAGTAATCATCCTCACGGAACTGGCCTTCACCAGATGCACGTAAGGATCATCTCCATCGTTTTGAGGAGAGGCGATCATCAGAGCCGATACTCCGAGCAGAGTGCCGAGCAGGAGTGTTATTTTCTTATCTTTTCGCTCCATCCCTCACGTGAGAACTCACAATCCTCGAACATAGGATCGATTACTATATAGGTCTCCTTAATCTTCCTGGAGATAAAATCGTCGATGGCAGCGTTCTGCTTGCCTACCACCACCGTCTTGTAGAGCACGTCGTAATCCTTGTCGAAGTTGGCCGTATGGGCCGGAATAGTCTTATCCAATCGAATAATCTTATACACCAGGTTTCCACCATCTATAGTAAAGGCTCCCCTTCCCTCATTGTCCGTAGAGGTGAAAGGCTCTGATATCTCCCCTTCTTTCAAAGAAGCTATGGCCTTATAGTCAGCGGGTTTCATCTGATCGACCTCGAAATAGGAGGACCCGCTGTTAGGATCCGCCATCTGCCCGCCATTGGTTCTGGTAGAAGGGTCCTCGCTGAATCTTTTGGCAGCCTGCTCGAAACTAATGTTTCCGGCCAGGATCTCAGTCTTCAGGCTGTCCAGCTTGGCATAGGCTTTCTCCATATCCTCAGAGGTGTATTCCGGCTTGATCAGTATGTGACGGGCGTGGAACATATCTCCCTTCTTGCTAATCATCTCTATGATATGGAAGCCGTCCGGAGTCTCCACTATATTAGACACCATTCCAGGCTTCAGGGCCATTGCGGCATCCGAGAAGGAAGTCCAGAATGAGGACTTGTTCGCCATACCGAGGTCTCCACCCGTGCGGGCGTTGCTCGGGTCCT
>SAMEA3663036__coassemble_1045_pt1 | contig 11169 bp, 6 predicted proteins | sample SAMEA3663036__metabat2_low_PE_031 | metagenome-assembled genome bin SAMEA3663036 (sample SAMEA3663036) | pig gut metagenome | biome: pig gut; feature: pig-associated habitat; material: faeces | place: France | collected 2012
GGGCCGACATAGCCAAGCTCGCCTGCAAGGCCGAGTCCGAGGAGGATGTGCAGAGAATTATGGGAATCTATGACAGCCTGCTGGAAGACAATCACAGCATCAGGGCCGATCAACTGATTCTAATCGCGATGGGTCCGCTGGGAAGGGAAGCGAGAAAGACCGCCCTCCAGAAGGGAGCACCTTTTATGTTCGCCAGCTATGACGAGCCTTCAGCTGAAGGCCAAATCCCTTTCGAAGAGATGCACCGCTGGCTGTATGGCGAGTGGAGAGGAGTTCACAAGAGCGATTTTCACGCGCCTTGTTCCAAGAGTTTCGCACAAAGAGCCATTCTCGCTGCCGCACTTGCACAGGGAGAAAGCCACATGAGTGGCTTCGGGGCTTGTGAAGACAGTCTGAGCGCCATAGAAGTAGCCAGGGCTATGGGGGCTAAAGTGAGCCGAAGGGGTGACAAGCTGAAAATTCAAGGAATAGGCCCTGTGAGCGAAAGAAGCCTTAGAATAAACAAGCTGAACGTAGGTGAAAGTGGATTGCTGACAAGGCTTTGTATCCCTCTTATGGCGGCCCTCAACTCCCAGGACACTCTGATAGAAGGTCGAGGAACACTGCTTGGAAGGCCTCTAAATAAGGCTAACGACATAATGGCCGCTTTCGGGATTCTGCTTCAGAACCAAAGTGAGCATAAAGACAAACAGGTATATGTACCGCTGAGCGTGAAGGGTAAATTTTTTCCTGGAACTGCGGAAATCAGCGGATCTGCAGGCTCCCAACTCATATCCGGACTGCTGATGAGCCTACCCCTCTGCAGCAGCAATTCCACTCTCTTTGTAAGCGAACCTAAGAGCATTCCTTATATGTTCATCACTCAGGATGTGCTGAAAAGATTCGGGGTGAAAATGTCCTGCGAATTGGAGGGCGATTCAAAGATGCTGGAGCAGCAAGACTGGAGTTACTGTAACGGTATATGTTTCAAAATCAAGGGAGGACAGCAGTTCAAAGCTACGGAACTTGCCCTGGAAGGGGACTGGAGCGCAGCCGCCGCCTTCCTCTGTTACGGAGCCCTTTTCGGAGAAGCTGAAGTCCTGGGCCTTAACACCAAGTCCATCCAAGCCGACATCACCATTTTGGACATCCTCTCCGATGCCGGAGCCTGCGTCTCTTACGACGAGGAGGTGGTAAGCGTAAAGAGAGCCCCGCTTCAGGCCTTCAGTTACGACCTGAACAATGCTCCTGACCTCATCCCATTGGCCTCCCTTCTGGCAGCCTTCTGCCCTGGGGAAAGCATAATCTACGGAGCCCAAAGGCTCAGAAATAAAGAAAGTGACAGAGCCCAGGCCATACTCGAGACTCTCAGCAAAATGGGCGTCCAGGCCAATGTCATAGGAGATGAAATAAGGATTCAGGGAATGGGCCTAAGTCAGCGATTTGCCTGCGGAAAACTGCTCAAAGGAGGGAAATACTCCTCCTTCCACGATCACAGGATGGTGATGCTTTTGAGCATAGCTCAAATGGGAGCCGACTCCCCTATAGAGATAGACGACACGGCCTGCGTCAGCAAATCCTTCCCGAATTTCTTCGAGGAACTCAGTCTTTGAAAAGTTCTGCGAGGGCGATGGCGCAGGCGGCTTCCACTATGACAGGACAGCGAAGGGCAAAGCACACATCGTGCCTTCCCCTGACGGAAAGCTCCTCGCTTTGACGAGTCTGCAGATTCAAGGTATTCTGCACTTTAGAGATGGAAGAAGTCGGTTTGAAAGCCACTCTCAGGCTCAAGGCCGCCCCATTCGTAAGACCACCGTTGATGCCTCCACTTCCATTTTTCAGCGGACCCAGAGGACCTATAGGGTCATTGTGCTCCGAACCCCTCATCGCACTGGCCCTGAATCCATCCCCGAATTCCAGGCCCCTTACCCCTGGAATAGAGAAAATCAGGTGTGCCAACACACTTTCGCAGCTGTCCCAAAAAGGCTCTCCCAAGCCCACAGGCACTCCCTCCACGGTGCAGGACACGACAGCTCCGAGCGAATCCCCATCCTTTCGAGCCCCATCCAGAAGCCCCTCCCAAAGGCTGCGATTCGCCGTCCCTCCCAGCTCCACTACTTCGCTCTTGAATGCCAATTCCTGTGGCAATATCTTTTTTGCCACCACTCCGGCTGCTACCATAGCCAATGTCATCCTCCCCGAAAAAGGGCCGCTACCCCTCAGGTCAGCATAACCATCGTACTTGACCATAGCTGGATAATCTGCGGTTCCAGGTCTAGGAGTATGAGCAAAAGCTTTATAATCAGATGAATGCTGGTCCGAATTCCGAAACTCTATACAGATAGGGGCACCTGTGGTATATCCATTATACACCCCACTAAGAATCAAAGGCTTATCTTCCTCTCTGCGGGCTGTCTCGTAGATGGAGGAAGGGGCTCTTCTTTTCAAATCTGCTTCGAAGTCGGCTTCACTCAAGGCTATTCCCTCTGGAACTCCATCCAGAAGCACTCCTACCACAGCTCCGTGAGAAGCTCCAAATACGCTGACTCTGTAATTATTTCCGAATGTATTCATCTGAAAAATAATTTCAAATACTCTCCCCTAAAGAGGAGCGACTCCTTTTCTTAGGGGAGAGTAAAATATAGACTAATAGAGTTTCAGGAACACTTCCATCGCCTGGTACTCAGCCATACCCAGCTCGTCATACTGACGGGCGGTATTTTGAGTACGCTCTTCGGCTCTCTGCCAGAACTCGCGAGGGTCTTCTCCAGGGAAAGGCACGATATCCTTCTGGGAAAGATGGCGATAGATGGCGTGACGCTTTTCCACGACCTCGTCAGGAGAAAGAGGCACAGCCATATCCACGCTGCCCAAATCCCACTCCATCCAAGCTCCACGATATAACCACACGTGAGTCTTGCCTATCCAGCTTGCACCCTCTTCGCGGAGTTGATCCAAGGCCTCAAGGGCACATTCCGTGCAGACGCGATGAGTTCCGTGAGGGTCAGCCAAGTCACCAGCCATAAAGATCATATCCGGCTCCAGTTTGTTCATCAAAGCCTTGATGATATCCACGTCAGCCTGACTGCGAGGCAGTTTCTGTATTCCACCTGACTCATAGAAAGGCAGATTCAGGAAGTGAGCGTTATGCACATCGTCCAGCCCAAAAGACCTGACTGCACTCTTAGCCTCAGAACGACGGATGGCAGCCTTCAGGTTCAGAAGTTCCCTTGGCTCCGCTTCGCCAGGACGCTTGAGTGAGATAAGTTGCTTAACCTCATCGAAACGATCTCCGAAGCCTAATTCCCTGGCGGCATCCATATGCTGAAGAACCACGTCGTCGTGTACGGCCACATTACCGGAGGTCTCATAGGCCACGTGCACATTATGCCCCTGATGAGCCAACCTGATAAATGTACCACCCATAGAGATAACATCGTCATCCGGATGAGGGGAGAATATCAGCACCGTCTTAGGATTTGGCAGGGATGGAACCGGACGGGTAGAGTCGTCTGCATTAGGCTTTCCACCTGGCCAACCGGTTATAGTATGCTGCAAGTCATTGAATACCTGGATATTGATAGAGTCATAAGAGCCCTTTGCCTCCAAGAGTCCACCGAGGGAATTCTGGAGATAATCCTGGTAAGAGAGCTTGAGTATAGGTTTGTTAACTATACCGCAAAGCCATACCACAGCCTTTCTTACAAACTTTGGAGTCCACTCACAAGGACCTATGCACCAAGGAGCCACCACTCTGGTAAGCAGTGCTCCGGAGTTTTCGTCCACATAGAGTTTCACATCAGAATGAAGCTGGAAGTAGCTGGCCGGACAATCCGGGCCCACTTCACCCTCAACCATACGGGCTACGACTTCAGCCTTATTCTCACCCCAGGCCATAAGAATGACCTTTTTGGAAGAAAGCATAGTGGAAACACCCATTGTCAGAGCCATAGTTGGAGTCTTGTTAACGTCACCTCCGAAATAGTTGGCCTGACGCTTGCGGGACTTGTATGGAAGGTGAACCAGACGGGTACGGCTGAGATTGGTAGAACCAGCCTCATTGAAGCCTATCTGTCCCTGCTCCCCTACTCCGATTACCAGCAAATCTATTTCCCTAAGCTTCTTTTCCAAGTCCTGACTATCCTCGCTCAACTTCTCAAACGCTACGGTAGAATCCGGAATAAGGATATTCTCCGGCAGAATGTCTATGTGGTCGAGAAGTTCTGAACGAAGAATGTAGTTACGGCTGTGATGGGCATCGGCCGAAACCGGATAAAACTCGTCGATGGAGTTTATTCTCACATTCTTAAAAGATACCTCACCTGCCTGATATGCTTTTCTTAGATTCTTGTACAAAGAAGTTGGAGTGGAGCCAGTGGTAAGGCCAAGTTTAAAAAGTTCTCCCGGGTGGGATGACTGGAAGGAATTAATCTGTGAGATAATCTCCTCGCAAACCAAATGGCTGGCGATAAAAGGAGTTTCACAGATCTCCGTGTAGATTTTCTCACGGCTGTGAAGAATATCTGCCGGAATTGAGGACTCGATAAGTCCTCCGTCTTTTGGTAAAGAAAAATGTTTCATTATTTAAAATTTTTACCCGCCTTTAATTCTTTGACACCCATCTCCTGAAGCAATTCCCTGCAAAGTTCAGGATAGTTGGTAGTGATATAATCCACTCCCAATTCTATCATAGTACGCATATGCTCCTTATCATCCACGGTCCAGACGTTCACGCTCATTCCGTTCCTGCGGGCAAGGGTGTACCAGGTAGGATCGGAGTAGAATTTCCAGAAATTGGTATCTATTCCGTTTATACCCAGCTTTGCCAGCACCTCTGGATTACGCTCTGCCTCACTGCCGAGGTACTGAACGGTAAATCCAGGACATTTTTCGGCGAAAAGCAGACACTCCTGAAGATCGAAAGAGATAAAAATCACCTGCTTTGGATCATACAGACCGTGAGCCTTAAGTTTTTCTATGCTCTGCTCCACAGCCTTGATCTGACGGGCTAAAGTGTCGTGACACTTAAGTTCGAAAACCAGACGACAAGTCTTATCCTGCTCAAACTGAGTAAGGTATTGGTCGAGAGTAGGTATCTTCTCCCCATTAGGCAGAGTGACATCCGCGAACTCGGCATGGTCGTAATCCTTGAATTTCTTTCCATTGACGGCATCGTCGTGGAAAACCAGCAGCTCTCCGTCCTTTGTCATATTCACATCGAACTCGCTGCCCCAGAAATCCAGATCCTGACTTGCCTTCAATGCTGCGATAGAGTTATGGGATTGGCCTCCAGCCTCACAGGCCCAATACCCTCTATGAGCTACGATAGCCACTTGGCGCTCAGGGGTCTTAGCTCCAAGTGGAAGAATTGAAAACGCTGCAAGAGCGCAGAGCAAATACTTTTTTATCATAATTTTTCAGCCTTTTCAACTGCCTTGAAATACTTGTATGAATTGACTTTCAACTCCCCTACGGAAGCCTCATCAGCCACGATAAAGCCATTCTGGTGATTCTGAAGGGCGGACACGGTGCACATATGACTGTATGGTCCCTCGACTGCATCCTTGACGGCACGAGCCTTCTTAGGTCCGAATGCCAATATTACCACCTCCTTGGAATCAGTAACAGTGGCTACACCCACTGACAGGGCCTGTGCAGGAACCTTCTCAGGATCGTTGTCGAAGAAGCGGCTGTTCACGATACGGGTATCCTCGGTCAGGGTAACCACACGGGTACGGCTGGTAAGAGGAGAGAATGGCTCGTTGAAAGCGATATGTCCGTCCTCCCCGATTCCACCCAGGAAAAGGTCGAAGCCACCGGCCTTAACAATGGCCTCTTCGTATGCGGCGCACTCTGCCTCCAGATCAGGAGCATTGCCGTTCAGGATATGAATATTCTCTGCAGGCTCATCTATCTTAGAAAAGAGATAAGTATGCATAAAAGAATGATAACTCTCAGGATGACTCTCAGGAAGACCTACATACTCATCCATATTAAAGGAGATCACGTTCTTGAATGAAAGTTCCCCGTCCTTAACCATACGAGCCAGCTCGGCATAGGTTTCTATAGGTGTGGATCCGGTACAAAGACCAAGCACGAATGGTTCAGAGGTGCGAGCTGCCTTCTCTTTGATCTTAGCAGCGATGTGATGAGCAGCCCAAAGAGAGCCTGCTTTTGAGTTTTCTTTAATAATGACTTTCATAATATAAAAATGTTTTAATCAAGCTTGCTGATCCGCAGTCCACGAAGCACCACGTTATCTACATCTATGTTCATATTGATATTTTCTTCCAGGAAACGAAGTTCCAAGCTGTGGTTGCCGGCGCTGAGTTTCACTTTTACAGGCTGGGTGAATCCCTTGGCATCCCAACTGTCCCCTCTCTGAGGCAATACCACCACGTCGGTCCTCTTCCTGTCTATGAAGAGAGTTCTGGTGGAGCATTTGTTATAGGTGCTGATATCTCCGTTACCATTGGAATATTCGAACTCTATGTAGTATTCTCCAGTCTTAGGGATATTTACCTCCTGTTTCCACTGCACGCCCAACTTGTTCTCCAGCGACAGGTCCTCAATCTTATAGAACTGCTCCTTCAGATTCACCCTGACAGGCTCACTGATGAAAGAATAGCGGCCATGCTCGTCAAAGGCCATAACGGTGTACTCTCCGGAAGTCACTGGGGTGTAGTGATTTGCGCTTAATTCCTGCTGCTGCAAGCCGTTACAGTATACCTTGTAATAAGTGGCTCCCCTTACGGCATTCCAGCTCAGCACCCCATTGTTGAGCACCGCCTCAGGATAATCCAGATCCCAGAGCACAGGAGATATCTTAAGGGCAGCCTTTGCTTCCGCCTCAGCAGGGCCCAGTATCACAAAGACCGTGTGCTTTCCAGACAAGCTGGCTGGGATGAATGCAGAAGGCAGGTTCTTACCATCCAATTGGCATTCCTTGATGACATTCCCCTCGCCTACAACCTCGATGTCGAGCAGCATATCCCTATACTTGAAATTCTCAATCTTACGACAGGCCTTCATCTGCGCAGGCACGCAAGGCTTCAGCCTGATTCCCTCATCCTCATAGTTGATGCCTAAAAGCGCGTTCCTGTAAAGCCCTGAGAATCCGGCCACGCTCCAGAGCTGCCTAGGGGAGTTCAGCGCTGTCTCCTTTCCTCCGCTGGAAGCCACCATATTCTCCATATTCGAGCCGAAGAATGTAGCCGCCCTCATATTAGATGCCAATGCGTGCATCAAGGCGGCGCGGTTCCCGCTCTTGGCTGCTGCAAGACCATAATAAGATGTCACAAAAGGCCAAATCGCATCGTTGTGATAGCTGCCGATAGCCGAAATCTGTGGCGAGAAGATGGTGGGGCCGTAGTCACACACTTCCATATTGCTCAGAATTCTGGCAGCCTGCTCAGGGGAAGCTATGTCCCAGAGAATGCAGAGGCTTTCTCCCAGGGTCTCACTGCGAGGCGAGATATATCGGGCGTTGCGGCCATAGATATACTGGGCGTAATAACCCTCTTTCTCCAACCAGAAATGCTCGTTGATGGCAGCCTTCAGCTCAGCAGCCCTTTGGGCATAACGCTTGGCCTCGGAAGAACGGGTAGGGCCGAGTTTGCCGGCTATGGAAGACATAATCTGAAGGGCCCTGTAATATACAGCATTGGTTCCAAGGCACTCTGAGGCAGCTATGTCCGCAGGCTGCATCCACTTAGGATAACTCTGCTCCCTCCAGTCTATAAAACTGCTTTCTCCCCTGAAAAGACCGGTCTGAGAATTATAAACCGCTATCATATCGGCGTCCAGACTGCGCTTGGCTATAGGATAGATCTGTTTCAGCCAGGAGATGTCTCCGGTCTCCAGATACACTTCATAGGCGGCTATTATCCACACCACCCTGTCGGAAGAACAAGGCCAGGAACCACCGGTTCCGGTATCCTGAATGATGCGGTTCTTCCTGTCCACCTTGCGCATAAGGCTGGTTTTTATCACCTCCGGCTCCAGATGGGCAAGCCCAAGTATGGCGCTATAGGAAATGTCCCTGGTCCACACGCCACTCCACAATTCGCCGGTACGGAAAGTGCCGTCGGATTCCTTATTCTTAACCATCTCGCTGATGGAAAGATTGTAAAGATTGGTCTCCATCTTGTCAGCGCCGTAGAATCGCCCGTACTCCGGATAAACGGCAGGCTGCGGAGCCCTGTACTCTTTACCCCCTTCTGTCAACTTGTCTGAACTCAGAGTATAAGAAGAGGTCTGGTATATCTTGTCCCTGGAATTGTTCCAAGTATAAACCCTGCCGAATCTGTCTGTTACCACTATCTCCACCTCAGAATCTATGGAAGAAGGAGTGGCACAGAAGAGATGTTCCGTCTGAGCGGCGCCTATGTATTTCCAGGTAAATTCCTTTTCCCTTCTCGCCTCTACGTCTGAAACTATGTTCCTGTCCCAGCCGCTGTACTTCTCCATAGCTCCCTGGTCCACCCCGTTCTCTCTCCATTCCACTTTCCAGGACGGGTCGTAGTTCCAGACATTGGCCACCACACTGTGAGCCTTCATAGGGTCTTCGCCCAATCTGTAGGCTGAGAACTGGACATCCCGGGATTCCCCTATGGCCTTATAATACCAGTCCACTATGCCGTCCCCATCTACCTCATATACATAGTATCCCCAAGGCAGACCGTCGCAACTGTAAAGCGACTGCCAGAAAAGTCCGCTGAGCGGAGCGTGAACGTGCTCAAAAAGATGCTCGTTCAGAACATAATTCTCGGCATAATGCTCGTGAGCGGAGCAGATATGGGCATTGTATGGAGCCAGGATGTCGTAGAGAGCCTGACGATTGCAAAGTATCCTGTTGTATTCCTCCTTGTTGAATTGGCCTGCTCTGGCTTCCTTGCTATAAGTAGGGATGTGCATAAAAAGCACTACCGTGCTGCCTTCAGTCACATAAGAAAGGTCTTTTTTCAACCATTCGAGCTGAGCCTGCTCCAGATAGCCCATATAATGACGGGAGAAGTAAAACACATCGTCCAGGACCACGTAGTGCAGCCTGCCCTTGTCGAAGGAATAATAAGTAGGGCCGAAGGTGTCAGTATAGTTTCTCTTCGACTCCTCGTTAGTGGCTACTCCTGCCTGATAATCGTGATTCCCCATCAGGGTGAAGAAAGGGAAGCCGGCCTGAGCACAGGTCTTGTGGACAGTCTCCAACATTCCGCTGGACCAATTCCCAACGATATCTCCGCAAGACATTCCAAAGGTACTGAGTCCATTCTCCTTCACCAGGTCCCTGGCATCCGAAGCGGCCTTTGACACCAATTCCAATTCACTCTCGTTATAGACCTGCACGTCAGCCCATAAGACGAACTGATGATGCGTGTCATCCTGAGTGAGTCTAAGCAGGTCAAAATCCTGCTTCTGTGATTCTTGCTCTCTCTTTAATGACCTGTAGAAAAAAGGAGCCCCGTTGCGGCTGGCCATCTCAAAGCCTGAAGGAATGCTGATATATACGAAATTGGCATCGTCGTGAGGACAAATTCTGTATCTTCCGTTATTATCCGTCAGGACGAAGTTATATCCATCCGTCACTTTCACTCCTGAAACAGGCTTTCCGGCATCATCCCTTACTACTCCGCTGACCTGAAACTCAGCGGCATAAAGGCTCAGACCCGCAAGCAATGCTAAAAAACTCAAGAAACACTTTCTCATATACTATTTTTTACAAATTCAGCTACCCAGCCTCCTCCGGAAGTTCCCTGTCATCCCCTATTGTAAGCAGGCGCCAAGGGAAAGTCCTGCTTCCAGCCGTGCGGACTATCATCTTAGGATGCTCTCCGAAAAGACTGTTTCCCTCTCCGGCCCTGAGCAACATATTAGGATAATCGAAAAGGTCCACCTCAGCGAGTACAAAGAGGTGACCATTTCCGTCACTCATACTTACAGGCAGATAGGAGTAAGTGGCCCTGTCTATCTGACTGAGAGGCAGCTCCTGAAAAGGATTCTTCTCATTTGCCCAATAAACCTTCAAATCCGCTGCGAAATTCCATTCGGAAACTTCTTCCCTGACCTCAATATCTTCAGGGAAAGCGCTCTCGAAGCGATAAGCCACACCGTTGTCGTAAACTCTGAACAGCACGCTGTAGTCCTTTCCATATCGCAGGCGAAGTTCGTTATAACGATCCCCTATGACCCTGTGCTTGGTAGGCAGCAGGTTCATAAGCGTATCGTCTGCGCTGCGACGGCTGGCCCTAGGATTAAACTTGGCCACCCCCAGAACCCTTCCATCAGAAAGGATCAGGGATATCCTGCTGTCCTCCAGAACTTTCTCCCCGAAGGCTTCCAGGCTCCAACTCAGGTAATGTCCTGCATTCACAGTCAGCTTTATCTGTCCTGAAGGGGAGCTGAGCTTATAGGCTTTGGCCTGAACTCCTACGGCCAGGGCCAAAGTCAAAAGCAATATACTGACAATTCTTTTCATTTCTTTACAAATCTGATGGCACAGGATTATAGTAGATAGCATCCAGAATCTGCCAGATCTGATAAAGACCTCTCGGAACGTGGAAGCAGCCCTTCCATTTGCCTCCCTTAAGTGGAAGTAGCACCTCGCCGCGACGGTTCAGATAGCCATACCACTCAGGATATTCCTGGTCCTTGAAATGAGCCCACATATAGTCGTGGAGTTTCAGGAACCACTCAAGGCATTTCTCGTTACCGGTGAGCTGATAGCCTTTGATCATCGCGATGGAACTCTCCAGATGAACCCACCAGAGCTTCTGGTCCCACTCCAGTTCCTGGGTAGGATAGCCCTTGCGGTCCATAAAATAGAAGATTCCGCCGTACTCCTTATCCCAACCGTATTCTATTACGCTGAGAGATATCTCCACAGCCTTGTCTATGAGCTTGCGGTCATTTCTCCTGATACCTATGTTCATAAGGAACCACATCGCCTCCAGGTCGTGTCCGGGGTTCACCTTACGGCCTTCGAAACAGTCCACCAATTCCCCTTCAGGAGAAAGGTTCTCCATAATCACTCCCAAATCTGGCTGATAGAACACATCCACTATCTCGTGCACGCTTTCGTCTATGGTCTTGTCGATAAGGGCCGGATCGTTAATGATATCCTCAACTTCGAGAGCCATATTGCAGATAATCATAGGCAGGGCGAAATCCTTCATCGGGCGAGTCCCCGGATAG
>SAMEA3663036__coassemble_1053_pt1 | contig 11123 bp, 9 predicted proteins | sample SAMEA3663036__metabat2_low_PE_031 | metagenome-assembled genome bin SAMEA3663036 (sample SAMEA3663036) | pig gut metagenome | biome: pig gut; feature: pig-associated habitat; material: faeces | place: France | collected 2012
GGCAGATTGGCCAGATTATCAGAGATATCCAGACAGGCATAAAGATCCCGAGCTAAAAGTGCCTGCATCAATGGCCGCAGCAATTCCATTTCAGCCGCCCCGCCGATACTCCTCTGTCTCTGAGCCTTTAATCTAAAAATCTGACAACGCGAAGCGATGGTCGGAAGCACCAGTTCAGGGGAGTGGGTGATAAAAATGAAAATGGTCTTCAGGGGCGGTTCCTCCACCAGTTTGAGCAGACGGTTCGCGGCATCTTTATTCATCTTCTCCGGCAGATATATCAGCACGCTCCGGTAGCCCCTCTCCAAAGCGCTGAAAGACAGCTTGTCCAAAAGCGCCTTCGCCTCGTCCACCTTAATCATCGCGGACTTTCCCTCAATCTGCAGCGCCTCGCTCAGCTCATTTTCTCCGAAATGCGGATTCGAAAGCAGCAGGGCCCTCCACTTATCCAGATACTCCGAACACAGTCCCGAATTCACGGGGAAAACAAAGTGCATATCCGGATGGATGAGCTTGGATATCTTATTACAGGACGGGCATTTGCCGCAAGCCTGCCCTTCCTGCCTGTTCTTACAGTAAAGGTATTTCAGAAAGGCCAATGCCAATTCCACTGCTCCCCCGCCATCCTCTTCCTCGAACATAATGGCGTGCGCCACCTTGTCGGAATCGACCATAGACTGGAGTGCCCTGCATATCCCCTCCTGGGCCTTTGACTGTATGAAACTCATATCTTTCTGATAGTGTTATATCTGGCTATTCTAATCAAAAAATCCTTATCCTTCCCATCCGGAAAAGATGACAGGGCCGCTATGGACTTGTCTATGTACTCCTGCAGGACTTTTTCCGCCATCACAGTCCCTTCCCTGTCGAGAACAAATTTACGAATTTGCTCACAATATTCAGGATGCTCGTCTATCTGGGCTATCATTTTCCTTATCTCCCCTTCCCGAGGCGAATCCTTCATCGCACACAGCAGGGGCAGAGTAATCTTCTGCTCCTTCAAGTCTATCCCCACAGGCTTTCCCAAACTCGAGTCTCCCAGATAATCGAGTATATCGTCCCGAATCTGAAAAGCGATTCCGAGACACCTGGCATACAGAGCTACGGAATCCTGCTGAGTCTGAGGAGCGTCGGAAGTGATGGCGGCACCCAGGCAGGCAGCCTCGAAAAGAGAGGCGGTCTTGCAATAAATCACCCTAAAGTAATCCTGCTCATTTGTATCCTGCTGAAAGCTCTTCTGGAGTTGGAGCATCTCCCCTTCGGCGAGATTTGTCATAGCCTTGGAGATAACTTTGGCCATAGCCCCACGCCTGGCAGAATTAAGAGTCAGGCTCATAGCCTTTGCCAGCCAGAAATCCCCCACCAGCACTGCCGCGCTCGGTCCTATCTTCGATGCCAATGTCGGCTCTCCCCTTCTGGTCGGGCTTTCGTCCGCCACATCGTCGTGCAGAAGCGTGGCATTGTGGAGCATCTCCACCGCTGCGGCCACCTTGATCGACTCCTGCGAAGCCTTTCCTCCGTTCAACATCCTGGCCACCAGAATGGCTACCATAGGGCGGAGCATCTTTCCGGAGTGAGACACCAGATTGTCATTAACTTCCTGCAGCAAGGCGATATCAGAGACAAGAGACTCTCTGATATAAGTGTTCAGACTGGTCCAATCCTCCCCAAGGTGCTGAATGATTTCTTCCCTTAACATCCTTTATGCGAGTAAAGCCGCGCGTAAAACCGTGCGGCTTATTCAATTTATTATCTTCCTGAACTAGAAATAGATAGTCAGTGAAGCGGCGATACCGGAAGCTTTCTGCTCCTTGAAGGCATTTACCATCTGCTCGGTGCTGATATTCGGAGACTTCTCGCCTTCCTTATAGAGATTACCGAATTCCCAGAAATACTTGACAGAAAGGGAAGCAAACTTCAGAAGTCTGACACCTGCACCCAGGCCTACACCGTACTCCAGACGGTTACGGGCATCCCACTCATTCTTTGACTCGAGCTGAGTACCCATTGTGCTGTTCAAAATCTCGGCAGCAGCAGCATCCTTAATCTCAGTAGTAGTCTCAGTATTAATGGCATAACCCAGATAAGGCTCTGCGAAAACATAAGGTTTAAACAGACCTAAATCGATTCCCCAAGCCACTCTTACAGGAACTTCGAGATATCCGGTCTTGGTGTTGATGGTAACATCATGTTTGGCACCCAAAGCATCGATATTTGAAGCCAGGCTCTGGCCTTTCATATTATATATGATACCAGGCTGAAGGCTTAAACCCAAAGGAAGGTTCAAATTATACACCAGACCGGCGTGATATTGATCCACGTTCATAGTCTCAGCGATATCCTTATAAGCCTCATCCAGATTAGTCTTGGTAGAAGTGACACCAGCCACAATACCAAGCTGTGCATTAGCAGAGACTGCAAGCAAAAGGGCAGAAATTGCGAGAATTAATTTTTTCATAACAAATTATTTAATTTAGAAACGATGTCATCTTTGGAGACCACACCCACGGTTTTGTCCACCACTTCCCCGTTCTTAAAATAAATGAGAGTAGGAATGCTCATAATCCTATACTGCATAGCCACCTCTCTGGCTTCATCCACATTACACTTGGCGACTACTGCCTTCCCTTCGAACTCGGCAGCCACTTCCTCAACTACAGGAGCAAGCATACGGCAAGGTCCACACCAGGTAGCCCAGAAATCGATGAGCACCACTGGTGAAGAGGCTAATACCTCTGCAAGATTCTGATTGTTAACTGTCACTTCCATAATTATATATATTTAAATATGTTCCTCAATGTTCCAGACGAAAGCCCTGAGTCCCAGCTCCGGATGTCTTTCATCCTTCCCCTTCAGGTCCTGAAGTATCTGTGCGACCTTATCGTCTTCCACCATACTCAGAACACTCTGGTTTATAACCGGCCAGGCGTGATTCCCGTAATGAGGCTCTCCATCCTCGCTGCCTCTTCCCATCACTTCAGCCCAGCGGCTGAAGCCTCTCTGACCGTTCTTTTCAAGACATTCGACGATCTCATCGTTGAAAGCCTGATTATAAGTCACAAATATAGCTTTCATTTTTTAATTTTCCTCTCTTGTCTAAGTGCAAATATACAATAAACTGTCGGAATCAACACCAAAGTGACAACAGTTGATATAGAAAGGCCCCAACATACCGTCATACCCAGGCTCTTCCACATCTCTGAACCCTCTCCGATTCCTATAGCCATAGGAAGCATACCGAGCACTGTGGTAAGAGTGGTCATAAGGATAGGGCGCAGACGGCTCTGAGCGGCTTTGACTGAAGCCTCAACCACTCCCATACCTCTCTCCCTAAGCAGTATGGTGTAGTCGATAAGCACTATACCGTTCTTCACCACTATACCCAGCAGGATTATGATACCTATCATAGACATCACACCGAGAGCAGTTCCACTTAAACTCAGCCCCAGGATTACACCCACCAGGGCGAAAGGCAACGAGAACATAATCACGAAAGGAGACATGAAGGACTCAAACTGAGAGGCCATCACCATATATACCAGAATCACTATCAGCAACATCAGAACGATGAGATCCCCGAACATATTCTGCTGATCCTCGTAATCACCAGCTATCTCCACAGATACGTCGCTCGGGATATCTGTCTGACTGATAATGCTCTGGCTCAAGGCTACCGCATCACTCAGGGCAGCTCCGTTAGCGAGTACTGCACTGATGCTGATATACCTCTCCCTATCTTTACGCTCTATGGTAGGAGGCACACTAGTCTCCTTTATGCTACCCAACTCCTTCATCCTCACCGTCTTACCCATAGGAGTGGTAATGGTGATATTCTCAATATCCTCCAGGCTGCTTCTAAATTCCGGAGAGTAGCGGACACGGATATTGTACTCGTCTCCATCCTCACGGTAGAAGGATGCCACGCTTCCCGCCATGGCTGCACTGAACGCAGCTCCTGCACTTGCCGAAGTGAGCCCATTCAAGGCCAATTTCGTTCTGTCGAAGTCCATCTGTAGCTCTGGAGTGTACTCGTCGCGGGACAGGGTCACCTGAGCGAAAATATCTCTGTGCTCCACCATCTGACTCTGCAGATATTGGGCTATGCGGTCCGTCTTGTTGAAATCATATCCGTACACTTCCAATTTTACGCTGGACGCGCCTCCCATCATTCCGCCACCTTCGCTCACCACGCCCTTGCGTATCTGTGGATACTGGGCCAATACCCCTCTGACCACATCAGCAATCTCGGCCGTGCTGCGATTTCTCTCGTCCACTGAACCGAGGTCGATATGCATCGAGATGACATGAGTACCGTTGTTCTGCATACTTGCGAAGGCATTGTCGGTGTCAGCCTGTCCGAAGGTGTAGTTCAGAATCTTAACTTCAGGCACGAGTTCGACTATATCCTCGTAGATAGAAGCCGCAGTCTGAGCTGTAACACTCTGGGCAGTTCCTACCGGAAGAGTGATGTCTATGGACAGACGACCACCGTCGCTGTGAGGGAAGAACTCTGTCTTCATCCTTGGAGCGAGGAAGACCATAGTGGCGGCAAAGATAGCCATAGCCACATATACCACTATCCTTCTGTGTGAGGTACACCAGCGTACTACACGACCATATCCCCTTGATATCCAGTCGAGGAACCTCTCTACAGGAGTGAAGAACTTCTTATAGAAGGCACTTGTACTCTTGCCGGTACGGAGCATCTTCGAGCAGAGCATAGGCACCAGGGTAAGGGCTGCCGTAGTGGATATTATCATAATGATGCTGACTATCCAACCGAGCTGTTTGAACATGATTCCGGCCATTCCCTGTACCATAGTCAGAGGCAGGAACACGCAGAGCATGGTAAGGGTGGAAGCCACTACTGAGATAGCCACCTCAGAGGTGCCGTGAACGGCTGCCTCCTTAGGTTTTTCGCCTCTCTCCAGATGCGTGGAGATATTCTCCAGTACCACTATGGCATCATCCACCACCATACCTATCGCTATGGAAAGGGCAGACATCGATATGATATTCAATGTATTACCAGTAGCGAAGAGATATACCAGAGAACCCAGAAGGGCGATAGGAATACTCAGCACGATGATGAAAGTCGCTCTCCACCTTCCCAGGAAGAGGAAGACCACGAGCATTACCACCAGGAAGGTGATAAGAATGGTTTCCTTTAGGGAATTGATGGTATTTATGATATTGGTAGAAGAGTCGTTGACTATCTGAATATTTATATCCGCCGGCAAGGTAGGCTCTATCTTCTTAAGCTGTTTCTTTATATCGCGGATTACATTCACGGTATTAGCACCGTTCTGCTTCTGGATGACGATACGGGCACTACGCTTACCATCCGTATAAGACTCCTGCTCCCTTTCCTGCTGACCGTCTATCACTGTAGCCACGTCCCGCAGATACACGGTCTTTCCGTTTACGGAAGTGAGGACTATGTCCAGAAGCTCATCTACGGACTTAAATTCCTTTTCCACACGGAGGTTATAAGTATCCGAACCGATGTCTATGCTGCCGGAAGGGATGTTTCTGTTCTCCGAAGCTATGCACTGAGCTAAAGAGGAGATGGTCATGTTATATGCCTGAAGCTTGTGTGGATCGCAGTAAACCTGGATCTCTCTGGAAGGAGCTCCGGACACGGATACTGTACCCACGCCATTCACACGCCCCAGAGGAGTGGCCACCTTGTCGTCCAGAATCTTGTCCAGACCAGGGAGGGATTCATCCGCAGTGGCGGAAAGCATCATAATTGGCATATCATCCGAACTGAACTTCATAATCATAGGCATGGAAGCCCCGTCCGGAAGCATGGAATTGACCATATTCAATTTGTCTCGGACATCGTTGCAGGCCGCGTCGATATCCGTTCCGTATTCAAACTCGAGGGTAAGGATGGAGATATTCTCCTTGGAGCGGGATGTGAGCTCCTTCAGGTTCTCCACACTGTTCAATGAATTCTCCAGCACCTTGGTCAGGTTCGTCTCGATATCCTGAGCACTGGCTCCCTGGTATGAAGACATCACCATTAGCACGTTCGAGTCGAAATCCGGGAACTGGGCTATGCTGGTCTTCGTCAGGGAGAATACACCGAAAATCGCGAAAGCCACAAAGATGAGGGCTATCGTGACCGGTTTGTTTACTGCTGTACGATATATGCTCATTATTTCAATACTTCAACTTTGCAACCATCCCTAAGGGCGGATTGGCCGCTTGTAACTACAATCTCACCTTTCTCAAGTCCTGACAGGATTTCGTATCTGTCTCCCAGATGACGGCCGATTTCAAGTACACGGGAGCTTACGGTTCCGTCAGAATTGAGCACATAAACCGTTCTGACACCACTTCCCTGCTGCTTGATTACCGCCTTGTCCGGTACGAGCACGCTGCTCTTGGTGCCGAAGATGAGGCGGACATTGGAATACATACCCGGACGCAACTCAGCCTTAGGATTGTCTATCAGCACCTCGGCCAATACCGTGTGGGTGGTGGCATCTATGGTAGGATAGATTCTGTTTACCTTGCCCATATAGACCTTTCCACCGAGGGCCTCCGGGGTAAATTCGACCTTCAAACCCTCTTTCAGCTGACTGTAATCCTTCTCAGAAACTGCCACCAGAGCCTTCATCGGGTTGATCTGCTGCACTACGAAAAGCGGTGCTGACATAGTGTACATATCTCCGCAGTCATAGTTCCTGGCTGTTACCACTCCGTCCAGAGGACTTTTGAGGATGGTGTTGGTGAGCAGGTTCTCGTAAGAGGTGCTGGCCACATTATACTGCAGCTCGATAGACTCGAAATCTGACTTGGAGATGCCGCCTTTCTCATAGAGGGATTTGGCTCTCTGATACTCGTCCTTGAGGTTTTTGAGCTGGAGTTCTGTCTGCTGGAGCTGAGCCTTATCCATTCTAGCCAACTCCTGATCCTTTTTCACAAAATCGCCGACTTCGACATTCACCGCCATAATACGGGAACCACTCTGAGGGGCTATATTATTCACCGCAAAGGCTTGCAGTGTAACTGAATAGTTCTGGTCCACATCCACTGTCTCTTCCACAGCGGCCACGGTTCTTACCGTGGGAGTCTTGGCCTCAAAATTTACCGAAGCCGCTTTCCTTCCTGCGCAGGAGCTCAAAGCACAAAGCACACCTGCAAAAGCTAAAATCTTATTATTCATCGTCTTGACTATTATTCTACCGTGTAATCCATTCCTAAAGTCTGTTCCAGTCCAGTCTTAGCATTCAGATAATTATAAACTGACTGAACAGCCGTCATTTTTGCCTGAACGAGAGCGAGTTGAGCATCGTTGAGGTCTGTCATGGTACTCTTGCCTACAGAATAGGAGGCTTCAGTAATGTCGTAAGCCTTCTGAGCTGCTTCCAGAGCCTGATCAGCGGCAGAGAAACTCCTCACTGCCGTCTCCATAGTGTTCAGGTTCTGTCTGATGGATATCTTGAGCTGCCTTTCAGTATTCTGCCTCTGAAGTTCCAGTTCCTGGGCCTGTACCCCGGCAGCCTTGATGTTGTTATATCTCTTTCCTCCGGCGAAAATCGGGATGTTCAGACTCAGTCCCACATAGGAATAAGGGGTCCACCTGTACTCGCTGAACTGGAAATCATTAGCCATCGCGCTGTAATTATATGTAAAAGCCACTGCGAGTGAAGGCAGGGCTGCGTATTTCTGCATACGGATATTTGAGGCCAGCTGCTCAGCCTGAATCGCGAGCTGTTTCATACTGGAGTTATTCTCTAGGCCAAGTTCCTCTTCAGCATAGAGCGTATTCATATCGCCGGCATAATCATATAGCTGCCCTACCACGTCTATGTCCTCTTCCAGATCCACACCCATCACGGCCTTTAGCTGCCACAGGGCGAGTTCCACGGCATTCTGCGAGTCGTACATATTCGGGATTGCATTTGCCAATGAGGTTGCGGCCCTGGCTATGTCCAGATCTGAAGCCTTCTGCGCCTCATAGCGGAGTTTGGTGCGTTCGTAGTTCGCCAAGGCATTGTCATACACCTCTTTATACACATCCCGAGCCTCTTTTGCGAGAAGGACAGAATAGTAGGCGTTCTTTACTTGGCTAACCATATCCAGGCGGCTTCCTCTGGCTTTTTCCACTGCCAATTCCACATCCTGACCAGTTATCTTGAGGCTTTCCCAGAGTTGGAGATTAACCAGAGGCATAGAGGCGTTGACTCCGGCGGAGAAGGTGTTCCACCTACCGACCTCGAGACCCTCCTTGGAAGATGAAGAACTGCTGCTGCCTCCTTCTGAAGAACTGCTGCCTCCTTCTGAAGAACCGCCACCCATTCCTCCCAGGGCACCCATATCGAAATCCATATACATCACCTGCTTCTCTATGGTTCTCTGAAAAGCTGCAGAACCATCTATCTGAGGGAAAAGGGAGGCATAAGTTCCACGCTTTGCGTATTCGCTACGTTCGATTTCTTTGTCTGCCACTTTGACAGCGACATTTTCGCTCAAGGCTATCTCCAAGGCCTGATCCAGGGACAAAAAGGTCTGAGCGAGGATAAATAAACAACTAACTAAACCTGTCATATTAAAATAATGTTCCGCGGGCATTCTGCAAACATTATACCAATAGAACAATCCCTTGATTACACTCCTTAAAATAATTAGTCCAAGTCAGAAAAATGCCTAGTGCATAAATGATTAACAACAAATAGATATCAATAATTCCAATGAAATACTTATATTTGCGAAAACCACATCAGTTATGGACTTAAAAAGAATTCTGTTTGGCTTAGCAGTAGTTTTATGCCTGGTGTCTTGCCAAAATAACGGTGAACAACTGCACATCAAACTCAAGCAAACCGAGTACCACATCGGCTATGAAGGCGGTGTTATCGAAGTGGAATTCGTGGCTATTGTCGGATGGCGTGTTTTCTGTTGGCAGGAAGGAATTTCCATAGCGCCTGAAGGCGGGGATGAGACCAATCAGACCGCATCCTTCACTATGACTATAGCCGAAAATCCGAAGCCCGAACAGAGGGTATTTGAGGTTACGTTCTATTGCAATGATGTAGACCACTACATATATGTCTATCAGGCGGCAGCTCCAACCCCTCCAGACAACCCAGATAACCCAGACAACCCAGACAACCCAGACGTGCCTGAAAACCCTTCCGGAGGCACTGAAGACGTAATTCCCGGTGACAATCTTTGAAATATTAATCAATAAATCACATAGTAATGAAAAAACACCTTCTCGGAATGCTTATGGCGGGAGCCGCCGTGCTTTCCGCCTGTGAAGCCAATTTACATCCGGAACTGACTGAAAATGAGCCCGATGTCGTTGTCTTCACCGCAAGCCTTGGTCAGGGAACCAAGACCTACCTCGATTATGACGCCGATGCAGGCGTTTACAAAACCAAATGGGCAGATGGTGACGGCATCCTGTTATTGGCATTACAGGCTGACCAGACCTACACGACTACAAACTTAAGCCTTGCTTCCGGAGCCGGTACAACAGAAGGAGTATTCAAGTCTGCCATATCCGGAAACGAGTATATCGCCTACTATGGCCGCTATGAGTCCAATTCGGCTGTAACATCTGGTGTCATCAATCCGGCTTTCCCGTCGTATCAGTACGACCGTAAGCTCTCGGTTGCTGACGGTACAGCATCCTTCCAGGATAATGCTTTCCCTATGTACGCTGAAGGGGAATCCAACCATCTTGAGTTCAAGAATCTCGGCGCAGTGCTGAAGATGAGCCTTCTCGGAACCGACTACATCGACAATATTGTTGTAAAGGCAAATGTTCCGATTTCAGGTTATGCCACAATTGTGCGTGGCTCTGACGATGCACCGCTTCACACCGTGATGATTGACAGCCTTTCCATGAACAGCATTACATACTATCTCAAGGCTCAACTGTCAGAAACAGAAGCAAAGGACTGCTACATCGTGCTCCCTGCACAGACTTACACCGGAGGATTGAAGATTACAATCAACTCCACCCTCGGAAGCATGACCAAGACCTTCTCCTCAGACCTTGTCTTCCAGCGCTCACAGCTTCGTGCCATACCTACCCTCACCTATGTCAATGAAAGTTATCACTCTATGGGCCTGATCAGTTCCGCATCCAATTGGACCGAGGACTGTGAACTTGTATTTAAGGACAATGTTTATGTCGGCAGGGTTACACTCAGCGAGGATGAGGAATTCAAATTCAGGGCAAATGGATCGTGGGACTACAACCTTGGCTCATATGACGCAGTTGTCAGCGGAACTGTTGTCAACCTGGTTCCTGACGGACCGGATATGAAGGTCGCCGTTGCCGGAACCTATGATGTAGTTTTGAATCTTGCTGAAAAGACAGCCGTGTTTACCCTTGTTGAAGAGGAAATCCCGGTCGTATCCACTTATGATGAACTTGCCACCTTTGAGGACGGCTCCGTTGTAAGGGCACAAGGCTATGTGCTTGCAGCCAACTCTAGGGGATTCATTTTCAATCTTAACGGAACAATAGACAATTCAGTTTTTGTTTATCAGGGCGCGGACCAGTCAATGTATGCACCAAAAATCGGAAACATTGTGGAACTGCTTGCAGAGAAGGGCACATACGGCGAACATGCTGAGCTTACGAACATCAAGAGTGTCGAAATTATCGATGCCTCCGAGCAGGATTGGACAGCTACCCACCTGGTCGATTTGAGCAAGAACCCTACCGCTTTCGACGAATTTGCATACGACCGTCCTGTCTTTGTACGCATGAGGGGAACACTCGAAAAGAACGGCGAAGAGTGGAATGTGGTTGTTGGTGGCGCTACCCGCAAGGGCACAATCGAGTTCCCGGCTTGGGATTTGTCAGGCTACATCGGCCAGCCTATCATTGTTGACGGTTGGTATATCGGAGGGACAACAAGCACCCTTAGTGTCGTAGAACGTTATATCTCCTACGGTGGCGTCGACGGTGGTGGTACCGAGGACGTAGTTCCGGGAGATGACATCAACTAGCTTTTTTGCTTGACTTTTCACCCAAAAGAGCTCCGCATCGATTTGCGGAGCTCTTTTTGACTACTGCCTTGAACCAATCGTTGATGGTCGATGAACTGATGGTCACTCCGAGCACCTTGCAGATTCTCCCATGAGTAAAA
>SAMEA3663036__coassemble_1099_pt1 | contig 10808 bp, 9 predicted proteins | sample SAMEA3663036__metabat2_low_PE_031 | metagenome-assembled genome bin SAMEA3663036 (sample SAMEA3663036) | pig gut metagenome | biome: pig gut; feature: pig-associated habitat; material: faeces | place: France | collected 2012
CCCACTCCCGAGCCGTGGGCGGCACGTCCCTCGAAGCCGACAGCCTCCCGCCTATAATCCTCAGCTGTAATCCGCAATATTGATTCCCTGATTTTTCGCAAAGTTAATTCCCACTATAACCATGGTAATTCCCCGATTACAGTCAGGTAATTTCCCGATTACATCCAGGCAGTTTCCCTCCCTTACATCCAGGCAGGTCCCCTCTTACCATCCGACCAAAGTCCTGCGGTAAGTAAAAACGCTGATTTACTCACCAAACCTAATTTCCAAGGGCCTGCGGTGAGTAAAAAGGGCGATTTACTCACGGAACCTGTCTTCCAAGGGCCTGCGGTGAGTAAAAAGCCGGTTTTGCTCACGGAACCTATCTTCCAGAGCCCATCGGTGAGCAAAACTGCAGTGCGAGCAAAATAACGTTCAAAAATTGCGTTTTCGCCATAATTTTCGACCAAAACGCAAAAAAACGCCCAAAAATTGCTCGCGAGGAGGAGGTGGTGACTCACGGAACCTGGCTTCCATGTGCTGGGGAAAAACAAAAACCGACTCGGAAGAGTCGGCTTTTGTGATTCCGGCGCGATTCGAACGCGCGACCCACAGCTTAGAAGGCTGTTGCTCTATCCAGCTGAGCTACGGAACCTTAAAATGGACCGCAAATATAAGGTATTTTTTGGAAAATTGCTAACTTTGTTCTTCTATGTATGAGATAATTTCAAAAGAAATGCTTACTCCGACCATTTGTCGGATGGTGCTATCTGCTCCTCGTTGTGCAAAAGCAGCGCAGCCAGGCCAATTCTTAATCGTTATCGTAGATGAAAAGGGAGAAAGAATCCCTCTGACTGTAAGCGACTCTGACCCCGAGCAGGGAACAATCGCGATTGTTACCCAAGGAGTCGGAGCTTCCACTAAAAAGATACTCTCTATGGAAGTAGGGGACTCTTTTGCAGATGTGGTCGGACCATTGGGCAGGGAATCCGATTTCGTCCACATCCCCGAGGAGGAATTGAAAAAACTATCCTATGTGTTCATCGCCGGAGGCGTAGGCACTGCGCCGGTTTATCCTCAAGCCAAGTGGCTTCACGAGCGTGGCGTTCACGTGGAGGTGATAATTGGCGCGAGAAACAAAGACCTTCTTATCTATACGGAAGAGATGTCCAAAGTCTGCGACCGTCTTCACATCTGTACCGATGACGGCTCCGTAGGTTTTCACGGAGTGGGAACCGCTATGCTGGAGAAATTGGTCTCTGAAGGCCAGCACTTCGACAGAGCGGTGGCTATCGGACCTATGATAATGATGAAATTCAGCACTTTAACCTGTAAAAAACTTGGCATTCCAATTACTGTCAGCCTGAACACCTTAATGGTGGACGGCACCGGAATGTGCGGGGCTTGCAGGGTAAGTGTAGGAGGAAAGATGAAATTCGCCTGCGTGGACGGACCAGAGTTCGATGGATATCTGGTCGATTTCGACGAGGCTATGAGACGTTCAGGACAATATAAGGCAGAGGAGGCTGCAGTAAATCAATGATACTCACACAAAGGACAAAACTCAGGGAACAGGATCCTAAGATTCGTTCCCACAATTTTCAGGAAGTTAGTTTAGGTTTTAATCTGCAGGAGGCTCAGTCCGAGGCTCAGAGATGTCTTCATTGTAAGAATCCACGCTGTGTGGCAGCCTGCCCTGTGGGAATTAATATTCCAGGTTTCATTTCTCATATAAAGGAGGGAAATATTACTGAGGCGGCTGCTGTCATCTCCAGGGACTCATCCCTGCCTGCAGTATGTGGCAGAGTTTGCCCTCAGGAGACTCAGTGCGAGGGTTCCTGCGTGCTTGGCATAAAGTCAGAAAGCGTGGCTATAGGTGCTCTGGAGCGCTTCGTGGCCGATTATTGCGCGGAGAATGACTGTGAGCCGACCGTGGAAAAGCAGGAGTTGAAGGATGCCCCGAAGGTGGCAGTGGTAGGCTCAGGGCCTGCCGGATTGGCCTGCGCCAGCGATCTGGCCAAATGGGGCTATAAGGTTACGGTCTTCGAGGCTCTGCATAAACTCGGGGGCGTGTTAGCCTATGGCATTCCGGAGTTCCGCTTGCCTAAGGATACGGTGCTCAAGAGAGAAATTGACAAGCTCGCCGAATTGGGCGTGCAGTTCGAGACGGACGTGATAATTGGCAGGACATTAAGCATAGATGATCTTTTCGACAAGGAGGGTTTCAAGGCAGTGTTCATCGGCAGCGGGGCAGGATTGCCGAAATTTATGGGCATCCCTGGAGAGAATCTGAACGGAGTATTCTCGGCCAATGAATTTCTTACCCGAAATAACCTGATGAAGGCTTATAGGGAGGATTATCTGACTCCAATCCACGCCGGAAAGAAGGTATGCGTAGTGGGTGGTGGCAATGTGGCTATGGATGCAGCCAGGACAGCTCTGAGACTTGGGGCTGAGGTGCATATCGTCTATAGGCGTACCGAGAAGGAGTTGCCAGCCAGAAGAGAGGAGGTGCATCACGCCGAGGCTGAAGGGATTATCTTCGATATGCTTACCAATCCTGTGGAGATACTCGGAGATGACAAGTCCTGGGTAAGAGCTCTGAAATGTGTCAAGATGGAACTTGGTGAGCCTGACGAAAGCGGAAGGTGTCGTCCTGTAGCTGTCGAGGGTTCAGAGTTCGAGATAGAGACCGACACTGTTATAATGGCCCTTGGTACTAGCCCTAATCCATTGATAGTCAACAGTACTGATGGCCTGGAGGCGAATCGTAAGGGAGGCATCATAGCCAGTGAGGAAGGGCTTACCACTAGAGCTGGCGTCTTCGCCGGAGGCGACGCCGTAACTGGAGCAGCTACTGTAATTCTCGCGATGGGCGCTGGCCGAAAAGCCGCCGCAGCTATCAGGGACTACCTTACAGCTTGATTTTTTTCTGAGAAGATATTAGAGACAGCGCTCCCAATGCTACCAGCATCAGGGAGCGTGTTTCGTGTGTAAGGGTGGCGAAAAGAATGCCTATCTCCCAACTGGCTCCGTAGAGGGCCGACAGGGCGCTAGCCACGAAGTAGTGATAGGCGCCGAAGCCACCTGGAACCGGAAGCAGGGAAGAGAGGTTGCCCACCACGGAGATAAAGAGGGCATCGCTTATCCCCAGATGATTCAGGGCAGGCACCGCCTTGAACACACAGAAGCACATCATAAAGTAGGACACCCATATTCCGGCAGAAAGCAGAACGAAAGGCACTTTGCTCGGGGTCTGGGCGAAAGTCTTAAAGCCATCGAAAATCCCGCTTATCCATCCGGCCAATTTCCCCGCCACTGCGTTTCTCTCTCTGTATCTGAATATCACATAGATGGCCAATGCTAACAGGAGTACTGCCCCCAGCAGGATAGGGATTACCTTCCACCTTCCTGCTATCTTCATAGCTATATTGTCTATAAACCAATTGGCTATCTCCCCAGAGTTCAGGACTATGGCTAGAATGATAAGGATGAAGACCATCAGCATATCCCAAGCCCTTTCCATCAGGATGGTCCCCACGGTCTTGTCGTAAGGGGTCTTCTTGTTTGTTACCGCCCCGCACCTGACCAGAAAGCTCACCCAGGGTACCACCACGCTCAGCAGATTCCCTATGTTACAGGCGTCCCACAGGTCCTTCCTGCGGATATCCTTGTTTATGGGGAGCATCAGAAGCCTCCACCTTTCGCTGCGCAGCAGCAGAGCCATTAAGGCGAATGCCAATGAACCTGCGACCCAGAGCCACTTCGTGTCGTATAGTGCATCTACGAAAATCTGCCAATCCACCTCTCTGAGAGCGAGATAAACCAACACTGCGGCAAGAGCGGCCGCCAGGATATATTTTAATACGTTTAGTATTTTCTTTGACATATTCCCTGCAAATTTAACATAATTTTTATGTACTTTTGCATTTAATCATATTTGCTATGAAATCTATACTTGGAATCGGGAACGCCCTTACTGACATTCTTGCAGTCCTTCCGGATGACTCGCTGTTAAAGAAATTTCATCTTCCTAAAGGCAGCATGCAGCATGTGGATATGGAGACTGGAGACAAGATCTGGCAGTCGCTCAAACCATTAGGCGTAAAGTATGTCGCCGGTGGAAGCGCAGCTAACACCATCACCTGTACATCTATTTTCGGAATGCCTTCTTCTTTTATCGGGAAGATAGGGGAGGATGAACTTGGCCTTCTGTTCAAAAGCGATCAGGAGCAGTACGGAGTCAAATCCCTGCTTTTGAAAAGCGAGCACTCCAGCGGAAGAAGTATGGTCTTTGTGAGCGGAGGTAATGCCGAGAGGACCTTTGCGGTTTATCTGGGAGCGGCTTTGGACCTGGTGCCGGAAGACCTCAAGGCAGAGTATTTCGAAGGACACGACTACTTCCATATAGAAGGGTATTTGGTTCAGAACCAGGCGCTTATCAGAAAAGCAGTGGAGTTGGCCCACGATGCCGGCTGTATCATCTCCCTGGATATGGCCTCGTATAACGTCGTGGAAAGTAACAATGCTTTCCTGCATAATATCATAGACAGATATGTGGACATAGTCTTTGCTAACGAGACTGAGGCGAGGGCATTCACTAAGATAGCCGACCCTAAGGAATCCCTTGAAGAGATATCAAACCACTGTAAGATAGCAGTGGTGAAAGTGGGAAAGGATGGCTCCTGGGTCAAATCAGCCGAAGAAGAGTATCATATTCCGGCCTGGGAGGCTGATCCGGTAGATGCGACCGGAGCCGGAGACACTTATGCCGCAGGTTTTCTGTATGCCCATTCTTTGGGCCTTCCTTTGAAGGTCTGCGGAGAGGTCGGGTCCATTATCGCGGCTAAGGTCGTGGAAGTAATTGGAACGAAGATGGACGTGAACCGCTGGAAGCAGGCTAACGCCGAGATTCAGGCGCTTATAGAGTCAGTCAGATAGTATGAGGAATCCTTTTGTAATACTGGCCAGAGCACTATCCCTTGCAAGGCACCGTTCAAAGATAGAGCACGCTATATGCCCTTTGTCCAAGTGCAGTAAGGTCACTGTCCTGATTGACGGGACGGATTCTTCGGCTCAGGCTTGCGCAGATGAGGCGAATGCCTTCTTCGGGAAAAGAAAATTGGCCTGCCAGATATTTGTTATAAATCCTTCGAAGGAAGCTCCGAAAGAGCAGGTGAAGGGGGCGCAGATGATTCTTCGTAAGAATATAAAGTGGTATGGAAGGGCTAAGAGGTCAAAAAAGCATCCTTATCCCGATGGAAAGGAAGACCTGCTGATCAATCTTCTCCCTGAGGATAACTATACAGCCCATTATGCCTCCCTGTGTTCAATGGCCAGATTTAAAGTGGGGATCTATCAAAGTGGCAGAAAGCCTTTGTTTGACCTGCTGATCAGTAATACCGATAATTTTTCTCAAGTTCAGATTTTCGCCCAGATCGAGGCAGTGTTAAATTCCATAGTATGAAACAATTTTTGTCCACAGTATTGAAAGGTTTTGGAATGGGGGCGGCCAATGTGGTCCCTGGCGTGTCAGGAGGCACCATAGCCCTGATTACAGGTATTTATTCCAGATTGATAGCTTGCATCAGTTCCTTTGCCTCTGTCAAGAAGTGGAAATTGTTCTTCAAGGGGAACTTTAAACTCTGGTGGAAGGAGGTGGACGGGACCTTCCTGCTTGCCCTTTTCCTGGGTCTGGTTCTGAGCATTTTAAGTCTTGCCAAGCTGGTGACTTGGGCACTCGTGGAATATCCTGTGCTTACCTGGGCTTTTTTCTTCGGGCTGATTATAGTCTCCGCTGTATATATGATTTTACAGGTGAAGGATTTAAAGTGGAAAGACCTGATTTGGGTGTTAATTGGAATCGCCCTAGGCATCCTTTTCTGTTATCTGACACCTACCCATACTCCTGAAACTGCATGGTTTTATTTTTTGAGCGGGGCGATAGCCATCTGCACTATGATACTCCCTGGAGTGTCCGGCAGTTTTGTCCTGCAGATTTTCGGAAATTACGATGTGGTGATGAAGGCTCTGGATCTGAGCGCCTTGAACTGGGGTGTGCTCCTGCCTTTCGCCATAGGTGCAGTGGTGGGAATCGTGGCCTTTTCCAAATTCCTGAAGTGGCTCCTTTCCAAATGCGAGAGGGCGACTATGCTTATTCTGGTGGGTTTTGTTCTGGGTACAGTCTTGAAGGTGTGGCCTTGGGCGGATATGCAGGCAGTCGAGGCGGCAGGTCACGGCTTACAGGTTCCTGGAGCCATAGTGGCAATGGCCCTGGGTGCGGCGCTGGTCATAATTATTCAAAAAATATCGAAAAACTATGAATCTTAAAAAGGGACTTTTCGCATTAAGCCCCCTTGTCGTTTTTTTAGTTGTATATCTCCTGTCTTCCATAATAGCAGGAGATTTTTATAAGGTGCCTGTTTGTTCAGCATTTTTGATCAGTTGCGTGTATGCCGTACTTACGACTAAGGGAAAACTTTCGCAGAGATTGGAGATATTCTCCAAGGGAGCCGGACATCCTAATATCCTGCTGATGATATGGATATTCATATTGGCAGGAGCCTTTGCCGGCACAGCTAAGGACATAGGCGCTGTTCATGCAACCGTATCCTTGACTCTCAGTCTTATTCCTGCCCGAGCTTTGTACACCGGACTATTTCTTACCTCCTGCTTTATCTCTATGTCCTTGGGAACCTCCGTGGGTACCATCGTGGCGCTGGTTCCTATAGCTTCGGGAATCGCCTCAGAAGCTGGGGTAGGGGTGGAATTTATGACTGCCATAATAGTGGGAGGGGCTTTTTTCGGAGATAATCTTTCTTTCATTTCGGACACCACCATCGCGGCTACCAGGGCCGCCGGTTGCGAAATGCATCAGAAATTCAAGACCAATATCCAGATAATACTTCCTGCAGTCATAATAGTAAGTGTCCTGTATGTGGTCCTGGGTTGGAATCTTCAGATAAACAGGCCGGATTTCGAGTCGGTGAATCCCATTAAGCTCCTTCCTTACATTCTGGTCATAGTGCTGGCTCTGTTAAGGGCTCACGTAGTCGTGGTGCTTATCTCCGGAATCCTTTTGAATGCCATAATCGCTTTCGTATATGGAGATTTCACTTGGGTGTCCTGGCTGGTGTCCATAGGTGGAGGCATCTCCTCTATGAGTGAGCTCATCATAGTGACCTTGCTGGCCGGAGGTCTGCTTGAGATGATACGCCATAACGGAGGACTTGACTTTATCATAGATCGCTTGACCCGCAGGGTGAATGGGCGCAGGGGGGCTCAGGCCAGTATTGCCGCCCTGGTCAGTCTGGCCAATTTCTGTACGGCTAACAATACCATCGCCATCATTACCACCGGTGGCATTTCCTCGGATATAGGGAGGCGCTTTGGAATCGCTCCGAGAAAGGTGGCCAGTATCCTGGACACTTTCTCCTGCTTCATTCAGGGTATGCTTCCGTATGGGGCTCAGCTTTTGATGGCTGCCAGTTTGGCGCAAATTTCCTCTTCGGCCATTATCCCTTATCTGTACTATCCTTTCGTGATGGGATTTTTCGCAATTCTTTCGATAATCTTCGATTATCCGAAAAAATAATGTTAACTTGCAAGTGCTTGGACAAAGTGCCCAAGTGTAAAAGTATATAGTTATGTCTTTGAATAAAGTAATGTTGATTGGTAACGTCGGGGGAGACCCTAACGTACGTTATCTCGAAGGGAATGTGAAAGTCGCATCGTTCACCCTGGCTACCTCAGAGCGTCGCAGGGAGAATAATGGTGAGACCCGTGAGACTACTGAATGGCACAATATCACCGCCTGGAGAGCCAGCGCCGAGTATGTGGAGAAATATGTCCACAAAGGCTCTCAGCTCTATGTGGAGGGTAAGATCAGAACTCGTAACTATACTGATCAGAGCGGAGTTAAGAAGTATGTCACTGAGATAGTTGCGGATAATCTCCAGCTCCTGGGCCGCAAGTCCGATTCTGAGCAGGCTGCTCCATCTTATGCTCCGGCTCAAAGTGCCCCTCAATACGCCGCCCCACAGTACGCTGCGCCACAAACGACACAGGCGCCACCAACTGTGACGCCTGCTGAGGATACGGATGATCTTCCGTTTTAGTCTTATTTCTGGATATTCGGAAGTTCCAGACCATAGCCCTTCCTTCTGTCCTCTTTCTTTAGAAGGAGGCTGAAGATGAAGGCGAGAACACCGAAACTTGCGAATACTATCATTGGAACCAGGTAGCCTCCCGTACTCTGACGAAGGTTTCCTATGAGAATAGGAACCAGACAGAGGCCTATGTTCTGAACCCAGAATATAAGGCAGTAGGCCGAACCCAGAATCTTATCGTCTATTATCTTTGGTACTGATGGCCACAAGGCTGCCGGTACCAAAGAGAAACTAACTCCCAAAACCAGTATAAGCAGGGTGGCAAACCACTTGTGAGGGAAAATCGGAAGCACGAAGGCAAAGCACAGGTGGCAAACTATCATTATGACAGAGCCTGTCAGCAGCATTGAAGCTCCCTTGCCGACCTTGTCCAGGAAAATACCCAGAAGCGGAGTAAGCAGCATAGCCAGAATAGGGAAGAAACTGAACATATGGGCAGCTTCGTCGTTACCTATTTTCAGAGTCTCCTCCAGGAAGTTAGGCGCATATCTTTGGAATGGGAAGATGGCGCTATAGTATAGCACGCAGAGCAGAGCCACTATCCAGAACATCTTGCTCTTGAAGATGGCTCCCAGGTCCTTTACGTGGAATTCGTCTTCCGGAGATTTCTCCTCCGTGGCAAGTCCGGCAGACACCAGTTGTCTGTCGAATTTGCGGTCCATCACTCCGAAGATGATGAAATTAATCAGGCCAATTACCAGCAAAGCTCCGCAGAATCCTACCGGAGCCACGATTGAGCCCCCGAATTTGCTTGAGATCAGCGGTGCTATCCACATAGCTCCGAACACGCCTATACGGGCGATAGCCATCTCAAGTCCCATAGCGAGAGCCATCTCTTTGCCCTTGAACCATTTGGCCAATATCTTTGAGACATTTGTGCCCTCCATCTCGCAACCGCAGCCGAAGATCATAAAGCCCAGGGAAGCCATTTTAGCGCTTGCAGGCATCTCTACCCACCAGCTTCCCAGCCACTGTGCGAATTGTGTGGTCTGGAACCAGTCGCTAATGCCGATGAATTTAATCGCGGCTCCAAGTACCATTAGGCCTGCTGAAAGAATGCCTGAGAAGCGAACTCCAAGTTTGTCCAGGATTACACCTGCTATAATAAGGAAACCGCATACGTTCAGGATATATTCAGAGGCGGCATACTTTCCGAATACTCCGCTGTTCCAGCCCAGAGAGTCTTCTACCAGAGATTTGAGCGGGGACATCACGTCCACGAACATATAGGCGAAGAACATCATCAGAGCTACGAGAATCAGAACGCTCCACCTGGCAAGCGGCGAGTCGTTCATTAATTTTTGTAATTTTTCTGACATATTATATTTGTTTAGATTATTCAGGTAATACTACTAAGCCTGCAAATTTAGTCTTTTTTTACAATATTTGTGATTTAGTGTGTAACTTTGCAGATTATGTCGAAGATTTTAGATACGATAGATACTCCTGCGGACATTAAGAAATTGAGTATGGCTGAGCTCCGTCAGTTGTGCTCCGAGATTCGCTCTTATATGGTCGAGGTCTGTTCTGACAATCCCGGACATCTGGCATCCAGCCTCGGGGCTGTGGAACTGATAGTGGGGGTTCATTATGTTTATGACACTCCATCGGATAAGTTTGTAATAGACGTGGGGCATCAGGCTTATGCCCATAAGATATTGACGGGAAGGAAGGATTTTTTCCGCACTTTGCGTCAAAAGGATGGGATGAGCGGCTTTCCGAATATGTCGGAGAGTGAGTGGGATGCATTTGGAGTTGGCCATTCCTCTACTTCTGTCAGCGCGGCTTTGGCTTATGCGGAAGCCGCCAGGATACAAGGCAGCGCACAGAGAAGCGTGGCGATGATAGGAGACGGGGCCTTGAGTGGGGGATTGGCATACGAAGCTATGAACAATGCGGGGGTGAGCAAGTCGAACCTGCTTATCCTTCTGAATGATAATAACCAGTCCATAGACAAGGCTGTGGGAGGGGTGCATAAGCACCTGCTGCGAATCACTACGAGTGAGACTTACAATTCCCTGAAAAACAGGACTTGGGATATACTGGGAGACAATCGTCTCAGGGGTTTCTTGCAGAGGAAATTACACTCTCTCAAATCCCTTCTGGTTAAAAGCAGGGGAGGAGATTTCTTTGAGTCGCTCGGCCTTAGATATTTCGGCCCCATTAACGGGAACGACATAGAGCAGGTGGTGCTTATCCTTCAGAAACTTAAGGATATGAAGGGAGCCAGGGTTTTGCATTGCATCACTTCCAAGGGCAAGGGCTATACTCCGGCAGAGCAGGACCCTACTGTTTGGCACGCCCCTGGACGCTTTGACCCTAAGACAGGGGAAAGGAAAGTCAGTGAGAGCAAATGCCCTCGGTATCAGGACGTGTTCGGGAAAGTTTTGTGTGAATTGGCAGAAAAGGATGAGAGGGTGGTGGGCATTACGCCGGCTATGGCTAGCGGCTGCTCGATGACGGAGTTTTCTAAGCGTTTCCCTTCCCGCTTTTTCGATGTGGGAATCGCCGAGGAACACGCAGTGACCTTCTCTGCCGGACTCGCTGCCGCCGGGCTCAGACCTTTCTGTAATATATATTCATCCTTTTCACAGAGGGCTTACGATCAGATAGTTCACGACGTGGCCTTGCAGAAGTTGCCGGTGGTGCTGTGTTTTGACA
>SAMEA3663036__coassemble_1114_pt1 | contig 10680 bp, 12 predicted proteins | sample SAMEA3663036__metabat2_low_PE_031 | metagenome-assembled genome bin SAMEA3663036 (sample SAMEA3663036) | pig gut metagenome | biome: pig gut; feature: pig-associated habitat; material: faeces | place: France | collected 2012
CCCCCTCTTACATTGCCGAGGGTGGCGTGTGTTCCGAAGAGGACTGCCGCGCACCTTTCAGATAATCTTGGCTATTACTACTATGCAACAATAGGTAAGCGCGGAGACGCTCACCATATTATGACAGAAGACTTAATTCCGTGAGTAAATCGCCATTTTTACTCACCGCAGACACCTGGAAGACAGATTCCGTGAGCAATTCGGGCTTTTTACTCACCGATGACCTCTGGAAATATGGTTCCGTGAGTAAATCGAGGTTTTTACTCACCGCGGACCCTTGAAACTTAGGTTTGGTGAGTAATTCGACCTATTTACTCACCGTTAGTTTTAGGTCGGATGGTAAGAGGGAAACTACCTGGATGTAAGGGAGAAAAGCTAGCTGGAAGTAATCGAGGAATTACCCTGGTTATAGTGGGAATTGACTTTGCGGAAATACAAGGAATTGATGTTGTGAATAAAAAAATATTTTCATCAATTATATCTCCAAACATTAGCGGTGCAGGCAGCTCCTCTCCGGAACCGTCTCACTTCGTTCGACCCCACCGCAAGCGGTCCCCCCCTCTTACATTGCCGCGCACTTTGCAGATTACTTTGGCTATTACTACCAAAGCACCAAAAGACAGAAGACTATCTACCGTGAGTAAATTCGGCTTTTTACTCACCGATGGCACCTGGAACCTAGGTTTGGTGAGCAAATCGGCCTTTTTACTCACCGCGGACCATTGAAACTTAGGTTTGGTGACTAAATCGCCATTTTTACTCACCGCAGACACCTGTAAGACAGATTCCGTGAGCAAATCCGGCTTTTCACTCACCGCGAGCCATTGAAACTTAGGTTTGGTGAGTAATTCGACCTTTTTACTCACCGCGGACCCCTGGAGTGAAAAGAAAAAGGGGAAACCCGTGTTTTAGTGAAAGACAGATTTCTCGAAAAGTGCAGAAAACAGGAAATAAATTATTAAATTCACAAGTTCAATGATTGGCAATGAATAAGGAAAGAGAAGTATGGATCGACTGGCTGCGGGTAGCAGCCTGTTTTATGGTAATAGTGGTGCATTGCACAGAACCTTTTTATCTGGGCGGCGAAGGTTCTCGAATTCTTAGCCGCAGCGATGCTTTCTGGGCAGCTTTTTCAGATTCCTTTGTACGTGCCTGCGTACCACTCTTCGTTATAGCCTCGAGTTATCTGCTATTCCCTCTCAGTACGGATAGCAAGACTTTTTTCAAAAAAAGGGCCTCACGAATCCTAATCCCTTTCCTGATCTGGAGTTTGGTATATGCTTTCATTTGTGGGAATCCGACGGAAAACCATAGGAATCTAATCTTCAACTTTAACTATTCCGCCGGACACCTATGGTTCGTATATATGCTGATTGGCCTATATCTACTTATGCCCCTGCTCTCGCCCTGGGCAGAAAAAGTCAGCAGAAAAGAACTGTGCATATATATGAGCATCTGCTTTGCAAGCAGCCTCTTACCTCTGATCCGCGACTATCTGTCCAATGGCGCCCCTGCCATTTGCTACGGGCCAAGCGGCATTCCACGTCAAGCTCTCTATCCGCTTTGGGGAGAGGCTAGCTGGAACGCCTACGGAGTGTTCTATTACTTCAGCGGCTTCATCTTTTATCTGCTGCTCGGACTATATCTTCGTCGCTTCAGCGGGGACTTAAGCTGAAAAAAGCCTCTCTCCATAGCCCTGCCAAGTTTTATCCTGGGTTTTGCCATAGCTTTCGGGGGCTTTATGCGTAGGGTATATCTTAGCGGGGACTTCCCTATCGAAGGCGATGTCAGACTGGCCGTATGGTGGGAAACCACCTGGTACAATGACAGCCTGGGAGTAGTTCTGATGAGCATAGCCTGGGTTCTGCTCTTTAAAAAGATTAAAGCCTCAGGCCAATTCTACAAAGGCATAATACTGCCACTATCCAAGGCAGGTTACGGTATGTATCTCTGCCATATGATAATCCTAGCCCCCGTATCCGCGTATTTCAGAGAACTATTCGCCGCCCAGCAAGCAAGCCAAGTCCTAGGCTTCTGGACTGCCCCTGTCAGCATCCTGCTAGGAGCTTTAGTCACATTCGCCATCACTGGACTCATCTCTGTTTTGATACAAAGAATTCCAAAGATCGGTCACTGGATAATGGGCTGAGGATGTAAAAGTAAGCAATTATTCTTATATTTGTAAGCCATTTAAAGCGGCGATTCTTATGATGGATTTCAAACACGCTCACAAAGCACATCCCTGGCACGGAATAAGCCTGGGAGATAATGCTCCGGAGGAGGTCAGGGCATTTATAGAAATTGTACCGACAGACACAGTCAAATACGAAGTGGACAAAGAATCCGGATACCTGTCCCTGGACAGGCCCCAGAAATTCTCTAACATAGTTCCTTCACTCTATGGCTTCCTGCCCAGAACCTATTGTGCCCAGCATATGGCAGAGCCATCAAACAAACTCCTGGCCAGAACAGATATAGAAGGAGACGGAGACCCTCTCGATATCTGCGTACTCACCGAAAAGGACGTTACTCACGGCGATGTCATCGTAAGAGCCAGACCTATCGGAGGACTCCGACTTCTGGACCATAACCAGGCCGACGACAAGATAATAGCCGTACTGAAAAACGATGCCGTCTATGGAAACCTTCAGGACATCGAGGAACTGCCTACCCAGATAGTAAGAAGGCTTATCCACTACTTCACCACCTATAAGGATATCCCGGGAGAGACTCATCAAAGAATGAAATTCATAGGCATCTATGGGGTTAACGACGCCAGAGACATTATTCGCCGTTCAATTCAAGATTACGAGGAATATATAGCATCCCACTGAGATGAGCATTGCTGAAAATCTCGCCGACATAAAAGCCAGGCTCCCGGAGAACGTGGAGCTCGTGGCTGTAAGCAAGTTCCATCCCGCAGACGCGATAAAGCAAGCCTACGGGGCAGGACAGAGAATTTTTGGCGAAAGCAGGCCTCAGGAATTGGCAGCGAAGATAAAGGAGCTGGGAAGGCAGGAATTTCCAGAACTGCAATGGCACTTCATAGGGCATCTGCAGACAAATAAGCTCAAACTCGTGCTTCCCTATGTCGCTATGGTCGAATCGGTAGATTCGTCGCACCTTCTGGATGAGATTCAAAAGTGGGGCGAGGCCAATTCTCATATCACCGACGTACTTCTCGAAGTTCACGTCGCTGCGGAGGAAAGCAAGCAGGGCTTTTGGGAGGAAGAGATAGTCGAATTGCTCTTCAATGCTGCCAAATACTCGAAAATCCGTTTCAGGGGGCTGATGGCTATGGCCACAAACACTCCCGACGAGAGTATAGTAAATGCTGATTTTCAGAGAGTTGACTCTTTCATGGCCTATCTAAAGGACCTCTTCCCAGAGCTAAAAGACTTTAACCAACTCTCTATGGGGATGTCCCAGGACTGGCCCCTGGCAGTAAAGAACGGGGCCACTATCATACGCATAGGCTCAGCCATTTTCGGAGAGAGAATTTGAACACCTTCATAGCCATAGACCTGAAGTCCTATTACGCTTCGGTTGAATGCGTGGAAAGGGGCTTGGACCCCTTGACCACTCATCTGGTCGTGGCTGACGAATCCAGGACAAACAAGACAGTATGTCTGGCGGTCTCCCCTTCCCTGAAAGCCTTCGGCATAGGAGGCAGGGCGCGACTATTCGAAGTGGAGCAAAGGGTAAAGGAACTAAACCGCTATCGCAAGGAGAAAATCGAGTACATAGTAGCTCCTCCCCGAATGGCCTTCTATATGAGCTACAGCGCCAGGATATACGATATCTATCTCAGATATTTCTCGGCGGAAGACATACACGTCTATTCCATAGATGAGGTATTCATAGATGCCACACATTATCTGGGAGCCTATAAGATGAGCGCCCACGAACTGAGCATTAAGATAATCAGAGAGGTCCTAAAGGAAACTGGCATTACCGCCACAGCGGGGATTGGCACAAACCTATACCTCTGCAAGGTCGCGATGGACATAGTGGCCAAGCACCAGGAGGCAGACTCTGACGGGGTTAGAATCGCAGAATTGGATGAGATATCCTACAGAAGGCTGCTTTGGGAGCACAAGCCCCTGACAGATTTCTGGAGGATTGGCCCGGGGACTGCCGCCCACCTAGGCAGGCTTGGAATAAGCACTATGGGAGAATTGGCCCTCTATTCCCTCAAATACGAGGACTATCTGTTCAAAGAATTCGGAGTGAACGCGGAATTGCTCATCGACCACGCCTGGGGATACGAGCCCTGCACTCTGAAGGCCATTAAGGAGTACAAACCGCAGGAAAACTCCATCAGCCGCGGACAGGTTCTGAGCCGCCCTTACAAGTATAAGGAAGCCCTAATAGTAGCTATGGAAATGTCGGACCTCGTCTCCCTGACATTGGTAGAGAAAGCCCTGCTTGCAGACAGCCTCTCTCTTGTAGTCTGCTACGATCCCGAGAGCCTCTTAGACCCGGGGATCGATTACAAGGGAGAGACAAACACTGACCACTATGGCAGGCGCGTCCCCAAACACAGCCAGGGAATAATCAATTTCCCCTCTCCAAGCTCTTCAGGAATTGATTTTGCGCAGGCCATAAAGAGATTATTTAAGGAGAAAGTAGATAAAAGGCTTTTGATAAGACGAATATATATTACTGCTAACAAAGTCGTTAGAGAGGAGGAAGGCTCCCGCTATGTCCAGCTGAACATATTCGCCGAAGAGGATAAAGAGGATAAAGAGGATAACAAGCTTAAAGAAAGGGGCCTGCAGGAAACACTTATCAAACTAAAGAAAAAGTACGGAGGCAACTCCATACTCAAAGGCTACAGTTTCGAAGAAGGGGCTACCGCAAAGGAAAGAAACCAACAGATAGGAGGACATAAGGCGTGAACAAGAAATTGGAAGAAATACTGTATCTTCCCCGACCGGAATCAAAAAGGCATCCAAAAATGCCAATGGACTCCCGTGCAGCCCAGTTTTCTGCCTTTGCCGCCCTCACGGGCTATGAGGAAGTGATAGAAGAAACTGCCCAAAAACACGACATTGCTTTGTAATATCAAGATTTTTTCCATACATTTGGATGTTTATTTAAGAACACCCGTATGAGAAAAACAATTATTCTGTTATTGATCAGCGCATTGACGCTTAATTCCTGCATTTACGAGGATCCGTACATACTCTTTGTTGACGGAGGTGCAGACATATATGAATACGTAGAGGATATAGACATTGATTGGAATTATGGCAGCGTTCTTATCTGCTATTGGAAAAGGGACTACATATCTTTCTATGAGGAGGATAAATATTCCCGTCCTATAGAAGAGCCGATGTGTCATCTTCTGAAAACTAACGGAGAACTCTCGATCAGGTATAACAGAAGTTCCCATTCCGGTGATCAATACAAAATGCTCACTCTCTACCTGCCGGAAGGGATAAACTACAAATCTCTGGACATTGAGACCGTCAATGCCGACATTGACGTAGATATGGATGCGGATTATCTGGATTTTGACTCAGTGAACGGGAACATTATCTACAGGACCATATACAGGTACACAAAGCAGATTGACGTGGATACAGTAAATGGAGAGGTGGACCTTTACCTCCCTGTGGACGCAAGCTTCAATCTTGATTTTGACTCCGTAAGCGGAAGGCTTTACAGTGAGTTCAATCTCTACAGTGAAGGAGATTACCGTTACGGATACGGCAATGGATATACTTCCATCGACGTAGATACTGTAAATTCTGACTTATACCTGTCAATATACGAAATGCAATGAGTGAAAGCAGCAAGAAAGTAATAGGCTTCATTCTACTCTTCATAGGCGCCTTCTGGATAATCAGCAGTATAAGCACTTTTGCATTCAAACTGCTATTCAGGGGCTGGTGGACACTTCTTATCATAATACCTAGCATCTGGGCTATAGTCAGCAAGACTAACCGCCAAGCCGGATTCATAGGGCTAGGGATAGGTCTGATTCTCTTTATTCTGGCCCAATTCGGCCTCTCCTGGGGAGACTTGTTCCGTTTCTCCCTGGCCATTCTTATGATTCTGGGCGGTGCTTCCATTCTCCTGAGCCATAGTCAGAAACTCCACATTCCTAACGGTGCTGAGGCGGCCAATGGAAGAAGACAGATAGACATCTCCCTAAGCCGACGCTACTATCATTTCAATTCCGAAATCATAGACGATATCAAATGCAGAGTGGTATTTGGTATTCTGACCCTGGATCTGAGGAACGCCCATATCGACAAGGACATTAACATAGACTGCGACTGCACTCTAGGCTCCATAGAGATACTGCTGCCTTCCCAGGTCATAGTGAACCAGAAAGCCCATTTGGTGCTCGCCAGCACAAAGAACGAGCATATTAACCTAAGCAGCCTGAACCGGCCTCAGGTCACGATCAGCGGAAGTATCACCTTAGGCTTATTAAGTATAGATTAACGGCTAATAGTTCTGTTAGCCAGGTTGATACGATACTTGAAAGTACTCTTGCCCTTATAGAAGAAAAGCACGAGGGAATTGGCATTCTCAAAATAGACAGACGACAGGAAACGGTCTGTCTTTTTGTTTTTGCACTGAGGCTCAGCCCAGACCAGAAGGTTGGACTTGGCCTTGGTGTTTCTTACTACGACCACGGTATAGCCTCTGACATCGCATACCGCCGCCTGAAGTTTACCCTTTTCACTCTTTTTAGCCTTCTTGAAAGCTGTGTAGATGGAACAGTCGTCACTTACTCCTCCGAACTCTATGGTCCTGGCTTTTTTGAGAGCATCCGGATTACTTTCCAGCCACCAGGAAATGTAACTGTCTGTATTCATATCCTCCTGCGATATCTCGAGAAGTCTGCTATCAGAGCTCAAAAGGGAGTCCAGATACTCCACTTCCGGACAAGGCTCTGCAAAAGCAGTGGAAGACAGACCTTCTATCCTGAACGCTTCCCCATCCTTCGGCTTAAGAGCCTTTCCGGAGAAGGAAAGCATATGATAAGAGTAATCTTCTATATCATATAGGCCAATCGAATAGCTTTGCTCTGAAGGACAAGTGTCCAAATAGGAATAGAAGATATAGTTCTTACCGTTATTCAGTGTATGAAGGGCCAGAGAATCGGGAAAAGAGACTTCTCCACTTGCACTAAGAGGTATCAAGACCTCTTCTCCCGTATTTTTCCACTTCTTGCCTTTTTGCTGGAAATAATTGACCTTAAAGAGAGAATCGCTTCGCTCCACAGTGCTTCTATACTTTTTCTTCCCCTGTTTATAATCGTAAGAGAAGTCCTGCGAAAAAGAAAGGACTGAAACACAAATCAATAACAAAACCGAAACAATTCTTCTCATAATACTTATTTAAGAACTCCCAAATTCTTTCCAACCTTGACAAAAGCGGCTATGGCCTTGTCCAATTGCTCCCTGCTATGCGCTGCGCTTAACTGGACTCTGATTCGAGCCTGGCCTGCAGGTACCACAGGATAGTAAAAACCAGTTACAAATATGCCTTCCTCTGCCATCGCGGCGGCAAATCTCTGGCTCAATGGTGCATCGTAAAGCATAACTGCACAGATGGCGCTCTGAGTAGGCTTGATATCGAATCCTGCATCCAGCATCTTAGTCCTGAAATACTCCACGTTCTGAACCAGGGCATCGTGCAGAGAATTGTCTTCCGAAAGCATCTTGAAGAGCTCCACGGCGGCGCCAGCTATCATTGGAGGCAGGGAATTGGAGAAAAGATATGGACGGGAACGCTGCCTGAGCATATCGATTATCTCCTTGCGGCCGGTAGTAAAACCGCCTACTGCCCCACCGAAAGCCTTGCCCAGAGTGCCGGTATGGATGTCCACCCTGCCGTAGCAGTCAAAGAGCTCCGCAACTCCGTGTCCCGTGGCGCCAACCACTCCTGCGCTATGACTCTCATCCACCATAACCAGGGCATCGTATTTCTCTGCCAAATCGCATATCTTATCCAGAGGAGCCACATTACCATCCATAGAGAAGACCCCGTCAGTGACTATAATGCGGAAACGCTGGGCCTGAGCCTGTTGAAGACAACGCTCGAGATCTTCCATATCGGCATTGGCATAACGATATCTGACAGCCTTGCAAAGCCGCACTCCGTCTATGATGGAGGCGTGGTTCAAAGAATCAGAGATGATGGCGTCTTCGGCAGTAAAAAGAGGCTCGAAAACTCCGCCATTGGCATCGAAACAAGCGGCGTAAAGAATAGTGTCCTCGGTATGGAAATACTCAGATACGGCCTTTTCGAGTTCCAGGTGCACATCCTGGGTGCCACAGATAAAACGCACTGAACTCATTCCGTAACCGCGGCTGTCCATAGTGCGCTTGGCTGCCTCGACAAGTCTCGGGGAGTTGGCCAGGCCCAAATAGTTGTTAGCGCAGAAATTAAGCGCCTTGCTGCCATCTGCGAGGGTGATTTCAGCGCCCTGCTCACTGCAGATACATCTTTCCTTCTTATAAAGGCCTGCCTGGGCTATCTTATCCAGTTCTTCAGACAGGTAACTCTGAAATTTGCCGTACATAATTATTTGCCAAGTTTGATTTTCAAGTTCTTGATCATATCCTGGGTCATTGAATCCAGGTCGTAATTCGGAGCCCACCCCCATTCCTTGCGGGCACAGCTGTCGTCCATACTGTCAGGCCAGGAATCGGCTATATGCTGCCTGACCGGATCCACCTCATAACGCATCCTGAAATCCGGAATGAATTTTCTGATGGATGCGGCGATGATTTCAGGATCGAAACTCATTGAGGCTATGTTAAAGGCATTCCTGTGTTTCAGGTAACGGGGATCTGCCTGCATAATGTCTATGGCTGCCCTGAGCGCATCAGGCATATACATCATATCCATATAAGTGCCTGGAGCGATTGGACATACAAACTCCTCCCCCTTGACGGCGGCATAATAAATCTCCACCGCATAATCAGTGGTGCCTCCACCCGGAAGAGTGGTATAACTGATAAGTCCAGGGAAGCGGACAGAGCGGGTATCGACCCCATATTTATGGAAATAGTAATCGCTCAGCAGTTCAGTAGCCACTTTGGTCACTCCATACATTGAAGTAGGCCTCTGGATAGTGTCCTGCGGGGTGTTTACCCTAGGAGTAGAAGGTCCGAAGGAGCCTATGGAACTAGGGGTGAATACTGCGCAACGCTTCATCCTGGCCACTTCCAGCACATTGATAAGTCCATTCATCTGAATGTCCCAAGCCTTCAAGGGCAGTCTTTCGGCGGTGGCTGACAGCAGGGCTGCCAGATTATAGATAGTATCAATGTCGTATTTGTCCACTATCTCGGCTATCCTCGCGGAGTCACACACGTCCACTATTTCACTCGGGCCGCTGCTAAGGAGCTTTCCCTTTGGCTCACAGCCGGATATATAACCTGCGACCACCTTTCCATTAGGAAAAGTGCGTCGCAGAAGCATAGTAAGTTCCGAACCTATCTGACCGGTGGAACCTATGACTAAAACATTTTTCACTATTTGAGTTCTTTGAATTTCTCAGAAGATATCTTTTTAGCCTTAAGTGTGGCGATACTCTTTATCTTATCGAGAACTTTCTTGTCTTCAACGCTCTCTGCAAGTCTGTCGATCTGCTTCTGATCGTGAAGCATATTGTTCACAGCCTCGCTGAGCATATCCTCAGGCACGTTTGAAAGGCCATACATTGCATACTGATAGTTGACATAAGACTTTGCTGCCTCCTGAATATCGTCTGCGGTAATCTGCAATTCAAACTTCTTCATAAGAGAGCCTCTTACCAGCTGCCACTTGAAGTCCTTCAGGAATGCAGGGAATTCGCTTTCCACCTGCTCGGCAGTAACTTTTCCCTCATTGGCGTGAAGCAGCCATCTCTTAAGGAAAGCCTCCGGAAGCTCCACTCCTGACTTCTGCACGTAGAAGTCGCGGATATCCTGAGAAAGTCTCCAGTCAGCCTCAGCCTTGTAGTTCTCCTTAAGGCGCTCGGCAACCTCCTTCTCTATCTCCTCCTCGCTATGCTCCTCCTTCTGGTTCTCATAGTATTTCTTAAGATTTTCAGCCATCTCGGCCTTCTCCTTTGCTGATACCGTCACGGTATAGTTAGGAATCTCGTCCTCTGCCTCGACCTCAAGCTGAACATCAGGAGTAAGGGCAAGGTCGAAAATGAAAGTGAAGTCATTTCCGCTCTTCCACTCAAGCTCTCCCTGCTTTTCACTTGAAAGCGGTTCTCCGAGGATATGCAGTTTCTCATCGTCGATGAATTTCTGCAATGCCTCTCCAATTACTTCATTGATAGCCTGAGCCAATGCGTCCCCACCATAAAACTTCTGGATAAGACTCATAGGGACATTACCTTTACGGAAACCCTTGAAGTCTGCCTTACGTCTGTACTCAGTCAATTTTTTCTTTTCGATCTCTGCGTAATCCGCAGCTTCGATGTTAATAGTAAGCTCGAGATTGAGCTGGTCGATTTGATTTTTAGATAATTTCATACTATAAATACATTATTTTATTTTTCGTTTTGGATACTTCACTCTCTCGTGATATATCTGGGCCAGATAACTCTTCATTACTGATTTAAGGGTGGTGAGTTCCTTGACCGTAATGTCGGCGTGCTCCAGCTGCTTGTCCTCAATCTTATATGCGAAAATCCTTTCCACCAAGGCGGATATG
>SAMEA3663036__coassemble_1126_pt1 | contig 10639 bp, 9 predicted proteins | sample SAMEA3663036__metabat2_low_PE_031 | metagenome-assembled genome bin SAMEA3663036 (sample SAMEA3663036) | pig gut metagenome | biome: pig gut; feature: pig-associated habitat; material: faeces | place: France | collected 2012
AAAACCAAATAAATACTCAATTTTATGAAAAAGTTTATTACCATTACTCTCCTATCGGTAGTATTAGGAGCAAGTGCTTTTGCACAACGTATTACAGTATCAGGTATTGTCTCCGATTTATATGGCACTATTCCTGATATTGGGGTTTTAGAACAAGGTACGACTAATTATACTAAGACAGATTTAGATGGACAATATCAGATATCTTGTTATTCTAACGCAACTTTAGTGTTTTCTGGTGTTGGCTATATAACAAAAAATGTTTATGTAAATAATAAACAGAGGATAGACGTGCAACTTGAATTTAGTGATGACGTCATTATTATTACACCATTGGAAATTCAAAACATTGTTCCTGATAATAAGCCACTTTGGCCACAAGCCAGCAATTCAGGTACTTTTTGATATCTTTAACTAAGTCCTTTTCATTCGGTAGGCTCTCGTTTTCTTTATCTGAGTTCTTGAACAACTTCAGAACTACATAAAAAATTTCGTATATTCGCGTGATATGAAAGCACGAGAGATATTCGATAGGATAGAGGCATTGGCAGATCTCAGTCTGCAGGAAGATTATGACAACTCCGGACTCCAGGTGGGCTTTGAAGACAAGGAGGTGAATGGGGTCCTGCTGAGTCTGGACATCACTGAAGCAGTGATAGACGAGGCCTATGAGAGGGGCTGCGACTTGCTTATATCACATCACCCTTTGATATTTAAGGCCTTGCGCTGCGTAAGTGATAAGACATATCAGCAGAGGTGCGTCTGTGCCGCCTTACAGAAGGGAATCATCCTGTATAGTGCCCATACTAATCTGGACAATGCCGTAGGCGGAGTCAATTATAAAATGGCCCAAAGGCTGGGACTTTCCATATCAGAAGACAGTGTCCCCTTAATCGGACGGCTCCCCTCACCTATGCCAGCAGAGGCTTTTCTGGATTTTGTAAAGGATAGATTCGAAGTCAAGTGCCTAAGACACAGCGCCATAACTCAGGAACTGATATCAAGTGTCGCTCTTTGCGGCGGGGCCGGAGCATTTCTAAGAGATAAAGCGGCGAAGGCGAAGGCAGATTGCTTTCTTACCGGAGAGTTCCACTACCATGACTACTTCGAAGCGGAAGGGATGCTGCTTGTCGAGCTTGGTCATTATCAGAGCGAACAGTTTACCGTGGATCTGCTTTGCGACTACCTGAAGGAAGCCTTCCCTTCCCTGAGGGTGGAAAAAAGCAGCATAAACACTAACCCTATTCTTTACAGATGAACAGGAGGCTCTTACATATTTGGCTTGGCATAGCCCTCTTGTTTTCCGCCTTCAACTCTTTCGCCCAGGGTCTTCCCAAACTCAGGCGTGCTGAAGAGATCAGTACGGGCAGTTTTTCCAACGGGGTGGACTATTGTCTGGTGAATAATAGCCCTCTTGCCGGCAGAGCCGATTTTGCCCTGCTGCAACTGGGATATTTTTCTGTGGAAGACAGTCGTCAGAGTCTGATAGAACTGGATCACACGACCCCTTCAGACTTTATGAAAAGACGAGGCATCCCTTATACTGCGGATGGTTCGATTTCTTATTATGACGGGGCCAGAGTTTTTCGCTTCCCTGACGTGAACGTCAAGGACAAGGCTAGCTCTGACAGCACGCTTTTGATGATGCTCGATTTGATGCTCCTCTCCGACGGGCCTCAGACCATCATCGTCTGTGGCGATATAGACAAGGCCAAGCTTCAGGACCGTCTGAGTACCTTAAGCTTGGTAGTGCCTAGTGTGAATCGGCAGAAAGTGGAGTTTTCCATCCCACGTGAGGCTTCGGTTTTAAAGAACGACAGTCAGAGCGGGAGGGTAACACTCTCCTTCAGGCTTGGCACAGCCAGCAGGGAGGACGCCGGAACGGCAGTGCCGCTGACCTCGGAGTATCTGTATATGCAGCTCAGGTATATACTGAAGGACAGAATAGAATTGGCATTCAAAGAGGAAGATATCCCATTCTATGTGGACCTGAGCAAGGAAGAGATGTCGATAATATTCAGGGAAGAGGATGACGAGAGGGCCAGAACCATAATTTATGACGCTCTGTCGGATTTGTCTTTGGGAGGGGCGACCATAGAAGAGTTGACAGTTGCTAAGGAATTGGCCCTGCCGGACATAGTGTCCACCGGATTGAAGCAGGGAAAGGCTAATTCCTTTTATGTGGACAGGTGTATTTATTCTATCCTCAGCGGCTCTAATCTCGCCTCTGAGGAGACTATACGTAACTTCTTCTCTCGCAGAAAGATATCCCAGAAAAGAGAGCTGGAACACTTTAATAATTTCGCCTCCGCCCTCTTAGGCAACGAGTTTTCCACCACGGATGGCTTCCGCTTCAAAAGACAGAGTTTTCCGGACATCAATTCCGCTTTGAAGGTGAACGCGAAGGGCGTAAAATTGGCCAATTCCACTACGGAGCCTATGTCCGGAGGAAAAATCTGGATGTTTAACAATGGCGCGAAGGTAATTTATAAGTATGTGCCTTCTGAGGATGGATTTCATTTCTGTCTGGCACAAAGGGGTGGAGCTTCGTCTATGCCTGAGCTGGAGCCGGGGGAGAGTTCCTTCCTTTCAGATATGTTCCTGCTTAACCGATATTGCGGCATCGAGGGCACTGAGTTTATACAGATGCTTAGAACCCGCGGGGTGAATATGCATTTTACTGTCAGTCTGGAAGATACTCTTCTAGGCGGAGATGCCCCAAAGGGGGAATTGGAGACAGTTTTGAAGGCCTTGCTGAAAATAGCCTATGACAGGCAGTCGGATGGAAAGTCCTTCGATTATTACCGCAGGTGCAAGGAACTTCAGACCAGCACTTCCCTTCCTCAGGTATATTCCGTAATGGACTCCCTGATGTGTCCGGACTATTCCTATCATCAGAAAAGTTCGGCCTACAACATTCAGGATGGGCTTTTGGACAGGGCCAATTCTTTCTTCGACCAGAGATTTTCCAACATCAGTGACGGGGTCTTTGTTCTTATGGGCAATGTCCCTGAAAATGAGGCTCTTTCGACCTTGAGCAAGTATCTGGGAAGCTTTGATACTTCCGGTTCCTATGCCCTTAGGGAAAGGGTGCATTTTGATTTTTACAGCGGTCGTATCACTAACATAGTCAAAGGGGATGAAGAAAGTGTCAATCTCGCGGCTACCGGACTGCTGCCTGTGAGTACGGACAATTATCTGATATTCCTTTTGGCCAAGGAGGCCGTCAAAGTTCAGTTTGCGAAGAGCCTTAATTCTTTGGGAATGTATGCCGAGGTGAGTGGAAAAGTGGAAATAGCTCCGGTGGAGAGATTCTCCTTCTACATAACTTTGAGGCCTTGCTCTCAGGACGGCTTGCCGGATGGGGTGGTGGTTCACGACCCTTTGGAGGTGGTGAATAAACTTCGGGAAGAGTTTTCGAGGTTGCAGTATATGGTGATAAGCGAGGAGGAGTTTGCCTCTTATAAGGAGATTGTGAAGAAGAATATGAGTAACTATTTGTCTTCTTCTTACGGGATGATGACCTATGCCCTTTTCAGGTATTCGAACTGCAGGGATTTGACTTCGGCTTATAGCAGCAGAATAGACAAGATAGTGATAGATGACCTTCGCTGGATACTTGAGGAAATCATATCTTCCGGTATAGTGGAGTATATAATATTATGTTAGACAATAGATTCGGAACTATTATAGAGATAGGGGACATTCTCGTGTCGGAGGATGTCGTCTCAGAGTACTTCGCCTGTGATTATCAAAAGTGTAAGGGGGTCTGCTGTATAGAAGGGGATTCCGGAGCCCCTGTTCTGGAAGAGGAACTGGAGGCTTTGGAGAGAGACTATCCTGAGTATTCCATCCTGATGAGTGAAAAAGGCAGAGAGTCTGTGGATAAGAACGGCTTTTTTATCATAGACAGGGAAGGGGATATAGTCACTCCTCTGGTTGAGGGGACTTGTGAGTGTGCCTACTCTCACTTCCTGGAAGACGGCTCTTGTCTTTGCGCCATCGAAGCCTGTCACAAATGCAAGCCTATCTCCTGTAGCCTTTACCCCATAAGGGTGACTGAACTGGGAGGCGGGAGGAAGGCTTTGAACCTGCATCGCTGGCATATCTGCAAGGATGCTTACCGGAAAGGAAGAGAGAAAGGAATCCGAGTCTATCAATTTTTGAAAAATCCGCTGATTCGCGCCTATGGAGCCGAGTTCTACGAGGCTCTGGAAGCGGCTGCCAAACATTTGAACGATGAGTGATTATACCCAGAGGCTGGAACAGCTTCGTGTTTTTATGCGCTCCGCAGATTTGGACGCAGTTGTCATATATTCCACAGACCCTCATTTTAGTGAATATCCTGCCGCCCGCTGGAAACAGGTGGAGTGGCTCTGCGGCTTTAGCGGAGAAGCAGGGGATCTGGCCATCACCCTGGACGATGCCGGACTATGGACGGACAGCCGTTATTTCATTCAGGCTGAGAGGCAATTGGCAGGAACTGGAGTGAGCCTGCATAAAAGCCGCATTCCCGGGGCCCAGAGCATAGAGGATTGGCTTTTAAAAGAAATCGGCGAGGGTGCGAGAGTGGGAGTGGATTCGCTCTGTACTTCCATAGCCTGCTTCAGGTCCTTGGAGGAGAATTTCGAGCTGGCAGGAATTCCGGATTTGTTGTCGCCCCTATGGGAGGACAGGCCGGCGATTCCGCAAAGTCCGGTATATAGTATCAATCCAGGGGAGAGCAGAGAGGAAAAACTGGATTGGCTAAGGGCCATACTGGCCGACAAATCCTGCGATTATATTCTCCTGAGTGAGCTGGACCAGATAGCCTGGCTGCTGAATATCAGGGCTTCGGATATAGAGTATAATCCTTTACTTATATCATATCTACTTGTAGGACAGGAAGATGCTAAGCTGTATGTACTGAAGGATGACTACGACGACTCCCTTTCGGAATATAGCTTCGAGATGCTTCAGAGCGAAGGAGTCGAGGTGCTGCCTTACGAGGAAGTCTCCTTAGAGTTGCTCTCTTTGGAGGATGCTAAATTGTGGATAGACGACAGCTCCTTGAATGCCGAGTTGTATTCTACCATTCACTGCGAGATTTACACTGCGCCGAGTCCTATTCCGGAGCGAAAGGCGGTAAAGAATCCGCTGGAGATAGAAAATATAAAGGAGGCGCACATCCGCGACGGGGCAGCGATGGAGAACTTTCTCTATTGGCTCGAAAACAAAATTCTTTCAGGTGAAAAGATAAGCGAGTGGGACGCGGCTTGCAAGCTCGGGGAATTCCGCTCAGAGATAGAGGATTACGTGGAGGACAGCTTCGAGACCATTTCGGCCTATGGCCCTTCCGCCGCCCTGCCTCACTACCACACGCCTTCCTGCGACGCTCCGCTGCTTGAGCCTCAGGGCTTATATCTGAATGATTCCGGAGGCCAATTCTCTTCCGGTACGACCGACATTACCCGTACCATTCCTCTGGGAGAATGCAGTCCTGAGCAGAGACGGGAATATACCTTGGTTTTGAAGGCTCACATAGACCTGGCGGCTGCCATTTTTCCTGTCGGAACTCCAGGCTGCAGGATAGATGCGGCAGCCAGACTTCCGCTCTGGAAACATAGGCTGGATTTCGGACACGGTACCGGCCACGGGGTAGGTTATTTTCTCGGAGTCCACGAGGGTCCCGCTCAGATAAGACAGAACCTGGGGGCGGCTCCACTCCGCAAGGGTATGGTAACATCCATAGAGCCAGGAATTTACAGAGAAGGACTCTTCGGGGTAAGACACGAGAATCTGTATCTGGTGGAAGATGCCGGAAGTAGTGAATTCGGCGACTTCCTCAGTTTCGAGGCCCTTACGATGTGTCATTTCGACACCTCCATTCTGGAGCTCGATTTGTTCGAGGACTGGGAGATAGATTGGCTCAACTCTTATCACCAAAGGGTTCTGGATAATGTAGGTCCGCTTCTCGGGGAGGCTGAGCTGGAATGGCTCAAGAGAAAGACGGCGCCTGTAAGCAAATCAGATAATACTAAGAATAATGACTAAAAAGAGAAGTTTCAAATCCTGGCAATGGTACACCATCATCGTTTCGATGGTCGTGTACGCCATCTACTATTTCGTACGAAAGAATTTTTCCATCGCGATGCCAGGTCTTACGGCAGAGTACGGCATCACGAACACCAGCTTTGGAATCATCATCGCTATGGGTTCCTTGATATATGGCCTCAGCCGCTTTATTAACGGTTTCATCGTGGAAAAGGTCAGCACCAAGGTCTTTATGGCGATAGGTCTTCTGCTCTGCGCAGCAGCCAATTTCTGTTTCGGATTCGGAGTTGACCTCAGTTATCTTATCACCGGAGTTCACGAAGGCCCTCAATTTGTCAATATGCTCATCCTTCTGATGGGTGTCACCATAATCCTAAACCAGTATTTCCAGGGTTTTGGATACCCGCCTTGTGCCAGGATGCTGCCTCAGTGGATAGCCCCTAATGAGCTCGCCACAAAGATGAGCATCTGGAACACCTCCCATTCCGTCGGAGCTTTCTGTGCGGTGGTAGTTTGCGGTCTGATTATGACTAATATGGGTGCAGATATGAGTGGAGACAGCTCGGTGGTGGCCAGAATCACGGCCAACCTGGCCTCCAGCATCAAGGGCTGGGACAGTATGAGCGTTGCCGACCAGGCCGATAAGATAATGAGTTATGCCTCTCACATAGGGGCTTGGCGCTGGTGCTTCATTATACCTGGAATCGTAGCCATTGGCGGAGCCATCCTCTGCATTCTCGCCCTCAAGGACACTCCACAAAGCGTAGGCCTGCCTGAGATCGCCGAGACTCACACCGGCAAGGAGGCGACCTCTTCCAAGAAAGGTGCCCACAAGGCTTTTCTCAATCATATGGTTTTTCGTAACAAATGGGTATGGATGCTCTCCATTGCCAATGTCTTTGTCTATGTCCTCCGAATGGGCGTGCTCGACTGGGGTCCTAAGTTCTTGACTGAGGACAGGGGGATGAACATTAACGGGGCCGCCTGGTCAGTCGCCGTTTTCGAACTCACAGCCATAGTCGGCACCATCTTCGCCGGCTGGGCTTCCGACCATATTTTCAAGGGGAAAAGCCATAGGATGTGCCTCTTCTCTATGATAGGAGCCTGCCTTTTCCTCGGCATTTTCGCCCTCGTTCCTGGGCTTCCTACCTTGCTGTCCACCCTGGTGCTTGCCCTTTCCGGCTTCTGCATTTACGGCCCACAGGCCCTTATCGGAATAGGTTCGGCCAATCAGGCCACCAAGGAGGCTTCCGCCACTGCCAATGGTCTTGCGGGCATCTGCGGTTATCTAGGTTCTGCCCTGTCTGCTCTCGGAGTGGGTATCATAGCCGACAATTTCGGCTGGAAATGGGTGTTTGTCACCTTTATAGCCGTAGGTATCATCGGAGCCCTGATTTTCCTCGCTATGTGGAAGGCCCCTCGTGACGGTTATGACAGAGCCAGAGAATTCACTTCCAAACTAAGCGGGCAGAATGACTGAGCAGATTAAAGAGAGGCTTCGTCGGATAAAGCATCTGGCCCTGGATATGGATGGAACCATTTATCTGGGTTCCACCCTCTTTCCCTGCACCCTTCCTTTCCTGGAAAAACTGGACAGGCTGGGAATCAGCTATTCTTTTTTGACAAATAACCCGACCAAGTCCATAGACGCCTATCTGGAGAACCTTCGTAAAAGGGGAGTGCCTTGTCGTCCTGAGCAGATGTATAGCAGTACGGTGGCCACTATAGATTATATCCGCACTCACTACCCCTTGGCGCATAATCTTTTCCTGCTAGGAACCCCTTCAATGATAGAACAGTTTGAGCAGGCGGGTTTTCATTCTTGCAGTTCTGAGGTGGAAGACAGGCCGGATGTGGTGGTAGCGGCATTTGATATGAGCCTTAGCTACGAGCGGCTCTGCCGTTGCGCCTGGTGGGTTTCTCAGAATTTGCCATATATAGCCACGAATCCCGACTGGGTATGTCCTACGGATCAGCCCACCATTTTGGTAGATTGCGGTTCCATCTGTGCCTGCATCGAGGCAGCTACGGGCAGAAAGCCTGACGTAGTAATTGGCAAGCCTAATCCAGACATCCTTTATGGGGTTCTAAACAAGAGGGGAATCCTTCCTGAAGAGGCGGCTATGGTGGGAGATCGTATTTACACCGATGTGAAGACCGGCCTCAATGCCGGAGCCCTGGGGGTGCTGGTACTAAGTGGAGAGACCACTTTGGAGATGGCCGAAGCCTCGGATGTGAGCCCGAGTCTGATATGCCGAGACATAGGGGAGTTGGGAGATTTACTCGAAGAAGCGCGAAAATAATACCTTTAATAATTATTTTTTACTAATTTTGTAATTCTGGTCTTGAAGGGCTTTCGGAAGAGGGGCAGCAAAGTTATTTGATAATAATATAAATTAGTGATATGAAGAAGGTATTAGTTTCTATCTGCGTTCTGCTCTCAGCTTTGGCAGTCGCAAAAGCTCAGGATGTAAACAAAGCTACAGAGTTGTTTAACAATGCCGTGGAGTACAAGCGGCAGTCTCGATTCAGCCCTTAACAAATTTGTCGAGGCACATAAGGAAGCCTCAGCTTGTGGGGAAGAAGGTGCCGATATCGTAGCCGATTGCGAGACAAATATTCCGGTATTGGGTACTCAGATCGCTAAGGAACTTGCTTCCAAGGGGGATTACGCAGCTGCAGTGGCTAAGCTTCAGGCTCTGGTTAAGATATGCGAATCTATCGGATTGGCAGATGACTCAGCCAAATTCACTAAGATGATTCCTCAGTTCTATCTCCAGCAGGCTGGTCAGGCCGTGAAGGCAAAGGATTATGTTACAGCTCTCGCTGCTTATGACAATGTCCTCGCTCTCGACCCTACCAATGGTAAGGCTCTTTTGAACAAAGGTCAGGTACTCAATGCCACAGGTGACATCGCAGGTGCTCAGAGCGCTTTCGAACTCGCCCTTGCAAACGGACAGGAGAAAGCCGCAAAGCGTCAGCTTTCAAATCTCTTCGTTAAGAAGGCTAAGGCTGCCAGCGGAGAGAAGAAGTATGACGACGCTCTCGCCTTTGCTAAGAAGGCTATCTCTTACGATGAGTCAGAGGCCAATGCCTATTACCTCGGTGGCATCGCCGCCCAGGCTCTTAGCAAGAACTCCGAGGCCATAGAACTCTTCGAGAAGTATCTTGTGCTTAAACCTTCAGCCAGCAACTCTCAGGCTGTACGCCAGGTGGTTGAGGCTTTGAAGAAAGCAGCAAAATAGTAATGAGAAGTATCGAACTTCTCGCTCCTGCGAGAAATGCTGACATCGGCATTGCAGCCATAGACTGCGGTGCCGATGCCGTCTATATAGCAGGGCCCTCTTTTGGCGCCCGAAAGGATGCGTCGAATCCTATCTTGGAGATAAAGCGGCTTTGTGACTATGCTTCCCGCTTCGGGGTCAGGGTCTATGTGACCTTCAATATCCTGATTCGGGACGAGGAGCTCGAAGAAGTTCACTCTATGATGCTGGCCTGTCAGCAGGCTGGCGCGGCGGCTTTCATTATCCGTGATCCGCGTCTCTGTCTTTTTCCGGACATAAGTCTTCCTCTTCACGCTTCGACCCAGTGTGCCATCAGGGACCTGGAGCGAGCCCGTCTGCTTCGGAGTGCAGGTTGCAGTCGGGTGGTGCTCGAAAGGGAGCTCTCCCCGGGACAGATAAAGCATATCTGCGAGGGTCTTGACTGTGAGGTCGAGGCCTTTGTGCACGGCGCCCTTTGCGTTTGTTATTCGGGCCAATGCCTTCTCTCTGAGAGGCTTACCTCCCGTAGCGCTGACCGTGGCGAGTGTGTTCAGGCCTGTCGTAACCTCTATGATCTGGTGGATGAAAGGGGGAAGGTCTGGCTCAAGGACAAGGCGCTGTTATCTCTTCGGGATTTGAACCTTTCAGAAGATTTGGAGAGATTGCTGGACAGCGGAGTCACTTCCTTGAAGATTGAGGGCAGGCTTAAGAATGCCTCCTATGTTAAAAATGTGGTCCGTTATTATTCTCAAAAGCTGGACGAACTTATCTCCAGAAGGCCACGGGATTATCGCAGGGCTTCTTTCGGGCTCATAGAAGGAGGATTTGAGCCTTCTTTGGAAAAGACTTTCAACCGCTCTTATACCAGGCTTCTTTTCTCGGATGAGAAGTCCTGGGCCAATTTTGATGCTCCAAAGTCTATGGGTGAGGCTTTGGGAAAGGTCTCAGGGGTCAGGTATCTGAATTCCCAGACTATGGAACTTAGCTTGGAAAGGAAAGATATAGAACTGCATAACGGAGATGGCTTTGCTTTTGTCAGGGGCTCTAAAATAGTGGGATTCAGGGCCGATTTAGCCAAGGCTAACACCTTGAGGGCTAAGGCGGTAGATGGACTTTGCAGAGGAAGTGAACTGTATCGTAACTATAACAGCGCTTTCGAAAGGCTCCTGGAAGAGAAGTCTTGCAGAAGGGTATTGAAGGTAGAATTGGCCTACGAGGAAAAGAGAGTGGGGGAGGGTCTGGAACTAAAATTTGTCGCGAAAAGTGAGGATGGAAGAGTGGCGGAAATCCTTGTGGAGAATCGTCCTGTCGCCCAGAACAGGGAGAGGGCTCGAGCTCTCTAT
>SAMEA3663036__coassemble_1143_pt1 | contig 10505 bp, 9 predicted proteins | sample SAMEA3663036__metabat2_low_PE_031 | metagenome-assembled genome bin SAMEA3663036 (sample SAMEA3663036) | pig gut metagenome | biome: pig gut; feature: pig-associated habitat; material: faeces | place: France | collected 2012
CATCCACACAGGAAGGGTCCAGGAGCATAGCACTCAAGACGGCCTCTTCATTTTCAAGAGCCTGAGGAGGCAATTTGCCGATGTTATCGGAAGACATTATTCAGCGTTCGCAAGTGGGTTCACTAAAATACGGCCACAGTTCTCACAGATGACCAGCTTATTACCCGAAGCGATATCCACAAGTCTTTGAGGAGTGATGGCATTGAAACAGCCGCCGCAGGAATTCTCATATACGGACACCACTGCAAGATGATTATGCACGCTGGCACGGATGCGGTCATAGGCACTGAGAGTCCTCTCGTCGAGCTGACTGCTGTATTTAGCCCTCTTATCCAGAAGCGCCTTTTCCTCATCTGCAGTAGAGCTTACGATATTCTCAAGCTCTGCCTTCTTCGCATTCAAGTCCTCTTCCCTGATAGTTATACGGTCGTTGATAATCTCAATGGCATCTTTCTTCTCTGCGATAAGCATACGGAGTTCGCCTATGTTCTTCTCGTGAATCTGACGCTCATAACCCAGATTCTCCAACTCCTTGTTAATGGAATCAAACTCGCGGCTGTTAGCGACCTTACCCAACTGCTCGTGATATCTGTTATACTCCGCATCTACATCCACAATACCCTGCTTGTGCGCTTCCACCTCAGCTTCCAGACCACCTATAAACTCGCGGATGGAAGCGATCTTAGCCTTAAGGGAAGTGAGTTCCTCCTCTACGGTCTCAACCTCCTGAGGCAGGGCTCCACGCAAATTGATAATCTTCCCTATCTCATTATCTGTCTGCTGCAGGGCATAAAGCACCTGAAGTTTTTCAGAGACAGAAAGAGAACCCTCTGAGAAGTTCTTAGAAAGGGAAACGAAAGTTTCTCTCTGGTCGATAGGAGTCTCGACCCTGTTAATTTTTGATTTGTCTGACATATCTATTTTATGATTATTTCGTGGGTTGCAAAGTTAAAAAAAAGTTCCTTAATATTACAGACTTTGTTTGATTTCCAGCAACTGAGCCCGGATATCCTTCAAAGTCACTATCACCTTATCTCTTTTATCGTATTTCGGGTCTTCGGACTTAAGTTTCTTCAAAGCCCCGTCTATGGTCAATTTCTCTTCCTTCAAAAGATGACTTATCAGCTTCAGCATCTCCACGTCCTGCTTATGGAAGAGGCGGTTTCCCTTCGCATTCCTATCCGGCTTGACAAAATCCGAAAAACTATCACTCCAGAAACGAAGACAGCTCTGAGTCACATTCAAGATCTGGGCGACCTCCTTCATACTGTAGTAAATCTTCTCCATAAGCCTCTAGTCCATAGATTGTTCGGTATTGGTGGCGATGTACAGCATATTAGCATACTCTTCCACACCGACCGAAGCGAAAAAATAATTCACCGGATCCTGATACTCTCCATCTTTTATGATTTCATAATGAAGATGAGGAGCAAAGGAGGAGCCGCTCATTCCGCTAGCGCCTATCTTTTGGCCCGCCTTCACCTTCTGCCCTTGCTTAACCGAAATGGTAGAAAGGTGGGCATATCTGCTGACATAAGAGGAAGAGTGAGTGATGGTCACGGTGTTTCCAAGCCCGTTGTTACTCTTCTCCACCTTGCTCACCCTGCCATCCCCTGCTGCAAGCACTGCTGTACCTGCAGGCACTATGATATCCAGTCCATTATGTCTGACCCTGGCCTTAAGCACAGGATTAATCTTCATCCCCACCGATGCCCCCAACTGAGTGAAAGATATCTCGGAAAGAGGCAGGTGCATAGGTGGCATAGAGACTCCATCTCCCGCCACTTTCTGCAAAGACGATAGCAGTTTGGACTCCACCGTAAAGGTCTTCAGATACATCGAATCAGATTTGGCGGAAGCATAGGCTATAAGACTGGTATTCTTAATGGTGTCATTATCATACACTGAGGTAAGAGTCTGAATGGGGTCCACGCTAGGAGCCTTGCTGTGAAAGACCTCGCTGTATATCTCCCCGTCCTTGAGCTCAAGTCCGCTAATGGCATCATCCAGCAGTTCCTGACTTGGAATCAACTGAGGATAAAGCTTTTCATACATTTTATTCTCCCGCTTGAGCCTACCCTCCATATCTGTATTTATGGCCAATGCGAACACGGCATAGACCAGCAGCGCGAGGACCAATGCGCAAAGCGCCGCCGTTCCAATGAAACGCAGCACCCTTCCCAAAGGCTTGTCTGACTCCTTGAAGAGAAAATCCGAACCTATTTTATACAAATGGCTCATTTGAATGCGTAATTCTCAAAGTTATTCACCTTATCCACCATAGCCTGATACTCTTCCGGTCCCATAGTCAAATCCATAAAGGACATGGGGTCTATCTGTTTCCCCCTATAAATCACTTCGTAATGAAGATGAGGACCGGTGGAAGAACCGGTATTGCCCACAGTTCCAATCTGCTGACCCCTGCTGACCACATCCCCCTTCTTAACGTCGATATTCTGCATATGGGCATAACGAGTCTTATAGCCAAAACCGTGATCGATTACGACTTCATTACCATATCCGAAGAAATTATACTTTATCTTCTCCACCACCCCGTCTCCGGTACTAAAAATCTTCGGACCCACTTTTCCGGTGGCGAAATCTACTCCCTCGTGGAAAATTCTCCTGTTCTGTATAGGATGATGCCTATAGCCGAAAGGACTGGAAATCCTATAAGTTCCCTTCTGCGGAACTATAGGAGGCACGGAAGGCATACAGGAGGTAAGCTTGTCCGCGTGCTTGGATACCATCATCACCTCATCCAAGGCCTTGCTCTGAAGGAAAGAACGCTTGGTTAGTACATCCATACGCTTCACCGTCTGCTTCAAAAGCGCTGAGCCGCCAAGTTCATCCAGATAGGCGTATCTGTTCACTCCTCCAAAACCGGCATCTTTAAGCGCCTGAGGTATCTCTTCCAGACCGAATATGGATCTGTACACGTCGTCGTCTCTCTTCTCTATACCCTTAAGGGCGTTTTCAGAGGCATCCAGATTATGATTCAGCAATTCAAATTTAGCCACCCAGGCGGCATTCTCCTTCTTAAGTCTGGCAGTCTTAGGCAGATCCAAGCCTAAAACCTTGGTATAAAACCAGAAATACAGCAGGACAAAGCAAAGCACACAGGAGACAAAACCCGTCACCTTCAGGAATTTGACCCAAAACGAATCCTCGTGGACTTCGTAGAGCAAAGTCTTCTCGTTATATACGTATTTGCTGAATCTTCCCATTATTTATTTCTTAATCTTTCCAATTCTTCCCTTGAACTACCATTGAGGGCCTTCCACTGCTCCAAATCACGGGCACCCCTGAGGAAATCCTCCACTTTCATCCGTTTCTTTCCACTGAGTTGCAGGTCTTTGACAGATATGGCGCCATCCTTAGCCGCTATGGCCAGATAAGTCTTTCCGTCAGTGAGCACAGTGCCAGCTTCGAGTCCCTCCGGACAGGAGATAATCTCGGAAGAGTATATCTTCAGAGACACTGTCTTCTCCTCCCCTATCTGAATCTGAGTATAGGCGCAAGGATATGGGCTCAAGCCCCTTATCAAGTTATGTATCTGAATGGCAGAATCCCTCCAGTCTATACTCTGAAGCTCAGCCGTGAGCTTAGGCGCAGGCTTGAGGACCTCGCTTCCCTGAACAAAACTCTTCTGAACTCGGGTCTCGACATTGCCTTCTATGATACCATCCACAGTCTGAAGCACCAGCTCTGTACCTATCTCCATAAGTTTGTCATGAATGCTTCCGGCATTATCCTCAGGATTGATTCTGCATTCCTGACGCAGTATGATTCCTCCGGTGTCTATGTTCTGGTCTATCATAAAGGTCGTGGCACCTGTCAGTTTCTCACCGTTGATGAGAGCCCAGTTGATAGGGGCAGCCCCCCTGTACTGAGGCAGCAGGGCGGCGTGCAGGTTAAAAGTCCCGAGCCTAGGCATCTTCCACACCTCTTCCGGCAGCATCCTGAAGGCCACCACCACGAAAATGTCAGCCTTGAGAGCCTTCAATTGGCCCAGGAATTCCGGATCCTTCAGCTTAAGTGGCTGAAGCACAGGAATGTTATGCTCCACGGCATACTTTTTCACCGCACTCTCGTTCACCTTCAAGCCCCTTCCGCTAGCTTTGTCAGCTACAGTCACGACTCCTACGACCTTATAGCCTTTCTTTACGAGGGCATCCAGCGGTGCCACTGCAAATTCAGGCGTACCCATATATACTATTCTGGTCTTATAGAACAGACCTTTAATCTTAGAAAAAATGGTTCTGAATTTAATCTTCATACTGTCCATACTAAATATTGAAGCATCGTGCACTGCCCTCCAAGACAGATAGATACCTATAGGGAAGAGCACAAGAGATGAAATGAAGCTGCCCCAGAAAGGCTGCACCGCACCATCATTGGCCAGCTTGGTGCCACTGATGTCAATCACCCAGTACAGCACAAAGAAGAGCACTGAGATAATGGCGCTCGAACCCAGGCCGCCCTTCCCTATCAAAGCCCCCAGCGGCGCCCCGATAAAGAAGAGAATAAAGCAGGCCAATGCTTGAGCAAAGCGCTTGAGTATCTCCACAGCAGTCCTGCGCTGATAGAAGTGATCCACATAGTTCTCCGTGCTGAAACCAGTAATTTCCGACGCCATCTGATTAGCCTTGTCCCTGGCTTTCTCCAGGGAGGAAATTTTAGCTTTTCGGCTTTTCCACTTCAGGTAACTGTCTGACTCATAATAAGTCTTATGCAGCGCAGCGAAAGCCGTGTCCAACTGGGCCTTCTGGCTGAAGAAAGAACCCTTGCTCAAGGTCTCGAAGTGCCTCTGGTCTGCTCCTGTGGTCACAGTCCTAAGAGAATCGTGTTCACGGGCCAGAGAATTCAGCTTGCGGGCCTTTATCTGATTACCGTAGCGGGCATCGTCAGACTTCTCGAAGGCATAATTCGAAAGGGATATTACAAGTTCCTGCCGGTCAAAGGATATTCTTTGAAGCTGCCTTTCGGTCTCAGAGCCCTTTCGGCTGTTATCCTCCTGGTAATTCGTCCCGTTGTAGAGGGTGAAGATAAGGTAATCCTTGGCCTTGGAAAGCCGCATCGTGGCGGAATCGGCTACAGTCATAGAGATGTTTCCCTTTTTCTTCGTATGGTCGTAAACCATAACCGAATACATCATCCCCTCCTTATTCTGGTCCTCAACCCTTATCACATAATCCTCTATTCCGTCGTAGAAAGTACCTGAAGGAATCTTAATCTCAGCCTTAGTCTTGCCAATGTCGTCACGAAGGGTGTAAATCTCATTGAAAGCCTTAGGCACCAGGTTGTTACCTATGAAGAAGGCGCCCACTGCGATAAAGGCGGAGACTATGGTAAGCGGAACCATCACCCTGACCAGGGACACTCCGCTCGCCTTGATGGCCATCAGCTCATTATTCTCTGTCATCTGGCCCAGAGTCATCATCGAGGAAAGCAGAGTAGCCAGAGGCAAAGCCATAGGCAGAATGGTACAGGCTCCCCACATCAGGAATTCCATAATGACCTTAAGACCGAGTCCCTTTCCTACCAGTTCGTCGATATAAAGCCACAGGAACTGAAGCACGAGGATAAACACGACCACCATCAGCACCCCCACGAAGGGGCCGATGAAAGCCTTGAGTATGAACCTGTCCAGTCTCTTCATAAAACAGACTATTCCCGTGAGATGCTAATTCACTGCCAATTTTTTCAAACAATCCAATGCCTGTGCCAATCCTTCAAGGTTCTTTCCACCCGCAGTAGCAATTCCACTCTGTCCGCCACCGCCACCCTGAATGAATTTGGCGGCTTCGCGGATATCCTTGCCCGCGTTCTTGCCTGCGGCCACCAGGTCTGCCGAATACATCAAGAGCAACTGCGGCTTACCCTCAAACTCATAAGCTGCCACGATGGCAGTGTTCTTCAACTCCTTCTGCAGCATCAGAGCGGCATCGCGTACGATGGAAGGGTCCCTTCCATCCTCAGGCAGATGCTTGACCTCTATGAGTCCCACGCCGTTCACCTCCTTGGCCATAGAGGACAAAGCCTTGGCCAATTCTCCCACCTTCTGCTTTGCAAAAGCTTCAGCCTGCTTCTTGTAAGCGGCATTCTCGGTGATAAGTTTCTGTATGGCCCCTGCGAGGTCCGGAATATTATTAAAGAAAGAACGGGCAGTACGCAGGGCCTCCTGAGCAGCCTCAGAATAGCGCTCGGCATCCACTCCGGTCACGGCTTCGATACGACGGACTCCGGCAGCGATGGCGCTCTCAGAGACTATCTGGAAATAACCGATGTTACCGGTGGCGGAGGTATGACAGCCACCGCAAAGCTCGACGCTGTCCCCGAATTTGATAACTCTCACCCTGTCGCCATATTTCTCGCCGAAGAGAGCGATGGCCCCCATCTGCTGAGCTTGCTCCATAGTGGCATCCTTATGTTCTTCACGAGGATAGTTCGCCCTGATGAGCTCGTTCACGCGGTGTTCCACCTGACGGATCTGATCCTGAGAGAGTTTCTCGAAATGAGAGAAGTCAAAACGGAGATAACTCTCACATACATAAGAACCTTTCTGCTCCACGTGTGTTCCGAGCACTTCACGAAGCACCTGGTCCAGCAAGTGGGTGCAGGAGTGATTATTCTCAATCCTTCTTCTACGGGCGGCATCCACTACCAGAGTGAAATCGCCCTCACAGTTCTGTGGAAGGCTCTTTGCCACGTGAATGGTGAGATTATTCTCCTTAACTGTATCCAGAATCTCTATCTTTTCTCCATCAGCAGAGATGATGTAGCCGGTATCTCCGACCTCGCCACCCATCTCTCCGTAGAAAGGAGTGCGGTCGAAGACGAGCTGCAGGCTCTGACGGTTCTTCTGAACCACTGTGCGGTGCTTAAGGAGCTTGGCCCCTTCCACACAAGTCTGGTCATAACCCACGAAGCGGCTCTCTCCCTCGTGGAACTCGGTCCAATCCCCAAATTCGTTCGAAGTGGCATTGCGGGCACGCTCCTTCTGCTTTTGAAGCTCAGCCTGGAAGCCCTCCAGATCGACCTTAAAGCCGTTCTCCGAAGCTATCAGCTCGGTAAGGTCTATAGGGAAACCGAAGGTATCGTAGAGCACGAAGGCATCGACTCCACTGATGGTCTTGCTGTCACGAGACTTGGCCATATACTCATCCAGAAGTTTGATACCCCTGTCCAGAGTACGCAGGAAGGCCAATTCTTCCTCTCTTATCACGGACTCTATGAGTTTTTGCTGACTGACAAGCTCCGGATAGGCCTCGCCCATATCAGAGATGAGCTGAGGGAGCAGGCGGCAAAGGAATGGTTCGGTGAAACCCAGGAAAGTATAGCCGTAGCGCACAGCGCGACGAAGTATCCTTCGGATAACGTAGCCGGCCTTGACATTGGAAGGGAGTTGGCCGTCAGCGATAGAGAAAGCGATGGCACGGATATGGTCGGCGATGACACGCATGGCCACATCGCACTTGGCATTCTCTCCGTAAGGGTGACCGCTGAGCTCGCCGATTTTAGCAAGCATTCCGGTGAAAACGTCGGAATCGTAGTTGCTGTTCTTCCCCTGAAGCACGGCACAGAGGCGTTCGAAGCCCATTCCTGTGTCTATGTTCTTCGCCGGAAGACTCTCCAGATGACCGTCGGCCATACGCATATACTGCATAAACACGATGTTCCAAATCTCGATGACGTGAGGGTCGGATTTGTTCACCAGATCCCTTCCGAGAATGCCTGAAGCCTTCTCTTCCGCAGTTCGGATATCTATATGAATCTCGGAGCAAGGACCACAAGGGCCGGTATCTCCCATCTCCCAGAAATTGTCGTGTTTATTACCCAGAAGTATATGATCTTCAGGCAGATGCTTAAGCCAAGCCTGACGGGCTTCCTCATCCAGGGAAGTTCCGTCTTCAGCGCTTCCCTCGAAGACTGTGGCATAGAGCAGGGTCTTGTCTATCTTATACACCTCTGTGAGCAGTTCCCAGGCCCAGTCTATGGCTTCAGTCTTAAAATAATCCCCGAAGCTCCAGTTTCCCAGCATCTCGAACATAGTGTGATGGTAGGTGTCGTGTCCCACCTCCTCGAGGTCATTGTGCTTACCGCTCACACGAAGGCATTTCTGACTGTCCGCCGCTCTCTTATAAGGGGCTTTGGTATTCCCCAGGAATATATCTTTGAACTGGTTCATACCAGCATTAGTAAACATTAGGGTAGGGTCACCTTTAACCACCATAGGTGCCGAAGGCACGATGGTGTGACCTTTTGAAGCATAAAAATCCAAAAATTTCTGTCGGATTTCCTTAGATGTCATCATATCAACTCAAGTTTCGCAAGTAACTAATAATATGTTATTCTGAGCCTTTTGCACACTTTAAGGCATAATCGCGCAAAGATAGCAAATAATTGGCAGATTTCCGAGAGGGAATTGGCAGGATTATTGCCTATGAAAATTGGGAGATTAAACACATAGTTATGGAGAAGAAAAACTTACTTGCAGCATTGGCCTTGAGTGTGGCCATTATTTTTTGTGGGGCTATGCTTCCACTTGCCGTCAAATCTTTCCGTTCCTTCGACAGGACGGTTAGCGTAAAGGGTCTTTGCGAAAGGGAGGCGGCAGCAGACAAGGTTATCTGGCCGATTTGTTTCAAAAACGTGAATGACGACCTGGGTCAGCTTACTGCACAGATGGACAAGGATAAGAAGATTATACTGGATTTTCTGAAAAAAGAAGGCCTAAGTGACGAAGAGATTACGGTCAATGCTCCCTTTATCTCTGATAAATTTGCCTCGACTTACGGAATGGATAGAAAATACCGTTACATCAGCAAGAGCGTGATTACCGTTTGCTCCCAGCAGGTGGACAAAGTGACGGAGTTGAGTTCGAAGATATCGGAGCTATTGAAAATGGGCATTCTGATAGGTGGAGAGAACGAATGGGATACCGCAAACCAGCCTCGCTACGAGTTTGAAGGCCTGAACGATATCAAGCCGGAAATGATTCATCAAGCGACTGCCAATGCCCGTGTGGCTGCGGAGCAATTCGCCCAGGACTCCGGCAGCAAGATTGGCAAGATAAAAAGCGCCTCCCAAGGGACTTTTTCTATCAGCGACAGGGATTCCAATACCCCTCAGATTAAAAAAGTCAGGGTGGTAAGTTCGATAACTTACTGTCTGGACGAATAATTATTTATCTTTGCGGAAAGATTTTCCGCAGAATTGTTATCACACTTAGCATTCTAGCGGGCAGTTTAGCGATACTGTCCGCTTTTTCTTTGTCCGCTCAGGAGTATAAGAATCCTAAGATTTGCTACAATCTGGGATTTCAGACTTATTTCGACAACAGGGAGTTTGCCTCCAGTCCTTACGATAAGTCAGGAACCCTTTTCGGGGCGAGAATTTATCCGGAAGTAGGACTTGTGCGCAGCCTTGGGGGTGACGAACACCGACTGATGCTCGGTGCGGATTTTTATTATCAGGCCAAGCTTCCTCTGGCCTATGGCGATATGTTCAGGCTTTATGCCGGAGTGATTCCTTCCGAGTACAGGCTGGAGGGGCTGGATTTCAGTACGCCGGCGCTGGTGGAACTGAGCCTGCTACTTTTCCGACCCGCAATTCAGGATTCAAGCGATTGAGGGACTGGGATTTGGCTTTTATGACAGGTTGAATTTGTATTACTCCTGTGACTTTACGTCCGGACTGGAGTTTATCGTGGTTTTTTCCTTCCTTTTCCACAATACAGGCTTCAGCGGGAGCAAACAGATGGTGGTGCTGAAGTATAATATGTTTTAATTAAAGGTTCCGTGAGCAAATCGAGGTTTTTACTCACCACGGGGCTCTGGAAGACAGGTTTGGTGAGCAAATCGAGGTTTTTACTCACCGCGGGGCTCTGGAAGACAGGTTTGGTGAGCAAATCGGGGTTTTTACTCACGGGAGATAAGTTCATAATCCATAAGATAGTCAATTCTGGCACTTCGGGAGAGCAGGATGAAGGGAATTGGCCGTTATAAAAAGAAAAATTTTTTGCATTTGTAAAAATTATATCTAAATTTGCAATCCTTTTTGAGGAGGAGAGGTGGTAGAGTGGTCGATTACGGCAGTCTTGAAAACTGTTGAACTGAAAGGTTCCGGGGGTTCGAATCCCTCCCTCTCCGCTGAATGAGGAATTTGCAATAAAACGCAAGTTCCTCATTTTCATTTATTTACGCCCCTAACCCTCGAAATATCAAAGAGTTAGAGGCGTATTTTTGTCTATCTTCCGACTACTTTCCGTAGCCATTTCGCTGCCAAATATTCTATGCAAATCGTAAACAATGCGATGCATATCGTATGCATTCTGGCGGGCCATTTTTGCTGCATACACCCTTTCCGGACCGTTGGGGATTCGAACCCAGTATTGATTATCAATGACTTCCGGGGCAAAAACCGGGCGTGTTTACGGATGTTTACAAATTCGCTCAGGGCAAAAAATCGGGTGCGATTTTTGCGGGCGGGCGGCTACTTCT
>SAMEA3663036__coassemble_1166_pt1 | contig 10364 bp, 5 predicted proteins | sample SAMEA3663036__metabat2_low_PE_031 | metagenome-assembled genome bin SAMEA3663036 (sample SAMEA3663036) | pig gut metagenome | biome: pig gut; feature: pig-associated habitat; material: faeces | place: France | collected 2012
ATTCCATTCCATCCGTAACGTGCCTTATAATATCCTGAGCACTCTGCAGAGGACTAAGTTCGCTATGGTACTTGGAATCAGCGGAAACCAGAGATTCGTTTTCCACAAAACACTGCGGATTCCGGCTCTTCCCTATATCGTGATACAGGGCACCAGCCCTGATGAGGGCTTCGTCCGCATTGATGGCTCGGGCAGCGGCAGAAGCCAGATTCATAACCTGAAGAGAGTGCTGGAAAGTGCCTGGGGCCTTTTGTTCGAGTTGTCTGAGAAGTTCGTTGGAGGTATCAGACAATTCCTGCAGCCTTGTAGTGGATACCAGATTGAAGGTCCTCTCCAACAGGTAAACGAAAGGAAAGAGGGCAACTTCCAGAATGGAACCTATGAAAAGCATTCCCAAAGTACGCAGGAAAGGATAATTCATTGCCCCCATCAATTCGAAAGCCGAGAAAATGATGGCCGTCACCCCGAAATTAATAAGCGCGGCGATAAACTGCCTAGCACCCTTGGAAAAATGTCTGAACACAAAGAGGGTTACAATTCCAGGTACCAGATAAATCATAAAGAGGGCCGGGCCGTTGTCGGCATACAGGACAAGCGGAAGCAGGGATACTATGTAAAAAGGATATATGACCCTGGTTCTGAAGAATGCCTGCAGATACAAGGCTCCCACGGTAAATGGGAAAAGGAAGATCCAGTCAGGAGCGAATCTGATGAAAATCAATTCCATCGAGGTCATCAGGGCAAATACGGTAAGGATGTAGAGATAGCGATTGTAATCCTTGAAAATCATAGGATTAGAGAAATAAATCGCATAGAACATACATACCAGGATTGCTATCAGCAAGATGGCATTGGCCAGCCAGACCGAGGCCATAGGCTTGTCAGAACCGAAACTGCGCTCGTATTCGGCCTTATAGGAATCCAACATCTGCTCCAGTTCGGCGGTAATCAACTCCCCTGAGTTAACGATGATAGTTCCCGCATTGACATAACCCAATGTAGTGGACACCGAGGACTCGCTACGACTCTGAACCAAAGCAGTAAGCTGCTCGTCATACACCAGATTAGGAACTATCAATTCGTAAACGTTATTCAGTCTGAAAAGCGAGTCCACATTAAGCCTCCCCTCACAGTCCAAGGACACTGCGCTCAAAAGCGCCATCCTGGCCTGGAAAAGATGATACACCTCTGAGGAAGGCAGCTTTTCAGCCCTTTTGTCCTTCTGAATATAGATCAAATCCGCCGCGTCGGCATCCTCAGAGAGCACTCCCTTATAGAATATCTCAGCCAGATGTCTGATAGTGGAAGCCTTCAGACCGAGACTATCTCCCTTAAAATTCAGGGTCTCCATCTGTCTGAGACAATCTCCTGAAATCGAAGAGGACAGCTTGTAAAAAGGAATGACATTGGAGGAACGCTCTGAAAGCTCCGCCGCAATCTGTTCCCTGGTCTTCAATAGCGGAAAGTCAAACTGCGCCACTAGAGTCTCGTAACGCCAAGTCTGACCTTTGGTGTATTCATATCCCCATTTCGCACTTCTAGGCACAAGCAAAAGAAGAAGTACGAAAATAGCAAGTATAGGAAAAAAGACCTTAAACTTGAGGGATGATTTCATATTATGCGTCTATATTAGCGTAATGAGCATTTTCTTCGATAAACTGCCTGCGAGGCGGAACGTCATCCCCCATCAGCATAGAGAAAGTCCTCTCCGCCTGAGCTGCATTTTCGATGGTAATCTGACGAAGTCTGCGGCGCTCAGGATTCATAGTGGTATCCCAAAGCTGCTCGGCAGACATCTCACCAAGACCTTTGTAGCGCTGAATGGTATATCCCTTGTCAGAACCCTTGCCCAATTTCAGAGCAGCCTCTTCTCTCTGCTCCTCTGTCCAGCAATAAATCTCCTCCTTACCCTTCTTCACCAGATAAAGCGGAGGTGTAGCCAGGTACACATAACCGTTCTTGATAAGGTCAAACATATAACGGAAGAAGAAAGTCAGGATAAGACAGGCGATATGCGAACCGTCCACATCGGCATCGGTCATTATGACTATTTTGTGGTAGCGCAACTTGCTCAGATCCATATGCTTCTCCCCAGTCTCATCCTCCGTAGCCACAGACACTCCGAGAGCCGTGTAGATATTCTGAATCTCCTGACTGTCGAAGGCCCTGTCCATAGCCGCTTTCTCCACGTTCAAAATCTTACCTCTAAGTGGCAGAATAGCCTGGATGTCACGGTTACGGCCTTGCTTGGCGGTACCGCCTGCGGAATCTCCCTCGACCAGGAAAAGCTCACACTTTTCAGGATCGCTTTCAGCACAGTCTGCCAATTTTCCCGGCATTCCCGCACCGCTCATCACGCTTTTTCTCTGCACCATTTCACGGGCCTTGCGGGCTGCGTTGCGAGCCGTCGCCGCCAGCACTATCTTTTCGATTATAATCTTGGCCAATTTAGGATTCTCCTCCAGGAAAATATCCATAGCCGATGCCGTGGCCTGGGACACTGCGGAAGTTACCTCCGGATTACCAAGTTTGGTCTTGGTCTGGCCCTCGAACTGAGGTTCAGCCACCTTCACGGAAATGACTGCGGTCAGACCCTCACGGAAATCCTCAGGTGCCAGAGGGTCCTTGAGTTTGGAGAGCATATTGTTCTTCTCGGCATACTGCTTCAAAGAACGGGACAAGCCCATCTTGAAACCCTGAAGATGAGTACCACCCTCTATGGTGTTAATGTTATTCACATAGGAGTATATCTTCTCAGAATAACCGTTGTTATACTGCAGGGCTATGTCTATAGGAATAATCTTATCTGAAGTGACACAGATAGGCTCAGGAATAAGAGTCTGGGCGCCGGCGTCCAGGTACTCGATAAACTGCTTGAGTCCCTCCTCGGAATGGAAGGTCTCACAGTGGTAAATCTGCTTTCCGGAAGGTTTGGAATTTCCGTTCTCGTCAGTCACATATTCATCTATCAACTCCCTCTTGTCACAAAGTGTAATCTTCACGCCTTTGTTCAGATAGGCAAGTTCCCTAAGGCGTGCAGCCAGGGTATCATAGCGATAGACTGTAGTCTGAACGAAAATCTCAGGATCCGGATGGAAAGTGATGATGGTACCGGTATTGTCTGACTCGCCCACTACCTCCACAGGGCCAAGGGGTTTACCCTTCGAATAGGACTGCTTGAAAATCTTTCCCTCACGATGGACTTCAGCCACAAGGCTGTCGGAAAGGGCATTTACACAGGAAACGCCCACACCATGAAGACCTCCGGAAACCTTATAGCTATTCTTACTGAATTTACCACCGGCGTGAAGCACCGTAAGCACGACCTCCAAAGCAGAGCGATGCTCCTTCTCGTGCATACCCGTAGGGATACCACGTCCGTTATCTTCCACCCTGATGGAATTCCCTGGAAGAATGCTTACATTGATATCCGTACAGAAGCCTCCCATAGCCTCATCTATACTGTTATCCACCACCTCATAGACCAGGTGATGCAAACCTCTCTCGGAGATGTCACCTATATACATCGAAGGTCTCTTTCGAACGGCCTCCAAGCCTTCGAGGACCTGAATACTGTTCGCACCGTACTGTTCTTCAGCCTTTTTGATTTCTTCTGTCTCTATCATTTCTCACAAGTTTTCAAATATAACATTCTTTCTCTTTCAAAGACTTCATTTAAAAGCCGACAAATATAATAAAAATTATCGGAAAATCAGACACAATCCCAGACTGATCTCAGGCCATCTCTGCGCTGTAAACGGAACGTCCTCCACACGGGAGAAAAGCAGGTTCTTTCCCCTCAGCCAAAGACTCAGAGAAGAATTCAACTCCGCGCTTAGATGTAGTCCCAGATCGAAGTATGGGGGAAGAGTGTCGTAAACCTGAGACTCTCTGCCGCTCTGCAGCCTAAGACTTGCTCCGGCATAGATTCTCTCTATCCAGTTATAGGTAAAATCCAGATTGGCCGAGAATCCGGGCAGCTCGAAAAAGTCAGGAGTAGGGATATCATAATACATTTTTCTGTATTTGAGAGCCGCATTAATCTCATAGGATTTCCTCTTAAAGGAAGCCTCGGCCTCCAGATAAGCCAGATTATAGTCGGCATATCTTAAGACAGCCTGACTCTCCAGCACGGAATCCATTCCATAGAGCAGACCTGCCTTGTGCTTGGCATATCCAGCCCTAAGTTCGTATTGGAAAAGCGAAGCTATGCTTCCCTTAAGGCCTATGAAATAATTGGCCTTCACGGCTGAGGTCTTGAGCATACGGGACCAGTCATCCTGAATGTACAGCCTATTGAAATGAGGATTGGCAGCCTTCAGAGAGTATAAGGAATTCAAGTTATCCCCTCCGTCAATTCCCGCAAAGAGATCCATACTGTTTTTAAAGAGCCTCAGGGATAGCCTTACATCAGGGTAAAAGGCTATAGGCTGGTATCTCATCTCCCCTGTGTACAAAGAGAAGACAAAGCCTCCCCTTAGATAGAGTTTCTTAAGGCGATAAGTCAGTCGCGGGTTCAACTTAAGGTAATAAGTGGAATGATTGGAGGAAATGCCATAGAAATCAAAGCCGGTGTTGAAAAGAACCTCCGCCTGAACAGGGAAATCGATTACAGGTCTGATTAGCCCACTGAAATCCAGCAGATTCTCAGTCAGATCAGAAGCCTGTTCCTTCTCCACAGAGGAGCGAAAGGACAAATCCAGCTCATATTCCACTGAACTCTGGCTGGCCGGAGTGGAACTCAGACCCAACTTGGCCCCAAAAGTATGGAATGGGGAGTAGGCACAATTAAAGTCACTTGCCCAAATGCCACGATAGAAGAGGTCGAAATCCAATTCTGACTTTTTCAGATAGGCATTCCCCTGCACTCCGAGCAACTCCTTAGCCTCATAGCCTCTGTAGATGAAATCAGCCTTTCCTCTGTAATCCCCTGAAAAAGCCGAAAAATCCTGATATACGTTCAAGCGAAACTTATCTCCAAGGCGTGGACTGACTACTGCGAGGAGTTCCGGATTAAAGGCAAAACCCGCCCCTGCCCTGAGGTAGAAAAAGGGATTCTTCTCCTTCTGGGCCAATGGTCTGAACAAGACGTTATAAGGGGTAAACTCGTATGCTCCCTTATAAGGTCTGGAGAATACCTCATAGTCGAAATCCAGGCGGAACTGGCTCAGGGAATCCGGAATCTCCATCTCAATGGTCTTCCTCTCCGAACCGCTGAGGTCCACCTGAAGTTCATTTGTAACCTCTACGCTCTCGTTGAAATTCTGGGCACTGAGGCATAGAGGAAAAAACAAGAGGGATATGATTGGGTAAAGAATTCTATTCATTTGGTATTATTTCAGTAATTTTATGATTCACAGTCTCTAAAACGTCATCATCGGGACCATAAGGCTCATAAGCATCCAAAATGCTCTGATATGTGGCTACAGCCTGCTCATTCATTCCTCTTTCCACATAGGAATCCGCCAAAGTAATGAAAGCCTTGGCGAGCCAATATGGCTGCTCGCTGCACTTGCTTGAAAAATCAAAGACTCCTTCCTCGACCTTTTCGAATTGGCCCCAATCGAAACGGGCCTGAATAATCAGGTAGTAACTTTCCGCACCTTCAGCGCTATTAGGCTCTGCGATGAGCTTGGTAAGCAGATCAAAGGCCTTGTCCCTTTGGGAAGTGCAGAGATAAGATTTGGCCTGTATGTACTGAGCCTCCCTGCGAAGCTCAGAGGAGCTGCTGAGTTTCAGGAGTTTGGATGCAGCGTCGATGGCTTTGTCATACAAATTGGCCCTGTAAGCTGAGCGCATCGCCCCCTTATATGCATCTTCCTTGGAACTCATAGGGTATTGGTCGGAGGAGAGTTTGAGATAGGCCTCGTAAGCACTCTGATAATCCTCCAGGGCATAGGAGAGCAGGGCGAAATCCATTAGGGCAAATTCGGCGAAAGAGCCTCCCAGACCTTTTTCCATAGACTTCTTATAGTAGTCGCAGGCCTTCTCCTTCTGGTTCAAATTCTTATAGGAGGCCGCTATGTAATAATAAGCCTCAGGACTCTGCTTGGAATCTGGATACATACCCAGATACTTGGCGAAAGAATTGATGGCCTGCTGATAGTTACCGGCGAGGAAGACCTGCTCGGCTGTCCCGAAATAGAGACTTCTCTTTTCCTCTTCGCTGCGTCCCGTGCTGAGTTTGTTAGCCTCCAGATATTCTATATATTTCTCGGCCTGCTTCATGGAAGTGTAGATAGACTGGATGGAAAGCAGGGCATCGGAGACATAGGAACTGTTAGGAAACTGCTTTACCAAAAGTTTGTAATCCTTCAGAGCACCTTCCATATCTCCCTGGTTTCTCTTAACCATTCCCTTGCCTATCAAAGCTTTAGACTTAAACTCCAGGTCCGAGGAATTAGCGTAGAGCAGATCGAAGGCTTTTAAGGCGTTCTCCGGCTCGGAGTTATCCGCATAAGCCCTTCCGAGCTCATACAGGCTTTCCTGGTAATACGGCACCTTCGGATCCGCCTTCATAGCCAGCGAGAGGGCTTCCACCTTTCCTTTTTTATTAGATGCCAATCCCTGTGCGACCCCCATATAGTAGTAAGGATAGAGATTGTCCGTGCCAGGGAATTCCTGTACTGCGGCTTTATACTTCCCTGCGGCCGCCCTGTAGTTTTTCTGCGAAAAATCACAATCAGCCCTTCTCACAAGCGCATCCTGTCTGGCCAGAGCATCGGAAGAAGAGATATAGATGTCGAACCAGCGAGAGGCATTCTGATAATCCCTCTGTTTGAAAAAACAATAGGCTATGTTATAAGGGATAAGCGCCCCTTCAGCTCTGCCATAGAGAGCCGAAAGGTTGTAGAGGTCATTGTAAACGGTCAAAGCGTCCTTAAAGGCGTCTATGGTGTAGTAGGTATTGGCCAGAGAATAACGGCAAAGCTGGCCGAACTCGTCATCCTTAGGCAGATAATAGGCGGCAGCCTTCAGGTAAGGCACAGCGGCAGAATAGGAGCCGATGGAGAGGAGCTGTTGGGCGCGAAGGAAATTGGCCTTTATGTAGTTACTCTTCTGGTCCTCGGAGAGTTCGTCTATGTTATCATAGGCCTCGACGGCGCGGGCATAGTCCTTTTTCAGCAATGCTGACATAGCCAGATAATCGTATATCAACTCCCCCTTTCTCGTGGTGCCGTAACTGTTAATATAATAACGGAAAACGCTTTCATCGTTATTCAGGTCGAAGGAGAGCTTCGCATAGTTAAAGAGAGCATCCTCCTTTATCATAGGGTCAAAGGATAGGGAACTAGCCTCTTTGAAACTCTCCAGGGCCTTTACCTTGTTTTTAAGCTGAATATAGGAATAAGCCTTCTGGTAAGCGGCTATCTGGGCCAATGAATCAGTCTTACAGCTCATCTGCTCGAAGCTGCGTATGGCCGAGGCATAGTCCCCCACTGCATACTGCACGCTGCCGGCCCTGAAATAATCCGAATTGCTCATACTTTCTCCCCTGTCCAGGTATTTTCTGGCATTGGCAGCATCTCCCTTTACCAGAAAAGCCTCGGAGAGCATTCTGGCCAGATGCTTCTGCCGCTGCTCGGGGAGCTGCTCGAAGAGAGTTTCCCCCTTGTCCAGCACATAATCGTAGTCTCCCGTCATAAAATGACAATCCACCAGATAAAACTCACTCAGTTCCTTAAATCTGGAATCAGCCACACTTAACTCAAACCAGGAGCGGGCCTGCTTGAAATCGTGAAAATTATAATTTATAACGCCCAGGGAAAAATAGGAGGGATAACGATACGGGCTCTGATATTCAATGCCTTTCAGCAGTTCCTCCCGCGAAGAGAGATAATCCTGAAGAATGAAGTGGCAATAAGCTTTCTTATACCAATACTCCCCTGCCTCGAGCGAAGAGAGCTTAGGGACATCCACCTTAGAGAACTCTTCCAGAGCCTCCTCGTACAAGGCCTGGTCGAAAAGCCGCAAAGCATACTGACGATGGATTTCTGAATTAAGTACGCTCTTCTCCCTGTACTTGTCTGCCTGTTCCATAAGATAGGAACAATCCTCGCTGCCCAGTTTAATGGCACACAAAAGGACATAATCCTCGCTCAAGGCCTCGCCCTTAGTCTCCTCGAAAAGTACCCTTGCCCTCTCGTACAGCCCCTGGGAATACAGTTCCAAGGCCTGATTGTATCTAGGGCTCTGGACAGAAAGCAAGATAGATAGTTCTATGAAAAGTTTAGTCAGCATATCCCGCGTTTTTATACAATAAGCCTCAAATTTAGTAAAAAATCGACTATATTTGTAAAATTACGTAGTAAAAACGGAGAAGCTCGGATAATAAAAGATAAGAACAATGATAGTATCAGCTCGACACGCAGATATCTCAAATTCGGACAACATAGTCATCTATGACCTGAATATGGAAATCCGAGAAGGGGATTTCATCTATATCACGGGTAAGGTGGGCAGCGGAAAGACCTCCATCTTCCGCAGCTTCATCGCAGAGTATCCTCCAGAAGCAGGAGAACTGATGGTCTGCTCCTACGATCTCACACATATCAAACAGAAGGATATTCCCCTGCTGCGCCGAAAGATAGGCGTAGTCTTTCAGGATCTCCAGCTACTCAGCGACAGAAACGTTCACGACAATCTCAGCTTCGTACTGAAAGCCACCGGATGGAAAAAGGAGGCAGAGATAGAAAAGCGCATAGAGGAAGTGCTGAGCCTTACTGGGATGAACACCAAATCCCATAGATTCCCGCATCAGCTCTCCGGAGGAGAACAGCAGAGGGTATGCATAGCCAGAGCCCTGCTGAACGACCCGCAGATCATTCTGGCTGACGAACCCACCGGTTCCCTGGACAGAGACACTGCAGAAGGCATTATGCAGCTCTTCGAGGAAGTGAACCGCAAGGGCACTGCCATAGTCATCATCACCCACGACAGAGCCCTGATAGAAAGGCATCCTGCCACCCTCTACATCTGCGAGAACGAGAGTTGTCACCTTTACACCCAGCCCGATGAAAAGGAAGGAGCGCTTTGAAAAAGTCATAGCCTATTTCCAGGAGGCTATGCCCCAGCCAAATCCCGAATTAAAATTCAGCTCTCCCTACGAGCTGATCTGCGCCGTAGTGCTCTCTGCCCAATGCACGGACAAGAGAGTGAATATGGTAAGTCCGCAGCTCTTTGCCGCGTACCCAGACGTGCAGGCCCTCTCCTCTGCGAATCCCAGTGATGTCAAACGCATTATCGCCTCCATTTCATACCCAAACTCCAAAGCCGAACACCTGGTTGAGATGGCTCGAGGGATAGTAGAAAAACACGGGGGAAAAGTTCCCTCTGAGATAGAGGAACTTATGAAACTGAGTGGAGTGGGCAGAAAGACTGCCAATGTCGTTGCCTCCATCATCTACGACAAGCCCGTCATCGCAGTGGACACCCACGTCTTCCGCCTCTCCCACCGACTTGGCCTAAGCGAAGGGAAAACTCCGGATGCAGTCGAAAAAGACCTGGAAAGATATATTCCAGAGAATCTTAGGGCTAAGGCCCACCATTGGCTCATACTGCACGGCCGCTATATATGCACTTCGCGCGCACCCCGCTGTGCAGAATGCGCGCTGAAGCCTTATTGTAAGTATTTTACTTCACAAACTGCTCTTTGAGCAATTCGATCTTATGGTCCGCATCAGGACCCTTAGCCCCGAAGTAGAACTTGATCTTAGGTTCAGTGCCTGAAGGACGGATGCTCACCACGTCAGAATCTGCAGTGAAGAACTGAAGCACATTGCTCTTAGGAAGACCTGTAGCCTCTGTATCCAGATAATCTACGACCTTCACTACCTTTGAGCCGCACATGGTGGCAGGTGGATTGCTTCTGAAATCAGCCATAATCTGCTGAATTTCCTCAGCTCCGCTCTTACCCTTACGCACTAGGCTCACCAGAGCCTCCTTGCGATAGCCGTACTCGGCATAGATCTTCTGCATCAGCTGATACAGACTCAAGCCCTGCTCTGCAGCCCAGGCAGCAGTCTCGGTAATGATGGCAGAAGCGATCTGAGCATCCTTGTCGCGGACGAATTGGCCTAAATTAAAGCCATAGCTTTCCTCACCGCCGCAGATGAACTCACCATCCTGCTCGTGGGTACGCACTACCTCAGCTATGTACTTGAAGCCGGTAAGCACATCATAGGTCCTGACTCCGAAACGCTCCGCAATGGCCGGGAGAAGTTCGGTCGTGACTATGGTCTTGACTATGTACTGATTGCCGTCAAGCCCGCCCAGCTCCTTCCAGCGGGTGAGTATGTAATAGGTAAGTATGGATGCGGTCTGGTTGCCGTTCATGAGCACCAGGTTGCCCTTGTCGTCGCGAA
>SAMEA3663036__coassemble_1238_pt1 | contig 9965 bp, 5 predicted proteins | sample SAMEA3663036__metabat2_low_PE_031 | metagenome-assembled genome bin SAMEA3663036 (sample SAMEA3663036) | pig gut metagenome | biome: pig gut; feature: pig-associated habitat; material: faeces | place: France | collected 2012
CTGACCGCAAGTCCCCGGCCTTCCTTTCTGGTGGCGCGGACAATGGCTATTCTGAGGTCGGCTGGTTCTCCATCGCCCGTCAGGCCATTCAGATGCATCCGTATCTTCCAGTAAAGATGAACGGCCATTACACCGGCGCAGTTCAAGGTAACCAAGACTGTCTGGTGAGCCCGCTTGCTGCCATCTACGAGTCCGGCTATAAGAAGACTAGAACTTCCGAGATGGATGCCAATGCCTCTTTGATTTTCAATATCCCATTCATCAAGGGCCTGTCTTTGAAGGCCAGCGGTTCCTACGACTATTATACCAGTTATAATAAGAACCTGTCTCTGCCTTATACGATGTCTCAGAATGTGTATGATGAGACCACCGGCACCTGGAATTGGGTAATCAGAAATGATAATCCTCATATTTCCGACAATGTGTCTAATCTCGGAGAGGGCGTTTCTTTCTATCAGACTATGGTGGGACAGTTGAGCGCTAACTATGTGAACAGTTTCGGCAAGCATAATATAGATGCTATGATTCTGGGCGAGTGGCGCGATTACAGGAGTAATGGTCTTTCAGCTTATGCCAAGGACATCCCATTTGCAGAGCTTCCGGAACTATCTTTCGGTCAGCCTACCAAAGATCCTATCGGTGGATGGAGCGATACTTCCCGTACCGAGGGTTATGTCTTCCGTCTTCGCTATGATTACGACGAGAGATATCTATTTGAGATTACAGGTCGTATGGATGGCTCTTATAAGTTCTCCGGAATGAATAAGAAGAACCGTTGGGGCTTCTTCCCTTCAGCTTCCTTAGGATGGAGACTCTCCAAGGAAGATTTTATGAAGGAATACGATTTTGTCTCCGACCTTAAGTTGAGGGCTTCAGTGGGTCTTCTTGGAAATGACTCCGTTTCTCCGTATATGTATATGTCTTCCTATGCCCAGAGCCTGAATGTCGTTTATCCTAACGGGGTGTTCCCATCTTTCAGCACCACAGGAGTTCCTAATATGGATCTGACATGGGAGAAGACTCAGAGCTGGAATGTGGGTATGGATATGCAGTTATGGGAAGGACTTTTCGGAATGGAAGTTGATGCTTTCTATAATTACACCTACGATATGCTTTCTTATCAGTCTTCAGGATTCACACCTTCTATGGGAGGCTTTTATCCGAGCGTGATTAACTATAACGCCATCGATGCCCAGGGTATAGATCTCCTGCTTTCCCACAGGAATCATTTCGAACTCTTCGGAAAGCCATTCTGGTATGACATCACTGCTTCCCTTACCTATTCGCATACCCGTTGGCTCAAGTATAAGGATAATGCCAATATTCAGGATTATCAGCGCGTGGTGGGTAGTACTTACGGAAGTATGTATGTATGGCAGGCGGATGGGCTTTTCCGTAGCGAAGAGGAAATCGATAACAGCGCCTGGTACAAAACCCGACCTAATGTGGGTGACATCAAATATGTGGACATCAATGGTGATGGTGTGATTGGCGACGAAGACAAGGGTTATTTCGGACTCAGTAACAGACCTCGTCTGACCTACGGTCTGAACATCAATCTCTCCTGGAACGGCTTCGATTTCAATGCCCAGTTTACCGGAGGCTCCCTCTTTGACGTATCCCTTACCGGAACTTACTATAACAGTAACGATGACAATACCATCTGGACCCAGACCTTTAAGGAAAATGGCAACTCTCCTCTCTTCTTGGTGGAGAATGCATATTCCGAGTTCAATCCTGACGGTACTTTCCCGAGAATCACATTGTCTAAAACCAATCACGGTGGAGACAACGGTTTGGCTTCCACTTTCTGGCTTAGGGACGGAACCTATCTTCGTCTAAAAACAGCCCAGCTCGGTTATACCTTGCCTAAAAAAGTTCTTTCAGTTCTGGGAATCTCTAATCTGAGAGTATTTGTGGAAGGACAGAATCTCTTTACTCTGGACGGCCTGCCTGAGGGAATTGACCCTGAATCTCCAGAGGTAAACAACGGTTATTATCCACAGCAGACTCTGCTGATGGGAGGTTTTACTTTAACATTCTAAGGGAGATATGAAAAAGAATTTAATAGTATTGTTGGTCAGTTCGCTGGCACTTTGTTCCTGCGAAGGTTTCCTGGATATGACACCTACTGACCGAGTGTCTCCTAAGATTATATGGGCCACTACCGAAAAGGCAGAGAATAACATCAATTTTCTCTATAGTTATATCTGGGATTTGTATGCTGCTCCTACTACACTTGGCCTGACTGAAAGTCTTACCGATGAGCTGAAATACACCTCTTATGAGTATAATTCTATGTGCTACATCCCTTCTGAGATGGCTTATGGAGGAAGTATTTTGACTCCAGGCCATGTGGATGTGTATATGGGATACTGGGGTACGCTCTATAGGGCCATAGGCCGCACCAATGAAGCTCTGCAGAATCTCTATCTCTATGGGAAAATGAGCGATGAGGACAAGACCCGTCTCGAAGGGGAGCTTAGATTCCTTCGTGGATGGATGTACTTCGAGCTGATAAAGCGTTATAAGGAAGTGATAATCTACGAAGATATCGCCTCCATCACGAAGGACCACGCTCTGGCTACTGAGCAGGAGGGCTGGGACCAGGTAGAAAAGGACCTCAGGGCCGCTGCCGCCGCTCTGCCTCTGCCTTCTGCTTCGAACGGTAGGCTTAATCAGGGTACTGCCTGGGGAATGCTGAGCCGCGCTATGCTTTATGCGAAGCGTTGGGATGTGGTAATCGAGGCTGCCGATGAGGTTGGCAAGCTCGGTTACGACCTTGTCGAGAATTATGCGGACGCCTATACTAAGGATGGAAACAAGGAAGCTATTCTCCAGTACTATTTCAGTCTCGCTAACGGTGTTACCCATAGTTTTAATTCTTATTACACGCCTGGTGGGGATTACACGATAGCTAATCAGTCGGGAGGCGCTTATGGCGTTCCTACTCAGGAGATGGTGGAGAGCTATGAGCTCGCTACTACTGGAGGTTTCCCTGACTGGAGACCTTGGCATAATCCAGAGGGTGTTACCGCCACTCCTCCTTATGAGGATTTGGAACCTCGTTTCCAGGCTACCATACTCTATAACGGTGCTAGTTGGAAGGGTAGGACCATAGAACCATATTTGGGAGGAACTGACGGATGGGCAGAGTGGAGGACGGAGAAGACTCCTAAAGGCAAGACCGTTACCGGATATTATCTGCGTAAACTTGTGGATGAGTCTTATGACATCACCACCTCGGGAAGCAGTCAGTCTTTCACTTTCCTTCGTTATGCTGAGGTGCTTCTTAACAAGGCTGAGGCTTACGTGATGTCCACCACTCAGAATAATGAGACTGAGGCTAATAAGATCATCAAAAAGATTCGCTCTCGTGTGGGTCTGCCATACACTGATCTCCATGGAAGAGAACAACTGATGGCCCAGATTCGTCAGGAGCGTAAGGTCGAGCTCGCTTATGAAGGTTTGAGGTACTGGGATTTGAGGCGCTGGAACCTCGCCGCCACAGATTATCCTGAGGGCCTTTGCAATTACCAGCAGCACGGTCTCAAGATTGAGAAGGAGGGTGATGTCTTCAAGTATAGCTATGTCAGCGTTGACGATACGAACAGGGATTTCCCTGCAAAGATGTACCGCTTCCCTCTCCCTGAAAGTGAAGTAAAAAACAACAAGGCTTTGGGTAACCAGCAGCCTGACGAAAATTGGCGCACAAACTAGTATGAAAAAGTATATTAACTTATTGATATTAGGCTCTTGGCTGGCTGCCTTCACAGCCTGCCACGAGCCGGAGTACTATGTCCCTGAGGACGGGGAAGCGGAAGCTAAGTCTTTGGGAATCGAGAGTCTCACCGCTATTTTCCCAAGCGGTACTCCAAATGAAGGAAAGGAACTTTGCACTCTCATCGTAACTGATCCGGAGCAGACAGTGTTTGAATTGCGCATTCCTTGGTATTATCCGGTCACTTCCGATGATGAGACCCTTATGTATATGAATAATCTCAGAGTCAGGGCTAAACTGAGTCCGAATTATTCTCTTCGTGCGAAAAAGGAAGGCGTGTCTTTGGCTAAACTGGATTTGTTCCAGTCTTATGATTTTATCCTGACTGCACCTGACGGAACAGAGAAAGACATAGTTATAAAAGGCAAGCGAGTCAAATTGGATTTATGTGAGTTGGAATCCTTCCAGATAGAGAATTCCATTATGAGCATCTCTACCATCATCACTTCCGAAGAGAATGACAAGCACGTGCTTGTGCCTTTTATGGATGATCTTTCTTCCGTAAAGTGTAAGGCTCAGATTTCAAAGCACGCCACCCTTTATATAGGAGAAGAGCTTTTCGATCCGGAAGCCACTTATAATATGAATGACGGACAGACTGTAACTGTCCTCGCTCACGATGAGACCACCAAGGCCGTATATGAGATCAGGCAAGGTGTGCCGGAACTCATAGATTATGGCTTTAACAAGTCTTCTGTAAAGCAACTCTTTAATATTGATCCTGTTACTACCGGTGGTGTGCCCCCATTCTCTGTGGTGACGTATCCTTCCATAGCAGGATTTGGGCAGAATATCGTCCTCTGTAGTGGAGATGGAACTGAACCGAAACTTTTTAACAAGTATAACGGAGTCCCGAGTGGAAGCCTTAAACTTGGCTCTGCCGTGGCAGATGTTATCGCAAATGATGAGGGTGACCACCTTCTTATAGCAAATTATGCAGGCGGCGGAGAAATGGTCAATGTTTATATTAGCGAAGATGCTGCACGGGAACCGGAATTGCTTTTCAGTTTCAATAATCCTCTTACGACTGCGGAGATATCCGGAGGAGTCGGGATAGGTCACAGGATGAAAATCACTGGAGACATAGATAGCGAAGCCACTATAGTATTTACCTCTGAAGGAGTGGCGGGAGTTACCAGCGCATCCTCTGTCGCTGTCGTTAAAGTGGCGGAAAGACAGATTGTTGGAGAGCCTGTCGCAGTGGATTTGGCATCTACCGGATTGGCTTGGGGTGCAGCTCCGGATTCTTTCACGAGCGTGGTGGATGTAAATGACAAGGGTTATTATGTAAGTTACTACGATGACAATAATCTATATTATGTCTCTCCTTCGGGAACTGCCACAGTGGCTTACGATGGCATAGCGACTAATGGTAATTCCTGGGCACTTAATCCTAATTGTATGGATTACAAGACCTTTAACAAAACGGAATATCTGGCTTATTTCGTCGTTAGCCATTTCCCTGAATGGGGTAATAATCCTAAATTGTATCTGTTCGAAGTGAATGACCCGGCTGCTCCGACACTGCTGATTGGCGAAGACTCCATATCTGCATTTCAGACTGCCTCTCATAACGGCGATGGCGGAGCTTCAGGCGACGTGTGCATTTTCCCTGCTCCGGACGGCTTCTCAGTGTTTATTTATTACTATGATCATCAGTCTCACGTGCTTGGCGCTGTGATGGCGGATTGTATAAAAAGGTAGCCGTATGAAGATATCTTCCATAATCAGTTTTTTCTTGTGCCTGAGCCTGTGTATGGCTTGCGACGAGAAAAAAAGCGGTCCCGGAGGCCTTTATGAAGAATGGCCTTGGGCTGAACAACAACCGGTGCCTGACGAGCCGGAAACGCCGGATCAGCCAGAGGATCCCGACACTCCGGATCAGCCAGAGGGCCCCGACACTCCTGTTGAGAACGCTGAGTGGACAGTAGTCAGCAATGCTTATGGAGATCTTCCTGAATATGTAGTAATTAAAAAGTCTCCTTCAAAGCTACAGGCTAAATCTGCTATTGCTTTTATTGCAGAAGTGGACCTCAGCAAAGCATCCTTTGAGGTGTGGGGAATTAATGCCCCTACCCTTGAAGGAAGTGACGAACCGCTTCAGACACCCTCTCAGGTTTACGAAGCTCAGGGAAAACCGTCGGTAGTGATTAATGCCGGATATTTCTATACAGACAGTGGCAAATCCTATTCTTCCAGCCTGGAAGTAAGCAACGGTACTCTGCTCAGTCCGAACATCAATTATACCTCGCAGGATTGGAAAACATTATATTATCCTACACGTGCTGCATTTATCGAGCATTCCGACGGAACTTATGAAGTCTGCTGGACATACTGGAGTTCTTTATCAGAGCATTATATCTATGATGTCCCTGCTGACAATTCCTGGAATACTGATCCTTTAAAGGTCCCTGATGCATCATTCCCTTGTGAGGCCAGAAAATTTGAGGCTTGGAATGCCATCGGTGGCTCTCCTGTTCTTATCAAGGGCGGAGAAATAAAGAACACATACAAAGAAGAGTTGATTGAAATCGGTGCTGAGGGCAGTGCTCCACGTACTGCGATAGGAATAACTGCAGACAAGAAACTTGTTCTTTTTGTCTGTGAGGGTAGGAATATGACAGAAGGAGTCCCTGGTTATACTACCGGAGAGGTCGCTCAGATACTGCTGGATTACGGTTGTACTGATGCCATTAATCTGGATGGTGGAGGTTCGACTTTGATGCTGGTTAACGGAAAGGAGGTCCTGAAGCCGTCAGATGGCCATCAGAGAGCCGTGGCTTCTTGTGTATATATCAAATAATTAAGTTCTTACGAAACTTGAGTAGAGTAATGATGAGAATACTAAGTCTATTATTTGCGGTGTTGCTGCTTTCCGTATCCTGTGAAAAGGAGCAGGGGAGCGAAGTCCCTGACATCAACTGGGGAGGAGTGCAAAAGCCGGAACCTGAGCCGGAACCTGAGCCGGAACCTGAGCCGGAACCTGAGCCGGAACCAGAACCAGAACCCGAGCCGCTTCCTTCCAGTGCTGAGGGCCGATATGTCTGGGTAAGTTGTGAGGGTAACTGGGAAGAGTTTGCCAACTCCCAGGCCAATATCAGCTCCGATATCCAAAGGATTAAGGATGCCGGCTTTACCGATCTGGTGGTGGATGTGCGTCCGACTAACGGAGGAGTGCTTTTCAAGTCAACTCACGCTGAGCCTCAGACCAGGATGGACTGCTGGACCGACAGAGGCTATATATTCATCAGCAGAACTGCGGATTTCGACTACCTCCAGACCTTTATCGACGAGGGCCACAAGCAGGGTTTGAAAGTCCACGCCGTAATCAACACCTTTGTGGGCGGCTGCCTCTGCCCTTATGGCTTGGGCAGCGACGGAATGCTCTTTACAGATTCCTCCAAGAAGGCTTGGGCCTCAGTGGTCAACACTTCTGAAGGCCTCAAGAGCACTATGGACCTGCTTGATGATTCTGTGGATTACGGGGCCAAGTTCCTCTCGCCCATACATCCTGATGTTCAGGACTATGTACTCGGCATCATAGCCGACCTGGCTGCCTACGATGTGGACGGTATCATTTTGGACCGTTGCCGTTTCGATGACTACTCTCTTCAGAGTGACTTTTCTGAGCTGATGAAGAGTGGATTCGAAGAATATATCGGAAAGAGCATTGCCAATTGGCCTGATGATGTAATGAGTCCTGGGCAGGACGCACTGAACGGATGGGCGAGCAGCATACAGAAACAGTGGCTGGAGTTCCGCGCCAAGGTCATCCACGATTTTATAGTGAAAGCGGCGGACAAAGTCCATTCCATCAATTCTGAAATCAAGTTCGGATGCTATGTGGGTGGCTGGTACTCAGAATATTACTATAGCGGAGTGAATTGGGCTTCCCCAAAGTATGACCCTAAGGCCGACGGATACTATTGGGCCGGAAGCAATTATAAGGACTTTGGATATGCCGACCATTGTGACTATATGTTTATCGGAGCCTATGCTTCCACCAGCGGTATATATGGGAACGGTGAATGGACTATGCAGGGTTTCTGCAAGCAGGCCCAGGAACTTTTCTGTGGGGATGTGCCTTTTGCCGGAGGACCTGATATAGGTAACGGCTCCGGATTTGAAAACGGGGGTCAGGGTAAACTTATGGATTCCATAGTGGATGCCTGTATGGCTAACAGCACCGGAGGAATGTTTTTCTTTGACCTATGCCACATAAGGATGTTTGATTATTGGGATGATATCAAACGTGCCTTTGATAATTACGATAAAAAATACACCAATTAAAAAATTCTTTTTATGAAAAAATCTTTATTTGCGCTTTGCGCTTGTGCATTGCTTTTTGCTGCCTGCAAGCAGGAAGAACCTCCTGTTGCAGCTGAGATTAATCTCGCAGAAAAGACCGAATACCAGATTCCTGTATCAGGAACTGAAGACCTTGTTATTCCTTTTACAGCCACCAAGAGCTGGACAGCTTCTTTGAAAACTGTAGTAGATTGGTTGGTTATTACTCCTTCATCAGGAGATGCCGGTGAATGCGAAATTAAAGTAGTTGCAGAAGCAGCAAAAGATTATGAATCCCGCGAGGCTGTTATCGTAATCAAGTCAGAGGATATTACTTCTGAGATTACTCTGGTACAGGGTCAGGTTGACAACTGCACACTTCTCACTACAGCCGGTGCTGAATTCGGCCCTGAAGGTGGTTCTGCAGAAATTAAGGTAAAAACTAACATCGATTGGTTTGTAATCGTTCCAGATGAAGATCAGGACTGGATACACCTTGTTTCTACAAAGGCATATGCAGAGGAGTCTGTAAAGCTTAATGTAGATTCATATTCCGAAATCAAAGGTGAGCGCACATCCAAGCTTTATGTCGTTTGTGGAAATGAATCAGCAACTTACACTATTACTCAGACAGGTCCTATCTTTGAATTGGTTTCTTCTTCTGCTGCCCTTGATGAGAAGGGAGGCTCCGTTACGATTGAAGTCAATACAGATGCACAGGTAGAATGGAGTCTTGATATTCCGGAAGATGCACAGTCTTGGATTCATTTTGGAGAGAAGGTGGGCAATACCGTAAATGTTACCGTAGACCCTTATGGAGAGATTGACGGAGAAAGGGAGGCTGAGCTTGAAATTGCTGCAAGCGGTATCGAATCTCTTGTATTTACAGTATCTCAGGATGGCCCTTCATCCCATCTGTGGCATATCAATCCTTCTGTGGATCTTGAAGGCTTCGATCCGACTGTTAAATCAAGTATAAGCTCTTTGGGAGAGAACCTTCTTGTTTCCAATGGAACAAAGGTCTATGTGCTTAAAGCTGCTACTGGAGAGTTTGTGAACAAGATTGATCTTCCTGAGGGCGTGTCTATAGACAGACTTGTTATTGATGATGCCGGAAATGTCCTTGCTTCTGTAGATGCAGTATATAGTTGGGAAGAAGGTGTTGTGCAGGAAGACCTTGTTATTTATAAGGTAGATATCAACACCTTGAGTTTTGAACCGTTTATTTCATATAATCTCGGTAATCTCTGGTGCTCGGATACTGGTAATATTCGTGTAGCGGGAGATATTACAAAACAGGCAGAAATAGTTGCTACAGTGGCTGGTTCGGGAAATTGCCTTGTATGGCACGTGACCGATGGTGTTCCTTCAACCTGGTATTATGCTAATACTCCATATGCTGCTGACGCTGTAAATTGCTCTTGTGCCGCTCCTGCAGGACCAAGCATTGAAGATGGTCTTTATTTCATCGGTTATAAGTCGGATTATAACCTGTATTATCTCGACACCTTTGTTCCGAATAACACGGAGAATGTTTGGACCACAGCTTATGTAACCGGTTCGTCTTGGATGGAGAATTACAACTGTATTGATGTGGCAGAATTTAATGGAACACAGTATGTTGGTATTGTTGCCGGCTGTCATTTCAATTATGATGCAACTGACGTATATATTCTCGACGCTTCAGATAAGGCTAACATGGAACCTGTTCTTCACGTAGATTGCGATAGTTACGTGAGCCGTGATGGAGACTGGGCAAATCTGAATTGGACAGAAGGAGGAGCATATTCTGACATTATTCTTGTTCCTACAGAATCGGCTTTGTTTGTAGCTTACATTGATACCAACTTCAATGTCCTTGGTGTTTCAAGATGGTTTTAGACCAATCTAATAAATT
>SAMEA3663036__coassemble_1240_pt1 | contig 9954 bp, 6 predicted proteins | sample SAMEA3663036__metabat2_low_PE_031 | metagenome-assembled genome bin SAMEA3663036 (sample SAMEA3663036) | pig gut metagenome | biome: pig gut; feature: pig-associated habitat; material: faeces | place: France | collected 2012
CGGATGAGGCCTATACCATCAAAATCACTAGAAAAGCCGCTCTTATCCAGGCTTCCTCAGATAACGGCTTCCTCTATGCCCTGCAGAGCCTCAAGCAACTGCTGCCAGTGGACATATACGGGAACAAAGCCGCCGAGAAAGAGAACTGGGCGCTCCCTTGCTGCGAGATTAAGGACAAAGCCCGCTTTGCCTACAGGGGAATGCACCTGGACTGCGGAAGGCACTTCTTCTCTGTAGATGAAATCAAGAAGGTGCTGGACATTATGGCTACTCTGAAATTGAACAGATTTCATTGGCATCTGACCGAAGACCAGGGATGGAGAGCAGAGATCAAAAGCTATCCGCGCCTGACCGAGGTGGGTGCATACCGCAGCGGCACTATGGTGGGCTACTACACCGGACCTTCCGACAATATCCGCTATGGCGGCTTCTATACCCAGGAGGAGATGAAGGAAGTGGTGGCCTATGCTCAGAAGTTGGGCATAACGGTGGTTCCGGAAGTGGATCTGCCGGGTCATATGGTGGCAGCGCTTGCCTCCTACCCTGAGCTTGGCTGCTTCGGGGGTCCATACGAGGTGTGGACTATGTGGGGAGTATCTCCAGACGTGCTCTGCCCTGGAAAAGAAGTGACTTTCGACTTCCTGGAAAGCGTACTGGGTGAGCTCTGTGATATCTTCCCTGGGGAATACTTCCACATCGGAGGAGACGAATGTCCGAAAGACAATTGGCAAAAATGTCCTGACTGCCAAGCCCGTATCAAGGAGCTGGGTCTGGTGAGCGACGAGCACGCCACTGCCGAGCAGAGACTGCAAAACTATGTAACTTCCCGCATACAGAAGTTCCTGGAGAGCAAGGGGAAGAAGATTATAGGCTGGGACGAAATCCTCGAAGGAGACTTGGACAAAGGCGCCACGGTTATGTCCTGGAGAGGTCTTAAAGGTGGAATCGAGGCTTCCAATCGTGGCTTTGACGTGATTATGACCCCGACCGACTATTGCTATTTCGATTACTGCCAAGACCCTCGCAAGCAGGAGAGCGATGAGCCTCTCTGTGCATTCTGGGGCGATCTGACCTTCGAGAAAGTATATAGCTTCAACCCTACCGAGGGGCTTTCCAGCGAGGCCGCCGCTCATATCCTCGGAGCCCAGGCCAATGTCTGGACGGAGTATATCCCTAGCAACGAACAGCTGGAGTATATGATTATGCCTCGTCTTTTCGCTATGAGCGAGGTGCAGTGGAGCGAGCCTGCGAACAAGAACTTCGAGACTTTCTCTGCCAAAGTCAAGACCTGGGGCTTCCGGATGCTGGAACTTAAGGGATTCAATTACAGGAACAAATAATGTACGATTTAGCCATAATTGGAGCTGGTCCTGCCGGTTACGTGGCGGCTCAAAGAGCCGCTGCGGCAGGGCTCTCCGTGCTGCTTTTCGAAAAAAACGAACTTGGCGGAGTCTGCCTGAATGAGGGTTGTATCCCTACCAAAACCCTGCTTCACAGCGCCAAACTTCTGGAGCAGAGCCGCAGCGCAGACAAATATGGCATAAGGCTCGAGAATCCTACCCTGGATTATGCCAAGGTGCTTGCCCGCAAGGAGAAAGTCACCAAAAAACTCGTGGGGGCCATAAGGGTGTCTATGAGGAATCTGGGAGTGGAAACCATTAAGGCGGAAGCTCATATCGAAGGCGGAGCCGAAGGTGATTTCACCCTCAGCGCCGATGGGCAGGAGTACCACGCCGCTCGGCTTCTGATCTGCACGGGCAGCCGCAGCTTTATTCCAACCATTGCCGGACTGGAATACCCTTCAGAGAATATCCTGACTTCAAAGGAGGCCTTGGAATTGAAGGAAATACCTGAGAGCCTGATAATTATAGGAGGAGGAGTTATAGGGATGGAATTCGCGGCCCTGTTTAACTCCCTGGGCAGCAAGGTCAGCGTCATAGAGGCTACTCCTAAAATCCTGGGGCCTATGGACGAGGAGCTCAGTTCCCTGCTTCAAGGCGTCTATGCTTCCAGAAAGGTGGATTTCTATCTGAGCAGCAAGGTATCCAGGATAGAGGGTTCGAGAGTCTGTTTCAGCGATTCCGAAGGCGAGGAGAAATCCCTGGAGGCGGAGAAAATCCTGGTCTGCGTCGGGCGTAGGGCACAGTGTGAAGGGCTTGGCGTGGAGAAGATAGGATTGGCCTTGGAAAAAGGGGCCATCAAGACGGACTCCCATATGAGGACTGCCGTGAAAGGGGTCTATGCCGCGGGAGATATCAATGCTTTCTCTATGCTTGCGCATACCGCGAGTCGGGAAGGGGAAGTGGCCGTGAATGACATTCTGGGAATCGAGGACGAGATGTCTTACAAAGCTGTTCCCGGGGTAGTTTATACTCATCCGGAAATAGCCTCTGTCGGGGAAAGTGAACAAAGTCTTAGGGCTAAAGGGCTGGAGTATGAAGTGCATAAACTACCTATGAGCTACTCGGGGCGTTTCGTTGTGGAAAACGAGAGAGGAAACGGAGTGTGTAAACTAATCTGTGATCCGGAAGGCAGGCTCCTGGGGGCTCATCTGCTTGGAGACCCTTCTTCCGAGATTATTTCCGCCTGCGTTATCGCCATCGAAAAAGGCCTGAAGCTGAAAGATTTGCAAAGAATAATCTTTCCTCATCCTAGTGTCAGCGAAATCCTCAAGGAAGTATCCTTCACTTAGCCATCAGCACCAACTAAAAAAGGCCTGCCGGAAATGGCAGGCCTAATCTTTAACTGAGCATCACTACAGAATCTGAATCTGTCTTGTGGCTGGGTTGACATCCTCGACGGCCTTCTTTGGAAGGGTAATGGCGAGAACACCATTTTCCATCTTTGCGGCGATTTTATCCTCCTGAACATCATCAGGCAAGATGAAGCTCTGAGAATAAGAAGCGTATGAGAATTCACGCCTCAACCAAGTATTCTTGTTCTCATCCTTCTTCTCTTCCTTAGTTTTCTTCTCCAGATTGATAACGAGTTCATTGTTCTCATTAATACTGATCTGGAAGTCGTCCTTAGTCATACCTGGAGCAGCAACTTGAATGTCATACTGCTTGTCGTTCTCAAGGATATTAACTGCTGGAGTAGCGAACTGCTTGCTTACAGGGACTCCGATAAAGTCAGGATCGAAAAAGTCGTCAAATATTGATCTTCTAGAATTTCTAATAACTGGTAACATAATCATTTCTCCTATTTTAACCGCCCGTTTCCTCAACGGGTTCGATAGGAGATAAGGCAATTTTTGTTCCACCTGCCCTTTATGCCAATTTCCCTGACAACTTGTGCAAAAAAATGCACAATTTGTCATTCAATTGTAATCTCAAATACAGATTCCGTGGTGGCAGAGAAGACTCCAAAGCCATTCTCCACATTAGAATAGGCGAAGTTTGGCGGGCTAAGCCCGAGAAGAGCCATAAAATTGTTATCCCTGTTATACTTGGCATTCAGATAGCCGTAAGCCTCGTCGGAAAGACTGATAAGATGAAGCCGTATCTTTCCCGTGGCGGCGCTGGAGCCGAAAATCAGATGCGAGTTCTCCTGAATGCTCTCCTTATCTATCATCACATAAGAATAATTGAGATCCTCCACCAGCCAATTGACGGTTTTCAACTGCGAAGCCAAAGCTTCGAGCATACTGTTTTCAGCTATAGAATAGATATTAAACCAGTGAAAATGATCGTCATCGATAAACAAAAGAAGATTCTGGGCTTCAGGTTTAAAACTCAGGTCCCAGTATAGCCTATCCTCCATAGGTTCACACTTGACATCCTCCAGCTCAATCGGAGCCGGCATAAGCGAACTCGCCCTGATTTCCTCCATCCCTTGAGCCTTGAGCCTTAGTTCCAGACGGCTGCACGGAATAGCTTCGGGGACAAAGCTGAAAGTGCCTTCCGTCCCTTCTTTAGTCAAGGCCAATTCTTTTCCATCCTGAGTCAAAGTGAAGGATTCCAAGCTGTACTCAGTACCCTTAGATTTGGCTTGTCCCACAGGAACAGCCTTTTTAACGTTTATATATGATTTCGCTCCAGTTATTCCGCTGATACTCTCCACGAACATCCTGGTCTCTCCCACTGGAGAAGTGACGTCGAATTCATATTCACAGGCAGTCAACAGAAAGAGAGCCGCCACTATGTATAATAACTTTTTCATATCAGAACTTCCAGGAATAAGAGAATGTAGGAATAATAGGAATAATGCCTATGGCCATACCCTTTACTTTGTTTCCATCAGCCTCAACCGTTCCGAAGATAGGATTCAGACGGTTATAAGCATTATAAACGGAGATATTCAGGGTGCGGATATGCCCGTTGCGAAGCTTCCTGTGCCAGTTAAATCCCAGGTCAAGCCTGTGATAATCAGGTAGATGATAAGAATTGGCATATCGTAAACATAGTCTATGACGCCATCTTCGCCCCAAATCACCGCAGAAGCCCCCGTGATACGCTGCCCTGTGCGGTAAGTCCAATTGGCATATAATTCAAACTTCGCGTTAAAGCGGTAGGTGGCGTTCAGCGACAGCTTGTGAAGGTTATCGTTCCTGTCAGGGAACCAGCTGTAGTAGTAGCTCGGATAGAAGCGTTCGCTGCGGGAAAGGGTGTAGTAAATGGCGGCAAAAAGGTGAGTATCAGAGTATTCTACACTAAATTCAGCTCCGTAGGCCCTACCCTTTCCCTCCTGATAATCCGACTCCCAGGCATCCAGGGCAGGCAGAAAGGAATTCATTCCGTTATATTCATAAAGATGGGTCAGGCTTTTGTAAAAAGTCTCCAGGTCGAATCGCCAATTTTTATTCGGCCTGAAATCAGCCCCAAGTACAAACTGATCTGCGTGCATAGGCTTCACCCTGGAGGTAGAAGGCATCCACATACTGGTCGGCAGATCTATGTAACAGGCACTTACCAGATGAGCGAACTGATTCATAGCGGCATAGGAAGCCTTCAGATTCAGCTTAGTCCCCAGAGCCGCCTTCACTGCCATACGGGGCTCCAGCCTGTTATACGCCTTTCCTTCGGTAAAGAAGCTGGCATTCCTCAGGCCAATGTTCACATCCAGCCAGTCCCAGAAATTCATCTCGTCCTCTATATAAAGGCCCAGTTCCCCACCTATGTAAGATAAGGATGAGTTCGTGTTTTCCTTATAGGACGTTTTCCCATTCACCTTAACTATCAGGTCCATATATCGATAGGGATCATAGAAATGGGCAACTCCCCCTATTCCCATACGGATTTTATGTAGAAAGACTATTTCCTTAAACCAGTCGGAATCAAAACCAAAGTCGTGAATGCGGGTGAAATTCCTCTCTTCCAGATCCAAGGACGTGTTCATCCTGGAACCGTCTTCGTAAAGGTTTTTCTCTATCATCTCCATCCTGGAGAAGATATCAGAGCTGTAGTTGGTATAATAGAGTTTGGATTCCGTGGACCAGCCATTCTCCAGCCAATAGCGATTCCATTTAAGGGAGACGAGAGCATTGCCCCACTTAATCCTCTCATTCATATTGTTAGCTGAGCTCGAGCCGTCCTCATACTCTTCACTCATCTTCATCTTCGCAGTCATCAAATCCTGTCCATAATAAGCGGAAAGACTGAGCTTGGAAGTAGGGCCGAGAATATGTACGAGTTTCAAGTTAAAGTCGCCGAAATCGTAATGGGTGGATGCCAGCATATCCTCACTTTCAGAATTTTGGGCCAGGACAAAGGGAGTAGCTATACCTTTAATTATATCCAGCCAGGTACGCCTGACTCCAAAATTGATACTGGTTTTGTTCTTAATCAGCGGCCCCTCTATCTGAAAGCGTCCGTCTATCAGGCCCAAGGCGGCCGTGCCTTTCCACTTGAGAAAATCCCCATCCTTTACAGATACATCCACCACGGAAGACAACCTTCCACCATATCTGGCAGGAAAACCGCCTTTATAGAAATCCACTTCCTCGATAATGTCGGTATTAAAGGAAGAAAAAAGCCCTATCACGTGGCTGACCTGATACAGTGGCACCCCATCCAGAAGGAAGAGATTGTCAGAACCGTCTCCACCCCTTACGAACAGACCGCTGGTGAGTTCAGTCCCGCTAGCCACTCCCGGGAGGGTCTGCAAGGTTTTCACCAGATCCGGACTACCCAGAAGGGCAAAGCCCCGCTTCAACTGACGGGAATCCAGTTTCTGTATGCTAGTCTGCGTACGCGCCTCTCTTTTCGCCTTGTCTGTCCTGATTATGGCGGCATTCAGCGTATCAACCTTTTCATTTTCCTGAGCCTGGGCCGATAAGCTTAAGATTAAGGCCAATCCGGCCAACATCAGTTTTTTCATCTATCTAGTCCTAATTCGTTTTTCAAGTGTCGTAATAAGTCAAAGGCCTGAAGTGGAGTCATATTGTTCAAATCAGCTGCGGAAAGCTGGTCGCGAATAGAACTGAGCGTAGGGTCATCGAGTTGAAAAAGAGATAGTTGCATCTCAGGAGCCGAGGGCGAAGCTGACATTCCGGACTCGAGGGCGAGCAGGGTTCTCTCCGCTGCCTCCACCACTTCCTTCGGCATTCCCGCCATTCGCGCCACGTGGATACCGAAACTGTGGGCCACGCCTCCAGGAAGAAGTTTTCTTAAAAATATGATGTTCTTACCTTCCTCTTTTACCGCTATATGATAATTTACCACCCTTTGGAGTTGATCTGCCAGGTCATTCAGTTCGTGGTAATGAGTGGCGAAAAGGGTCTTGGCCCCTTTCCCGAAGCGATGGATGTATTCCACTATGCCTCGGGCTATGGACATTCCGTCATAGGTGGAAGTTCCCCTGCCTATCTCATCGAGCAAAACCAGAGACCTTTGGCTGAGATTATGCATAATCATAGAAGTCTCCAGCATTTCCACCATGAAGGTGGACTCTCCCTTAGAGATATTATCACTGGCTCCCACTCTGGTAAAAATCTTGTCAAAATAGCCGAAGCGCGCACTCTTGGCCGGCACGAAGGAGCCTATCTGAGCCATCAGCACTATCAAGGCGCTCTGCCTGAGAAGGGCTGACTTTCCGGCCATATTCGGTCCGGTAAGTATCATTATCTGCTCTTTGCTGCTATCCAGGTGCAGGTCGTTCGGGACGTACTCTTCCCCCACGGGAAGATTGGCCTCAATTACAGGGTGTCGGCCCTCAACTATGTCCAGGCTCAAGGACTCGTCTATCAGCGGACGGCAATAGTTCCTGTCGATGGCCTGCCTGGCAAAGCCCTGCAGCACATCGACTTGCGAAACGACAAGGCAATTGGCCTGAATGGCTCTGATAAATTCGCCGATGTAGGCGACCAGCTCGGAATAGAGCCGGCTTTCTATCTCATAGATTCGGCCCTCGGCTCCAAGGATCTTCTCCTCGTAGGACTTAAGTTCCTCAGTAATATAGCGTTCCGCACCGACCAAGGTCTGTTTTCTAATCCACTCGGCAGGTACCCTGTCCCGAAAAGTGTTCCGGACTTCGATGTAATAGCCAAAGACATTGTTATAGCCTATCTTCAAGGAGTTTATGCCGGTTCTCTCGATCTCGCGACGTTGAATTTCCAGCAGGTAATCCTTTCCTCCGGAAGAAATCTGCCGGAGTTCATCCAGCTCCGCATTTACGCCCTGTGCTATCACTTCGCCCTTGCCCACTTGGGCTGCCGGGCTTGATGCCAATGTCCCTTCTATCCTGTCTATCAACGCCTTGCACCCATCCATCTGCTCTCCCAAAGCCACGAGTGCTGCCACTTGGGAGCCCTTTGCAAGCTCCGAAATCGGCTGCATCTGAGATAGCGAACGACTCAAAGTCTTGACTTCGCGAGGGATAATCTTTCCGGTGGCGGCGCGGGAGATGATTCTCTCCAAATCTCCCACCTCAGAAAGCAGGCTTTGAATCTGCTCCAGAGCCCCTTCGTTATCGTGGAAGAACTCCACCACGTCCAGCCTTTTGTCCAACTCGGCGATATCGAATAGCGGCATAGCCAGCCAAGAGCGCAGCAACCTCGCTCCCATAGGCGTGAGACATCGGTCTATACACTCCACCAGGGACACTCCGTCCTTTCCTGCAGCAGAATTGAAAACTTCCAGATTACGGAAAGTAAACTGGTCCATCCAAACGAACTTACCCTCATCTATCCTGGAGATACTACAGATATTCTTAAGCCCCACGTGCTGAGTCTGTTCCAGATAGAATATCAAGGCTCCCGCACAGCCTATAGCCAGAGGAAAAGACTCCACTCCGAAACCCTTCAAGCTATTCACACCGAACTGATGACAGAGTTTATCATAGGCGGCGTCATAGACGAAAGCCCACTCGTCTATGGCGGAAATATAATAATCCGGAAATTTCTCCGCCACCTGGGAACGGAGTTCTCTTCTTACGACCAACTCCCTGGCTTTCAACGAAGAAAGCAAAGTCTGAATATAAGCTATGCTCCCCTGAGCCAGCTGAAAAGTACCTGTGGACACATCCAGAAAAGCGGCCCCGCAGGTCTTGTTATCAAAATCCAGACCCACGAGAAAATTATGCTCCTTCTGCTCGAGCATTCCCTCCCCGAAGGCGATTCCCGGAGTAAGAATCTCCGTCACTCCTCTCTTTACCAGCTTGGTTTTAACCAGAGCCGGATCCTCCAGCTGGTCACAGATGGCTACCTTATAACCCGCTCTGACCAATTTCTGGAGATATGTCTCTATAGCGTGATGCGGAAAACCAGCCATAGGCGTAGGTTCCTTGTCCCCATTCGAGCGTTTAGTTAGAACCAGGCCCAAGACCTTGCTGGCAGTCAGGGCATCGTCCGAGTATGTCTCATAGAAATCCCCCACCCTGTACAAGAGTATAGCCTCAGGGTGCTGTGCCTTAACTGCGAAATACTGTTTCAACAGAGGAGTATCTTCCGCTTTCTTTGCCATTCTTATGCGAGTTCTGCCACTTTTGCGGCCAATTTCAAATAGGCTTCTGCGTCCACTCCGCTAGACAAGGCTATAGGCTCTCCCTTATCCAGACTCTCCCTAACACTCTGAACCAGAGGGATTTGAGCGAGCAGCTCCAAGTCCAGGTTCCTGGCCATCTGAGCACCGCCATCCTTTCCGAAGATGTAATAGCGTTCCTGAGGATGCTCTGCAGGAGTAAACCAGGACATATTCTCCACCAGGCCCAGAATCCTGCGGTTCACGTTCTCGTTGCGGAACATATTCACCCCTTTAAGCACGTCTGCCAATGCAACTTTCTGAGGGGTAGTCACTATCACTGCGCTCTCCATAGGGATGTCTCCCACCAGAGAGATATGAATGTCACCGGTTCCCGGGGGCATATCTATCAAAAGGAAGTCCAATTCTCCCCACTTCACCTGCAATATCATCTGTTTCAAGGCATTGCAGGCCATAGGGCCACGCCATATAAGAGCCTGCTCTTCAGAAGCGAAATAGCCTATGGACATCCATTTTACCCCGTATTTCTCTACGGGCAAAATCCAGGTTCCGCCATCTTCCTCCACTGCGTCAGGAGTAAATCCCTGAGTGGCAGTCATGGTAGGGACCGAAGGTCCATATACGTCAGCATCGGCCAATCCCACCTTGTACCCTGCTCTCGCAAGGGCTATGGCCAGATTAACCGCCACGGTGGACTTCCCCACCCCTCCTTTTCCGGAGGCTATTCCTATTATGTGCTTTACATTCTCCAGCTGGCTGAAATCCAGCTCATTCACCTTTTTCTTAGGCTGGCTTTCCTCCAGCACCACCGTTTTCACTTCCGATTTGAGCTGCGGAAAGTTCCTTATAAGACAAGCCCTGGTGGCTCCCACCAGGTACTCTGTCAGAGGGTCTCTCCTTTTAGGAAAAGCCAGAGTGATCACCACACTGTCCTGCTCCTCGTGGATATCTGAGACCATTCCCAGCTCCACTATGCTACGGTTTTGCCTCCCAGGATGACACACTTCCTGCAAGGCTTTTAATATCTGCTCTTTAT
>SAMEA3663036__coassemble_1242_pt1 | contig 9927 bp, 7 predicted proteins | sample SAMEA3663036__metabat2_low_PE_031 | metagenome-assembled genome bin SAMEA3663036 (sample SAMEA3663036) | pig gut metagenome | biome: pig gut; feature: pig-associated habitat; material: faeces | place: France | collected 2012
TTGTCCGGCACCTATTGGATTAGCTGCAAAGCGGTCACCTAGATGGAGCCAATCATCTCCATTCTCACCATAAGGCCGTACACGAAACTTGTCACGATATACCTTTACTCCAACGTTCCTTTTAAGCCATTGTCTTCTAACTGTTGGTGAAAACAGCCGGTAAGGATACTTTGTTTCATCGCTTTCACCCCGTCCATCCGAAGTAGCACTCTTTACAAAATAGAAATTAAAACGAAATGCACCGAGTTCTTCTTGATGATTTGCAAGCCTAACAGGGTTGTCTACAGTAAGTTTCGACAAAGGCAACGAAATCTCATAGCCCCCAGCCTCAAATTCGGACAAGCGATAAGGGAACTCCCTCATATCCTCTCTTCGGAACAGGCCGATATAGTCATTCTTCAGACGTTCCACGTCAAGTTCATTACGTAGAACCTTAATATACAAGTTGTCCTTACCGTCAAATTGTGCAGAAACCGAATAGTCAAAATCATCGTAATCCGAGACCTCTATGCGCCCATAACCATCCGTCCCTTGCACAAACTGGAATATATCAAAGACAGGAATGTTAAACGGGGGAACAAGATCCTGCAAAGATGAAAAAAGATGCTTCAGTTGAGCTTCATTCCACTCATCATTCAGGTCTGTTACTTTCAATAACGTCCCCGTTACAAATTGTGGGAAAGATATCCCAAACTCTTTCTCCAAGTCGGAAAGGAATTGATGACCTTTCACAAGAGAGATCGTATCAATGTCGGCTGTAATCTCTGAAACACTCGTTTGCGGCTTGTCAAAATCAGACCAATTAACTCTCCAATCGTATCCTCGGCCATCTTTCGTGAATGTTAACATTTCCGCCGTCTTCCCTAGTCTGTTTAAAGCAAAACGCCCGATTCCCTTGGCTCCTGACTTGACTCTTCCACTCTCAGTTTTGTCGTTATAGAGCTTATCATCAGTTCCTATTCGCATCCAGCAAGTCTCGATTATCTTATCGTTCATTCCAGTACCCCAATCTAGGATGTATAGAGATCGTTTAGCAGACTCTCCGTCTTCAAACAGAATATAACAGTATTGCGAATCAGCATCATATGCATTCTTCACAAGTTCCACGATGGCACCTTCGGGATTTGAGAAATTCTCAGATCCTATAAGTATCGCGGTACGAGCCGAAACAGAAAATGGTATCTTCATAAGATATGACTCATCAACAAAGCTGTTCAATAATATGAGTTCATCAGTGAACTCGCTTATTCAGGTACAAATCTATCGTTAATATTCAATTATGATGCAATCTAACCGCTTAAACACAGTATCGCGCTGCAAAAACAAGGCGGCATAGGTTACAATTACAAATATAGGTATTTTCAATGACATAGCGAAAGTGTATGAATCCAGTTTCGACACTTTCTTGTATGTATTCCGTATATTTTCGGTATCGAAGAACCAAGTAGTAAAATATCACATACTTAGGGTTGTTATACTCCAAGATAGAAATACAGGTGCTGAAGTTAATAATCAATAACTACGCACGAGGGTGGGTTAACCCTTGGAATGGCAAATGGTACTGGACTATTGACGATGAATGGTTGCTAAATTAAAATGGGGAAATAGTATATGCCGACGTTCAGGTCCATAAACTCATAATTGAAGATGATTATTGGTGGGTGTCATTCCCTGATTTAGGTTGATTGCTACATCAGGACCACACTTGGGAAAGGGCGAAAGTGCTTATTTAAGTGCCACATGCAGCGGGGTTTGCTTATTTGGGGAATTTGTTATACATTTGCAAAAAAGTATAACAAATGTATATGGAGACGACAAACAGAACAGTTCAGACAGCATTTAGATTCAGGCCCGAATTGCTTTCTCAGATCAAGGCGAAAGCCAGACTGGAGGGTAAGTCTGTCAATTCCTTTGTGGAATCTACTATCGAAGATTATTTAGCAAAGGATGCCGATAGATATGAAAAATTATTTCATCAGATTGAATCTATGCAGTATTCTCAGACTAACAGACTAAATTTACCTGAATTAAAGGGTGAAATTGTCTTTTCTGATGAGCAATTGAATGATGACCCTAGACTGGAGTACCTTGTAGATAAACATCTGAGATGAAAATTTTCTTGGATACTAATGTCTTGTTAGATATTATTGCCCACAGAAGTGGCGAGTCTTCTGCGAGAGTAATCGTAGAGTCCTGTTTAGGTCCTATGGATAGAATTTGTGTCTCTTATCTTAGCCTTGCAAATATTAGTTATATTCTTCGAAAAAACTTTTCTATCGAAGAACGACGAAGCATTCTTAGAGAACTTAGTACAAAAATGAAAGTACTTCCAGGTCTAGATCAGCATTATGTTGACCTGCAAAGAATAAGCGGCGAGGATATTGAAGACTGTCTGCAGATTCTTTGCGCCGAATACGAGAAATGTGATGTCATTATTACACGTAATGTTAAGGACTTTAAAGATAATACTTTAATTCCGGTACTTAGCCCTGACGAATTTCTTTCTCATTTTCCAAAGGAATCACTTCCATTTTAACTGCACTCCCGTTGCCAATTTCACTGTATTTGTTGATTCCGCTTACACATATTTTTTACGCAAAGATACCCTAGGCCGCAATCATCTCCAATAGCTCTTTGACGCTGAGTTTTCCGCTAAGAGAAGTACCTTCCAGAAGAGAATCCGCGAGGGAGCGCTTGGACTGATGAAGCCGAAGTATCTTCTCTTCTATCGTGTGCTCCGAAATCAGGTGATACACAGTCACTTTCTCCTTCTGACCTATACGGTAGGCCCTGTCCGTAGCCTGACTCTCTACCGCCGGATTCCACCACGGGTCCAAATGGATGACATAATTCGCTCCGGTGAGGTTAAGTCCCAGACCACCAGCCTTTAAGGATATCAAGAACACCCTTTTTTCCCCTCGCTGGAAGGAATCCACCATCTTCTCCCTTTCTTTTAGAGCTGTGGAACCGTTCAGATAATAGTAATCCTTCACGCCCGCCGCCTCAAGTTCGTCCCGAGCCATATCTAGGAAAGAGGTGAATTGGCTGAAAACCAGTACTCTGTTCCCCTGTTCCAGGATTTGAAGCAGTTTATCCGTCATCAAGGCTAGCTTACTTGACCCGCATTTCATCCCCTTTTCTACCAGAGACACACTGCAAGCTGCCTCTCGGAGCTTTGTAATCATCGCAAGGGTGTTCACATTTATTACCGAGCTGGATTCCAGTTCCGATTTGGCCTCACGACGAAGGATTTCATATACGGACATCTCCTCTTCAGATAGGCTTACTGGAAGTATAATTTCTTCTTTATCAGGGAGTTCCTTAGCTACTTCCTGCTTAGTTCTACGAAGGATAAATGGGGAAATCAATTTCTTGAGTTGGGACTGGACTTCCCTCGAACCTGAGGAAATAGGTCCCACAAAGCGTTCGTTAAAGTGCTCGTAAGAGCCCAGCAGCCCGGGATTTATGAACTGGAAAAGGTTCCAAAGTTCACCCAGATGATTCTGTATAGGTGTGCCTGTCAAGATGATACGCTCTTCGGAGTGCAACATCATCGCAGCGGAGGAAGTCTTGGTGTCCCTGTTTTTTATAGTGTGAGCTTCGTCCAGACAGATGCTGGCCCAATCCCTTGCCGACAGGCTCTCCGACATCGTATTTAGCAGTCCATAAGAGAGAATCAGCAGGTCGGATCCTCTGGCCTGCTCTATGACACGGCTCCTTTCCTCTGGCTGTAAATTGTTAAGTATCACAGGATTAAGCGCAGGGGCAAAGCGGCTTACTTCTTTATGCCAATTCCCTACTACCGAGGCTGGTGCCACGACCAGCTGTGCTCCCTTGTTCTTTCGGCTGAGCATACAGGCTATGGTCTGTATGGTTTTTCCCAGGCCCATATCGTCTGCCAGGCACACTCCCGCACCCCAATTCGCCATCCTCAAAATCCATCTCACGCCGTCCTCCTGATAGTCCCTAAGCGTGGCATTCAGGCTATCCGGAATCTCGATCTCCAGGTTTTCGCTGTCCTGAATCCGCTGCCTCATCTGCACAAGTGCCTCAGGTTCAACTATTTCCATATCTCCCTGCAGCGAATCCCCACTCACTGCCATAGCCAGCTGATTCACGCGTAGCTTCTTTCCCGACGTCTGGGCGAGGGCATCGATACGCCTCAGCTGTTTTCTTAGCGACTCGCTTAGGTGCAGATACATATCTTCGCTGAGTTTGATGAATCCTTTCGGGCTATTGCGAAACATCTCCAGCAGTTGTGCCAGACTAACTATCTTATTTTCTGCCAATTCTATCTCCCCTTCGAGCTCAAACCATCCTCCAGTAGGCTGGGCCGAGACTGACCACTGTCCGCAGTCGGCCTCTTTTAATGTAAATGGCTCACCTTCAGGCCATTCGATATCGAAAAGTTTAGGATTATTAGATTTTTTATCTAAGAGTGCCAGAAGTTCCGGCAAATCGAGAGTGTGCTCCGGAATGCTTGGAGTAAAGCGGAGGGATGCGGGCAGCAGGTGGTTAATTTCCCTTAAGGACTTCTGTTCTGCTCTCAGATTTCTGTGGACTTCGTATCGATGCCCATCTTTGCTGTCAAAAATAGTCTTTTCACCCTCTCCCGGGAAGCAAATTCTGCTTCCACCTTCCAGAGGATTATAATGCAAGGAGAGCCTGTAGATAGAGCCTTCTGGTCTGATTCTCAATGTCATACGGGATTGAGCCTCGACTTTTTCGAGCTCCGTCGCTCCGGATATCTCTGAATGAATCTCGACTTGGCCTTTTAGGGCTTCGAAGAGTTTTTCCAGCATAGTTTCGGCACTTTCTGGCACGCTTTTGAGTCTCGTTATCCTGTATATAAAGTCTCTGTTCTCTTTATTTATAGTATAATACACCCATTCTGTCGGCAAAGTGGTATCGAGAATAAGATTATCATATCGGATAGCTTTTTCCGGGAGATTAGTCTCGAAATAAATCATGCCATCCTTACGATTTGTGGAAATATAGGGTATATCTTCGTGTAAGTGGATTTGGACAAGTCCGTTTCGAGTTTCCATCGCGAGCTTGTCCGTGTCTTTCAAGTAAGGCAGGAGCACTTCTAGCTTTGAAAAATCCCTATAATAGGAGAAGTGATAAGCCTGCTTTTGCCAGATATCATATATCTGCCTATCGATCTTATCCATCAGCATATCGCCTTCCTGATAGCGGACGTACGAGAGCTTTTTGCCTTTACTCCAGGCTCCGTTCTTTAGCTTATTCTGCTGTCTTATCTCATTTAGTATCAGCTCGTTGTAGTATTTGCTCAGTACATAGGCCAATCTTCCTGTCTCTCCTCCCTCCGCCTCGCTCGCCACGCTCCTGACTCCAGTGCTGGCCGATGCTTTTCTGATAATATCCTGCAGTTCTATCTCCCAGTACTCCATGACTTTTGAGCGTTCCAGCAGAGCACAGAGCTCGGTGATGCAGAATAGGGATGGGAATTGGCCTTTAATGAAGGAAACAAGCTCGTTCTTGCCTATGTTCGGGGAAGGCAGAGCGAAATAATCTACGACGGGGAAGACCGAAAGCAGGGATTCGCACTCGGGCTTGCTACTGTAGCTGGAGATTTTCTTGAGCAAGTCGATGTCGGAATTGCTGTTACGAAGGCCGAGGGCGAGAGTGTAGGCCAGGAAATTGATAGTATCGTCAGGGATAATTTTCCAGATTTTGCTTCCTTTTTTCAGAGAAAGGCCCTGCTGATAGGCCGCGATGGCGGCATCCAATTCGCCCTTGAATAGAGAGCTAATCGCCTCAGTATAATATAAATAAGAGGATACTACGGGATTTTCCGACAGGGCTTCGAGATGGCCATCAGACAGATAGCGGACGAGGCGGACATGCTGCATCGTGATGGTCCAATCTTGGCTTTTGCTCTCGACGGCTTTCAAGACATTCTCGATAGAGTCAAGGGTGTTCTGATAGCCGTAATTGAGGACATCCTCTGCGAGCATATGCAGCATAATGAGGATATGGTTAGAGTTGAAAACCTTCTTTATGCTGTCTGTATCTTCTTGAAGAAGAGAGCTTTTCAGAATATTTAGGGTATTGATGTCATCTTGGACACTCGTGTCGAATTTGCGCCTTTTTCCTAGGAACATCTGGGCGACCTGCAGGACATAATGATCGGAGCTGCTTACCCAGGCAGTGTCCTCTATGAACTTTATCCAGGAGGGGTAGGACTGGAGAGTGCGTTTTAGAATGAAGTATTTGTAAGCTGGATATACTTCATAGTAGGAATCGCCCCATTTGTTATGTTCTTTATAGACGAAGCCTTTCTTTACTAAGTCTTCAAGTAGAGTTCCTCTGCTGGTAGATGTTGATTTCCAGCCATTTCCAATGGGAATTGTCCTATAGCTCAAATTCGTCATTCTGCCGACTCCGGCAAAAGAGATGTAGGCGAGCAGGAAGAGTTGTTTTTCGGAGATTTCTTGGTAGCAGAAGTTTATGAAATTATCTGTCTCTGCTTTTTTAGTGACAGGGGCTTTCTCGCCCTGAAGTCTTTTTTTTATCTCCAGCAGGGTGGCCACTTCGTGCTTGCAGATGTTTCCTCTACCGAAAGGGCAATTACAGGAGAGTTTTACTATATCGTCTCCGTCTATCTGTGCTGTAACTGTGTAGTTTTTAGTTCCTTGGACTTGGGCTACGAAGTTTTTTCCATTGCTTTCAGTAATCTTTACGCGTCCTTCTTCCCAATACTCTTTTCCCCTTCTGCTTATCACGGGGCCGGCCTTTCCTCGGAAATTGCTGAGTTTCAAATATCCCATATCTTACTTCTGTCTCTCTACCTGCAAAATGTCTGCTTCGCCGATAGGCTCGTATGGGCCGTCCTTGGCCTCGAATATCACGGTGCCGGATTCGTGGCTTACCATTTTATGCCAACGCCCCTTTTCGACTGACATCCCGCAGTCCGGCGTACCGGCAGTAATGGTCAGCTGCTCTGTGACTTGGCCTTCATCATCATAGAAATACTGAGTGGCACTTCCGCGTAGGATGACCACTGTCTCGGTCGTCTTACGATGGCGGTGAATTGGCAATATCGTCCCTGGCTCCAAGGCGTTCAGCATCCGCTGGCTTTGATCCTCTGCAGAGGTCCTCATATCCAGATTCATCCTCAGTCGAGGCGAGGCCTTCGCCTTCTGCGTCAAGTCATCCAAAAGGCTTTTATCTATCTTCATAATCAATTCCGTATCTTTTCGGCAAAGATAGTAAAATTGCCGAGAAACAGAGAATAAACTTTCTATCGTGTCAGACCTGCGCGGCAACTCTCGTGCAGGTGGTAGTACTTCTTCTTGAAAAGCACATAGGCTAAAGAGAGCAGCGCCAGGGACAGCCCTAGGTAGATCCAATGCCAAGCGACGAGGATGTTCTCTATACAGCTATCAAAGAAAATGCTTCCGAGAATGGGATGGTCTCGTGGCGGTCGTGATGCTTAGTCCATGCTGATTCTTTATGGCTCAACTGAGATAAATCACGAGAGGAAGTGTTGTTGAACTTCGCAATAATAGCCTCCATTACTTTAATCTCAGATTCCGTAAACAGACTTAAGTCTGCTTTGTCAGTGGATGTCAAAACGCTGCCAACGAAGTCTCCAACATTTCGCAATTCCTGATGTATCTCATCAAACTCGCTATATATTACATCCCATCGTACTGGAACCGGACCAAAATCTATGGCCTTGTATGACAAGCCTGAGATTGCCATACCGTTTTCGCGATAAGAAAGAAAATCAACATAGAACAGCAACTTGTTCATCTTGGTGAACCAAACGTCCTGGAGGTTCTCCAACAGATAGAGCATAAGGTTCTTCAAGCGGCTCAATGATAAAGGAGCATAGCCATTCTCGATTCCACGCGCGGAGCGATAAACCCTGTTAATTTCATACTGCTCTATCTTATAATGCTCACTTTCTGCTATTTCCCTTCTGATTTTTTCTGACAACTTTTTATACTCGTTGTCTGACAGTTCGTTGCGCGAACTTTCTAAGATGTCCAGCATAACTTTTGGGTTGCTGATCGAACGAATCATCCTTCCGTTGGACACACTGGGTACTTCTCCCTGTTCATAGAGACGATACTGATTGATGCCTATGCCTAGGATAAGAGACATCTTCTGCGCGCTAATACCATAGCGCTTGCGGATGGAGACTATCTCATCTGTGTAAGGAATTCCATACTTTTCACGGTACTGGTTAGTCACCTGAATGAATCCTGCAGTGTCGCTCGCATCATCTGTAAATTGCTCCCCACTGTCTTCACACAACCACGCCGTATGTATATACGGAAATTCCTCTCCACGAAACTTCCAAAGACGCCTTTCGTAAATGCGCTTCATTTCTTTGCCTGTAAACGGACTCTTCATCGTTTATTCCTCTCGTTCTTTCACGTCCTTACCGAAGACCCACATCTCTCCAAATTTGTTCAATTCGTCAATCAAGGGACCTTGGACGTAGTCTTCGACAGTCAAGCTTTCGATGATCACTTTTCTGTATATTGGGACTATTTCCAATTCCTCAAGCGTTTGTCGGTTCTTTCCTCGGTCATCACGATAGATGATTCCGAAGACCTTCATCTTGGAGTTGAATTGATTTAGAAAACGCTGGACCTCTTCTTTGTCTATCATACTTCACTATATTTCGAGCCAAAGATAAGAAAGTCTTTTAAAATACACAAGAAAAACAACTTTAAAGTTGTAAAATATATCGTTTTATGATTTATCTTTCATCCAAGATGCTGCTTCTTTCTCATCCGGATTAGCCGAGGGGATGTGTTTCTCTCTATCTATATCTCTTTCCGCCACACCATCTTGTTGTCGATGCCGACTATTATTAGAAGCTTGAGCTTGCCATTCTCCTGGAAATGGACTTCTGAATATGTGCTGGACATTTCGCTATGTTTGGTTTTCTATAAAATGTTTGTTATTCTCTATTAATTTCTTACTTTTGCAACAATAGAATATGTTACGGTGAGAGGAGCAAGACTCACACGTGTAAAACACAAACAGAGTATGAATATTTATGTTTTCGTACTCTGTTTTTTGTTCTACCGAATGGATGCTCTATAAAGCCGATCCAACGCAAATGCATCTTCCAGTTTTAATTGATCTGGTAATTGAATGTGCTGTCGCACTTTAGAGAAGAAAATATTGTTGCACATTCAAATTAATTTATTACCTTTGTTACAAAGAATACGAAACGGCAAGTAAGCAAGTGCTTGCATACGTTACACGACAAACAGAGTATTGAATTTCACTTTTCATACTCTGTTTTTTTTATTTGCCTGCCGGATGAATGCTTTTACAAAGCCACCAAAAATTCCACTTCCGAGTCTAAATAATCAATAAAGTATTGCTTTATTATTTGAAATTACTAACTTTGCACAGAGTAGATAAGAATAAGTAATTGTGAGTTAGCAAGGCTCACAAATGCTGAAAACAAACAGAGTATGGATTTTATGATTTCGTACTCTGTTTTTGTTTCTACCGGATGGATGCTCTATAAAGCCGCTCCAATGCTCCACAATTACTTATTTCTATCATTTTAAAATGAAAAATATCTACTTCATATTTCGCATTTGTGGGCGCCTGTTTGATGAGCTTGTCAAAGAGTGGCTCCTGGACCGCTACATCATCGTTTCCGGATCTTTCCGTGAAATTGATGGTCGTAAGGTTCTAGTCAGGAAGAGTCATCTGAGACGGAAACGTTGACGTTGATTTCTTAGTCCGTAAGGGCTGCTTCTTTCACATCCGGATTAGCCGAGGGGAGGTGTTTCTGCAAAGGGGCACCTTCTTGAGGTTATACTATCGAATCATAGTATGTCGTGATCCTCCGTTGTGCGGGTGGAATCAGGAGGTGTCTTGTGCTGCTTTGTCTGTAGATTTGGTGAGCAAATCGGGGTTTTT
>SAMEA3663036__coassemble_1246_pt1 | contig 9897 bp, 5 predicted proteins | sample SAMEA3663036__metabat2_low_PE_031 | metagenome-assembled genome bin SAMEA3663036 (sample SAMEA3663036) | pig gut metagenome | biome: pig gut; feature: pig-associated habitat; material: faeces | place: France | collected 2012
GAAGATGTAAACCGGAATCTCGTAAGAGCCGTCGGCGAATTTGTAGTTCTGGGCTTTCAGATCCGAGGTGCTGTAAACCTCATCCTGTCCCAGACGTTTAACTTCCTTACCTTCAGCGTTTACCAGAGCAGAATGGTCGAGCTCTGTCTTGAAGGTCTCGATAATCTGCTGGTTGCTCTGCTGGGCGAGGCTCTCTTTGTCGGAGAATTTGGCTGCAGTCAGAATCTGACTGATGGTCTCGGCCTTTTCATTAGCCTGCTGCATAGGCTTCAGGCTCTGGGAAACAAAGGCCAGAATAGCGGCTACAAGTACACAGATTACTGTGGTGTAGATCACTGTATATACGTTATTGTTTGTATTCATATTCCCTGGCCTCCTATAAAGTTGCGATTTTTTTGTTCTTTGCCTTGATATGCAGGTTTACGACTATATGGTCGATAAGCGGTGCAAAGATATTTCCTAAGAAGATGGCGAGCATCATACCCTCGGCATAACCAGGGTTATACAGACGGATGATGATACAGATGGCACCTACCAGGAAACCGTAGATCCACTTGCCTGGCTCTGTCTGAGCTGAGGTCACAGGATCGGTAGCCATAAAGACAGTACCGAAGGCGAAGCCTCCCATTACCAGATGATACCAGAAAGGCACGTCGGAAAGTCCGGCGAGGTTAGCGATGCCGCCTACTACGACTGCACCGGCCACTGAACTGAGCATAATCTTCCAGCTGGCCACTCCGGTCCAGATAAGAAGGAAGGCACCCAGCAGGATGGCTATCACTGAAGTCTCACCGACTGAACCTGGAACGCCGCCCCAGAACATGGTCCAGAAATCTGGAGTGTACTGGATATGGGCATTGGTCAGGGCATCCATTCCATTAGCTGCAAGGGCCAGTGGGGTAGCACCGCTGTAGCAGTCCACCAGATTCTCGCTTGCCCCAGCGATCCAGCAGTTCTCACCTGACATATGGTTAGGATAAGAGAAGAAGAGGAATGCGCGGGTAAGGATGGCAGGGTTGATGATGTTCATACCTGTACCTCCGAACACCTCTTTGCCGAAGATGACTGCAAAGGCCACGGCCACTGCCAGCATCCACAGAGGCACGTCCACAGGGACGATGAGAGGGATGAAGAAACCTGAAACCAGATAACCTTCGTTAACTTCCTCGCCTCGAATCTGGGCTGAAGCGAACTCTATGGCCAGACCTACTATGTAGGATACCAGGTAGAGAGGAAGAACTTTGAGGAAACCATACCAGAATTCCTGAAGTATGTTCCAGGAGATGCCGGTGGCGAGAGAATACTGATAGCCCACATTCCACATACCGAAGAGGGCAGCTGGAGCTGCGGCTATCACAGCGATGATCATAATACGCTTGAGATCCACGGCGTCACGGATGTGGGCGCCTTTGCGGGCAACTGTACCAGGGACGTGCAGGAATGTCTCAAAAGCGTCGATCGTAGAGTGCAACCAATAAAGTTTGCCGCCTTTTTCAAAAATCTTATTCATACTCTTAAGCCATTTCTTTAAGCATCAGGTCAATGCCCTTTGCGATTATGTCTTGAATGTTATTCTTCGAAGGATCGGTGAATTCGCAGATGGCCAGATCCTCAGGCAGTACCTCGTAGATTCCGAACTGCTCCATCTTCTCTATATCCCCGGCCAGACAGGCTTTGGTGAGGTAGAGAGGATAGATATCCATAGGGAGGTGCTTGGCATAGTAGGAGTCGGACATCACGAAGGCACGAGGACCGCCGTGCAGGTTCGTATCCATATCCAGCTTTTTCTTAGGAGTGAGCCAGCCCAGACACCAGTTGAAGTAGGTGTGGTCGGCGCTGTACTGATTAAATCTGAATGGACGAATCCAGCCGAGAAGTTCTTTCTCAGTACCTTCCTTGATGAGGGTGATGGTGTTGTCAAAGAAGCCCAGGTAGCCGTCTTTGCCCACATTTTTACCGCTCATCACATCTCCGCTCACGAAGCGAACATTCTCCTCGTTGGTGCTGTAGAAGGCCTTGAGGCAGTTCATAGGTGTGCCAGGAACAGTGCTGACGTAAGCCGGCTCAATGGCCATAGGTCCGCTGACTGCCACTCTGCGGCGAAGGTCACAGACACCTTTGGAGAAGAGTTTGCCAATTGCTGCGCAACCCTGCAGTGAGATGGTCCAGACTACGTCGCCCTTTCGTATAGGGCTGATGTGGCTGATCTGAACTCCTACGTTGCCTACTGGATACTTACCCCTGAAGAGGTGTTCGTGAATGCCTTTCAGTCTGGAAAGTGGAGATCCGGCGAAAGTCTTCTCCTCGAAGCTTACGTGTACTCCTCCTTCGCTGAGTTTGTTCAGGGCATTGATGCCGGTCTGGATGGCTGACAGTTCCGTCTCGAAAGCGAATTCCGGATCTGCCGCATTCGGAGCCGAGCAGATGGCTGAGATAAAGATGGCTTTAGGGCAGGCCTTCGGGTCTGCGACTACTCCATACGGACGCTGGATCAGGAAAGGCCAAAGCCCGCTTTCCAGCAGTGCGGTCTTAATCTCCTCAGCGCTGAGGTTCTCCGGCTGCCTTATCCCGAAATCAAGGGATTTCTGCTCTGTATCTGTTTGGATTAATACTGCGAGAAGCTTTCTCTTCTCACCCCTGACTATCTCTTTGACTGTGCCGCTAAGAGGAGAGGCCACGATGATGTCAGGATTTTTCTTGTCTGAAAGCACTGGTGAACCAGCGAGGACGGTATCTCCCTCCTTTACCAGGAGTCGTGGGAGGAATCCCTTGAAATCGCTCGGTTGAATGGCGATTACCTCACTTGTCACTGTCTTGCTCAGGCGTTTCTCTGCCACTCCGGAAATCGGAATGTTGAGACCCTTTTTCAAAACGATGGTTTTGGACATTTTATTTAAGGTTTTATATACGATTCTTCAAATCGCCTGCGAAGATAGTAAATTTTTGCTTAATTTCGTAGCCTTTACAGAAGAGATATGAAGAACAAGTTAGATGCGATTTTGGAAGGCCTTAATGACGAGCAGAGAACTGCGGTGGAGGCGATAGAGGGCCCTGTCCTCATAGTGGCAGGCGCGGGATCTGGGAAAACCAGGGTTTTGACGAGCAGGGTGGCCTATCTGCTTGGATCGGGGGTAGATCCGAAGAGGGTATTGGCATTGACTTTTACGAAGAAGGCGGCGGAAGAGATGAAGGAGCGCATAGCCCTGATGGTGGGAAGAAGAGACGCTGCGAAGGTGGTGATGGGCACTTTCCACGCCGTGTTCGTCAGATTCCTCAGGGAATACGCTCAGGAATTGGACTTTCCTAATAACTTCAGCATCAGCGACACTTCGGATTCCCTTTCATCTATAAGGACCTGTATCAAGGAGTTGGGCCTGGACGAGAAGAAGTACAAGCCTAAGGAGGTCCTCTCCCGAATATCCGCCGCGAAGAATAATCTGGTGACGGCAGACAGGTATGCCCTTCGCCCTGAACTGGTGGACAATGACATCCGGCAGGGGAAGGGAAGCATTAAGGATATCTATCTGAGGTACCAGTCGAAGATGAAAATGGAGAATAAGATGGATTTCGACGATATCCTTCTGAATATGAACATCTTGTTTAGGGATTGTCCTCAGGCTCTAGAGGCCCTTAGGGACCGTTTCTCCTATATTATGGTGGACGAGTATCAGGACACGAACTTCGCCCAGTACTGTATTATTCTCAAACTCTCCCAACTCCATCATAATATCTGTGTGGTGGGGGATGACTCTCAGTCCATCTATGCCTTCCGAGGCGCAAGGGTGCAGAATATCCTGAATTTCAAAAAGGATTTTCCGGAGAGCCGCATCATCCGGCTGGAAAGGAATTACCGCTCTACCCAGGTCATAGTCAATGCCGCTAACAGCCTCATCGAACATAACAGTTCCAGGATTCCGAAGAACTGTTATTCCTGCGCGGAACCAGGGGAGAAGATAAGGCTCATCCGTTGTGATTCGGAAGCTGACGAGGCTGCAAGGATTGCCTCCGATATCTACGGCAGGGTAAACCGAGGCCAGTCCCAGTATTCGGATTTCGCCGTTCTCTACAGAACCAACGCCCAGTCCAGGGCCATAGAGGAGGCTCTCAGGCGAAGAAACATACCATACCAGATATACTCCGGCAATTCTTTCTTTGAAAGGGCTGAGATCAAGGATATGATGGCCTATTTCAAATTGGCCCTGAATCCTAATGACGACGAGAGCTTCAGAAGGGTGGTGAACAGACCGGCCAGGGGTATAGGCGACACCACTATGGCCGCTTTGGGAAACGCTGCCCAAGCCCATAATTGCACTCTTTTCAGAGCCGTTTTCCTGGATAATCTCGAGGATTATCAGATCAAGCCTGCGGCTCAGGAGAAGTTGAGGCGCTTTGTTCAGATGTTGGAAGTCTGGGGAAGCAAACTGGACAGGACGGAGGCATACGAATTGGCAGTGGAGATAGCCGAGGACTCGACTATGCTAGCTTTCTTGAAGATGGATACTTCCCAGGAGGGGAAGGACAGGCTCAGGAACGTGGAGGAACTCTTGGATTCGGTGTCCACATATGTTGAGGAGAGGAAGATGGAGGCGGAGCAGAACGGAGAGCTCGGGATAGAAGTCGGGGAAGGGGAATTGGGATTGGCATACTATATGGAAAACGTGGCGCTGCTCTCTAATGTGGATACGCAGGAGGGGGATACGGAGAACTCAGTCTCGCTTATGACCGTGCATACGGCCAAGGGTCTGGAGTATCCGAGAGTGTTTATCGCGGGTATGGAGAACAATCTCTTTCCTTCGCTCTCAATGATGAGCTCTTCGAATGATCTGGAGGAGGAGAGGCGGCTTTTTTACGTGGCTCTGACCAGGGCGAAGACTGCCGTGTGCCTGAGTTATTGCGATTCCAGAATGCGTAACGGAAAGATAGAATCTAACGACCTGTCCCTTTTTGTGAAGGAAATAGACCCTAGCTATATCTTGGACCCGCTGCCTCTTACTCCGCATTTCGGAAGCTATGGCAGAAGTTCGGAAGCGAGAGTCGTCCATTCACCAGCTCCGCAAAAGGCTTTGCAGGACCCGCCTAAGGACTTTGTCCCTCAGGACATGTCGGTGTTCAGACAGGGTCAGAGGATAGAGCATAACCGCTTCGGCTTCGGAAGGATCATCTCCCTGAGCGGGGTGATTCCGGAGCTCAGGGCTATAGTGGATTTCGAACTTTACGGAACTAAAACTCTCCTTCTCAAATACGCTAAGATGCGAATCGCGAAGGAGAGCTAAAGCCTTTATTTACACCATTTTTCCAGCCAGTCGTAGAATTCTCTGTGCCAGAGCAGGGAGTTCTGCGGTTGAAGTATCCAGTGGTTCTCTTCAGGGAAGATGAGCAGTTTGCTCGGCACTCCCATCATCTGCGCTGCGTTGAATGCCGCCATTCCCTGCTCGTAAGGGATGCGGAAGTCCATCATTCCGTGTATGCATAAAATAGGTGTATGCCAATTTTTTACCATACTCTCAGGGGAGTGCGCATAGTGCCTTTGTGCTCTGGCATTATCTGAGTAAGGGGCTCCTGCCTGCTGCATTCCTCCGAAGGTGATACCATCTCCCTTAGGCCCTGTCTGCCCAGGCTCGTAAGCGTACTCCGTGAGCCCGCCGTTGTCCCAGTTTGCAAACCACATCTCCTCGGTGCTGTACCATAGCTGTTTTTCATTGAAGATGCCGGCGTGGGCTATGAAGCAGTCGTAGAGGTCTCCGTGCAGGCCTTCGAGCATATAGGCTGAGTATCCGCCGTAGGATGCGCCCACGCAGGCCAGCTTGCTTACGTAAGGCTGACTCTTTATATAGCGTCCGGCAGTCAGATAGTCCTGCATATTGAGACCAGGGTAGTCTCCGCTGATCTGCTCCTTCCACTCCTGCCCGAAGGCTGTGGTGCCTCGCCTGTTAGGCATTATGACTACGTAGCCCTGCTGAGCCATAAGGCGGTAGCACCATCTGTAGCTCCAATCCTGGGAATTGGTCCCTTGAGGCCCTCCGAGCACTATCTCTATGGCAGGATACTGTTTGGAAGGGTCGAACTTAGGCGGGTAGAGCACCCAGCACTGCATCTGTTTTCCATCCACTGTCTGCAGATGTATGCTTTCGCTTGAAGGCTCGTCCAGTTGGCTAAGCAGATGCTCGTTTTCGTGGCTGATCTGACAGAAAGTCTTCTGCCCCTCTGCGCTTACGCTTATCTTCACCAGTTCTGTAGGGAAGTTCAGACAGTAATAGCTGGTGTAGATATCCACTCCTCCATCTTCCCTGTCCTTGATGGCCCAAGGGGAGAAGAAGTCATAAGGCCAATCCTCTTCGCTCAGTTGCGTGATTCTTCCGTTCAGCTCGGCTTTCAGGACAGCCTGTGTGGCACTTGGCCTCATAGAACTGAAATATATCTCGTCATTGTGCCATACCAGGGAGTTCGCATCGTTGTCAAAGTCTGCGCTCAGTTCCACTATCTCGGAGAACTTTGGCTCTCCCTCTTCCATTCCCAGATACTCACAGCACAGAATCCTCTGTCTGTCGGCTTCGTATCCGTCCCTGGCCATAGATATCCAGGCCAAATGTCTTCCGTCCTCGCTCCAGACAGGGTCGGTGTCATAGCCTCCGTCAGTCTTCAGCTCGAAGGTCTTGCCGCTTTCGACATCGTAGATGTAGATTCCGCAGTTAGTGCTGAAGGCGTACTGTTTGCCTGTCTTCTTCCTGCAGGAATAGGCTATGAGCCTGCCGTCGGCTGACCAGTCCAGCTGCTCTATGCCACTGAAAGGCTCTGTCGGCAGTTCGTAAGGCTCCTCTCCAAGCAGGTCAATGCTGTTTTCGGAGTCGATCTTGTCTATAGGGGCCAGATAAGTGCGGGGAGTCTCTGTCACCCAGTGGTCCCAGTGTCTGTACATCAGGTCTTCCGTGACGTAGGCCTGGGCCTTGTCCAGGGCAGGGTCTATGTCCTTAGCCGTCTTTACAGGACCTGCTATACTGCTTATGTATAGAACTTTGCTGCCGTCAGCAGAGAGCTTGAATTCGGAGATTCCGGAATCCACCTTACTTATCTGCCTTCTGGCTCCAAGGGATTTTCTGCCTACTGCAGCCTTCCAGATCTGTCCGTCCTGTATGAAATAGACTGATTTGCCGTCCGGAGCCCATCTTACGCAGGATACGCTGTGGGCGTAGCGGCTGAGCTGAACTTTGTTAGTCCCGTCAAGGTCTGAGATGAATATGTTCCTGCAACTCCTGTTCTTTTCTATGGAGGTATAACTTACCGTATAGAGGACTTTGCTTCCGTCAGGAGAAATTTGGGGATCTGAGATTCTTCCCAGGGCGAGCAGAACTTCCGGAGTCATTACTCCATTGTCTATCTGTAGTTCCGATGGCCCGATATAGCCCTTTTCGTTTTTGTTAGCTTTCATAAAGGATGAAGAAAGATAAGTGATTCCATAACCTAGCCCGAAGCACAAGGCTATGATCAAAAAATTTTTCAGAAATTTTTTCATGATATTTTACTGTAGTCTCTTACTGAGTATTTTCCTTTTCTTAATTCCTGCAGAAGTTTTGAATTCTTCGAAAGTTCCAGCCCCGGGTCTTCCTTTAGCACTTTGGCGGCATAGGAGAGAATCTGTCCATCCCTGGCCAGGGAAGCTATGCTCAAATTAATGGGCAGTCCGCTCTGGGCAGTGCCTTCCAAATCCCCGGGCCCTCTCATCTTCATATCTTCCTCCGCTATCTCGAAGCCGTTTTCAGTCCTGCACATAAGCTCCAGCCTGGAGATGCTCTCTTTCGAGCATTTGTAATCCCTTACCAGGACGCAGTGGGACTGCTCGGCTCCTCTTCCTACCCTTCCTCTCAGCTGGTGAAGTTGGGAAAGCCCGAACCTCTCCGCACTCATAATCACCATCACCGTGGCGTTCGGCACGTCTACTCCTACCTCTATTACGGTGGTGGACACCAGGATATGGGCTCTGCCTGCGGAGAAGGCATTCATATTGAAGGCCTTTTCTTCACTGCTTTGCTGCCCGTGAACTATAGCCACCTTATAGCGTGGCAGGGGAAATTCCTGAACTATCTCTTCGTAGCCTTTCTCCAGGTTCTGGAGCTCCAGTTTCTCGTTCTCGAATATCATAGGATAGACCACGAAGACCTGATGCCCTTTCTCTATCTCCTTGCGCATAAAGTTGTATATCACAGGGAGTTTGGCTTCGGTGTGCAGGCTGGTTCTCACCGGAGTTCTGCCAGGAGGCATCTCGTCTATTACCGATACGTCCAGGTCGCCGTACACCGTCATCGCCAGGGTTCTGGGGATAGGGGTTGCCGTCATCACCAGCACGTGCGGGGCGCTGGTGTTTTTGCTCCAGAGCCTGGCTCTCTGCTCCACGCCAAAGCGATGTTGTTCATCTATCACGGCCAATCCTAAATTCTTCCACCTCACCTTGTCTTCCAGCAGGGCGTGAGTTCCCACTATCAAGCCTATCTCTCCATTTTCCAAGCCTTCGTGAATCTCTTTCCTGTCCTTGGTTTTGGTCGAGCCGGTCAGCAGGGCGCAACGCACTCGGGTAGGGGCAAGGTATTTTTGAATATTGGCATAATGCTGCTGCGCAAGAACCTCGGTAGGGGCGAGAAGGCAGGTCTGAAAGCCGTTTCCTATGGCGAGCAGGCAGCTGAGCACTGCCACCATAGTCTTTCCCGAGCCCACGTCCCCCTGCAGCAGGCGGTTCATCTGGGAGCCGGACATCATGTCGGAGCGAATCTCCTTGATAACCCTTTGCTGGGCTCCGGTAAGCGAGTAAGGCAGGGCGGAATAACAGGCATTGAAATCTGCTCCGACCTTTGGCATCAGAAAACCCTTATTCTGTCTGGAGTGGATGTATTTCTGCTTTAACAGACTGAGCTGCAGCAGGAAAAGTTCTTCGAACTTGAGTCTTCGCTGGGCTTTTTCCAGAGCGTAAGCGTCACTTGGAAAGTGGATGTTCCTCAGGGCATAGGGCAGGGGACATAAGGCCAATTCTTTAAGAACGTAGTCTGGGAGCGTTTCCTCCACTTCCGGCAGGCATAAAGCCAATGCCGTTTCCTGTAACTTATTGAAAACCCTTCCGCTAATTCCTGCGTTCTTTAGCTTTTCCGTGCTGGGATAGACTCCGACCAGATGGGCCTTGATTCCTGAGGGATTCTCTGCCGGCTCATCCACCTCTGGATGAACCATATTATATTTACCATTGAATTCGGATGCTTTTCCGAAGAAGATGAAAGTCTTTCCAGGGACTAACTTTTCATAGTTCCATTTCAGACCCTTGAAAAAGACCATTTCCATCGCTCCGGATTCGTCGCTTACCACGACGCTCAGCCTTTTGGCCTTGCCTTCCCCTGTAAGCTGGCGGCTTTCGACTTTCCCTTTGACCTGGATATAGGCAATGCTTCGGGCTATGTCCGCAATCCTGCAGATGGATGTCTTGTCTATGTATCTGAAGGGGTAAAAGTGAATCAAATCTTCCAAGCTGTTTAGGCCGAGCTCCCTGCTAAGAAGTTCGGCCCTTTTAGGTCCCACACCTTTGAGGTATTTTATTTCACTTTTCAGTTGCCCCATTTTTAATGTTGAATGTTTCCGAGGACAAATTTATCGTTTTTTTCTTTAAAAAATAATCTTTACATTTGCGGTGTAGTGTATTGTTAAAATCAAATAACATGAAGACCATTTTTAAAACTTTGTTATGCACCGCTATGGCGGCTGCCCTTACTTTGTCCTGTGAGACCCCAGAGACTCCAGAGACTCCAGAGACTCCAGTGACCCCAGAGACCCCAGAGACCCCAGAGACTCCAGAGACTCCTGAAAACCCAGAGACTCCGGTTGATTCTGATCTGATGCTTTTCTCTTACTATACCGGAGATT
>SAMEA3663036__coassemble_1267_pt1 | contig 9764 bp, 8 predicted proteins | sample SAMEA3663036__metabat2_low_PE_031 | metagenome-assembled genome bin SAMEA3663036 (sample SAMEA3663036) | pig gut metagenome | biome: pig gut; feature: pig-associated habitat; material: faeces | place: France | collected 2012
GGAGGTCGAATCCGCTTATATTCACGCACTGCTGGAAGCTGAAAGCTACAGTTTCGAAAATGAAAGACTCTTACTCAAAGACGGACTCGGGAATACGGTGATGGTTCTCGAAGCCAGATAAGAATAAAAAAAGGCGGCCGAGGGGCCGCCTTAATTGATTAATTACCACTCCAGGATTTTCTTGAAGTCGTAGTCCTCTGGATTTGCCAGGTATTTCTTTGCGGCCTCATAGTCTGCTTCAGTGATATAGTGGCAGATATGATTGTAGTAATTCTGAGCGGTGCCACCTTCGATGTTTACGCGACGAGGTGGAATCTTGCCCTCCTCATTCTGCAAATCGTGCAGGTACAAAGGCTTGGCATCTCCGTTATGATCCACGAATACCATACAGCCGGTTTCTCCCTTTTCAAACAGTTCATATACGCCCATAGCGAGCTCTGTGCAGTAGGTAAGGTCGAAGGCGATAGGGTCTTGGCAACGAACGTCGTATCCGATTTCGATAGGACGGGTTTTGATCTTGATGCCTATCTTCTTGAATTCTTTTTCCAGAATATCGTTGAACATCACAGCCTTGGAAATCTTGCCAAGTTCAGGGTGACCGTGCTCATCGTAGGTGAGATTTGCCCCCGTAGCCTTGATCTCCTCAGGGTCCAGGTCGTGGAATACGCCTTCGGCTACCACTACTGTACCGTAATCAATGCCCAAGAGTTTGCGCTTGATGATGGCGCTGATGGTGAGCTTGATAATTTTATCAATTCCAATCTGAGTCTTGTTAAACATCTCAGGAATGATGGTCATAGGGCAGTGAGTGGACTCCCCGATTCCAAGTGCAAGGTGACCTGCGCTACGGCCCATAGCTGAGATGAGCAGCCAGTTGCCTGAAGTGCGGGCATCCTCATAAGCGGTACGGGCGATGTGAGCACCTTCGTCCTTGGCAGAATTAAATCCGAAAGTAGGAGTATTGTTTGGCAGCGGAAGATCGTTGTCTATAGTCTTAGGAACGTGAATGTTAGCGATAGGGTATTTCTTAGCCTCCAAGAACTTCGCGATCCTGTTAGCGGTAGAAGCGGTATCGTCGCCACCTACGGTCACCAGGAGCTTGATGTCGTTCTGGGTGAAGAGTTCCAGGTTAAAGTTCTTTTCGAAGTCTTCGTTGGTCGGCTTGAAACGGCTCATCTGAAGGTAACTGCCACCTCTGTTGAAGTAAGCGTCTGCCTTGAAAAAGTCGATGTCCTCGATACGAGGAGTCTTTGAGAAGAGTCCGCTGTAACCGCCGTGCAGGCCAATTACGCGATAATCGTTTGCAAGAAAAGTCTTAGCGACTGAACATACGACGGTGTTCATCCCAGGAGCTGGGCCACCGCCACAAAGAATAATTACAGAACCTTTCATTTCTTATATATTATGTAATAAAAATTTCGCGACGCAAAAATACATTATTTCCTATAAATAGTAAAATCCTTTGCCTTAACTACCAGGTTCACGGTTTCAGGCAGTGAGCTGTCGGCTGAAGATGGAATGTGTATCTTCAGGGAGACGTCGGATTTTTTAAAATTGCAGACCACAAGGGTGTCCTTTCCACGCAGGAAAGCGAAATGATGATTAGGGTCAAATCCTCCTTCAGGGGATTGGCAGTAGCAGAGATCGTAATTGGCGCTCTCTTCCAGTTCTGCCTTCAGGGCCAGGGTCTGCCTGTACTTCGAGAGTACTGCCTTCTGCTGCGGATTGAGCTTTCCCAATGGATTGATGGCTCTGGCAGCATCGAAGATGGAAGTCCGTCCTGCAGCTCCGTCTGCGGCGTCTTCTCCAATCTCCTGCCCGAAGTATAGCATAAAGGCGGTAGGGTAGAACAGGGCGCTCACTCCCAGGGCTGCATAGGCCAGTTCAGGATGATGTGCGAAACGCTTGGAAGCTATTCTCTGCTCATCGTGATTCTCGAGAAAGTTCAGCATCCTGGACTGCAGGGGACCGAGTCTCTGCCAATTGGTCGTGATGTTTCGGGCTGAGGCTCCGGCGCAGCTGACAGCACGCAGGGTGTCGTATAGGCCGGACTTGTCGTAGAGCAGGTCGAAATTGGCCTGATAAGAAAAGAGAGAATACTTGTTCATATCATAGACCTCGGCGATGAAAAGCAAGTCAGGGAATTCAGCCTTGGCCGCGGATATGAGGTACTGCCAGAAATCCAGGGGGACTAGCTCCACCATATCGCAGCGGAAGCCGTCCACGCCCATAGATGCCCAGAAACGCAGGATGTCGAGCATTTTCTGCCAATTATCCCTGCACCCATAGTCTATCTTATCTGTGTCGGTCCAGTCGTAATCGCAGCGTCCCAGGGTTTTGATGCCGCCGTGACTGTCCTGGTAATCAGGGCTGACGTGATTAGGGACAAAGTCTATAAGTACTTTTAAGCCATTGTTATGAGCGCGCCTAATCATAGCCTTGAATTCGTCCAGGCGCCTGTCAGGATCGTCGGCCAGGTATGGATTTACGTCATAATAGTCCGAAATGGAGAAAGGTGAGCCTATGTTACCTTTGACATAAGGGGCATCCATACTGTGACGAATCACACCCGTAAACCATATATGTGTAACAGATAAAGACTTAAGGTAATCAAATGTCTTTTTGTTGAAAGAAGAGAAACGACCTTTTGAAAAAAGTCGGGGAAGCACCTGATAGATAATCATATTATTCAGGAAGTAGTTTTATGTAAAATTCCGTGTTGTCCATTCGTCCGCAGTATTTTTCTGCACCTTTGCCTATGGCGTAAACCGGCACGTGGTCGCCATTATGGTGAATGGTGGTCCAGCCTATGCCGCAGGCTTTGTTAAAGTCATTGCGCTCCTCCACGCTCTTAAAGTTATCGGCCTTTCCTGCCTCTTCCCACTGCTCTATTATTCCAGGCCAATTCACATCGTATCCGTAGTCCGTGCTGCCTACGCTGACTCCGCCGGTCTGGTGGTCTGCGGTAACAAGGATCAGGGTCTGCTTCGGATGCTTGAGATAGAATTCGTAGGCCACCTTGACGGCTTCGTCCATAGCCAGGATAGCCTCAATGGTAGGCATAGTTCGGTTAGCGTGGCTGTCCCAGTCTATCTCTCCGCCTTCGCACATTATGAAGAAAGGTTTGCTCTCGTCTAAGGTGCTAAGACAATTCTTCATCATCTGGGAAAGGCTTACCAGTTCGTCTTCCTCGGCGGCATAATTGGCCACTTTTTCCCTTTTGTCCTTACGCGGATTTGATACCATTACTATCTTGTGGGAATTGGCCTTTTCGAATTCATTCTGTCCAAAGACCACTTCGTAGCCGTATTCCTCCAGATACTCTTCGCTGTTTTTTTCCTCATCTCCAGGTGCGAAATTCAAAAATCCCGAGCCTCCGATAAAATCGAACTTGCTAGCTGGGATCTGCTTGGTGATATCGTAATAGTCTCCTCTGGAAGTGACGTGGGCATAGAATGCGGCAGGGGGGGCGTGATTCAGGGGAACTGAGGAGAAAACTCCGACCTGATAGCCATACTCGTCTTTCAGAACCTGGGCGACACTCTTGAGGGGATTACCTTCGGGATCTACTCCAAGCATACCGTTATTTGTCTTTTCTCCTGAAGCGATGGCAGTGCCGGCTGCAGCGGAATCTGTGATGATGCTGTTAGCCGAATATGTGCTGCACATTCCCAGGTATGGAAATTGGGAAAACTGCAGCTGGGAGCCTCCCAAATTGCCATCCAGATAGGAAAGATAGGACTCGGTCACAGCCACCTGAGAGGCTCCCATTCCATCTCCGATGAAGAGGAAAATATACTTGGCCTCAGGCTTTTGGCTACACGAGCTGAAAAGCAGCAGGGCTGCCAGGGAGAAAAGTGTTAATTTATTTTTCATATCTGTCTCTACGTTTGAATTCTGATAGGGTAAGGGCGGTGGCCACGGCCACGTTAAGGGATTCGGCGTGTGGACCCTGGGCAAAAGAAGGTATGAGAAGGGAATCGGTGCAGAGAGCTCTCAGGCTTTTGCTTACTCCCCTGGATTCGTTACCCATAAGGATGAGGCCCTGAGGCTTTAACTCACACTCGTAAATATCCTTCCCGTCCAGAAGTGTGGAGTATATTGGAAGCCCTTTGTCTAAGAAAGTCCGACACAGGCGCTCCAGGTCCGTATAGACAATACTCTTTCTGAATATGGAACCCATAGAGGACTGAACCACTTTGGGATTGAACTGGTCCACACAGTCCTCAGAGGCGAAAATGCCATCCACTCCGAACCAGTCACAGATGCGGATGATGGTACCCAGATTCCCCGGATCCCTGACGCTGTCAAGGGCGAGATATAAGCCCTTGCTCTGGATTTCCGGAACTGTGGACGTGTCAGGCATCCTTAGTATTCCCAGCACCGGAGAAGGGGAGGACAGGCTGCTGATACGGCTCATCTGAGCCTCGCCTATATCTTCTGTCCTATAGGAAGCGAGCAATTCGAATCCGCTGTTCAAAGCCTCTGAAAGCATCTTTTCTCCTTCCACGATGAAGGAACGGGACTCGTCTCGGAATTTCTTTCCGGACAAGGCTTTTATGTGTTTGATCTCACTTGCAGATAATTTGCTCATAAATTGCTGCAAATATACTCAAATATTTGCTAAATTTGTCCCTTGATGCAGACTAAAACTCATACTTTTCTCCGCCTGTCACTATCGATATTTTTATCGGCAGTTCTATTTTCCTGCAGTACTACCAGGACTCTGGAAAGTGATCAGTTAAGGCTGGACTCGAATGAAGTGATAATAGTCAATGACGAAAACTTCCCGGCTGCTTCACTACAGAATTATATCCGTCAAAAGCCTAATTCCAGTATCTTGGGGCTTAAGCCGATGCTCTATGTCTATAATCTCTCAGATGGCAGTGACAAGGGTTTGAACAAGTTTTGGAAGATCCTTGGAGAAGCGCCTGTCGTTTATGATCAGAATCAGGTGGAACTCTCCAAAAACAGCATTAAGAATCATCTTGAGAACCTGGGTTATTATAATTCCAAGGTGGAGAGCGAACTGAGACTTAAAGGCCAGGTGGCTAAGGTCAGGTATTATGTTACTTTGGGAGAAAGATATAAGATAGATAGCATTATATTTAATCTTCCTGCCAGAAGAAGGGACTTTGTCTCCGATTTTAATTCCGAGCTCTCCGAGATGAAGATTAAGGTGGGGGATTATCTTTCCGAGCAAAGTTTGGATGCCGAGGTGCAGAGAAGTCTGGCTTCCCTTAGGGAAAAGGGCTATTTTTCCCTGAATATGAATTGCTACAGTTTTGTGGCAGACACATTGGGAAAAGATGCATCCGTGACTTTGGAATATATCATCAGCGAAGATGAAAGACCACTCAAAAAGGCTAAGATAGGTGAGGTAAGCATCAATGTCCCTGAGAATCTGGATGTTCGGGAGGAGGTTCTGAAGGGGGTGAACCTGATTATGCCTGGTCAGACTTACAGCGAAAGCGTGGTGAGCAATACCTTTAACCGCTTTTCTTCCCTTAAGGTATTCAAGACTGTGGGGATAGATATGTCCGCAGTTTCCGATGACAAGGTGAACTGTGACATCACTCTAAGCAAATCCCAGCAGCAGGGTTTCAAGACCAATTTGGAATTTTCCACAAATTCTTCTGGTCTTATAGGCATCTCTCCGCAGCTGAGTTTCTATCATAAGAATTTTTTCAAAGGGGGAGAGTGGTTTAACCTAGGCTTTGTGGGGAATTTTCAGTTCAAACCTAATGACAACATTTCCTCCGAAGAATTCGGAACCTCCCTTTCTTTGAGCCTTCCTCGGCTCATAGGAGTGGATAACAGACATATCAAGGGACCTAATATTCCTCGCACCGAAATCAATCTGGCTTTCAACTATCAGAACAGGCCGGAATATACCAGGAACATTCTGTCCACCTCCTTCGGTGTGTCCGGAATTATAAGAGGCAGGTTCTATTATCAGTTCTATCCTCTTCAGTTAAACTATGTGCGTCTTTTTAACTTGAACGAGGATTTTATGAAGAATCTGGAGAAAAATCCATTTATGAAATACTCCTATCAGGACCACTGTGACTTAGGTCTTGGTAGCAGCCTCTTTTATAACAGCAGCACTGAGCTCGTCCCTAAGAGCGACTATCATTCCTTTAAACTGAATTTTGATCTGTCCGGTAATGTCCTGAGTCTTTTCAGGGGCTTGATGAAGCAGAACTCCAGCGGAGAGGCTCTGGTCTTGGGGGCTCCGTTCTCGCAGTATGCCAGAATCGAGGCCAGTATGGTCAAAGCGATCCGTTTCGGTGCGAACGACTCAAAGTCATTGGCATTCAGGCTTCTGGCCGGAGCGGGATGGGCCTATGGAAATTCCACGGCTATGCCGTATGAAAAGCAGTTCTACTGTGGTGGAGCTAGCAGTATGAGGGCTTGGCAGGCAAGGGCACTCGGCCCGGGCGCTTCAAAGATGGATGAGACTTTCAGCATCCCGAGTCAGACAGGAGATATAAAACTTGAAGCGGATATGGAATACCGTTTCCCTTTGGTGTGGAAGCTGGAAGGAGCGCTTTTTGCCGAGCTGGGAAATGTCTGGAAAAGTGAAAGCGGGGTAAGATTGGAGGAATTGGCTGCCGACTATGGACTGGGACTTAGAGTCAACCTTGATGTTCTGCTGCTCCGTTTTGACTGGGGTATCAGGCTCAGAGACCCTTCTCTGGATGGCGATAAATGGCTGGACCCGCTTAGTGCGCTTAAAATTGGCGGAAGCGCCATTAGTTTTGGTGTAGGATATCCTTTCTAGAGCTTTTTCGGGTAGTATTTAGGCCAGCAAGCCTGCAGGTAGGCCTTCAGATTATCTTCGTGACGATTCGGCTGAGGTTCATAAAATACCTTTCCTTCCAATCCCTTAGGCATAAATTCCTGATCTACGAAATGACCTGGGAAATCGTGGGAATACTTGTAGTTCTCCCCATAGCCTATGTCTTTCATAAGGGCTGTAGGGGCATTGCGCAGGTGAAGGGGAACCGCTGCCATCTGATCCTTTGAGACAGTTTCGAGGGCGGAATTTATGGCCATATAGGCGGAGTTGCTCTTAGGGGAGGATGCTAGATAAATGCAGCATTCGGCCAGGGGAATGCGGGCTTCAGGCATACCTATGTTATGACAGATTCTAAAGCAACTGTCCGCTATGAGAAGGGCATTAGGGTTAGCCAGGCCAATGTCTTCCGCTGCGCTGATACAGAGCCTTCTGGCTATGAACAGGGGGTCTTCTCCTCCATCCAGCATCCTGGCCAGATAATATACGGCGGCATTCGGGTCTGAGCCCCTTATGCTTTTAATGAAGGCGGATATGATGTCATAGTGCATCTCTCCACCCTTGTCGTAGATGGCTATGTTTTTCTGCAGGCAATCACAGACACTTTGGTCGTCTATTACTATCTCGGAAGTCTTAGCACTTAGGGAATCCACCACTATCTCCAAGATATTCAGGAGTTTGCGTCCATCGCCTCCACTATGCATAAAGAGCGCGTCGGTCTGTTTGACCCTAATGTTCTTTTCCTTCAGTATCTCGTCTTCCTTTAAGGCTCTGTTTAAGAGAATCTCCAGGTCTGCGGCTTCAAGTGGTTTAAGTACAAAGACCTGACAGCGGGATAGAAGGGGAGTTATCACTTCGAAGGAAGGGTTTTCGGTGGTGGCTCCTATAAGGATGAATACCCCCTGTTCCACAGCCCCCAGAAGCGCATCCTGCTGAGCCTTGTTAAAACGGTGTATCTCGTCTATGAAGAGGATAGGAGCAGCAGCGGAACTGAATAGGGAGTTCTGCTTCGCTTTGTCTATCACATCCCTAACGTCCTTTACTCCTGAACTTACTGCCGAGAGAGTGTAAAAATCTCTTTTCAGGCTATTGGCTATGATCTTAGCAAGGGTAGTCTTGCCGACTCCGGGAGGGCCCCAGAGGATAAAGGAGCTGACGTTTCCACTTTCTATCATATTGGAGAGTACACAGCCTTTGCCGACCAGATGTCTCTGGCCGACATATTGCTCCAAGGTCTGGGGTCTGAGCCTCTCTGGAAGAGGGGGCAGAAGAGTATTTAAATTTGCCATAATCGAAGTCTAAATTACTTATTTTATTCTCAAATCCCAAATTTATGCTTATCTTGGAATGTTTTTATTTATGGGAAAAAGAACTCTGACAGTGTTGTTCCTTTTAGTCTTTCCTCTGTGTGCGATTTCTGCAGAGGAAAGGCTGCCGCCCTCTCTTACCAGGGCAGGACTTGTCAGTTCTTTCAAAGCCCAGTCCCTAAGCATCCTCAGTACTTCTGACAAAAAGGAGAATAGTTTTAACTCTTATAATCTAACTTTGGACACTTACGGACTGTATTCTAATGTTTCCGACTATCCTGGAGTGAAGTTGAACATAGTTCATAATTCCATAATAGACAGCGGTCGCATCAATGATGAGATTGCATATATAATTTATATGGGAGCTGGTGGGGTAGCCGGATATGTCAGGGATTATTCCGCTCTGCCCAGGAATCACGGATTTATCTTTGGCCTTAATACCTGCGTCGGAGCACTCGCTTCATTCAGGGGCAGCCGTTTGGAGTTGGGGGTGGAATTCGATGCCGAATGGGCCTTTCAGATAAGAAAGATGGAGGAAAGTGACGGCAGGATTGGCCTGTCCTGGTATGCTAACGGCGTGCTTAGGGCGCTCATACCTAAAATTAGCTTGTACTATAGGTTCAAATGAAGAGAAAGTTGGGCATAACACTATTGTTTCTCTGCTTGAGTATCAGTACTTGGGCAGGGATTACTGCCTCTTGTAGCTGGGGCTATGGAGCTCAGTTGTATAAGGCTCAGGCTTTCTCCTATACACCTAATCGAGTAGGCTACAGAGTTAGCGAATATGCTTATGGATTTACTTATTTGAGTACTGCCTACCTTAATTTTGCGCTTTCCTACGAGTTTGCCCACAAGGCTAGCATAGGCTTAAAAAGCGGATACAAGGGCATAGATCAGAACTACTCGATAATTCCTCTTGAACTGGAAGCCAGATACTATTTCAAGTCCTATGAAGAGAGTTCAGCCTTTTTGTCTCTGGAGGCTGGCAGCGCCTTGCACGACTTGAACTTCAAGGATCAGATTATCCTCGCCTCCTTGGGCCTGGGTTACAGAGAGCATCTGTATAAGGGTCTGAGCGTGGATTTCTTCCTTAAACTGGATGCTTTCTATGGTCATCCCTTGCCTATAGACAGATATGAAGGGGAAATCCCTCGTTCCCAGCTTTATTTCTCTTATGTGAGCTGTGCCTTCCTGAATCTGGGAATCCAGATAAACTTTTAGAGCTTGATGAACAGGTAGATCATATATGCCAATTCCAATGCGAGCATCGTGTATCCTGCGCCTTTTGAGATTTTCTGCTCTTTCGAAGTGAAGGAGAAGAGGAAAAGCAGCAGTACGCTGGATAGGCAGACAGCCATATCGACATAATTCAGAGATGCCGTGTCAAGCGGCTTAATGATTCCGGAGCAGCCCAGGATGAGCAGGATGTTAAAGACATTGCTACCCACGATGTTACCGAGTGCGAGTTGGCCTTTTTTCTTAGCGGCGGAGACCACGCAGGTAACCAATTCCGGTAGGGAAGTGCCCAGGGCAAGCACTGTAATGGCTATGAACTTCTCGCTGGCGCCTATCCCCTGTGCTATCTTTACTGCATTGTTCACAAAGAGTTTACCTCCGAAGATCAGACCGGCTAAACCCGCCAATATCATTATGATGGA
>SAMEA3663036__coassemble_1309_pt1 | contig 9545 bp, 8 predicted proteins | sample SAMEA3663036__metabat2_low_PE_031 | metagenome-assembled genome bin SAMEA3663036 (sample SAMEA3663036) | pig gut metagenome | biome: pig gut; feature: pig-associated habitat; material: faeces | place: France | collected 2012
CTTGACATTTATGGTCGGTGTGACGAGTCTATTTTCTCTTCTTCTTTTTTTCTCTTCTCATCGTTAAAGCATAGGTACCATTTTATGAAGTTGATGACAGCTTCTTCCGAGAGCCTCCGGTGCAAGCTCAGCTGATCTTTGTCAGATTCCGTGAGCAAATCGGCCTTTTTACTCACCGATGGGGTCTGAAAACACTATGCCGTGAGCAAAACCGCTTTTTTACTCACCGATGGGCCTTGGAAGACGGGTTCCGTGAGTAAATCGAGGTTTTTACTCACCGATGACTCCTGAAAACCCTGTCCCGTGAGCAAATCGGCCTTTTTACTCACCGTGGACCCTTGATGTAAAAGGAAAAAGGGGAAAACCGCCGAAAAATGTCAATTATACTGTTTAGGTCGCGGGATGTTGGCCTTAGTGCATAAAAAAACCTCAGCGATGTGCTGAGGCTTGGAGCGGAAAACGGGGCTCGGACCCGCGACCTCAACCTTGGCAAGGTTGCGCTCTACCAACTGAGCTATTTCCGCGATGGGAATGCAAAGATAGATGCTTTTTTGAAATTTACAAAATTTTCTTCAAAAATTTTAAGTGCCTCGGACGAGTATGGCCATATCGGGAACTATCGAAGATTTATATCTCAAGCGGTGAGTTGAAATAATACTCGAAAAAGGTGACCAAATGTGGCCGATTGTTGTAAGTTGTGGTTAAAACTGGTCAAAAGTTATTTGTTATTCTGCCGAATACAACCGAACTTTGAACGCTAATGATTGCATATATGAAAAAGTATTTGTTTGCCCTTGCCGCACTGTCGCTGCTGTTGGCCTGCACGCCGGAAGAGAATGGTGGGGATAAGATTGTCCATGTGACAGGTATCTCCCTAGAGGCGAAGAATGTTTCGGCAATCAGTGCAGTACTGGCTGGCAAGGCGAATCTCGGTTCCTCCGTTGCCTTAGACCTGAAAGTCGGCTTCCAGTATTCGAAGTCCGCCGGTATCCTGCCGTCCAATTCTACGACAATCGAGTCGACCGATGCCGATGCTTCTTACAACTATACAGCGGCAATCACCGGCCTCGACCCTGAGACCAAATACTACTTCCGCAGTTTTGTCCGCCAGAACGGTCAGGACACCTATGGCGAGACCTTAGAGTTCACGACAAAGGATGTGACTTCGCTCCTGGAAACAAAAGACGCGAGTGCGGTAGAGGCCACAAAGGCCACGATGAATGCCAAACTCGATTTGACTGATGTGCAGTATAAGAGCCTGGCCTACGGTTTCCTCTGGGGAACTTCCGAGTCGGCCTTGAATACGGACTACAAGTGTACGGAGATTAGCGATAATGCCATATCTGCACCGTTGACCGGCCTTTCCCACAAGACACAGTATTGGTACAAAGCACACATAAAGCTGGACAGCCAGACCTTCTATGGCGAGGTCAAGACATTTACTACAGATGTTGTTCCGGTTGAAAGTGTATCGCTTGACAAGACGGAATACACATTCAATACGATTGGCAATACTCTGACATTAGTGGCCACCGTTCTTCCTGCCGATGCTACCGACAAAAGTGTCAGCTGGTCCTCTAGCAGCGATGCCGTTGCTACGGTGGATGCGAGTGGTAAGGTGACGGCTGTCTCCAAAGGTACTGCTACCATAAAAGCCGAAGCCAAGGATGGAAGCGGAAAGTATGCGAGCTGTTCTGTGACGGTCAAGCCGTGTCCTTCAGGTGCAGTGGATCTTGGCTTGTCGGTGTATTGGGGTACAACAAACATCGGCGCGAGCAAGCCGGAGGACTACGGTGATTACTACGCCTGGGGCGAGACGGAGCCTAAGGAGAGTTATTCTTGGTCAACTTACAAGTTTGGCACGAGTTCATCAGGTCCGTTCTTCAAGTACAACACGATTAGTTCTTATGGTTCTGTAGATAATAAGACGGTATTGGAATCTTCGGACGATGTTGCCAGCGTAAAACTCGGTGGAAAATGGCGTATGCCTACGGATGCTGAGTGGACAGAGTTAAGGACAAAGTGTACCTGGACTTGGACAACAAACTATAACGGTACGGGCGTAAAGGGACAAATAGTTACCGCCACCAATGGCAACAGCATTTTCCTTCCCGCTGCCGGTTACCGGCGCGACACGAATCTCTACGATGCGGGTTCCTACGGCTACTACTGGTCTTCGTCTCTCAATACGGACAAGCCCTCCATCGCGTGGTACGTCAACTTCAATTCCGGCACTGTGCGCAGGCGCGACTACGGCTACCGTTCCTACGGGCAGTCTGTTCGTCCAGTTTCAGAATAAGCGTGCAGCCGGTTCATTGCGGAGCAATAATTGCCGTCGAAAATTTTCAGCATATGACGAAAATTGGAATCTGCACCATTGAAGATGCCAATCCTGGTCAGGTTTTCCTGTACCCGGAAGGTGCTTTCTATAAAGAGAAATAAGTGACCGCAAGTGACCGAGCTATTTGTCTTCGTAATGACCGTATGAGGACAAGACATCTACTTTCACGACAGCCTCTTAAAGACTAGCCAATAAAGAATTCAACTCCTCTTTCCCAGACACAGATGTGCCCTTACCTTCGGCAATACTCTTGCGAGCCTCATCAATGCGGGCAAAGAACTCCTTCTTGCTGATAAGGCTGTCATCTATGGATGCCGATTCATAACCCGAACGTGTCTTTGACATAATTAAGGGTGTTTTGACCTACGGTATATGCATAGCAGGCAACAGGGATGAATTGTACTTTGCCAAATTGCAGTTCCTTCAAACCGCTCTCTGTCTTAGTTGTCACTATGGCATAATTCATATTGTTCCGCTCCATATAGGTTTTCAATGAAGTCAATTCGTACGGTTTATTGTAAAAATAATCAGTCCATTTTACTTCAACGGCCCATTCAGGTTTAAGTTTGGCAGCATTGATTCCGACAATATCAACCTCTCCCTGATCCTTTCTGCTGTTCTTCCAATTTGCGTAACTGATGTTGGCGCCGTTGCGAGGTATCCACTGTGCATATACAGCGGTCTCAACCATGTCACCCATCTCTTCATCGGATTCTTTGATCGGCTGGAATAACGCACACCTCAGGGATGGATTGGTAAGGTATATTTTGAAACTTGTTTCTCGTTGATATGATTTTGCATTATCATCCGTTCTGTGAATAACTTTAATTAAGAATGCTGCCTCAAGGTATTCGATGTACTTTTTTAAGAGGTCTTTCCTAACTTCAGATCCTTTGGACAAAGCCTCATACGAGAACTCTTTCCCAGAATGATATGCAATCATTGTGAATAACGAATTCAATTCCTGAACATCGGTTATTCCATAAATACTTGGCAAATCCCTTAAGAGAACTTTGTCAATGATATCGTGTCGGATGAATTGCCCCGGGTCTTCGCGAATGGTCTCAGAGAACACAACTTCAGGGTAACCTCCGTAGTTGATGTAATCAACGAACAGTTCATTGAACTTATCAATATCAATTGCAGCATTGGATGGAATGTTTCGACCATACCATTGAATTGTGGTCTCTTTTACAAGGTGATTGAAATTTCTAATATGGATGTATTCATAAAATGTCAGGGGCGGCAAATTGAAATCTGTAAACCTTCCGGCTCCACTTTCATTGCTTTTCTTTTTCAGTTCTGCAGCTGCGGAACCGGAAGCAATGAATTTGACATTTCTGTATGTGTCGACTAAAGATTTGAGGTTAACTTCCCAATCCTTAAGATATTGTATCTCGTCAAACAAAACGTAATATTTGGAATCGTCCACTTCAGGTTTGCCCAATGCTCGTTTAGCCAAATTGAACAACTGTTCCAAATAAATGTTGTTGTATATAGGCGTTTCAACAGAAATGTATATGATGTTTTGTGCAGGGACGCCTTCGTCCATCAGTTTTTGCACGGTATGGAATAACATAACAGTTTTGCCTACACGTCTTGGACCCATTAAAATGAGAGCTCGCCTGACACTGAATTCTCGGACCAAAGGGTAAAAGATATCTAGGTATAGTCGCGGGGTCATGTCACGATAGAATGTAGGGATTGCATTATCTACCCACCAAGGGTTATCTATCCTTAGTCTTCCGATAATTTGTTTTTCAAGCAATTCAGTGTATTCCATTGTATGCAGTTATTTTTTGCAAATATAGCAAATTGTCAGATTAAGTATAAGATTTCTAGCTTAATTTGTTATGTTTTGGATTATTAATGGTAAGACTACTACCTTAATAAGCATAAACATCAATGGAAATCAAATTAGTTTGCAACATTTATTGCACTGATTTCCAACAGTATAACAGCGAAAAACAAATTAGGTAAATTTTTTTACCCTTAATCTGCAACAGGATCAGGATGCTCACATAGGGTTTGTTCCATTCTTTGAGATAGTTGGATAGTTCCTTGTCAAGAGCTTCTTTCCTCTCATCCGGTTTTGGGACCGGTGATTGCGGCTGAAGGCCGAAGGCTGACTCAGGGGAGTTTGAGGGGGTACGCCCCCTCAATCAATATAGTGCCAAAGGCAGCAAAAAAGCATCGCGTGCGGCGATGCTTTTTTGTGTGCCTCGGACGAGACTCGAACTCGTACAGCCATTTCTGGCCAAGGGATTTTCTTACTGCTATGACTTTCGTCACCGGCTATGCCGTTTGTAGTCTGGACTATTCCTTCACCGTAGATTTCTCTTTAGGTGTGTCGTGTCTAGTCTCTGCACCTTCCTTTCTTAAAAGGCTTGGCTCAAGATTACCATCTGCACTACCAGTTAAGGCTTCCTTGAATTTACGACATTCTACATCGCTCCTTTCGGAACGTGCACTCAATCTAGCTCTTCCTCAATAATTATCTGCATTACAAATAATTATTTCAAAGAGCATTTCTAAGTCCCTCGTGTCTACCATTCCACCACCAAGGCTACTTGAGGAAGCACAAAGATACAAAATAATTTAGAAATATCTCTTTTCTTGTTTGATCAGCGCCAGGAATATGAAGAGCATTATGCTGAAAGATAGCAGGGAAGTGCCTCCATAGCTGATAAAAGGAAGGGGTATGCCGATTACCGGCATCAGTTTGATGGTCATTCCTATGTTTATGAGCATATGCATAAAGAGACAGGAAGCTATGCAATAGCCGTATATCCTGTTAAATGGCTCCCTGCTGCTCTCCGCCAGCTTCAGGATATTTCCTATCAGGAAGACAAAGAGGGATATGAGAATGAAGCAGCCTATGAATCCAAATTCTTCTCCTATGGTGCAGAAGATAAAGTCCGTGCTTTGCTCCGGAACGAAACCGTAGGTGGTCTGAGTCCCTTCCAGGTAGCCCTTCCCCTTTAAGCCTCCGGAACCTATCGCGATAAGGGATTGGTTTACGTTGTATCCGGCTCCCATAGGGTCTTCCTTGAGACCTAGCAGCACCTCAACTCTTTGTTTCTGGTGGGCTTTCAGGATGTTATGGAAGACATAGTCCGTAGAGAGTATGGTAAGGGAGCCCAAAAGCATCACCGAGAGGCAGAGAAGACGGAGTTTTCTTCTGAGTTTGAAGGACTTGGCTCCGTGGATTCGGATAAAGACATAGTAGCTTAGCAGCAGAATCGAAAGCACGCTGAAAGCGATCCAAAGCGGGAAGCGTATGGAGAGAATGAACAGCACTACCATCATCAGTAGGAGCATTATCCACATTCCCGAGAGTCCCTCCCTGTATAGTACGAAGATGTAACCCATATATACCAGGGTGGAGCCGGTCTCTTTTTCTGCCAGAATCAGGATGGCGGGAATGGCGATTACTGATAATACCAGGGCTAGATTCTTAAGACTTCCGCTGCCAAAGGCCTTGTTTCTCAGCACGTGGGCCAGCAGCAGGGAAGTGCTGATTTTCGATAGTTCGCAGGGCTGGAAGCGTATGGGGCCTATGGAGAACCAGGATTTGGAACCGTTCACCTCCGAGCCGAAGACTATGGTGAGGGCCAGCAGGATAAGTATCATCAAATAGGCTGGCCCCGATAGGACTTCCCATAGGTAAGCTTTTATCACAAAGAGAATTATAGCCGAGACACAGAGGGAGATGCAGATCCAGAGGAATTGTTTGCCGGCCCTGCTGCCCAGGTCGAAGATGCTACGCGCCTCATCTACCGAATGGCCTGTAGCGTAGATGCTCAGCCATCCGATAAGGACCAGGAGCAGATAGGCTCCGATTATTTTAGCTATCTCTTTGCTTGTCATTTTTCCACATTCATCAGATCTGCTTCCCGGACATAATTCTCCAGCCACTTTCTCTTTGTCCCTATCTCTTTGTTCAGGTATTGCTCCACGATGAGAGAGGCCATAGGACAGGCCCACCTGGCTCCGAATCCGGCATTTTCTATATAGACGGCCACGGCTATCTTCGGATCTTCCTTAGGAGCAAAGCAGATGAAGACGGAGTGGTCTGCCCCGTGAGGGTTTTCCGCTGTGCCTGTCTTGCCACATACATCCAGTCCATCTATGGCGGCAAGGCTCGCCGTGGCGCCTTCTGCCACCGTGCAGTTGACTGCCTTCCACATCGCATCCACCGTAGGGATGAAGTGTAGCGAATCGACTTTGCAGTAGTGCTTCTCTGTCTTTTCGCCTTTTATCAGGTGAGGATTATAGTAGTAACCGCGGTTCGCCAGAATAGCGCAGAGGTTAGCTATCTGCAGAGGGGTGGCACCGATTTCCCCTTGGCCTATGGATAGGGACACTACCGAGGAGAAGCGCCAATGTCCTTTTCCGTAGAACTTGTTGTAGAGCTCGCTGGAAGGGATGCTGCCTGAACTTTCGTTTGGAATACCGCTGCCCAGAGGAGCTCCGAGGCCAAAACTCAGCACATATTCCCGCCAGGCGTCAAAAGCCTCGGCGGTATTGGCATATTTAGGGTTCTCCAGAATGTCCTTGAAGACGCTGCAAAAATAGGAGTTGCAGGACATCATTATGGCTTGCTGATAGTCGATGGGAGAAGGGTGTTTGTGACAGCCGAGCTTTTTGCCATTGGCATAATAATAGCCCTGCTGGCAGCTTTCCATATCGGATGGTCTGCAGACGCCTTCCTGAAGTCCGATCAAGCCGTTTACCAATTTGAAGACAGAGCCTGGAGGGTAGGAAGCTGAGACAGGGCGGTTGAAAAGGGGTTTGTCCGGATTGGAGGCCAGGGCCTGGTAGCGGCTTCCCATATTCTCCAGGTCTTCCACGTCTATGCCCGGGCTGGTGACCAGGGCGAGAATCTCTCCTGTGGAGGGCTCCAGCGCCACTATGCTGCCTCTTTTGTTTCGCATCAGGCTTTGTCCGTACTGCTGCAGGTCTGCATCTATGGTGGTGACTATGTTTTCGCCGGGTATGGCCATCAGGTCGTCTTCCCCATTGTTATAGCTGGTCAGAACCCTGTTACGGGAGTCCCTGAGATAGATGTGATAACCCTTTACTCCTCTGAGTTCCTTTTCTTTCACGGCTTCCAGACCTGTCATTCCGGCATAGTCTCCACTTTTATATTCGGGGTGTTTTTTTATGTAATCCGCATTGACCTCACTTACGTAACCTAGCAGATTTCCTCCGGCATTGAAGGGATAGTCCCTGCTGGTGCGCATACTGGCGTGAAAGCCAGGGAAGAGGTATTCCGTCTCGGAGAAGTCCACGTAGGTCTGCTCATCTATTCCGGAGAGAAAAGTCAGGGTCTTGTAGCCTATCCTTGAGCGGTAATTGCGATAGTAGTCGAGTTTTTCCCTAAGGAATTCAGGCTCTATTTTCAGGACCTTACATAGAGACAGGCTGTCCAGATTCCGAATCTCCCGAGGGGTGACCAGTATGTCGAAACTGTTCCTGTTCCCTACCAGTATGCTGGAATCCCTGTCGTAGATGACTCCGCGTGGAGGGTAAATGATTTCCCTAACGATGGAGTTGTTCAAGGCGTCGGTCTTATACCTGTCATCCACTATCTGGATATAGAAGAGTTTCCCTAGCAGGATGAGGGAGCAGGCTATGAGGCCAATTACAATATGTCCATATCTCGAAGAAAAGTCCATAACTATTTCTCCCTGAACAGAATGAGACTACAGATACAGCAGACAAAGGCGCTAGCCGCAGTGGAGCAAAGCCATTTGGCCAGAACAAACAGAAAAGGTCTGGTTCCGGCGCAGTCGATAAGGACATAAGGCAGGAAATATATGGCGCAACTGAGAATGAAAAGCAGAATCAGCTCCCTAAAGGACTGAAAGAAGATCTCTTCCCCGCAAATCATACTAATCAGAGTTTTTTTCAGGAAGGCCAGCAGCAGAAGTGAACAACTGCTGATACCTATCACTGAAGATGAGGCGAAGTCCACCAGCAGACCCAAGGCGAAGGCCACAAACAAGTCCACTATGCCGGAGTTTTTCTTCAGGGGCAATATCATTATGCACAAAGGCAGCAGGCTCAGCAGCAGATACTGCGAGAGATTAAAGTAATTGTTAATCAGCAGCTGCACTATGCACAGGAGCAAGAAGACTAGCCGGTAGTGATTCCTCATCATAGTTCCTCCTCCTTTTCTTCCAGCCGCTCCACCTCATCGATGTGCTGGAATATTAGAATATACACATAATCCAATTCCGCGAAATCCTGAAACAGTTCCACTTTCACCTCCTTGGTGGAACCATTTTTAGTGCTCACCTCCCTCACTGTTCCCAGGGCCAGGGTCGTAGGGAAAATGTTCGAATAGCCACTGGTCCACACCGTGTCTTTCAACTCGACCTCATAATGCAGGGGAATCCCATGCAGGACGGCTCCATTGCTGCTCACTCCGTCCCAGCTGAGGCTTCCGGTCAGTCCTTTTCTGCCAAGTCTGGCGCTCACACTGGTTCCTGAGTTCATCAGGGTTCTTCCGTAGGAGAGGTGCTCTGTCACGCTTTCTATGGTTCCCACCACTCCCTTGGGACTTACTACTCCGCAGTGCGGCCTGACTCCATCCAGGCTACCCTTGTCCAGAATGAAGTAATTCTTCTGCGAGTTCACGCTGAGTTTCAGTACCTGGGCCAATTCACATTTGAACCTATGGTCCAGACTGTCCAAATCTGCCACCTGCCCCCTGCGTTCCAGTTCCTTATAGCGTTGCAGTTCTTCCCACAGGGCTGCATTCTCTTCCTCCAGGGCCACATTCTTTTCTTTCAGATAAAAGTAGTTGTGAATGGACTCCCCCTTGCTCCACAACCAGGCTTTGACCGAGTAGGCCGCCTTGTTAATCCATAGGCTTTGGATGGACTCGGAAGTACACAAGATAGCGAAAGCAGCAAACTCCAGGAGAATGAAGATTGCTGCAGTCCATATCGTCTCTTTCGTTTTCCGAGTCCGATTCATTTTATCTCATCAGGAATTTGTATTTGTCAGTATTCTTGATGGCCTTGCAGGTTCCGCGCGCCACTGCGTGAAGCGGGTCGTCTGCCACTATGAATTTGATGTTAACCTTGTCCGTAAGCCTTTTGGCCAATCCCCTCAACAAGGCGCCTCCGCCGGAGAGATAGATTCCGTTCTCGATGATGTCGGAGGAAAGCTCTGGCGGAGTCTGTCCCAAGGT
>SAMEA3663036__coassemble_1317_pt1 | contig 9500 bp, 8 predicted proteins | sample SAMEA3663036__metabat2_low_PE_031 | metagenome-assembled genome bin SAMEA3663036 (sample SAMEA3663036) | pig gut metagenome | biome: pig gut; feature: pig-associated habitat; material: faeces | place: France | collected 2012
GTAAAGGCGGGCCAATGTAGTAAACTTCTCTCCGGAGACGATCCTCTCCCTTATTTCCAGAAGCTTTTCCTTAGCCGCCATCTTAGCCGCCTCCCTGTCCGGATAGATGCAGATCTGGCTCATCTGATACTGGGCAGGAATCATAGGGAGATTGGCCTTGGAAGTAGTGTCCATATACTGCTTCACGTCGTAAGGGGTCACTTCCGGAATGCCCTTGGCTATCTCGGACTGTTCCTGCTGGGTCAAAGACATCTCCTCCAATTGCTTTCGCCAATCCTCCCTGAGCCTGTTCACGGATTTGCCGAAGTACTCCTCCACGGCCTCCTCTCCTCCCAGGTCGGTAAGCAAACTGCTTATACGGTCGTTAAGATTGGCATTCACGCTCTCGTAGTTCACCACCAGGGAATCCACTCTGGCCTGAGAGAGAATCAGTTTATTTGCCAATATCTGCTCCAGTATGTCGCATCTCATAGCCTTGTCCGAAGCATATCCCCTAGCCCGCATCATACGGACTTCCTGCTCTATGTCGGAAAGCATCACGAACTCTCCGCCTATAATGGCCACAGTCTTGTCTGCCAATCCGCTATACTTCTGTGCTCCGGCTGCCACACACAGCAAAGCTCCTGCGAACACCGTCAAAAACCTCTTCATAAAATGTCTTAATATATTACAAATATCCCTCTGTCGGAAGCCCCGTCAAGCAAGCTCCGTTCCAGATTGACCAGCAATTCTCTTTTTCTTTCACTAAGTATATACTCCTTTATTCTCTCCTGACAATACTCAAAAGGGGCGACTCCGCTCTTCTTTATCTCCCTTACATAAGCTGTCTTTATGTCGGACATATCTCCGTTGTCGATGCTTATGTAATTGTTTTTCAGGTGAGAAAGCATAGTTATATAATCGGTGTTGAAATCCTTTGCCAACTCCGAGGCGTCCATCCAATCCTGGGAATTGTCATAATACCTTATGGCATAGACCCTGGCCAGACTATCTACGGCCACCACATCGCCAGAACGGTTCGAAGACATTTTTTTGATAAGAAAATCCTTCTGCTCCGAAGTTTTCAGAATATCTATGAAGCGGACCTTTAGAATTGGCCTTTCGAGTTTGAAAAGACTCTGATGAGCAGTGTAGAATTCGAACATCTGGTCTTCGGTAACCATGGTATCAAGCCTCTCATTCACAAACTGCTGCTCGTAGCGATACCGCAGCAGCGACCTCTTGTAAGACTCCAGCTCGGCAGTCACGTCCTGCTCCGCCTTAGGCAGCTGGCTCTGAGCCATATCGCTGAATATCTGGCCGGAAGCCCAGGAATTGATGTACTGTAAGGCGAGGTTCAAGCTGTCCGCTGAGGAAACCCCTGCAGGGATGTATTTTTTCAACTCCGACTTATATAACTTGTGTTTGCCCACCTTGGCCACCACCTCGTCATCGTGAATGAGGGACTGAATCGCATTACAGGATGGAAATACAGCCAAAGTTAAGAGCAAAACTAGTGATTTCAACTTTCTCATAAACTGCAAATATAGCATTTTATGCAGACAAATAAAAGAGGTGGCCACCCTCTCAGGCAGCCACCTTCCGTATTTGTAAAATACTCCTAAAGATTAGGATTCATCTCTTTCCACTGATCTACAGGTGGAACGATGCCCAGGGCTACGATCTCCTCACGCATAGCGCAAAGGTGCTCGTAAGAAGCCTGCAGAGCTGCAAGTTCCTCTTCTGTTCCCTGAGGAGCCGTGAAGTGAACGCCGCTTGCATCGATAACTGTAGGCATAGCCATAATCACGTTCTTGAAACCGCACTTCTCGCAGTTTACATAGCAGCCTGCAGGAAGGGTGAATTTGTCTCCGCCCATAGCGGCCTCTATCATCTTCACTGCATTGTAAGCCGGACTCTGGAATGAAGAACGGCCGCGAAGTTTGATGATGGCTGAACCTCCCTGAATAGTCTGCTGCTTGATCTCAGCCATTCTCTCGGCTGAAAGGCCCATCTCGCTGAGTGGCTTTCCGTCCACCTTTACCTGAGATGCGAACACTGCCATCTGCTCCCCGTGTCCACCATAAGTGTGAGCTCCGGTTACAGCGCTCTGAGGAACGCCGAATTCTCTGGCCAGATTACTCTGAAGACGGGTAGAGTCGAGAGCGGCGAGGGATGTGAGCTGCTCAGGCTTGAGACCAGAATGGATAAGAGCGGTAAGGGCTGTTACGTCAGCAGGGTTGAAGATAACTACCACGTGCTTAACGTCAGGACAATACTCCTTGATATAGTCACCGAACTGAGCGGCGATCTGGCAATTGCCTTTGAGCAGATCCTCGCGGGTCATACCTTCCTTACGTGGAGCGCCACCTGAGGAGATGATGTACTTGGCATCAGTGAAGGCTTCCTTTGGATCTACGGTCCAAGTGATGTTAGCACCTTCAAAGCCGCAGTGATACATTTCTTCAGCTACACCGTGAACACCTGGCTCAAAGATATCATAAAGACAGATGTTAGGAGTAAGACCCAGCATAAGGGCTGTCTGAGCCATATTTGAGCCGATCATTCCGCCGGCACCTACAATGGTCAGTTTCTCGTTAGTCAAATATTTCATATCTTAAAAAATATAATGATTTCAAAACGCCTGCAAATATAACTATAGCAAATATTTTAAGCAAAAAAAGCCTCCACTTTCTCAGAATGCCCCGTCTGTGACCTCTGGAATGAAGGTTCCGTGAGTAAATCTGACAAAAAGGTGCAGGTATGGTGGTTTTTCAAGTGAAAAACATTATATTTGCACCTGTTTTATATATTTTATGGCTTTATTTTTTACAAAAGATCTTGATGACCCCGCGCACTCGCGCGTAGGAGTCTGGAAAATTTCAGAGAGTGAGGCAGAGCTTCGCGCGATGACGTCCATTCCCTCAGACGAGCTTGAGGAAATTTCCTATATTAAAAGTGAATCCCTGCGAAAGCAGAAGTTGGCAGTAAGGGCGCTTCTGGATGCTATGTTCGAGGAGAAAGTCTATCTTTCGCATCACGATAACGGCAAGCCTTACATCGAAAACAACGCCATCAACATCAGTATCACGCACACCGACAAATACGTCGCCGTTATGCTAAATGACGAAGACGAGGTGGGTATAGACTGCGAGTCCCTGGACAGGGATTTTTCCGCAGTGGAAAAGAAAGCCCTTTCCCGCGAAGAGATAGAGGATCTCGACGAGGAGGAGAGGAACGAGCAGCTCGCCATCTACTGGTGCGCTAAGGAGAGTATCTATAAACTAACCTCCCAGCACGACGTGGATTTCGCGGAGCAGATTAAAGTGGAGTCCTTCCGTCTTAAAGACGAGGGAGAACTGGAAGCCACCTTCACGGACAAGGACGGCTACGAGCAGGAATTGGAACTGCTTTACTTTACTTTTGACCGTCACGTATTGGTCTGCGTTTCAGAGTAACAAAATTGTTATAAGAGCGTCTCTCCCGATTTTTGATTTTAAGACATATCGTCTTGTTAACCAATGTGTTAGCGAGACGATTTTTCTTTGTTGAAAACTTTATTTAAGGAAAATAAGCGAAAGAATAATCATATCGTTTATCTTTGCATAAGGAATTCTTGCCCCATCGGAGCGAGATTATTTTTTCACTCGAAATAATAAGCAAAAGATATGATTAAGTACGTAACTAAAAGAGATGGCCGCAGGGTGGACTTCAACAACCAGAAGATAGTAGCCGCCATACTGAAGGCAATGGCTGTGACAGAAGATGGAGAAGACATCATCCTCGCCGCAAAGATAGCCGACACTATCTCCAGACAGCAGAAGGAGGAGATGAGTGTGGAAGAAATCCAGGACTGCGTAGAGATGGAACTTATGAAGAGCCCTCGCAAGGAGGTGGCCAAACGTTACATCGCATACAGGAACCAGAGAAACCTGGCCCGCAAGGCTAAGACCACAGAGATCTTCCAGGAGATTATCGACGCTCAGGCCAATGACATCACCCGTGAGAATGCCAATATGAACGCCGACACTCCTGCGGGAATGATGATGAAGTTCGCATCCGAAGCCACAAAGACCTATGTGGACGAATGCCTGCTCGCAGAGGACGTCCGTGAGGCAGTGAAAGGTGGTTACATTCACATCCACGACAAGGACTACTACCCTACCAAGAGCCTTACCTGTCTGCAGCACCCACTCGACCTTATCCTCGAGCACGGACTGAAAGCAGGACACGGGGAGAGCAGACCGGCCAAAAGAATCGAGACCGCAAGCGTATTGGCCTGCATATCTATGGAGACGGTGCAGAACGAGATGCACGGAGGTCAGGCTATTCCGGCATTCGACTTCTACCTCGCCCCTTATGTCAGAAAAACTTTCCAGGAGGAACTCCGCAAACTCGCAGAGTATGATAATACCGACTACTCCTATCTCTATGACGTAGCCATCTCCGACTATCTCAAACACGACCTGACCGGTCTTTCCGGAGACGAGAGAGTCGTTCAGCAGTGTATAAATATGACAGTATCGAGAGTACACCAGTCTATGGAGGCTTTCGTACACAATATGAATACTATTCACTCCCGCGGAGGAAACCAGGTGGTATTCAGTTCCATCAACTACGGAACCGACACCTCTGCAGAAGGCCGCTGCATCATCCGCGAGATTCTTAATACCACTTATGAGGGAGTAGGAAACGGCTCCACTGCCATATTCCCTATCCAAATCTGGAAGAAGAAGAAAGGTGTCAGCTACCTTCCGGGGGATCCAAACTATGACCTTTACAAATTTGCCTGCAAGGTAACTGCCCGCCGCTTCTTCCCGAACTTCCTGAACCTGGATGCCACTTTCAATCAGGACCCTGACTGGAAGGCAGACGACCCTAAGCGTTATGTTCACGAAGTCGCCACTATGGGTTGCCGTACCAGAGTCTTCGATAACAAGTTCGGACCTCGCACCTCTATCGGACGCGGAAACCTCAGCTTTACCACTATTAATATCGTACGCATCGCCATAGAGTGTATGGGTATAGAGAATCAGGAGGAGAGAATTGCCGCCTTTATGAACAAGCTCGATTGGGCTCTTGACATCTCGGCCAAGCAACTTAACGACCGCTACAACTTCCAGAAAACAGCCCTCAAGAAGCAGTTCCCTCTGCTTATGAACGGACTCTGGACTGGTTCTGAGAATCTCGGCCCTAATGATACAGTGGAGAGCATCCTGAATCAGGGAACCCTCGCTATAGGCTTCATAGGATTGGCCGAAACTCTGATCGCCCTGATCGGCAAGCATCACGGAGAGAGCGAGGAAGCTCAGGAACTGGGTCTGAGAATCATCAAGCATATGAGGGAGAGAATCAATGGCTACTGTGAGACCTATCAGCATAACTTCAGCCTCTTCGGAACTCCTGCGGAAGGCCTTTCCGGAAGATTCACAAAGATGGACAAGAAGAAGTTTGGCATCATCCCTGGCATTACTGACAAGGATTACTACACTAACTCCAGCCACGTTCCGGTGTACTATCACTGCACCCCTGAGCACAAGGCTAAAATCGAAGGTCCTTACCACCAGTATGAAGGCGCCGGCCACATCTTCTACGTGGAGATAGACGGAGATGCCACCCACAACCCTGAGGCCATTATGAACATCGTGGACCTGATGGACAAATACAACATCGGTTACGGTAGCGTTAACCATAACAGGAACCGTTGTCTGGACTGCGGATACGAAGATGCTTCCGAAGACCTTAAGGAATGCCCTCACTGTCACTCGAAGAATATCGACACCCTTCAGAGAATTACCGGTTACCTGGTAGGTACCACCAATCGTTGGAACAGCGGTAAATTGGCAGAGTTAAAAGACCGTGTCGTTCACAAATAAAATCTCAGTAATGGATATAGTGCAGCAGACCATGGCCGATGGCCCTGGTCTGCGCATTGCCATATACTGCGCCGGTTGTCACCACCATTGCCCGGGCTGCCATAATCCTCAATCCTGGGACATCAACAACGGCCACTGGATGAGCATAGATGAGATAATGGAGATAATCCGCGAAGACAGCATTTCCAATGTAAGTTTCAGTGGCGGCGACCCCTTCTATCAGGCTGAGGCCTTTACGGAATTGGCCCGAAGAATAAAAGAAGAGACAGGGAAAAATATCTGGTGCTGGACAGGATTCACCTTGGAGGAGATTCAGGAAGACCCCATCAAATCCCAGATGCTCAAATACTTGGACACCCTTGTGGACGGGCCCTTCATCCTGGAGCAAAGGGATACGAGCCTCTTATTCAGAGGTTCCCCAAATCAGAGAATCATTCATCTTAGCCCCGTAGAGGAAGATATATGCCCGGGGGCTGTGGAATTGATCAAATTCCGTTAAAGCAGCCAAGGCTCAGGATCCGTGGAAGCGGTTCCTTTCCAGATCTGGAAGTGAAGCTGGGTCTGATCGGAGATAGTGTCCACTATCCCAATCTGCTGCCCGCAGCTCACCTTATCCCCCGCCTTGACATTCACCTGCTTAAGCTTACAATAGAAACTGTAGTATTCGCCGTGCTGGATGAGTACACATTGGTTATATCCAGGCATCACCACCACCTTGCTCACCTCTCCATCGAAAACCGCCTTAACGGGCTCCAACGCGGCGGTCGAGATATTCACACCATTGTTAAAAGGCAGCTCCACATTCTTATACACAGGATGCTTGTGCTTGCCATAACGCCCTACTATAGTGCCGTTTACAGGCCAAGGCAACTTGCCCTTATTAGCCGCAAACTCCTTTGAAAGCTGGATATCCACCTGCTTTTGCGGACTGCTCTTCGCCTTGCGCTTACGATTCTGCTCAGCGATAAGTTCCGCGATTTTTTTATTCAGGGCGTCTATCTCCTTTTTCTTCTTCTTAATCTCCGCCTGATACTTGCTCTTATTCTTCTGGAGTCCAGCGAGAATCTGACTCTCCTTCTTCTCACTTGCCTTCAGAGTCTGCAACTCCTGGTTTCTCTGTGCCAATACCGCCTTATTCTCCTGCCGCAGGGAATCCAACTGAAGTTTTTCCCTCTCCAGGACTTCCTTCCGCTGGGCTATGCTCTTCGCTTCGTCACGAAGATTATCCGAGGCGGTACGCAGATAATTGAAACGACGCACCACCTGAGCCACACTCTCCCCCGAAATCACATACAGAAAACGGAGCTTCGGATCCCTGCTCAGATACGCGCTTTTTATAAGGCTTTGATAGTAAGCCAAATTCTCATCCAAAGCCTGCTGCGTCTGAGCTATCTGCGAGTTTTTCTGCCGGATTTCCCGACTAAGCCTCGAAGATTCCCTCTCGCTCTGCGCCACCAGCTGCCGACAGGCCTCTATCTTCTTTTTAGTCAAGGCCAATTGTGCCGTGGCGTCTGCGCTTTTCCCCTCATTAGCCTTCAACTGCCTGTCCAAGTCCTCTATCTCCTTGCGCAATTTTTCCACCTGCTGTTTCTGGGCATCCTGAGCAGACAGAGTCGCGGAGCAAAGCAGCAAACTTAAAGCTATGAGAACAAATTTTTTCATTTATCCTTGGCCAAATTCCTATAATACTCTGCCAGATCCTGCTCTCCCAAGGCCTCAAGGGTCAGGGCATAGTGTTCCAATATCTCCTTATGCTCCTTTCCTCCATAGACCAGGGCCTTTTTATAATACTTTTTCGCCTCCTGGTATTCTCCCCTCAAATAAAGAATGAAAGCGTAGGTGTCCAGATAAGATGGCTCCTCAGGCCTGAGGTCCAGAGCCTTCTTCGCCATCTTTTTAGCCTTTTTCAAATCCTTTTTTTCCAAGCTGAGAGCATAGGCATAGTTATTCAGGATATTGGCGCTTTCAGGGAAGAGCTTATAGGCTTTCTCGTAATATCTCAAGCCCTTATTCTTATCCTTACCATAAAAATACAGGGTGGCCAAGCTGGAATAGACATTGGCAATTTCCTTCTTGTCACTAAGGTGATCAAGGGCTTCCAAGAGGATTTTCTCTCTCTTAGGCGCATCCTCCGAATACAATGCCTCCATCATAAGCCAAGGCAAGGAAGAATCGGGAGACAATTCCACTACAGAGCGATAGAATTTCTCAGCCTCAGCCTTGTCCCCCTTGACTTCTGCCCAGGAAGCGGCCAGAATATAAGATTGCATATCCCTTGGATGCACTTCTATAAAAAGAGCACAGACCTCATCTATCCTCTTTAAAAAAATCCTCAACTGGGAAGGTCCCATAGAATTGACCAGGCCGGTAATGATATCGGCCTTGGTGTCCACATCCAAATCAGGATGCATCACTATAGAGGGCAGGATATTGAAGGCTGAGGTAAAATCCGATTTATCCATATAATAATCCAAAAGCAGACCGCTGGCCATCAGAAAACCAGGGTCCTTTTCGAGAGCCGTGTTAAGGTGATCCAGAGCCAGGGAGTCCTTGTGGGACTTAAATTCAGACTTGGCCAGAACCGTCAGGAAATATGGATTATTATACTTGTTCGGGAACTTTTGCATCATCTCCAAGGCCAGCGAATCTACGACAGTGCTTTTTTTATAAACAACTTCCGCAACGGAGAAAAGCATTTCATAGTAATTCGGATTCGAAGGGTCCAACTCCTTAGCCCTCTGAAGACAGTTTGCGCTGCCTTCGTAATCCTGCTCATTCCAAAGACAGAATGAGAGATAATACCAGGCCATATCATCCTCGGGATTAAGCGAGAGATATCTGTTCAGAAGGACTTTGGCCCTAGAATAATCTTCATTGCTGATAAGCTGGGCAATGTCTATGATGCTTTCTCCCCTGGCCGATACAGCCAGCACGGAACAAAGCAGCAAAAGAAGCGTGATTATTCTTTGTTTTAAACGCATAATTTACAAAAATAACCAAAAAACATTGGAATAAGTAAAGTAAAGCGTAAATTTGAGGAAGATAAAAAGCAAATGCAACTATTTTCGAAAAAAGAGCATCTTAACAGATGGATAGAAAGGGCCAGGGAGGGTGACTCCAGGGCTCAGAAGTCCATCTACGATATGCTGAGCGCGAAAATGTATGCAGTATGTCTTAGATATATGGGAGACCGAGATTCGGCCACTGACATTCTTCAGGATGGTTTCGTGACTCTTTTTGAAAAGATAGGAAGCTATTCGGGAGAAGGGTCTTTCGAGGGCTGGGCCAGGAAAATTTTCGTAAACACGGCCCTTATGAGCTTGAGAAAACACGATGTTCTCAGGGCGAGCGAGGATATCGAAGAAGCCTTCGGAATTAGTGACAGCAGTGTGACTGTCATTCAGAAAATGGGCTATCAGGAACTCCTGAATTTGGTGGCACAGCTTCCTGCGGGATACAGAACCGTCTTTAATATGTTCGTTATAGAAGGTTACTCCCATAAGGAGATCGCTCAGAAATTAGGGATAGAGGAAGTCACTTCCCGATCCCAGCTTTTAAGGGCGAGAATGATGCTGCAAGAAAAAATAAAAAAGATGAAGTAATGGAAGTTAAGGATATATTCGACAGCATTATTAAGGAAAAGCT
>SAMEA3663036__coassemble_1335_pt1 | contig 9413 bp, 5 predicted proteins | sample SAMEA3663036__metabat2_low_PE_031 | metagenome-assembled genome bin SAMEA3663036 (sample SAMEA3663036) | pig gut metagenome | biome: pig gut; feature: pig-associated habitat; material: faeces | place: France | collected 2012
TCAGTGCCCTCAGTTGAGTTTGGGTGTTTTTTTCAATCAATACGTCTATTAAATATAAGAGAAGCGTATTGATATGTCGAAACTCAAACAATACTGGGATGGACTGGATGCGGCGCCATCGCTGGACGAAAGCGAGATAGAAGAATCTCTGGATAGACTTATCCATAAACTGGGAAGGAAGAAAAGAATGGCCTGCTCAGTGCTGTTTGCCTTGATTCCTGTGCTAGTATTTGTAGGACTATTCTGCATTTGGCCTAAGCCTACGGAAATGCTTCAATGCTATGTTCCCCTCGGAGAGCAAAGGCAACTGACACTGTCCGACGGTACTAAGGTTACTTTGAACTCCGGTTCTACTCTGGTTTATTCCGACAAATTTGATAATAATCAAAGAAAGGTTTTTTTGAACGGCCAAGCGGCATTTGAAGTGACGAAAAATGAGCATTCGCCATTTGTCGTCAGTACTTATGCCTTTGATGTGACGGTCTTGGGAACTGTATTTGACGTCTCTGCTTACCCTTCCTCTTCTCAGGCTTCCGTAGTTTTACTTGAAGGCCAAGTTTCAATCGACTACCCGGGAGGAAAGACTTTGTTGGAGCCGGGCCAATTGGCAAAAATAAATAAGGATGGCAGTCTGGCCGTGAATGGGGTTGAGGCCCTTGATTATTTCTCTTGGAGAAGCGGAGGTTTTGTGCTGAAAAAAGCCTCGATGTCAGATATAATTGAATTGTTGGAAAGACAGTATGGCCTCGAAGTCAGATATAAGTATTCTGAAAAATACTCAGATGTATGCATAACGGCGAAAAGCGCCGAAAGGATGTCTCTTGGCAGTTTCCTTCAGTTGTTGGAAAGTCTGATTCCTGGAATGAAGCATAATCTCGACAAAGATAATAATACACTGGAACTATATTGATAATTCTATGAAACGATTACGGATTATTTTGATGTTGGCCTTGCTTTGGTCAAGTGTACATTTGTTTGCCCAGGATATTGAATTGCCTGGAGCGGAAATGACTCTTCAACAGTTCTTCAATTTAGTGGAAAAGCAAAGTGATTATTCTTTTGCATATAATGAGGGAGTGTTGGATTTGGAGGCTAAAGTATCAAGCAAAGGAGGGGTATTTTCTCTCGAACAGGCCTTGGACGATGTGCTCAGTCAAGTGGATGCACGATGTACTTTAAAGGGGAAGCAGATTCTTATAACAAAAAATGAGAAGCCTGTAAGGAAGTACAGTGGACGTGTTTTCGATGAGACTCATCAGATTCTTCCTGGGGCTGTGTTGATGAGCGAGGATTCTAGCATTACGGCAGTATGTGATTCTGACGGACGCTATTCCATAGAGTGTCCGGAAGGAACTCTTCTTCAAGTCTATTTTACCGGATATGAATTACAGAAAATACATACATCTTCCCGAACTCAGATCGATGTTTTTCTGAATTTAGATAAAAATATCTTGGAAGATGCTGTCATAATCGGTTATGGAGCAGTAAAGAGGAAAGATATTACCACTGCAGTCTCTGTAGTGTCAACTCAGGATGTGGAAAACAGGCCGCTTATATCTGCCGCAAGCATTTTGCAGGGAAAAGCCGCTGGTGTTCAGGTTATTCAGCCTTCAGGTATGCCTGGAACGGCCTTGTCCGTCAGGGTTCGTGGTGCTACCTCGGTTCAGGCTTCCAATGAGCCTCTGTACGTGGTGGATGGCATTCCTACCGATGACATTTCTAACCTCTCCACTGAAGATATTGCTTCTATGCAAGTGCTAAAGGATGCTTCTTCATCAGCGATATATGGAGCCCGTGCTGCAAATGGTGTCGTACTTATCAATACCAAACGTGGAGATGCTGGAAAAGTCGATTTACGCTTCAATAGTTTCGTGGGCTTTTCCCGTTTGGGAAAGAAACTTGAGGCTCTCAATACCGAACAGTATAAAGAGTTGATGGCAGAATTGGCATCCAGAACCATCACGGTTCCTACTATACCTGAAAAAGAGCACCGATATACGGATTGGAATGATGTGCTTTTCGGCACTGGTGTAAATCAGAATTATCAGCTTTCCATATCAAACGGTAATGAGAAGTTGAGGTATTATGTGTCGGCAGGGCACACTTCCGATAAGGGTATTGTGAATAAAGCCTATTTCAAAAGGACTAATTTTAGGGCCAATGTGGACAGTGATATGTTCGATTGGTTCAGCACCAGCTTCAGTGTGGGTTACTCTCAGACAAGCGGTCGATCAGTGTATGAGAATAGAAGTTCTATGAGAGCTGGGTCTATTCTTTCTGCCATCAACACTCCTCCTTTTATGCAGGTATGGAGTCCGGCGGATCCTTCCATATATGATGAAGATGCCTATGGTTCGCGAATCCTTAATCCAATGGCTGCCAACGCGGCTGATATGACAAATGCCTCAGACCGTCTGCAGGGCTCTTTAAGTCTGAACTTTAAACCTTTCAAGGGTTTTCAGTACAGAATGAGCTATTCTGTCGATCTGAATAATTCTAGAAGCGATTATTATCTCGATCCTAACAGTACTTCTGACGGGCGCTCTACCAAAGGATATGTTTCTGAAAATACATCCAGAAATTTCGAATGGCTTTTCGAGAATATCCTAAGCTATGATATAAGCTTTGCACAAAAGCATAATTTTTCATTCATGGCTGGAGCCAGCCAGCAGAGGGCACAGTGGAACGGAAACAACATAGCCGGATACGATTTGCCGCTCGCATATCCGGAATTGCACAGCGTTGCCGTAGCAAATCAATTGGACGAAGACGCCACGTGGTCTGGCTCGTCAGCCTGGGCATTGGCATCTTTTTTAGGAAGAATCAATTATAATTATGACGAGCGATATCTGTTTACTGCCAATATCCGCTATGACGGATCTTCCAGATTCGCTCCTGGACACAGGTGGGGATGTTTTCCGTCCGCATCAATGGCCTGGCGTCTTTCCAATGAGCCGTTTATGAGGGGGACCAGAAAATGGCTGGATGATTTGAAACTCAGAATGGGTTACGGTCTGACCGGTAATCAGGGAGGAATTGGCAATTATTCTTACTTGGCATCGATGCGTGGAAGCAAGGTTCTTCCGAGCGAAGAAGATTCTTATCCGGGGATGGCCATCACTCCTAATTCTGCAGCAAATCCTGAATTGACTTGGGAAAAAACCGCTCAGTTGAATATGGGTGTGGATTTCTCTGCCCTTGAAAGTCGCTTGATGCTATCGCTGGATGCCTATTACAAGAAGACGACCGACCTGCTCTTGACAGTCGCACTTCCGGATAATGTTAATCTCCCGGGAGGCATTACCCGAAACGACGGTGCTATGGAAAACAAGGGCTTTGAACTTGACCTTTCCTCAAAGAATCTTATCGGAGAGTTCAAATGGAATACGGACTTTAATATCTCATTTAACAAAAACAAGTTGTTGAAGCTTGGTTTGAATAAAGTCTATTATTACGCTTCTATGTATAACACCGGAGAGAATGCCATTATACTGAAGGAAGGACTTCCTCTAGGGTCATTTTTTGGATATGTTTCTGAAGGTGTGAATGTGGATACGGGAGACATTGTCTATAAGGATCTCTCCGGTAATGGAACTATAGGTCCGGAAGATAGGACAGTAATCGGCTGTGCCCAGCCTGACTTTACATATGGTATTACCAATGATTTTTCCTGGAAAGGTTTTACTTTGAGTGTCTTCTTCCAGGGAAGCTATGGAAATCAGATATTCAATGCTTCCAGAATTGATACTGAGGGTATGATAGATTTCAGAAACCAAAGTGTCGCTGTACTCAGACGTTGGAAAAGACCAGGAATGATTACTGATGTTCCTCGTAGTGGAAATAACGAGAATATACATAATTCCACTAGATTCGTGGAAGATGGCAGTTACCTCAGACTTAAGAATCTGACCCTTTCTTATAATTTGCCGAAGAGCCTCTTGTTCAAGGCAGGTGTGGAAAGAGCTCAGATATATGTAACCGGACAGAATCTTTTGACTTTCACAAAATACTCTGGATATGATCCGGAAGTAAATGCTTATGGAAGCAGTTCTGTGGCCTTGGGAGTGGATTATGGAACATATCCTCAAGCCAGAACTTGTATAGTTGGTGTTAATATAACTTTCTAAATCAGGAAAATATGAAAATAGAAAATATACTGATAGCTCTTTCTTTCGTGATGCTTGCCGCTTCCTGTGAGGATTTTCTGGATGAACGGCCACAGTCTGATTTTACAAAAGAGGATACTCAGACCTCGGAATTGGAATCGGCTTATAAGAGTGTCGATGAGGCAAAAGCGGAACTCAATGGAGTCTATGCCCTGTTCAAGGCGGATATCTATGAGGCTTGTAATTTTTACGCGGGAGATTGTATGTCCGACAACTGCTATATAGGTGGGGATGGCGTACCCGAAGAACAGTTCGACAATATCAATCTTTCTGCCACCAACACTCAGGTCGCGACTATGTGGAGCCAATATTATGCTATACTTGGTTCGGCTACCAATGTGATAGAGAATGTGAAACTAATGGATTCTTCTCTTATAGACGATGCGACCAGAGCCTCTTTGATTGCGGATGCCAAGTTCGCCAGAGCCTGGGTTCTGTTCGATATCGTACGATACTGGGGCGCTGCTCCAATGAGTCTGGAATTGATCCCATCCATCACTGTGGACAATATAGACAAGTGGTACCCGATTATGTATCCGGAAAGAAGCTCTGAAGAAGATATTTATGCCCAGATATTGGATGATCTTTCTGAAGAAAGCATAGCTAATCTTCCAAGTTATAACAAGGGAGTTTTCAGAGGAAGCAAGGGAGGCGCCTATGCATTGTTAGCAAAAGTGTATGCCACTATGGGAGCAAAAGCTGAAAGAAATTATGAGAAAGTCGTAGAGTATTGTGAAAAGGTTCGTGATGAAGGATATAGCTTGGTGGATGACTTTGACCGCTTGTGGACAGTTTCCGGCAAGTTCTCTAGTGAAAGTATCTTTGAGATGTATTTTTCCGATGCGGCAGAGCAGCATAATTGGGCTTATTGGATATTGCTGAGTGATATTTCCGGAAGCGTGGTAGTTTCTTGGCGTCGCTATTGTACTCCAAGCCACGACCTTGTGGCCAAGTTCGATAAGGAAAAGGACGTACGATATGCATCCTCCATTTACTGGACTTCGGTTCCATACGACACCTATTATCCTGCAAAGAATTATCCTCTTGCATATAAGATCAGACAGAAGGAGAATGATATCATATTGCTTAGGTTAGCCGACGTACTTTTGCTCGAAGCGGAGGCACTTGTGGAACTGAACAGAGTTCCGGATGCAATTGATCTCGTGAATGAGGTCAGGACTAGGGCTCACGTGGATGAACTGCCTAAAACGATGAGTGTGGCCGATGCCAGACTTGCTGTTGAGAACGAAAGACAGCTTGAACTTGCGCTCGAAGGTCATCGCTGGTTCGATCTTGTCAGAAATGACAGGATGGAAGAGGTGATGCAGAAAGCACACGATAAGGATGGAAATCTGAGATTTAGCGAGATTCCTCAGTGGCGTCGCAAACTCCCTATTCCTCAGGATCAGATCGACATCAATGAAAGATTAAGTCAAAATGAAGGATATTAATAATTATAAACTAATAATTCATAACACGATGAAAACAATAAAACTTTTAGCCGGACTGGCTTGTGCAAGCGTATTGTTTTTTGCTTGTCAACCGGAAGAAAAACCATCAATTGAAAGCAAATTAAGTCTTTCAGAACTTAGTGTCGCAAATGAAGTTGAAGTGCCCGGCACTTTGGAATTCTCCTGTCTTGTAGCAGATGAAAGTGTGGCACTATCCACTCTTGAAGTATCTGCGGCATTATCCGATGGAAGCATACTTACTTCCAAATCCATCCGTACAGCTGGAAATGAAGTGAAGGTTGAGGACAGTATCGATATTCCGTTTGGCCCTAATATGGCTTCAGGCTCAGAAATAATACTCTCCTTTGAAGCTATCAACGTTAATGGAGATACGAAAAAAGAGATAAAGAAAGTGTCTGTAATTCGTCCTCAACTTCCAGAGACCTTATATATGACCATCGGAGAAAGCGTTATTCAGCTCAATCAGTCATTGGAAGATGCAAATCTCTACGTGACAGAGGATGGCGAATATGACAGTATCACAAGTGCTGTCATCTCGACTTCCGCAGAGCTCAGTGAAGCTGCTTTTGTATGGGGCACCTCAGAAGAAGACAACATAGCTCAGTTATGTCCTTTCTCTGAAGCCAATGGAATCAGCATTTCCTATCCTACCTATGTCGTAAGCAGTTACACCTTCAATGCCCTCAGCTTCCGTGTGGGTGTAAACGGAGTTGAACTCAATGTCAGCGTAAACGGAACTGCTCTGCAGGCCCAGAGCGGTCTTCTCTATGCCAATGTAAATTTCACACAGGATGCAGAAGTCGAGATCAGCGGAATTGAAGACATAGATACGGCCTGGAACAGGGATTTCTTCGAGAAGAAGGATAATGGAAAATTCACCTTCCTTCGCGAAAGCGGGGCTTACGACGTTTACTATTCTCCTCGTTACAATTACATCTGGATATTAAAGAATGCAGCGGTAGCTCCAGAATGCCTTTGGATAATTGGTCACGGCTTTACCAGTGCATTTGAATGGCACGAGGATTATGCAAAAGGCGGTTGGGAAACTGAGCCGGTCACCAGACTTGCCTATGCCGTAAAGATTGATGACAACAAGTATCAGGCTTCCCTGTATCTGAATGATCATCACGAGTGGGGGAGTTTTGAGTTTGAAGTGTATTCCGACCTGAAGGAAAGTAAGGACAATGGTTTCGGAGGAACTAGCCTTTCTGGTTTTACAAAGGGAATCAAATTAAGTGCTGCAAAAGACGGAAAGCCAGGTTTGACAAGTGACAATGGCTTCCAGCCGGGCTATTACACTATCACTTTCGACAATGCTAGTGGAGACATAAACCTTAATCGAATCAGTGACTGGGTAGATAATGGAAAATCCGGCATCTTCTTCAACGGTACCGAGTTGGAAGTGGCTGAAACATATAACTATGCTAATGTTTATTTCGAAAGTGGAAGTTCCGTAAGTGTAAGCGGAATTGATTTGACGCATCTCAACAGGGACTTCTTCACTGTAGAAGGTGAATTAGTAACTTTCAACGGAACCAGCGGTACATATCTCGTTCAGTACTATCCTGACTATCAATATACTTGGCTCAGCAATGAGGAGATGACTTTCCCTGACTGTCTTTATATTCTTGGTTGCGGAAAATGGGCTGCGCCTGTATTTGACACTAGGGCCAGCTGGGATATCGACGGATGGACCAGAAGCGCTCCTATGATGGTGGTGGCCCCGAAGGTGGCTGAGAATACATATAAGGCTACAATGTCGATGTCAACCGACACTCAGGGTTGGCGAGTTCAGTGCGAACTGTATAGTAATCTGAGTTGGGGACAAAGTGGAGTTACTCCTCAAAGTCTTTCCGGAGATGCTGCCGCCCGTTTCTATCTCGATGGCAATTGCATCAACGGTGTTGACGAGAAGGGTGATCCATTTGTGCCTGGAAATTACGAGTTTACCTTCACGGTAGTCGAAGGCGGACTAGCTGTAAGTGTGAAAAAGATTGATTAAAATGAAGTTCATTCTCTATTTAACGATGTTTATGCTGCTGTCTTGCTGCTCCTGCAACAAGACAGCAGTTCCTTCGCCGGAAGGAAAGCCGGAATTGACTGGAAGCTTTGCGTATCTGGCGGGCAATCCGGAGAGCGGATTGACAGATATTTATATTTCTAATAGCGAGAAAGAGCAGAACGTATCTTCCACCTGGAAGATGAACAACGCTTCATATATCTCTTTCTCTCCGGATGGTAAACAGCTTTTGTTTGAGGCTAGGGAAGGTCTTTATTGGAGGCTGTATATTTATGATGTGGAAAGCGGATCAATTCCAAACTGTCTCACTTCTTCCATAGATGAAGACTGTCGTCACCCTCGTTTCAGCCCAGACGGAAAAAATGTTGTATTCTCCAAGGCGGGGCAGATAGTCCTTTTGGATTTGGCAAGCTCGAAACTCTCTGCTTTGACTTTTGATTCTTCTGCTGATAATGATTATCCAGTATTCAGTTCCGATGGCAGCAGCCTTGCGTATGTCAGTTTGAATAAACTTCATCTTTTGGATATAGCTTCATTGTCAAGCTCCAGTATAAAGTTGAGACAAGAGTCAAAGTTGAGCCTTCCTGTCTATGTGGGGGAGAGCTTGCTTTATCTTGACGGACAGAACGTAATGCTGGATGGAAATAAACTTTTCGATTCGGATGCTTTCTTCTCCTATGCATTCGGGAATTGGATACTGTTCAGCAAGGGTGATCAGGCTTATATAGCCAATCTTAAAACAAAGGAAAAATATGAAATCCTACAGGACGTCAAGGCTCAGATTGCATATACGGACAAGTCTTTAAATATAGCTGATCCTGAAGATGGCGGAAGGGTTCATGGCTCTTCCGACAATATAGTGTCGGATACAGAATTGCCACCATTGAAGGGAAAGATGGTGTATCATAATTATACTTCCTATGATTCTATGGATTCCAGAATGTATATATATGATTTTGCCCTGGATGAACTCACGGAGATAAGCAGGAACTGGACTGTGGTATCACATCCTATGAATGGCCACTTTTCCCCTGACGGAAAGTATATTACCTTTATGGGAATAGGTAGTGCAAGCGATAGCTGGGATATTTTCCTTTACGAACTTGGCTCAACGGCTCAGCCAATAAATCTTACTCCGGAAGGTTCATATAGAGATGAAGACCCTAAATTCTCCTACTCTGGAGAAAAGATATGTTTCAAACGTAATGACCATCTGTGCGAGATTACTCTTTCAGACAAAAAGCTGAAGGTGCTTTCACCTACCAACGAGGATCCGTATAGTATGCCGTATTATACGGTGGACGATTCAAAGATACTGTTCGGAGGAGGAAAAGATCCGAATTCTTACATAGCCTTATGGGATATAGCCAGTTCTTCTGTTACAAAACTGTATGATAAGGCCGGCACCGTGGAGTACTATCCTGTGACCATAGATGAGAACTCTTTTTATTATACCCGTCACGTCTCATCTACCAATACTCACGACCAATTGATAAAGGGTTATTTCGATGCTTCTACTCCGAAGCAATTGGCATTCAATACCAGCAATGCAGATTATTCAGATGCTTGTCCTGTTTCAGAAGGCTGGCTGATATTGGTGTCAACCCGTTCGGATTCTCTTGGCGGATATGATATGTATATAGCTCACGAATCATCAGGAGCCATATATTCCCTTTCAAAGTATAATAAAGCTCTAAATACATCGAAAAATGAACTTGGCTCAGACTATATATCGTTGTAGTATTATAGCCATAA
>SAMEA3663036__coassemble_1338_pt1 | contig 9402 bp, 9 predicted proteins | sample SAMEA3663036__metabat2_low_PE_031 | metagenome-assembled genome bin SAMEA3663036 (sample SAMEA3663036) | pig gut metagenome | biome: pig gut; feature: pig-associated habitat; material: faeces | place: France | collected 2012
CTTCAAGTATTTCACCGCCTTTCTTCCTGACATAGACTGCCAGCTCAAAGGGATAGGGAAGAGCGCGAGGGAATTGGCCCAGACGATGAGCGAGGACTACGCCTTCCTGCAGGATGCCTTGAAAGAGCAACAGTCCCCAAACTGCTGCCAGTCCCAAAGTTCAAGCCAAGCCCCAAGCTGCTGCCAGTCCTCAACCCCATCTGCCACTCAGGAACAAAGCCTTTGTCAGCTCCAGTCCACTGAGCAGTGGAAAAGTCTGAAAGATAATCTTTTACTTCTTAATGAGGGGATTGAGAACACCTTCGATTACGACACTTGGTGCCAATGGATGCCGGCTCTTTTCAGCGGGATGTCCTACGCTGAGCTTACAGCTCTCACTAAGGAGAGCGTCGATTATTGGATGAGTCGCTCGGAACTTATTCTTCCACAGGAAAGTCTGCACCTCGTTCAGGCTCTAAGATGCAAAGGGATAGATGTTTACATCTGCTCCGCTTCGCTTGAGGCTATTGTGGAGGCGATGGCTTGCGACCCTAAGTACGGATTGAATTTTCCTATGGAAAAAGTCTTCGGAATCAGATTGAAAGATAAGGAGACAGTCGGCGGAGCCTTCGACGAGACATATCAGCAAACTTATCTGGAAGGCAAGGTCGCCTGTATCAATCGTTTTATGAGGCCGCAGCACGGAGGAAAAGACCCTATCCTGGTAGCCGGAGACAGTGGCGGCGACTTGGCTATGCTTACCGCCTTCCCTAAGGCCTTGTCATTGGTATATGATTGTAAGAGAGGAGGTTCCATCGGAAAATATATCGAAAGTGGAGCCCCGAACGCTGTAGTTCAGCCTCGAACACGTTTCACCCCTAGCACCCCAGCGGACTTCTAATATTGCCAAATCCTCAGGCTCCCTTCATCCTATCATCCCGCCAGTCTCTAACACAGCCACTTTCACCCCTAGCACCTCACCAGTCTTCTAGCACCCCAGCAGGCTTTTAGCATTGGCCAAAGCCTCAGCGCTGATCTGCTCGGAACTGAGCAGGCGGGCTATCTCCTCAATTCGTTCTTCCTGATTAAGTCTAGTCAAAGTGGAGACGCTCCTACCCTCCACTTCTTCTTTTCTCACCACGTAGTGAGCCTGTCCCTTGGCAGCCACCTGAGGCAGGTGGGTGATGGCAAAGACCTGCATATGAGCCCCCATTTTAGTGATGAGCTGCCCCATCTTATGCGCCGCGCTGCCGGAGACTCCCGTGTCAATCTCATCGAAAATCATAGTCGGCATACCTATGTAGCGCGACATCATCTCCTTAATACACAGCATTATACGCGAAAGCTCTCCGCCCGAAGCACATTTACTTAGATCGCTCGGGGTCCTGCCGTTCGAGTCAAATTTGAAGTGGCACTCGTCCACTCCGCTCCCCGAAGGCTTCGTCTCCAGCACTTCCACTTCGAAGACTGCCTTCTCCAGTTCCAGCTCCCGAATGGAATTCTGTAGTTCCAAGGCCAATTCTCCTGCGGCCTTGCTGCGCCTTTCGTGTAATTCTGCCGCTATCCGCCCATATTCTGCCTGAGCCTTCTCGAGTTGCTCCGATAGTTCCGAAAGCCTTTCCTCCAGGTCCTCACTACCTGCCAAACTCCCTTTCAGTGAATCCCTTAGCTCTATCAGCTCCTCCACGCTCGTTACAGAGTGCTTTCTCATCAACTGGTGCAGCAGCCCTATCCTGTCCTCCACCTGCTCCAGCCTTTCCTGTGAGAACTGCAGTCCATCGGAGCGACTTTGCACTTCATAACAGATATCCTCCAGCTCTATCCTCGAGCTTTCTATCCTTGAGGCCAATTCTCCTGCCCCTTCCCAGTATTTCTCTACTTTCTCCAGGGCTTTCTGGGCTCCTTTCAGCTGAGCGCTCAAATCACAATTCTCTGCGGCCTCAGCCAGCAGAGCCTTGATTTCCTCTGCGTGGGATAGCTCTTTCTGCTCGGCATCCAGTTCCTCGAATTCTCCTTCGCGGAGCTTCGCCTTCTCGAGCTGCTCCCATTGGGCCTTTTTGTACTCTGCTCCAGCAGTCGAATCGGATATCTTGATTTTCAGCTCTTTAACCTGCTTTTCCAGCCAGCACATCAGTTCCCAGGCCTTCCCACATTCCTCTCTCAGTTCTTCGGAGTGTGCGAAATGGTCCAGAAGTTCCAGCTGGTACGAGCTCTTCGAAAGCAGCAGATTCTGATGCTGTGAGTGAATGTCTATCAGATAGGAGGCCAATTCCCCCAGCACCCCCGTGCTGCAAGGGCAGTCGTTCACGAAGGCTCTGGATCTTCCGGAGCGGTGTACCACCCTTCTTATCAGAATTTCCCCATCTTCGTACTCTACCCCCGCATCTTCGAGCAGTTCTCGAACTGCCTTGCTGTCCTTCACTTGGAATTTCGCTTCGACTATCAGCGAGTCTGCCCCCTCGGAAATCAGGGAAGCATCTGCCTTGGCCCCCGTAAGCAGGGAAAGGGCTCCAAGCAGAATGGATTTACCCGCTCCTGTTCGTCCCGTAATGATAACAAGACCCTCTGGAAAATCTACATCCAAAGAGTCTATCAATACGTAATTCTCAATGTGAAGGCTTCGAAGCATCAGTGGATATCCTCGTCGGTATGAGCCTTACGGAAAACCAACTCCCCGTTCTCATACTCAGAGATGGCGATAAGGTCCGGTTTAGGCTGACGCTCATAGTATTTCGAGATTTCTATCTGTTCCTTATTCTCGAACACCTCGTCCATACTATCGCGCTCATTCTTAAACTCTTCAAGCCTGCGGGAAATCTCTTTCTTCTCGGCAAGGGAGATCTGGTTAGCCCTCTTGGAGAGGATTACCACTGTCTCGTAAAGATTGCCGGTTTCTTTAACCAGGTCACGTGTGTCACGTGTCACTGTGTTGATAGGTACTTTCTTAATATCCATAGTGTTTTTATTATCTCTATTATAGTTACGGAGCAGAGTTCCGCTAAAGTTTCAAAAAATTTATTTCTTCCTCACTTTTTCATACAGCGAGTCCAATTCCTTGCGATGACTGCTCTCAGGATACTCCTCCACAAAGTTCAGATAGTCATCCACAAAGATCAGATACCTTTCCTTTTGCTTGGCCGCAACGCTCAGCAAGGCGTACTTATAGGAAGACATAGTGGTATAGTAGAGTATCTCCTCGCGGTAGATATTCTCGGCATCATCCTTCAGTACATTCTTCAAAGCTACCCTGGCCGCCTTGTAGTCTTCCATAGTGTAATACAGCTTGGCATTTTCAAAAGCCTTGCGGTCCAGTCTCTCCTCCAGGTCCTCCAGCATCCTGTTACAAACGGCCACGTTAGGGGACTTGATATGAGCCGCCTTATACTCGTTAATCGCCTTGATGGCCTTGTAGGTAGGGGTCTGGTCTAATTCATACCTCAAGGTTCCCCTGTACAGACAGTCTATCCTCAGAAACTCCGCGCTCTCAGCGAAAGGACTTGCCGGATAGTTGTCCAGGAAGTGCTCCAGGTTCGATTCCGCCGTATAGAAATCCTTCTGGTTGTAGTTGCTCAGCGCCCAGTAGAAATTCACCGTGTCATCCTGGGCTGTGCCCTGGGATATCATAGACAGGGACTCGAAGAGTTGGGCTGACTTGGCGTATTTTCCCTTGTTGAAATAGTCAAAGGCCGCTTTGTATTTGGCATCCATATCGTAGCTGTTCAAAAGCTCCTCGTACTGGGATTTGCAAGCTCCGGCCAATATCACGCACAGGAGCGAGGCCACAAATAATCTTCTATAATTCATTTTTAATATATTTTTCTGCTTCAAGAGCGGCTCTGCAACCGTCTGCCGCCGCCGTAACAACCTGCCTGAAATCAGTGTTTCTCACATCTCCAGCCACAAAAACACCTTTTTTCGAGGTCTTGACTCCGTCGCTTACGATATAGGAGTTTTCATCCAAAGGCAATTGGCCTCCCAGCCATTCGGTATTAGGATGTCTTCCGATAGAGAGGAAAAAGCCGTCGATGCTTATCTCAAAAATCTCGCCATTCCTCTTCAGCCTCGCTCCCTTCACTCCCATAGCGTCTCCCAGAATCTCTTCTGTCACGCAGCCGAACAGAATCTCTATATTCTCCGTCTTTCTGACCTTTTCCTGCATCGCCATAGAGGCTCTGAGGTAGTCCTTCCTCACTATCATATATACTTTCTCTGCCAATCCGCTCAGATACAGGGCTTCCTCGCAGGCGCTGTCTCCTCCTCCCACCACCGCTACCTTGAGGCCTCTGTAGAAAAAGCCGTCACAGGTGGCACAGGCTGACACACCCATTCCTATGAAGCGCTTTTCACTCTCCAGTCCGAGATATTTGGCGCTCGCGCCAGTGGCTATGACCAGGGTGGTGAAAGACAGGGTTTCGCTATTTTCAAGGCTGACGGTTTTAGCCTCCAGGTCACATTCCCTGGCAGATGAACTGATGAATTCCGTCCCAAGGTTCAGGGCCTGTTTTCTCATATCCATCATCAGGCTTTGGGCGTCGCAGCCTTCAGCAAAGCCGGGATAGTTCTCGATTCTGGTGCTGGTCATAAGTTGTCCCCCTGGCTCAGGTCCTTCCACCACTGTAGGCTTGAGGGCTGCTCTGCAGGCATAAATCGCCGCTGTATATGCGGCAGGACCTCCTCCTATGATAAGACATTTGATAGTTCTCATACTTTATTTTATTCTGCCAATTCACACAATAGGGTAGCCTGGGTGCAGTCCAGAACCTTGACTTTCACATAGTCTCCGGCCTTGTGGGAAGTGTCGTCCCAGACGCAGACCTTGTTCGTTCCGGTTCTGCCGCAAAGCCTCTCGGCACTTTTTTTCGACTCTCCTTCCACCAGCACTTCGAACACCTTTCCCAAATCCCTCCTGTTACTCTCCAGCGAAAGGCTGTTCTGCAGGGCTATAATCTCGTTAAGCCTTCTGGTTTTTTCTTCCAGGGACACGTCGTCCGGATATTTTCTGGCAGCCAGAGTCCCTGGCCTTTCAGAGTAGTAGAACATAAAGGCGGCATCGAAGCCCACTTCCCTGAACAGGGACAGGGTGGCTTGATGGTCCTCTTCCGTCTCTGAGCAGAAGCCGGCTATGACGTCCGTGGATATGGCGCAGTCAGGAATAATTTCCCTGATTTTTGCCACTCTCTCCAGGTACCACTCCCTGCTGTATCTCCTTCTCATTTTTTCCAGGATGCGGTTCGAGCCGGACTGAACCGGAAGGTGTATGTGATGGCAGATATTAGGATATCTGGCCATTACCTCTATCACTTCGTCAGAGATGTCCTGAGGGTTTGAGGTGGAGAATCTTACTCTAAGCGAAGGGCTTACTTGGGCGACCATCTCCAAAAGACGGGCAAAGTCCACGTCTTCAAACTTGTAGGAATCCACGTTCTGTCCCAGAAGAGTGACTTCCTTGTAGCCTTTCTGGACGCAGTCGCAGGCCTCCCTGACTATGCTGGAAGCGTCTCTGCTTCGCTCAACTCCTCTGGTATAAGGTACTACACAGTAAGAACATACGTTATTACATCCCCTCATAATGGAGATGAAGGCACTGACCCCGTTTTTATCAGTTCTGACTGGAGAGATGTCGGCATAGGTCTCCTCCCTGGAGAGGATAACGTCTATCTGTGGATGTCCTTCGCCCGCTGCTTCCAACAGCTCCGGCAGCCTTCTGTACGAATCCGGTCCGGCCACGATATCCACCTTCCCGCTACTGAGCAAGGCTTCCTTCATCCTCTCTGCCATACAGCCCAGTATGCCAATGATTATCTCCCTTTTCTGCCTCTGCAGTACGAACTGGTCTATTCTGCCAATTATCCTTTGTTCCGCATTATCCCTTATCGAGCAGGTATTCGCCATAATGACGTCGGCCTGAGAGATATCCTCGCAACGACTGTAGCCTTTTTTCTCCAAAATGGAAAAAACCAGCTCTGTATCAGCCACATTCATCTGGCAACCATATGTTTCTATATATACCTTTTTCATTTCGCCCCCAAAGATACGAAAATTTTATTATCTTTGGGGGATGAAAAAGTTTTTAGCGATAATGGCCGCGCTGCTCTGTCTCAGCGCCTGTTCCTCTTATAAGGACATAAAGTTCAATTCCTTTCAACTCGAGAAAGTCTCGGTCTTGGGGGCACCTCTCGGGGCCACGGTGGCAGTGGAGATAGAGAACCCCATCTTTGGCTTTGAGGTCCTGTCCTGTCAGGGGGTATTGAAGCTTTCGGGAGACAAGGTGCTGAATGTCACTTGCGAACCGTTCTATGTGGAAGGCCATTGCACCCAGACTTATCATCTGGATCTGAGTGGGACTCTCGAGCCTGGTTTCGGATTTTCCAATGTCTTGAAATTCTTACAGGCACAGGATTTGAGAAACCTTACGCTCGACCTTGTGGTTACGGCCAAGGATCCCCTTGGTTTTAAGCACACTAAAAATAGAAATGATCTGAAGTTATGGGAAAGCGAAGTGCAGCGGCAGCAGTAATATTGGCATTGGCCTTTAATCTCAGTGCGAAGGCGCAGTCCCCTGAGACGCAGCCGGAAGTTACGCAGGATTTGGAGGAAAGTCCGGTCCCTGCTGACACTTTGGTGGTTCCGGAGGGCTTCCAAATGGTGGATTCCCTGGTCTATGTGCCCTGCAGCAGGTACACTGACAGTTTGGCAGGAAGAAATATCTTCCACATAATGCCTTATGGCGTAAGACTGACACAAAGCCCTGAACTTTATTCTGCCTCGAAAAAGTATATAGAGGAGAATGAACAGAATGCCCTGGAAAGCGAAGGCTACAGGATTAGGATTTATTTCGATAACAGGCAGGATGCCAGAGAGGCTTCAGAGAGGGCTCAGAAGCGTTTTGAGAAACTTTTTCCGGCTTATCAGACCTACCGCAGTTACATTTATCCTAATTTTAAGGTGACTGTAGGGGATTTTCGCAGCAAGACTGATGCTCAGATAGCCCTGAAGGAGATTTCCCGCTATTTTCCGAGTGCTTTCATCGTTAAGGAGAGGATGAAGTTCCCGCAAATCTCCTTGACTGAACGATACACTGTCGATACCATTTCCATATTGGTACCTCTTAAAGATACTATAGAAGTTGACGATAAATGGCTAAGCAAGGATTAGGAATTACCCAGGTTCAAACCCAGAAACTTTCCCCTCTTCAGATTCAGACCATCAAGCTTATAGAGCTTCCGGTTCAGGACCTGGAACAGAGGGTCAGAAGAGAATTGGAGGAGAATCCTGTCCTGGATGAAAGTTCTGCTTCTGAGGAGTCTAAGGAAGTGTCTTTGGATGAACTTCAGAAACAGGATGACTATATCCCTGATTATAAGACGAAAGTTTCGAACTGGGGAAAGGATGCCAGACCTGAATACAATACTTTTTCGGTAAAGGAGAGTTTCTTTCAGAATCTCTATGACCAGCTGTCTTTTAGGAATTTGTCCGAGCAGGACAGAAATATTGCCGCTTTCATAGTGGGGTCCTTAGACCAGGACGGATATCTCAGAAGGGATTTGGACTCGCTGGTGGATGACTTGGCATTCAGGGCAGGAATAGAGTGTGATAGAGAGGATGTGGAGAGACTTCTGAAGGTGGTGCAGTCGCTGGACCCTGCGGGAGTAGGAGCCAGGGACTTGCGGGAATGCCTCTTGTTGCAGTTGAAGGCGGCGAAAGGCAATGAGGATTCGAGATTGGCATACAGTATACTGGAAAAGGACTTCGACAATTTCGCGGGCAAGCACTACGATAAGATAATGCAGAGCAGGGGAATAGACCAGGCGAGGATGAAGCGGGTCCTGAAACTGATTCTTCGGCTTAATCCTGCCCCTGGGGGAGCCATTTCGGATTCTTATCAGGACGTGGCTGACCAGATCGTGCCGGATTTTATCCTGCAGGAAGAAGATGGGCAGATATCTTTCACTATGCCACGCTTTAACATTCCGGAGATTCGGATAAACAAAAAATATGCGGCTATGCTCGAGCAGGCTAAGGCTGGCAGTGAAAAGGAGCAGAAGGAGGCCGCGAGCTTTGTGAAGGAGAAGCTGGATAGCGCCAAGTGGTTTATCGAGGCCTTGAAACAGAGGCAGAACACCTTGAATAAGACTATGCAGTCCATCATCAATTTCCAGTATCCTTTCTTTGCGAGTGGGGATGAGGCTAAACTCAAGCCTATGATTCTGGAAGACATAGCAAAGGACACGGGATTTGATATTTCCACCATATCCAGAGTGGTGAACAGCAAGTATATAGAGACTCCGTATAAGATTTATCCTCTGAAGTATTTCTTCTCTGAAAGTCTGGTGAACAAGGCAGGAGAGGAGATTTCCACCCGAGAGGTGAAGACCATTTTGAGGCAGATAGTGGATTCTGAAGACAAACACAAGCCGCTCACGGATGAACAGCTTGTGTCAGAATTGTCCGCCAGGGGATATAAGGTAGCTCGCAGAACCATAGCGAAGTATCGCGATCAACTCGGAATTCCTCTCGCCCGTCTGCGTAGGGAACTTTAAAGCTTAGGGCCGTAGCACAGATCACCTGCATCGCCTAATCCAGGTACGATGTAGGAGTGGTTTGTGAGTTCAGGGTCTATGGCTGCCACCCATAGGGTGCTATCTTCCGGCATAGTTTTCTTCAGGTTTTCCACCGCCTGGGCACTGGCAAATGGACATACCAGATGTAATTTCCCAGGAGTTCCGCCTTCATTGCATAGCACCTCGTAGGCGACCTGTACGGAGGAGCCTGTGGCGAGCATAGTGTCGGCGAGGATCAGAGTCTTGCCTTCGAGCTCAGGACAGGTACAGTATTCGGTATGGATATGGAATTCTCCTTCGCTGTCGTACTTTCTGTAAGCGGCCACAAAGGCGTTCTCGGCCGAATCAAAACAATCCAAAATACCATCGTGAAGAGGGAGTCCTGCACGTAGAATAGTGGCTACAACTACTTTTTCGTCAGGTACTTGAAGGCTGGCGATACCCAGAGGTGTGGTAACCGAGAGGCTTTCCCCGTGGAGAGTCTTGCTTATTTCATAAGCGAAAATCTGACCCAGTCTTTGGAGATTCGTTCTGAATCTGTGACTGTCTTTCTGAAAATCTTTGTCCCTAAGTTGGGCGACATAGGAATTGAGCTTGTTTCTCCGAGATTGATGACTTTCATATATTTATAGTATTAGAGTTCCATTACAGTCCGAAGGCTTCCCTTATTTTGTCCACCATATCCAATTTCTCCCAGCCGAAGAACTGTAGCCCGTCCTGGACATAAGGCTTTCTCCCGAAATGTCCATAGGCCGCCGTAGCTTCGTAAATCGGGGCTTTCAGTTGGAATTTTTCCACTATGGCCGCTGGTCTGAGGTCGAACAGTTCCCTGACCTTGTCTGCGATAAAGGCGTCAGTCTTC
>SAMEA3663036__coassemble_1358_pt1 | contig 9317 bp, 7 predicted proteins | sample SAMEA3663036__metabat2_low_PE_031 | metagenome-assembled genome bin SAMEA3663036 (sample SAMEA3663036) | pig gut metagenome | biome: pig gut; feature: pig-associated habitat; material: faeces | place: France | collected 2012
GGCAGCTCTGTTCCTGCCGGGATCAGCGTCTCTATCATTTCCACATCATCAATATAGGTATCCACTCCATAGGAGAAATCCCCCGTGGCAGAATTGCTGTTACCCCCGTTGAATCCACTCACCAGAATCCCTTCGCCACATCTTTGGAGAATTTCCTCCAGGCTAAGTCCCTGTTCAGGATAAGGCAGGAGCTGCACCCTTGTAGAATCCTCCACAGTAGGCTCAAATCCAGTCTTTTCAGCTATGTAAGTATTTATAAAATAAGTGTTTACTATTCCATGGCGGATAATGTCCATATCCTTTGTCCTCACTCCCTCGCTGTCGAAAAGTCGCGAGCCGCTCTCTCCTTTGATATGAGGTCTGTCCACCAGATTCATCTTCTCGCTGAAGACCATTTTACCCAGACTATCCATCAGAAAACTATTGTTCTGCTGCAGCGAAAATCCATTCAGGGCATTCAGCAGGGGAGTCAGCAACTTCGAAGCCACATTCGAATCCACCACCATCCGGTATTTGCCACCCTTTATGCTTCCGGCCCCCAGGCTCGAAACGGCCCGTCTCAGCGCTATCTGTCCTATCTCTTTGTAGTCCAATTCTTTCAGCCTGCTGCTCGAAGTCCACCAGTAGCTGCTGCTCTTCGTTCCATCCTCGCCTTCCACTGTCACTTCCGAAGCGTACTCGAAGGAGGTCTCACGGTGCCTGCAGAACAAGCCTTGGGAGTCCAGGCTGATGCTGTCAAATTCTGAATCACAGTACTCTCCCTCTTCCGATATGATTCTGTATCCTTCAGTTCTCTGCTTCATATCCAGGCAGTACTGCAGGGCCAGACTCTTTCTTTTCTGCTCATCCAGAGTCTCGTACTCCGGATCGTAGAGTTCGAGTTCCAATCCGCTCTGCGCCTCCTCACAGCAGCGCTCCCTCTCCGGCAGCTTTCTGCAAGGGTCCTGCTCCAGCATTCTGGTGATGGCGGCGCAGCTTTTTGTAAAATCTGCCAATTCCTTTTCCTCCAGTCTGTTGGTTGAGAAGCTGGCATATTTTCCATCTATGAACAGGCTGAGGCTAAGGCTTCTGTCCAGACAGTGACTGATTTTGTCCAATTCTCCGCAGAGGCTGTCCAGGATGTTCGACTCGCTTTTGTTCAGAACCACCCTACAGGCTTGAGCCCCTTCTGCCTTGGCGAAATCCAAGGTCTTTCTGGCCAATTCCAATTCTTGCTTGCTTATCATAAACTTCCACCTCCTACAGTCAGATTCTTTATCAATACAGAAGGAATGCCGCAGCTCACAGGCATATTCTGCCCTTTGCCACAGGTCCATTTGCCTTCGTCTATCTTCAGGTCAGAGGCCACCGCCTCTATGTCCGCAAGGGCCTGAGGCCCGTTTCCTATAATGTTCACATCCTTGATAGGACGAGTCAGGCGGCCATTTTCTATCATATAGCCGCTTTTTACATAGAAGGTAAAGTCGCCTTCCCCTATCTTCACCTCTCCGTTAGAGAACTCGTTTACATAGATACCATTGGCAGCCATATGGATCAAATCCTCGAGAGTCCCGTCCTGCCCGTTCTCCATATAGGTCGAGCGCATTCTGGGGATAGGGTAGTAGCGGAAAGACTCCCTTCTGCCGTTGCCCGTTGAGGCTACGCCATAGTAGGAGGCACTGATTCTGTCGTGCAGGTAGGAAGTCAGGATTCCGTCACTTACCATATAGGTCTTCTGGCCTGGGACGCCTTCATCGTCGTAGTTCGTGCTTCCTCTATAGAAAGGCAGGGTCGCGTCGTCCACTATGTTCAGTCCGGCCTTGCAGATACGTTTTCCGAGCTTGTCGGCGAAAATGGATTGGCCTTTACGGTTAAAGTCGGCCTCAAAGGCGTGGCCCATAGCCTCGTGCAGCAGAATGCCGCTTGCACCGGCGCCCATCACCACGTTCATTACTCCACCCTGGGGACGGCTGGCCTCAAAAAGGGCGTCCACTTCATCTGTGACTTGGCTGCAAAGCTCTTCCACCAGGTTTTTATTATAGAACTCAGCTCCCATTCTCAGGCTTTTCGAGCAGTTCTTAGTCTGTATGTCCTTCCCTTGACGAAAGACCACCGTAAGCGTTAGAGAACAAAGAGGTCTGAGGTCCTCGCTAAGTTCGTCCAGGGAGTTATACATCAGAATCTCGCTAAGGGAATAGCTGAGCATAGCTATGACATTGCAAACCCTTGAGTCTGCCTGGCGGATTTTCTTATCCAACTCTTGGAGAAGAGGTACGAAATCTCCGCTCTGTGTCTGTCTAAGGTCTTGAATCATAGGATAGTAATCAGGCCTGCCTTCTATCTTTACGCTTTTTTGCGGAAAGTTCCCGCCGGAGCAGGAGTCAGCTATGCTCCCTGCGGCCTTGGCAGCCTTACTCAGAGATTCCATATCGGTGGATTCCGTGTAGGCATAACCTGTCTTTTCCCCGTTCAGCACTCGGATGCCACAGCCGTAGTCCCTGTGGTAGCCTCCGCTGCTGACTATGCTGTCCCTTAGGACCAAAGACCAGATGCTGGTGTTCTCGAAATACAGGTCGCACCAGCTCCCTCCGCTACTCATTCCCTGAGAGCACAGGAGCCTGAGCTGATTCCTCTGGATAGCAAATCTTTCTAATGCTGGCATATAGTTCTTCGTTCTTTATCTGAATACTGTTTTTGTTCCCCTCCGCCACTACTGCGAAAGGACTTTTCGAGTTGTCTGCCAATACCCATCTGTCACAAACCGGCAGGTAAATCTCGAAAAAATACTTTAGCCCCATCACGTAACGTCTTCTGATCACGTCTTCGGGGATATTGTGCCCTCCGCTTTCCACGCGATTTTTCACTCTTTTGATAGCTAATTCCACTGAATTCAGCCAGAAATACAGCAGTGTAATCTCGTAGCCCAGTTCTTTGGCCTCATTTATTATCTTCACAAGGGAGCGGGTGGCAAGGGTGGTCTCGATTATGAAATCCGCCTTTTTAGAGAGCAGGTACTTGATTTTCATCAGCATATATCGGCTCGCCATAACCGAGGCTTCGGAAGGATTAAAAGGGGAGAGGCTCTTAGCGAACTCGTCCGAATTCACTAACTCGCTGCATTCCAGCATATCTGGAAGCAGACTGTAGGAAGCTGTAGTCTTTCCCGAACCGTTACAGCCTGACAGGATGAATAATCTAGGCATCTTTTCTGCTTACTCCATAGCCAAAGAGGGCAAAGTCCCCAAGCAGGGGGTCCTCCGGCCAAATCTCTTTAAATGCTGCGGTAATCTCCAGGGCAGTGCCCACATCGTGAGCCTTCCTGTGGCATAAGCCCAGGGCTGAAGCCTGGGTATAGACGTGAACGTCCAAGGGGATGAGCAGATCCGCAGGATCGCTCTTTTCCCATAAACCCAGATCTACCTTGCCGTCTTTTCTTACCATCCAGCGCCGCAGCATATTTATCTTTTTGTTAGCCGCCTTCGGGTCTTCCTTCTGACCGTAAATCTCAGTTCTAATCTGCTGTATGCTTAAGTCCTCGATAGACTTTATCCCGCCTTTGTACAGGGCTTTGAGCCTTCTGCAGATGGAGGCAGCCTCACTCCATTTTATGGTGCGGTGAAGGCTTTTGTCCTCGTCTCTATAGTCTCCGGCCATAACATAGTCGAAGGGTCTCCAGTCCATCTCGTCCAGGAGCCTGTTACAGTCCCGCACTATCATAGCCCTTCTTCCCCAAGCCAGATGAGCTGAGAAGATGGCGGCTATCTCTATGTCTTGGAGAGAAGCCCCCCTTCTAAGCATCTCCTTAGGGAAGATTATGGGGTCTTCTTCGAAATAGGCAGGGTCGTTATAGATACCTGCCCATTCTCGAAGTTGTTTTTCCAATTCTACTTGCATTCAGGAATGTTCTTGAGCACTTCCTGGAGGTACTCCCAAACTTTGGCTACGGATGGGATGTAGGCTCTCTCGTCAGGGGAGTGAGGACTCATCAGGGTAGGTCCGCAGGAGATCATATCCCAATTCGGATAGGCTCCTGACAGGATTCCGCATTCCAGACCGGCGTGAATGGCCATCACCTTAGGCTCCTTGCCATAGAGTTTATGGTAAACATCCTTCATTATCTTAAGGATATCAGATTCAGGGTTAGGGGCCCAACCGGAATAGCCTCCGGTGAACTCTATCTTTCCTTCGGCCAGTTCGAATACGGCTTTCATCTTCTCGCAAAGGGCCTCCTTTGCGCTATCTACTGAGCTGCGCAGCAGGCTCTTAACTTCGTAGCGACCATCGCTTACCTTAACTATGGCCATATTGTTAGAAGTCTCTACCAGACCTTCTATGGAGGAACTCATCCTTTCTACTCCGTCAGGACAGGCCAATACAGCCCTGAGTATCCTGAGGGCATCCTTATCCTCGACATAGGCCTTGTCGCAGTCGCAGGCTTCCAGACTTATCTTCATATCAGGGTCTGTGATGGCATATTCCTTCAATATCTTTTCGGATGCTGCCTCTATAAAGGCGCGGGTCTTCTTCTCGTCCTTTACATAGAGCAGGGCGAAGCACTCGCGGGCTATGGCATTACGAAGGGTTCCACCTTCCAGATCCACCAGTTTTACATCTTCGCTTTCGAGCAGAGGCAGCAGGATGCGGGTGGCTATCTTGCTGGCGTTGGCCCTATAGAGTATGATGTCCATACCGGAGTGTCCTCCCTGGCAACCCTTTACGCTAAAGTTAAATGCTTCGTATCCCTCTGGCTTTCCTACAAGAGTGTAAGTTCCTGAGGCTGAGGCGTCTATGCCTCCAGCACAACCCACGTACAGTTCACCTTCCGTCTCGGAGTCGAGATTGATGAGAATCTCTCCTTTCAGCACTCCGCTCTCCAGGGCCTGAGCTCCTGTCATTCCGGTCTCCTCGTCGTAGGTCACCAAGATTTCGATAGGTCCGTGCTTTACATCCTTGCTTTCAGCCACTGCCAATGCCAATGCTACTCCCAATCCGTTGTCTGCTCCCAGGGTGGTGCCGCAGGCCTTAAGCCAATCGCCTTCCACCTTGGTCTCGATAGGGTCTGTGAGGAAGTCGTGCACCTTGTCGGAGTTCTTCTGAGGGACCATATCCATATGTCCCTGCAGAACCACTCCCTTGCGATTTTCATATCCTGCGGTGGCAGGGATGCGGATGATTACATTGCCGGTCTTATCCGTGAAACTTTCTAAATTATGTTCTTTTCCCCAGTTTAACAGATATTCTCTTATCTTTTCCTCGTGTTTGGAAGGGCGGGGAATACGAGTAATCTTGTAAAAGTTGTCCCATACTACAGATGGGGTCAGGTCTTTGATAGTCATAATTATCTTAATTTAGATGTTTATCTTTTCGTCTTTGCCGAGTTGGCATACAGGTATCCGCAAATGGCATACCACGTGTTCGTAAAGGTAGAGGGTCACGGTGCAGTATGCCGGAATCCGGTAGTTCAGCATAGGGACTTCTTCCTGAATCTCTATCTCCCTGGCAGGGACTTCTTCCACCTTTATCTCCAGCACATATGGATGTCCCTCAGGGGAGCCTGCAGGTAGTACTCCTAAGTCCTCACTGAAGCAGAAGGCTTCGAAACGATTGCTTCCATTGGCCGGAATAAAATCGAAGCTGCAGGAATGGCTGTATTGTCTTTCTATAGGCAGGAAGAGTTCAAGCAGTTCCTTTTCCGCTGTTTTCAATTCCTCCAAGGCGGCTCCCAGGGCTTCACCGGAATAGCTGGCGTCAGTGTTCCCTATCACTATGTTATAACGGTCTTCGCGGAATTGGGCTATCCTTTGGGCGGCTTTGGCTGCTTGGCTGCTTTTTGTCTTGTAAGGTAGGGCGGGAGTGTTTTTGTCGTGAACAGGTAAAATCACTTCCGAGATTCCTTCTTCAGGGCTGCCGAAAGGAAGTATCAGTCCTTCCTTTACCAGATTGTCGAAAACGGCTTTTTGTTTAGCAGTAAGTTCCACCTCGAAATAATGGGAGTAATCTCTTTCAGTATGGCTGCTGATGCTGATTTTGCTGATTTCGAAATGGCTGCTGTCCTTCTGGGGAAGCTTCAGGTTCAGAAGATTTTCCGCATAGGAGGCATAGATGCCAGGGATAATCTCCTTCTGGACACTTTCCACGCTGAGACTGAGCACTGTCCTTGGTAAGGCGTACCGGTAGATTTGTGTCTTGGCCTTTTTAGCGGCAGCAGGACTTAGGCTCAGAAGAATCAGCGCTGCGCTGAGAATCTGCTTTTTAATCTTCATATTTTTTGTCGATCATATTTTTTCCAGCGTCTGTGGGACCAGAGATAGTTCGCAGGATCTCTGCGTATGTCTTCTTCAAGCAGGACGTAATAGCGGTCCATTATCTCCTGTACGCTCATTTGGGAGGCGTCGTCACAGATAGTCTTGAGTTCCAGAGAGTACTTTTTCCCGCCTTCTCTCCTGTTAAAGGAGAGGAAGCTAACGGGACAACCATATTTATGGGCTATAGCAGCTCCACCGTTCATAGAAAGGGTTCTTCGGCCCATAAATTCGACCTCGATGTGGGCGGAAGACTTGGCATAAGGCCACTGATCAGTAATCAGCAGATAGAAATTCTTATCGTCCAGATGTTGAAGGATGTGCCTCATAATTTTGGATGTTTCTATCATATTGTCGAAATTGCCTATGCAGTAGCTTCTGTTCCGCTTGAAGATATCATCCCACATCTGATTTTTTAGCCTGAGATAGACTATGAAGGAGTTGTCCCAAGTGACAGGCATATCTTTGTCGCTGTAGTTGCATAGGGGAAGTCCTCCGAAGAGCTCCCAGTTTCCGGAATGGGAGGTCAGCACTATCACGGTTTTCCCGAGCTGATGCAGACGCTCAGCCTCTTCAGGATTCAGAATCTCCAATATATGGGATTTGCGAAGCCTTTTCTTACTGCTGCCACCAAACCAGATGGTTTCACAGATTATCTGTCCCAAATGCAGGTAGAAATCCTTCACTATTTTCCTTCTGGCTTTTTCATCCAGATTAGGGAAGGCTTGGTCGATGTTATCCACAACCACCTTTTTCCTATAGTGAAGCACTACCCTCGCCACCCAGGCCACTATGTGTGCATTGAAATGATGCACACACAGCGGGAGTGCCGATAATAATCGCATCAGCAGAAGTATCAGCTTCTTTTTCATCCTATCAAATCCTAAATTTCCAAAATCCCTCCGACTTTCTCGCTTTACACTCACTCACACTCACGCTCTCACACACTCTCTCCTTCATTCCGTCCCTCACACTTTCTCACATTCTCACTCTCACTTACACTCACACTCACACTCACACGCTCTCTCACACTCCGTCCCTCACTCACTCTTTCACTCATTATCACTCCGTCCTTCACTCTCACACACACGCGTTCTTTCACTCGTTCTCATTCCGTCTTTCACTCCATCCTTCACTCCGTCCCTCACTCTCTCCACTTAGTTTTCGGTAGCTGCTTCGATCTTCTTCAGAAGGGCGAACATAATGATGGCAGAGACAAGGCAGAGAGCGATAAGAATACCCCAGTTGGCCATAAGCGGAATTTTATTCCAAAGTTTGGAAGGAATACCGCTCAGATAGTTGCCAATGGCTGTAGCCGCAAACCATCCACCCATCATCATACCCTTATATTTAGGAGGAGCCACCTTGGTAACAAAGCTGATTCCCATAGGGGAAAGCAAGAGCTCTGCAAAAGTAAGGGTAAGGTAAGTGCCTATAAGCCAGCTAGGACTGAGCACAGCTTGAGTGCTGTTCCCCAAATCCATAGGTGAGGTAAGTCCGTTTGAAGCTATGGTGATAATAACAAATCCCAGGGCAGCCACCAGCATACCGAAGGCAATCTTCTTAGGTGCACTAGGCTCCTTGCCCTTCTTGGCAAGGGCTCCAAAGATAGCCATAGAGACAGGGGTAAGGGCTACCACAAAGAATGGGTTAAACTGTTGGAAATCAGAAGGCTGAGCAGCAGTACTACCTCCCATTGAAGCATAGAGGGCATAAGCTCCTCCCCAAAGAACGAGGGTGGCAACTCCGCTGATTATCTTTCCTTTTTTACTTTCAGACTGAAATACTGAGAAAAGAGTATAAACAGATACTGCTATCAGGGCCAGGCAGCCTATGTTGAAGCAGGCACACATAGGGCCACTGATGCTCAGGTTAGTGTATTTCTTAGCAAAGAAGGTCAGGGCTGAACCGTTCTGGTGGAAGGCCATCCAGAAGAAGATTACCACAGCGAAGACAAGCAGCAGGGCTACCAGTCTGTCCTTGGTCTGCTTAGGGCTGAGTTCTGCCACTGGGGCAGCATTGGCCTTGGCCTGTTTAGTATTGACGTCAGCGTGCTTGAACCACTTGCGGCAGCCGAAGTAGATGGCGACTGAGAAAATCAGGGATATGCAGGCTACGCCGAAGCAGAGGCCGTAAGCTCCTGACAGGGCCTCGAGGTAAGCAGGGTCGAAGTTGGCAGCGTCGTAAACGAAGCCCTGGTGTCCGAGGTAGATGTTGGTAATCTTCTTGGCCATAGATGGAGCGAACATAGCTCCGATGTTGATAGCCATATAGAAGAGGCTGAAGGCGGAGTCACGCTTGGCCTCGTATTTCGGATCGTCATAGAGATTGCCGACCAGCACCTGCAGGTTACCCTTGAAAAGACCGGTTCCAATGGCTATGAGGGCCAGACCGCCGAACATTATAAATTGGGCTGCAGTGCCTGTGATAGGAATGGCCAGGGAGAGATAGCCCAGGAACATTACGGCTATACCTATGGTTACGCATTTGCCATAACCTATTTTATCTGCCAAAATTCCTCCGAAGAATGGCATAAAATAAACTCCAGCGAGGAAAATTGCGTAAACATTACCGGCAGTTGCCTCATCCCAGCCAAATTTGGCTTGCATAAGAAGGGCGAGGATGGCCAGCATAGTGTAGTAGCCAAAGCGCTCGCCAGTGTTGGCAAGGGCTAAGGCGAATAAACCTTTTGGTTGTCCTTTAAACATATCTTATTCTTTTAAAATTTATTTTCCTATCAAATTATACTATTATTAACTATTACATTGTCACTCAGTTTCTAAACTTCTCAGTTCCCAGTTCCTCACCTGGCTTTGCCCTCCAGCCACTTACCTGTTCTGCACTTACCTGTTCAGACACTCAACCCCTCAGTCATCCACCTGGCTTTGTCTCCAGTCACTTAGTTACTTAGTACCCAGTACCCAGTACCCAGTACCCAGTACCCAGTTCCCAGTTCCCAGTTCCCAGTTCCCAGTTCCCAGTACCCAGTTCCCAGTTCCCAGTTCCCAGTTCCCAGTTCCCAGTTCCCAGTTCCCA
>SAMEA3663036__coassemble_1381_pt1 | contig 9163 bp, 10 predicted proteins | sample SAMEA3663036__metabat2_low_PE_031 | metagenome-assembled genome bin SAMEA3663036 (sample SAMEA3663036) | pig gut metagenome | biome: pig gut; feature: pig-associated habitat; material: faeces | place: France | collected 2012
AATATTGGGTTATGAGTTGAAGGAAAAGGCGCCGATGGTGGCCGTCCTGCGTTGTAACGGTTCCTGCGAGAACAGACCTAAGACGAACACCTATGACGGAGCTCTTTCCTGTCAGGTGAAAGCTGCCCTTTATAGCGGGGACACTGCCTGTACTTATGGCTGTCTGGGCTGCGGGGACTGTGTGGCCGCCTGCTCTTTCGGAGCTCTGAGTATGGACCCTAAGACCGGTTTGCCGGTAGTGGACGAGAGCAAGTGTACAGCCTGCGGGGCTTGTGTGAAGGCTTGTCCGAAGCAGCTTATCGAACTTAGGAACAAGGGGCCTCGCTCTATGCGCGTGTATGTGAGCTGCCGTAACAAAGACAAGGGCCCTGTAGCTAAGAAAGCCTGCGCCGCAGCCTGCATCGGTTGTGGACTTTGTGTCAAGACCTGTACGCACGGAGCCATCGTGCTGGAGTCGAACTTGGCATACATAGATTTTGAAAAATGCAAATTATGTCGCGAATGCGAGGCTGTCTGCCCTACTGGAGCCATCCACGGCGTGAATTTCCCTAAGCCTTTGGATAAGGAGCTGATCAAGCAGAGAATCGCAGAGCGTAATCGTAAGGCTAAAGAGGCTGCAGCTGCGGCCAAGGAGGTGAACAATGCGTAAGTTGACTTTCAGTATAGGTGGTATCCATCCTGCAGATTCCAAATTCAGCAGGGATTGTGCGATAGAGACTCTTCCTCTTCCGCAGACTGTGTATGTCTCTATGGCTCAGCACCTGGGGGCTCCGGCTACTCCGGTGGTGGCAGTGGGGGATAAGGTGAAAACCGGCCAAGTCATAGCTGAGCCTGCCGGATTTATCTCCGCCTTTGTGCATTCTCCTGCCAGTGGTACGGTAAAATCTATCGGCCCTCGCGCGGATATCGTCGGAAGGCCGGTAAATCACATAGAGATAGCAGTTGAGGGCGATGAGTGGGCTGAGGGCATAGACCTTTCTCCGGAACTTATTACTGCTCTTCCTGAAAGCAGGGAGGAGATTCTCGACAGAGTGAAAAAATGTGGAGTTGTGGGACTTGGCGGAGCCACTTTCCCTACCCACGTGAAGCTTAATCCGGCTCCTGGGAGCAAGGCTGAGTGCTTGATTATCAACGGGGCAGAATGTGAGCCTTTCCTTACCAGCGATTATCGCATAATGCTGGAGAGAACGAAGGAGATTCTGGTCGGCGTGGCCATTATGCAGAAGGTTCTGGGTGGCTGTAAGTCGGTAATTGGCATAGAAGAGAACAAGCCGGAGGCGATAGAGGCTATGAATAAGGCACTTGCGGAACTCCCTTACGTGAACATTCATGTGCAGCCTCTGAAGAAGCGTTATCCGCAGGGCGGAGAAAAGCAGCTTATAGATGCTGTGATGGGAAGGCAGGTAGGCTCCGGAGCTTTGCCTATCAGCGTGGGCGCAGTGGTTCAGAATATGGCTACCGCATTGGCAGTATATGAGGCAGTTCAGAAGAATAAGCCTCTTATTACCAATACTTTGACTGTTACGGGAGATTGCCTTCCTGTAGAAAGGCAGCATAACTATCTTTTCCGTATAGGAACTCCACTTAGTTTTATCGCGCAGTATGCCGGTGGGGTGCCTGAAGAGGCTGCTAAGATTATCAGCGGTGGTCCTATGATGGGAAAGGCTATTTCGAATCTGGATGCTGCTTGTGTGAAGGGTTCTTCTTCCATCCTTTATCTTAGCAGGGAGGCTACCTTGCGTAAGCCTGCCAGCGCTTGTATCAGGTGTGGAAGATGTGCCGATGCCTGTCCTATGGGTTTGGAGCCTTTCCTCCTGAAGAGACTCAGTACCGCCGAGGATTTCGACGCCTTGGAGAAGAATGCCGTTCAGGATTGTATCGAATGCGGCTGCTGTCTGTACAGTTGTCCTGCCAATATCCCTCTGTTGGATATTATCCGTCAGTCCAAGGCTAAAGTTATGGGAATTATGCGTGCCAGAGCCGCTGCTGCTAAGAAGTAAGTAAAGTTATGAGCAATACTATGTTAGTATCACCTGCACCGCATCTTCATACCAATGTGAGCACCCGTTCGCTGATGAGGGATGTGATAATCGCGCTTGCTCCTGCGATTATAGTGTCGGTTTTATTTTATGGATGGAGTGAATTGTTGGTCCTCTCGGTGAGCGTGGCTTCCTGCGTCTTCCTCGAATGGGCCATCACCAAGTATCTCTTGAAAGCTCCGAGTACGGTCGGAGATCTCTCGGCTGTGGTTACCGGCCTGCTTTTGGCTATGAACCTGCCTTGCACCACTCCTGTATGGGTAGTGTTCGTGGGTGCAGTTATAGCTATCGGAGTAGCTAAGATGTCTTTCGGAGGAATTGGCCAGAATGTGTTTAACCCTGCCATTACGGCTCGTGTGTTCCTGCTGATATCTTTCCCTTCGATTATGACGGATTGGACTGTCCCTCAGGGCTTTATCCATTCGACTGACGCGGTTTCCGGAGCTACTCTCCTGGGCCGTTTCTCAGAAGGGGGAGTTGAGGCCATTCAGGGAGTGGACTATCTTCAGACCCTTTTCTTCAATATCGGTGGTTCGGCCGGTGAGATAAGTGCCATAGCTCTTCTGGCAGGTTTTGTGTATCTCTGCGCGAGGAAGGTGATCAAGCCTTGGATTAGTTTAAGCATCTTTGTCACAGTGGCCCTTTTCAGCGGAGTATTTTTCCTTATTGATCCTGCTGTCTATCCTGACCCGCTTTTCACTCTTTTGAGTGGAGGTCTGATTCTGGGTGCCTGCTTTATGGCTACTGACTACGTGACCTCTCCTATGAGTGACAAGGGTGGAATTATCTACGGTATAGGAATTGGTGTCCTGGTGATGCTCATCCGTCTCTTTGGCTCATATCCTGAGGGAATGAGTTTCGCCATTTTGATTATGAATATGGCGGTGCCTCTTTTGAATAGATGGTGCCACCAGAAAAAATACGGGAGGAAGTAATTATGGCTGCAAAATCTACTCTTGTTAATATGCTTCTCTGCTTGACCGGAGTCTGCCTTGTGTGCTCTGCCATCCTCGGGGGAGTGTATGTGCTTACCGAAAAGCCTATTGAGCAGGCCAATCTGAATATCCTCCAGAGGTCCATATCCGAAGTGCTGCCCGAGGGGGGAGTGCTTTCTGAGAAGCAAGTCTATGATTCTTACGAGTATTACACCTTGAGTGAGGACGGAGTGCTTAAAGCCTATGCCGTCAAGACTTCTGAGGTGGGTTTCGGCGGGCCAATTTCCCTTATGGTGGGAGTTTTGCCTGACGGAACTGTCTATAAGACTTCTGTGCTCTCGCATAGCGAGACCCCTGGGCTTGGGGCCAAATGTAAGACTGATGAGAAATTCATCTCTCAGTTCAATGGCTTGGGAACGGATAAGAAACTCAGTGTTAAGAAAGACGGGGGCGATTTGGATGCCATCACCGGCTCCACCATCACTTCGAGGGCTTACTGCGCTGCCGTAAGCCAGGCTGTGGAACTTGTAAAAAGATTAGGAGGAATGTAGTATGGGAAAGAATTTGTCACTTATCACTAAAGGTTTGATCAAGGAGAATCCTGTATTTGTCCTGGTCTTGGGTATGTGTCCTACTTTGGCCACTACCACTTCCGCTATCAATGGCTTGGAGATGGGTCTGGCCACTATGTTCGTGCTCATTTTCTCTAACATAGTGATTTCTCTCATTTCCCCTATGGTTCCGGATAAGGTTCACATCCCTGTCTATATAGTGGTTATAGCTACCTTTGTGACTGTACTTCAGTTACTTATGCAGGCTTTCGTACCTACGGTCTACGAATCCCTGGGTCTATTCATCCCTCTTATCGTGGTGAATTGCATAGTCCTGGGAAGAGCCGAGGCTTTTGCCAGCAAGAATGGGGTTTGGGCTTCCGCTCTGGATGGAGTGGGGATTGGCCTTGGATTTACCCTTTCCCTTACCGTGATCGGTCTGGTGAGGGAGGTCCTGGGAAGCGGCTCCCTCTTCGGATGGAAGTTTATCGCAGGAGATGGAATGCTGGCCTTCGTGCTTGCCCCTGGAGCATTTATGGTTCTGGGTTATCTTATGGTTTTGTTTAATAAGTTTTTGAAAAAATAGCAGGGCATTATGGAGTATATCTTAATCATTATCTCAGCGATATTCGTAAATAATATTCTGCTGTCGCAGTTTTTGGGAATCTGCCCTTTCCTGGGGGTTTCTAATAAACTCAGCACCGCCACCGGTATGTCCGGTGCCGTATGTTTTGTGATAACATTGGCTACGGTAGTTACTTTCCTTATTAACAAGTACCTTCTCGTCCAATTCCATCTGGAGTTCTTGCAGACCATCGCCTTTATCCTGGTGATTGCCGCCCTGGTTCAGATGGTGGAGATAGTTTTGAAGAAAATCAGCCCTTCACTTTATCAGGCGCTTGGAATCTTCCTTCCTCTCATCACCACTAACTGTGCCGTTCTCGGTGTGGCTATCACAGTAGCTACCAAGCAGTTTACTATAGGAGGTCAGGCCATTGGCCTGCTTAATCTGGGACAGGCGACCGTTTATGCTCTCGCTACTTCCCTGGGTTATGGTCTGGCGATGATTCTTTTCGCCGGCTTGAGGGAGCATCTCGCTGGGAACAATGTTCCGAAGGCGTTCAAGGGACTTCCTATTGCACTGATTACTGTTAGTATTATGGCTATGGCCTTTTTCGGTTTTTCCGGAATGGTCTAAAAGTATGATAGTATCGTGAAAAAATCGACATTCTTTAAACTCTTATTGTTAATATCTCTCGCAGTTGCCGGAGTCAGCTCCTGCGAAGGAATTATTTTTGACCCTGGCATAGAAAATCCGGACCCCGATCCGGACCCCGATCCAGATCCCGATCCAGACCCAGACCCAGACCCAGATCCAGATCCTGAGCCAGAACCTGACCCCGATCCAGATCCCGAGCCTGGTCAAAAGTTAAAGTATGGCTGGGCCGAGCTGCCGGTAGTGCCGGACTACGACAGGAACGGCAGGGACGATAATGACCAGAGTCTTTATTACGCTTATCATTTTACGGATTTAAAGGCTCCGGATGGCACAGATGCCAGAAATTATACTGTTTGCTATAGCGGAGAGCATCATTGCCCTGTATGGGTGGCCGCACCTAGGCATCAGATGTACCAGGTAGAAAAAGTAAAGCGCACCGATGCATACGCCAGGGATCCGGATATTCCAGCCGAGATTCAGTATAGCAGCACGAAAACGGGCGGTGGCTGTAATAAGGGCCATATGCTCGGCTCCCGAGAGAGAGTGGCATCCAGAAAGACTAATACCCAGGTCTTTTATTACACGAACATAGCACCGCAGTATTCGACTGGCTTCAATAACGGTGGTGGTGGATGGAATCTGCTGGAGGATTATGTGGATAGTCAGGTTTGTTCCGATACTCTGTATGTGGTAATCGGTTGCTACTTTGACAAATACACCGATGGCTACAAAATGACGGCAAGTCCTAAGACCATAGAGTTCGGGGGTCGAAACGATGTCTCCTGTCCTACTATGTTCTATTATCTTCTGCTTAGGACCAAGAAGGGTAACAGTGGCAAGAGTGTGAAGAACTGTTCTGCGGATGAACTTCAGTGCGTGGCTTTCGTTCGTACTCACACGAATGACCTCAAGGGGCAGAAACCGAGCTCCAAGGAATTGATGTCTGTATCTGACTTGGAAAAGATTACGGGATTCACTTACTTTGTAAATGTGCCTAATGCTCCGAAATCGAGCTATAAGGCATCTGACTGGGGTTTATAATGGGCTTGCTTTTGTTATTTCTTTTAGGCGCGATGGCGATTTCCTTCCTGTGTTCAGTACTGGAATCGGTACTGATGTCCACGCCTATTTCCTTTATCACTATGAGGGAAGAGGAGGGTTATGCGCCGGCTAAAAGAATGAAAAGCTATAAGCAGGAATCTTCTCGTCCCATCGCGGCGATTCTCTCCCTGAATACCATAGCTAACACCATAGGCGCTGCCGGAGTGGGCCGTCAATCCACAGTCCTCTTCGGCAGTGAGTGGTTTGGTCTTGTCAGTGCCATTACCACCATCCTTATCCTGGTATTCTCGGAGATTGTCCCAAAGACCATAGGTACCCACGGTTACCGTCATCTGATGGGCTTCACCGCTTCCGCCATCAGGGTATTGATAGTGGTGATGTTCCCTTTCGTATGGCTGATAGAGAAATTCCAGAAACTCATTGCCCCTAAGGATTCTGCTGATGCCACCGTCTCCCGTGACGAGGTGTCCGCTATGGCGAATGTGGCGGAGGAAGCCGGAGATTTGGAGGAGGATGAGAATGAGATTATCCAGAATGTCATAAATCTCGATGAGGTGAAGGCCTACGACGTGATGACTCCGAGGGTGGTTTGTGCCATTGCTCCTGAGAGTATGACTCTGAGAGCCTTTTTCAAGGATAAAAAGTATAAGAGTCACTCTCGCATACCGGTTTATGCCGACAATGACGAATATATCACCGGTTATGTCTTAAGGATGGACGTACTTCAGCTAGTGGCTGAGGATAAGTTCGATAAGACTTTGGGCGAGATTCGCAGGGATATAGCCAGTTTCGACGAAGACACTCCTATGGATAAGGTCTGGGACGAGATGCTGGAGCACGATGAGCAGATCAGCATCGTTATCGACGAGTACGGCAGTTTTCAGGGAATCCTGACCTTGGAGGATGTAATCGAAACCATAATGGGCAGCGAAATCGTGGATGAGCGCGATTCGGTTAGGGATATGCAGCAATTGGCATTGGCCCAGTGGAAGAAAAGGAACGTTTCGGACAAATAGCCTCACTCCCTGCCCATCCTCTTCCGGATTTCCGTGGAGGAGATGTTTACCAGCTCCATTTCTGCCAATTCTATTTTATACCTTTCGTTTTCTGCTTTAAGTCTGCGCTGCTCCGCCTGGCTGTCGTAGCCTTTTCGGGGGAAGACCATTACCCCGTATTTGAGTAGTATCTCGCTGTAATTCTTCCACTTGTCAAAGCAGGCCAAATTATCCGCCCCTATCGCGAGGCATATCTCGTCCTGAGGATACTGCTCCTGGAGGGCTTTGAGGCTGCGGTAAGTGTAATTCGGTGCGCTCATTTTAAATTCTATGTCGCTGAGTTCCACCTTGGCCAATTCCGGATGCTCTCTCAGGCTTTTTTCTGCAGCCGATAACCTTTCTAGGGAATTCAGGGCTTTTTCGCTGTCTTTGAGGGGATTCTGGGGAGAAACCATCAGAAGCACCTTGTCGAATTGTTCGTTGAGTATTTTTAGGATTGCCAGGTGTCCCTCGTGCAGAGGGTCGAAACTGCCGGAGTAAACAGCTATCCGCATATGAAGGAATCGATTTCGGAATAACTCTGCTTCAAGGCGTCTTCGAGTTTGTCGTTTACCACTTCGACGTCGAATTTTCCGTGGGCGAAGTCCAGCTCGCTTTGAGCCTTGTCCAGCCTCGTTCTGATGTCCTCTTCGCAATCCGTGCCTCTTCCCCTGAGCCTTTGCTCGAGAATCTCCAGACTTGGAGGCAGAATGAGAAAGGACCTGGCATTGTCCCCGAAATAGCGTTTCAGATTATAGCCTCCCTTTACGTCTACGTCGAAGATAATGATTTTGCCGTCTGCCCAGATTCTTTCCACTTCGGATTTTAGGGTGCCATAGAATCTGTCCTGATATACTTCCTGATATTCCACAAAGGCGTCTTGGGCTATCAACTCCTTGAATCTGTTCAGGTCTATGAAGTAATACTCGACTCCATTTTGTTCACTGCCACGGGCTTTTCTGGAGGTGGCGCTTATCGAGAACTCGAACTGATCAGGGTAATGTTTTAGGATATGAGATACTATGGTGCTTTTGCCTGCCCCTGATGGAGCTGAGAATATTACGACTTTTCCTTTCATTTGTTAGAGTGTTTCCTTAGTCTGCAAATCTACTTCTTTTCTTCGGATTATAGTAAAATTTTTACTAAATTTGCGCCGATTTTGACAATAGGATAATATTAATTACTTATAAAAGATTATGGTATCATTTAAAGAACTTGGTCTTGTGAACACCCGTGAGATGTTTGCTAAGGCTGTAGCTGGTGGATATGCCATTCCAGCTTTCAATTTTAACAATATGGAGCAGCTTCAGGCTATCATCCAGGCTGCTGCTGAAACCAAATCTCCTGTTATTCTTCAGGTCAGCAAGGGTGCCCGTAACTATGCTAACCAGACTCTTCTTCGCTATATGGCAGAAGGCGCTGTAGCATATGCTAAGGAACTTGGCTGGGAGAAACCTCAGATCGTTCTTCACCTGGATCACGGTGACAGCTTCGAGCTTTGCAAGAGCTGTGTGGATATGGGCTTCTCATCAGTTATGATCGATGCATCTTCTCTTCCATACGAGGAGAATATCGCTCTTACTAAGAAGGTTGTTGATTACGCTCATCAGTTCGATGTAACAGTTGAGGCTGAGCTTGGCGTTCTCGCAGGCGTTGAAGATGAGGTAGCCTCAGAGGTATCTCACTATACAAAGCCGGAGGAGGTGATCGACTTCGCTACCCGCACAGGCTGCGACTCTCTCGCCATTTCCATCGGTACTTCACACGGTGCTTACAAGTTCAAACCGGAGCAGTGCACCCGTGACCCTAAGACCGGCCGTCTCGTTCCACCACCACTTGCTTTCAACGTTCTCCACGAGATCGAGAAGAAGCTCCCTGGATTCCCTATCGTGCTTCACGGCTCTTCTTCCGTTCCACAGGAGTATGTGGATATCATTAATGCCAATGGTGGTAAACTCCCTGATGCAGTAGGTATTCCTGAGGAACAGCTCCGCGAGGCTTCCAAGAGCGCAGTCTGCAAGATCAACATCGATTCAGACTCTCGCTTGGCTATGACCGCAGCTATCCGTAAGGTCTTCACAGAAAAACCTGGCGAGTTCGACCCACGTAAATACCTCGGCCCAGCCCGTGACGAGATGAAGAAGCTCTACGAGCATAAGATCATCAATGTCCTCGGCTCAGACGGCAAGGCAGAGTAATCTCTGAGATAACAGTTTTTGCTAATATTAAAGGGACTGACCAACACTTTTTGGTCAGTCCCTTTTCTTTATTACTCACGGCAAGGTGCTCGGCAGTCCTCTTCGGAACACACGCCACCCTCGGC
>SAMEA3663036__coassemble_1393_pt1 | contig 9106 bp, 11 predicted proteins | sample SAMEA3663036__metabat2_low_PE_031 | metagenome-assembled genome bin SAMEA3663036 (sample SAMEA3663036) | pig gut metagenome | biome: pig gut; feature: pig-associated habitat; material: faeces | place: France | collected 2012
AATATAAAATTCCTTGGGTGACCTGCTTCCCAAGTCCTAACCTGTTCAAGGCTCCTTATAATCCTCAGGCCGACAAACATTCGGTTAAAATAACTGACAGATTCGGAAAGATTTATATTCTGGAAGACTAATGAAAAAATGGCTCTTCATATTATTGCTTATTCTCTGCGCCGGTTTTTATGCTCCGGCGCAGGATTTTAACAGTATGCAGGAAGAGTCGGAATACTATCTGGAGGAACTGCCGCCGGCATCCGTAAGCGGCAAACGAAAGAAGAAGGTGAAAAAATACGGCAAGGAGTGGAGGGAGAAGTACCGTCTGATATATAATTTTAACAAGGTATATCCATACGCCCTGGTAGGAAGAAAGATGATGCATCAGGTGGACAGCACCATAGAGGCCGACCATTTGGACAAAAGAAACAGGGACAAATACATTAAGAACGTAGAAAAGGAACTTTTCAAACTCTTCGAAGAAGATATAAGACACACCACCATAAGCCAAGGTTTTCTGCTAACCCGTCTGGTGGACAGGGAATGTGGAATGACCGTGTATGACATCATCTACAATTATGAAGGAGGCTTCTCTGCCGGCTTTTGGAATCTGGTGGGCAAGATCTTCGACCAGGACTTAAAGGCCCACTATGATCCGGAAGGCAAGGATGCCCCCACTGAGGAACTGGTTAAAATCTGGGAGAGCGGAGAGCTGGAATGGGCCAATTTCTATTACCAGATATTCTGGGAGGAACCCCCAAAGACAGTCATCAAAAGCGAGCGCTTAAATACGAAGTCTTTCATTAAGGATTAGTTTGAAAAAAGTTTTAAATTTGCGCTTCAATTGAAATATAACATTAATGATATAGAGATATGAAGAAGTTAGCTATCCTGGCAGCTTTGCCTTTTCGCTTCTTGTGCAAACAACGAAGCCGCCCTGGAGAAAAAAACCCAGGCATTTGAAACTCAACTGCAGGAATTGATGGAAAATTATCAAAATGGCGTGAAAAGCCTGTCTGAAGACGCTACTCTTAGCGATGAGGAAAAGTCCGCAAAACATTCTGAGCTATATGACAGCATTTCCGCAGAAATGATAGATATATGCCTCAAGACCTTGAAGCAGAATAAGAATAACAGCCTCGGCGCAGAGGCCTTCAAGAGCGTCTACTACGACCTCGAAGGAGAGCAGCTTAAGCAGGCAGTCTCCTGGCTTGGCCCTAAGATCAAAGAGGACGAGGACGTACAGAAGATTCTGGAGAGCATCTCCGCCTTGGAAAAGACCTCAGAGGGCAAGATGTTCACCGATTTCGAAGTAAACGGAGTCAAGTTCTCAGATTATATAGGAAAAGGCAAATACGTGCTGGTGGATTTCTGGGCCAGTTGGTGTGGCCCTTGCAAAAGGGAGATTCCTAACATCGCTGCGGTTTATAAGAAGTATGCAGGCGAGAAATTCGACGTGCTGAGTGTAGCCGTTTGGGATAAGGTGGAAGACACCAAGGCCGCTGCAGCAGAGCACGGAGTAGTCTGGAATCAGATAGTTGATGCTCAGCGTGTCCCTACAGACATTTACGGCATTCAGGGAATCCCTCAGATTATGCTTTTCGGCCCTGACGGAACCATCCTCAAGAGAGACCTTCGCGGAGAAGGCATCGAAGCTGCCGTGAAAGAAGCTCTCGAACTGTAGTCTTTTGATTCCTTGGAGCTAAAGGAAAAAATAGCATTGTTTCCACATTCCCCTGGGGTGTACAGGTATTACGACGCCTCAGGGGAAGTGATATATGTAGGCAAGGCCAAAGACCTGCACAAGAGGGTGGCTCAGTATTTCGTCCCTGCCGAAAGGCTCAACACGAAAACCAGAGCCCTGGTCAGCAAGATAGCTGACGCCCAATACTCAGTGGTAGACAGCGAAGCCGATGCCCTGCTGCTGGAGAATAATCTCATTAAACAATACAAGCCCAAATACAATATCCTGCTGAAGGACTCCAAGACCTATCCTTGGATCTGTCTAAGCGCCGAAATGTATCCAAGGCTCTATCTGACTCGTCGCCTGGAGAAAAACGGGAGCAGGTATTTCGGGCCATACAGCTCCGCCTACCACGCTAAGAAACTGCTGGATTTCATCACTTCCCTCTATCCTATCCGCTCCTGCAGGCTGAAGCTAAACTCCGGCGATATAGAAAAAAAGAAATATCGCCCTTGTCTGGACTCTCATATCGGAAGGTGCAGGGCTTGTTGCACCGGAGCTATCTCCACTGAGGAATACGAGGCTTTCATAACAGAGATAATCCAGATACTGAAAGGAGAATCTGCGCCACTTATAAAGGAATACAGGCAGAAGATGCTTCAAGCTGCTGAAGACCTTAATTTTGAGGCAGCTGAATACTACAAATCAAAGGTGGAGCTCCTAAGCGAGCATTATTCCAAGAGCATAGTCAGTGGAGTTGCAGATACTAACGTAGACGTATTCTCCCTGGTGACCGACTCCTCCAGAGCTTTCTGCAATTTCCTCAGAATAAGAAACGGAGCCATAGTTCAAAGTCTGAACCTGGAATTTCGTCTGGCCATAGAAGAAGACAGGGCGAGCATCCTGAGTTCTTTCATAGCAGAAATCGAGGAGAGGTTCGGGGCTCTCTCCAAAGAAGTCATAGTCCCCTTCCTGCCAGACGTGGAACTTCCGGAGGTGGAATTCAAGATACCTGCCAGAGGAGACAAACTCAGCCTCTTGGAACTCAGTATGAAAAACGCGAAGGAGTTTCATTTCAACTCCCTTCGCCAGCTTGAGAAAACTGACCCCGAGGAATTCAAGAAAGAAGCCCTGGAGCAGCTCCAATGTGCCTTGGGGATGAGCGTACTCCCGCGGCATATCGAGTGTTTCGATAACTCTAATATCCAGGGGACCAATCCCGTAGCTTCCTGCGTGGTTTTTCGGGACGGCCTGCCTTCAAAAAAGGACTACCGTAAATTTAAGATCAAGACCGTAGTGGGGGCCAATGACTATGCCTCAATGAAGGAAGTGGTGGGCAGACGCTACTCCCGTTTGATGCGGGAGGCTCCTGAAGACCTGCCTCAACTGGTAATAATAGACGGAGGAAAGGGTCAGCTCTCCTTCGCCTGGCAGGCGATAAAGGAAATTGGCCTGGAAGATAAGATAAAAATGGTGGGACTGGCGAAGAGGATGGAGGAAATAGTGCTACTGGACGACCCTTATCCCCTCTTTCTGGATCGCGATTCACAGGCTCTCAGGGTAGTCACTCACATCAGGGACGAGGCGCACAGGTTCGGTATCACCTTCCATCGCGACCTCAGGTCAAAGGCGCAAGTTCGTTCCGCATTGACGCAGATTCAGGGAGTGGGTGAGAGGACGGCACAAAGGCTGCTGATGCATTTCGGAAGTGTGGCCAGGATAGCTGGAGCAGAGGAGAGCGAAATCGCCGCGCTGGTCGGACCGGCATTGGCAGGGAAAATTAAAAAAGAATTAAAGACAAATGATTAACGATCAGAAATTTAACAAGTATTTCGGAGCCTTCATAATGATAGGTATGAGCATAGCGGTGTGTGCCGTGACCGCTTTCAAACTGGGCTCCACGGATGCGGGAAAGACTTTGCTGCTACTGTCCGCCTTTGGCTCCCTGATGGGCGTAGTGGGGACAGTGACCTCTGCCACGGGACATATCATCACCTTCCTTTTCGGCTTTTTCGACGTTGCAATCTATGGAGTAATGTGTTTTATGGGTTTATGGCGTGGTCTGCCTGATCAACTGGTATAACGGAGGTGCAGGACTGGGCAACGGCCTGCTGCATCTGATATATTTCGTGCCAATGCAGTTTATCGGGCTCTACCAATGGAAAAAGCGCGAGAGTAGCCGAGGGCAGGTCCAGGCAAGGCGCTTTTCCGGCCGCCAATGGCCTCTGTGCATAGCCGTCTTTGCAGTGCTGAGTGTCGGCATCTACCTTCTGCTCTCCCATTTCGACAGAAGCGCCGCCAGCTCCTTTTTCAAAATTGCGGTCGTTCTGGACACCATCCCTGTGGTCTGCAACATTATAGGCCAATTCCTAATGTCCACCGCCTATATGGAACAGTGGATTTTCTGGATAGCGGTAAACATAGCCTCCATCCTGCTCTGGAGCACATCCTATATCAAGAGCGGGGATTCCTTCACTCTGATTTACATTATAAAATACATCTTCTATCTGCTTAACTGCTGTAACGGGCTTCGCATCTGGTATAATCTGAGCGACCCGAAAAAACAAGCTATTTTGAAGAATAAAAAATAATGATTACCTTTGTGAATTCGCTTGAAGTCAAATTATAATAGTATAAACTTAAATTTTAACAAAAATGGAGTACGCAGAAATCCTAAAGAAAGTACAGGACATCATCGTGGACAAACTCGGTGTTGAGCCTTCAGTAGTAACAGAGAACGCTAGCTTTACAAGCGACCTTGGCGCTGATTCCCTCGATACAGTGGAACTTCTTATGGAGTTTGAGAAGGTATTCGGAATCAAGATTCCAGATGAGGAAACCGCTAACATCTCTACCGTAAAGGACGCTGTTGAGAAAGTAGCTGAGAAAATTGCTTAATTTTTTCAACTAGATATTTTAAAGAGGGTCATTTGACCCTCTTTTTTTTATCGATTAAATCCTATTCCTTAGGAAGAGAGAATACCAGCTTCAACTCCGGTCTCCTCTGCGGGTCATCAGGTCCGCAAAGCGTAGCCCTGAAATAGGAATCCTTATCCAATTCATAGCTATTACGGGTAGTGGTATTACTGCCGCCCATATACATAGCCATAAGCATATAGCTATAATAATTACTATAGTAACTGCTGCCACCGTAACTATAATCCCCATACATACTGTTATAGTAGTTCTGGTATGCCAAGTACTGCAGGTACTCGCTCATATCGCTGGAAGAAGAGCCGGAGGAAGAAGTCGTAGTCTCCTGCAAACTCATCAGCAGCATCCAGATATCGTAGTTTCCGGTCTTAAAGCCCTCGTCGTCCTCATCTTTTAAGATTACCTGCTGCAGATGATAGGTAATGTCCGGAGAATAAACACAGATGCTTCGATTTATATCTCCCTTATTCTCACTTTCCATACTGGAATCCGTCAAACCCATATAAGTAGAGGTGGTATCGGTCCAGATGCGGCAGGTAGGACTCAGACGCGGAGGGAAGAAATTATCCAGATCCTTATAATCCGTATCCATAGAGAAAGGCAGGACTACAGTGGCCTTGTTAATGCAAACCTTGTCATAATCGGAAGCCGGACGGCCGTGTGCCATAAGGGTGTCCTGTATGGTTCTGATACTCAGATCCCTGAGCTGACGGGCACTGATTACGGGTTTAATTCCGCCGCCACCCTCAATATAAATCTTATCACCGGCTTTTCCGCTCAGATGCCGGCTCTCGTGAGTGCTAAGATTAATGGCATACTGTGGAAAAGTTCCGTTAGAGTATTCAGTAATCAAAGAGTCGAGTTGAGTGAATTCCAAAGCCCCATAATAAAAGAAGAATGTGGTATCGACAGGACCGGTCTCTTCATCGAAGATGGAATTGACGCTCAGTTCACCGAAATTGCTCTCCAGATAGTAAGAGTTGCTGTTATAATTCATCTGCACGTCGAATGAATTAAATCTGCCTCCTACTCCGGAAGGAGTATCGGTGTAGATATAAATGCCGGGGAACTTCTCAAAGAAAGTGTCCATCTCAGTGGAGAGAACCAGACCATTGGTCTCATTGATAAGTTTCCAGGCGAAATCATCGGTGAAACTCAATGTCAGATCATTCTTTCCGTCAATAACCGGACTGCCCTTTACTACCGACTCGTTCTTATGTTTAACCAGCCCTGCACAATCGTTCAGGTCAGTGAGCTTTCGAATAGGAATACCACTCTCCATTTCATTTACATACACCCTTTGAAGAATTCTCTCATTTCCCTTCACTGACACCGAGGTGGTGTCAAAGGCGGCAGTCATAGTGAAATAATTCACCTTCTGGACATTACCGAAATTCAAAGTATCGTAGAGGGGAACCAGCGTAAGGGCACATTCCCTGGTACTCAAGCCATAGACCTCATCCCTGACAGCGCCTATGGTAATTCGGGAATTTGAATAGGCGGAAAGGCTGTCTGTCATCCTCATCTCGATCTCCTCGATAGGCATAGAGGCTGCAAACACATCGTACTTGTCACTGTCCGGTAGGAGATTCTCTCCCAACTGAGTACTGGTCTCTATGCAAGAGAGGCAGCTCAACAGGGCTGCCCCCACAAATATGGCCTTAGAAAAGTTCATTCTTAAAACTGATCGTAAAATGCGTTATATTCGTCGATGTAACTTCCGTCCGCTATGCTCTTAGGCTTGGTCTTAAGAACAGGCAGACCACGATCCCTGCAATAACTTACGAGCGAACTCGGAATATTCTCCCCCGCCAGAATGATGCCATCAGCGAATTTCGCGGCAGTTTTCGCAAGATTTATGCCAGATGGTTCCTTCAAAAGTTCCAAATCTTTATCGCTCACAGCCCCAAAACGGGCCTTCTCCACAAAGTCAGCGGAGAAAGTCTCATTAGGCAAATTATCGTAAAAAGAGAGCACTACCTTACTGTTCGAAAAGATAGGGTCATCCTTATATGCCTTTTTCAAATACAGCGGCAAAAGGTGGGAAATCCAACCGTGACAATGTATCACGTCAGGCGCCCATCTTAGTTTCTTAACTGTCTCCAGCACTCCTCTGGCGAAGAAAATAGCTCTTTCATCATTATCCTCAAAGAAGACACCGGACTCATCCCTTTCCAACTGCTTTCTCTTAAAATAATCCTCATTGTCGATAAAATAAACCTGAGTCCTGGCAGCGGCGATAGAGGCGACCTTGATAATCAAAGGCCTGTCTACATCACTGATAATCAGATTCATACCGGAGAGTCTTATGACTTCGTGCAGCTGATTCTTCCTTTCATTAATACACCCGTAGCGGGGCATAAATGCGCGAATCTCCTTCTTTTTTTCCTGTGTGCCTTGTGGCAGGTAGCGACCAATGGTCGCAATTTCGCTTTCCGGCAGATAAGGATATATCTCGGAACAGACGAAAAGCACTTTTTTGTTAGAATTCTCCATCAAGGCCAAAGATACGAAAATTTTTCCTAAATTCGCCATTTGAAATGAGGCGGAAAAGAAATAAAATACTGAAAAAGAGAATAGCCGGAGCTTCTGCGTCCTCCGTAATCAGCATCAGCCTAGTGTTGCTGCTGGTCGGATTGGCAGCTATATTGGCCTTGAATGCCAATTCCATTGAGAATTATTTCAAGGAGAACATTCAGGTGACCGCCTTTCTGCACCAGGGCACTTCTGAAGCCAAGGCTCTGAAACTGCAGAAAAGCCTGGAGAAGGAAGCCTTTGTGAAAAGTACCCGCTATGTAAGCGTGGAGGAAGGAACCAAAGAGCTGGTGGATATGTTAGGTGAGGATTTTACCGACGTGTTTGTAAACTCCCCCATCCCCAGCGCCATAGAGATTCTCCTGCACGCCGAATACTTCCAGTCTGATTCCCTGGACTATGTCCTGAACAAACTGGTAGAATACCCTCTGATAGAGTCTGCCACCACACAGGCCGCGATGGTGGATTCCATAGGAGAAGTAATGGCACAGGTGGGTCTGGTGCTGTCTATGGTGGTGATTCTGCTTGGTTTTATCTCCGTGGTGCTGATTTCCAACCTCATCCGACTTAATATCTACGCCTCCCGATTCAGTATTCACACTATGCAACTGGTAGGTGCATCCAACTCCTTCATAGCCAGACCTTTCTTAAAAAGATCAGCCCTGCTGGGCTCTCTTTCCGGTCTGCTATCCTGCCTGATCATAGCGGCGCTGTTCTATTATGTCCATAGCATCTTCCCTCAGATATTCGAGCTCTTCCAGATAGACATACTCCTGGAGGTAGCCCTGGGGCTGATAGTGCTTGGAATCATAATATGCCTGCTTTGCACCAGAATAGTATTGGGAAAAGTGGTCAAACTCGATAAAGACGAATTATATGGATAACAAGATGCCTTTGGAGAAGAAAAGCCTCTATATCATCATAGCAGGCTTAGGCTTGATACTGCTGGGCTTCATTCTGCTCAGCGGAGGAGGGGTTAAGGACCCTCAGGTATTCAACTACGATATGTTTGATTTTCGCCGCCTGGTGCTCGCCCCTATCGTGTTAGTGGCAGGAATTGTGAGCATAGTGGTGGCCTTGATTAGAAAAGCTAAATAATTATGACTTGGTGGCAATCCATAATTTTAGGTTTGGTGCAGGGACTTACTGAATTCCTGCCGGTAAGCAGCAGTGGTCATCTGGCCATATTCAAGGAATTATTAGGAGTGGAAACCCAGAGTGACCTGGTTTTCGAGGTAACGGTTCACGCAGCGACAGTATTGGCCACTATCCTGGTATTTCGAAAGCAGATAGCCGGCCTCTTCAAGGGTCTGTTCCGCTTCAAATATAACGACGAGACCGATTATGTCCTGAAGATACTGGTATCTCTCATCCCTATCCTGATAGTGGGATTCTTTTTTAAGGACCAGGTGGAAAGCCTCTTCAGTTCCCTCTATGTGGTAGGCGCAGCCCTGCTTGTCACGGCAGCCCTGCTCTTCTTCTCGGACCAGATGAGCGGCAAGGCTTCAGAAAAGGCCCCTACTCAGCGCAACGGCCTCTCTTACCTCCAGGCCTTCATTATAGGCTTGGGGCAGGCTATAGCCGTTACCCCGGGTCTGTCCCGCAGCGGAACTACCATTTCCACGGGACTTCTGGTGGGAGTGAAACGCGACGTGGTGGCCCAATTCTCCTTCCTTATGGTTATCATCCCTATCCTGGGAGAGGCTTTCCTAGATGTGGTAGGCGGAGAATTTACGACTGCTTCAGTTTCTATAGTCCCACTTCTTCTGGGCTTCTGCGCAGCCTTCCTCTCAGGCCTTTTCGCCTGCAAGCTGATGATAGCCCTGGTAAAGAAGGCCAAACTCAAATGGTTCGCCCTTTACTGCCTCATAGTGGGATTGGCCGTAATCATAGCTAAAGCCCTGATTTAATGAATTATTTCGTATCAGACGTTCACCTCGGCCTGAGAGGGAGCAATCCTCG
>SAMEA3663036__coassemble_1397_pt1 | contig 9095 bp, 6 predicted proteins | sample SAMEA3663036__metabat2_low_PE_031 | metagenome-assembled genome bin SAMEA3663036 (sample SAMEA3663036) | pig gut metagenome | biome: pig gut; feature: pig-associated habitat; material: faeces | place: France | collected 2012
CAGTACGACCTTGTCTTTTTCAGCCGCCTTGGACACGATGTCCAGAACTCTGGACATCGCTGTGGCGTCAGCTACTGAACTTCCGCCGAATTTTAATACTTGCATAGTTTATCTGTATTCTTCGTATTGCGGCATAGCCAGCTCCGAGAGCAGATCCTGAATCTGGGAATCTTCTCGAGGACATATCAGAAGGGCGTCAGGGGTGTCGATTATCATATAATCTTTCAATCCCTTGACAGCTACCAATTTGCCTTTATCCTGCTGGATGCATAGCAGTCCCGAGTCGTCCTTGAACAGGCGGTGGGAGCAATTCTTTGCCGCATTTCCGTCCTGGTCTTTCGGCAGGAGTTCGAAGAGAGAGTTCCAGTTTCCCATATCCGCCCATTTGAAGCGGGCAGGTATAACGGAAGCCCTTTCGGTGTTTTCCATTACGGCGTAGTCTATGGATACTCTCGGACAGTCTCCGTAGAATTTTTCCAGTTCTGAACTGCCTTGCCACAGGTCTGAGATCTGTGGGGCATAGGTCTTGATCTCTTCGAGTATCAGAGAGGCTTTCCAGACGAAAATACCTGAGTTCCAGAGGAATTCTCCACTGTTTATGAACAATTCAGCTATCTCCTTGCTCGGTTTTTCGGTAAAGGTTTTAACTTTGGTAACTTCACCTCTGGCTATGGCCTTGCTGCCTCCTGCCACCTGGATGTATCCAAAGTTGACATCGGCTCGGGTAGGCATTATGCCTAAGGTAATCAATTCATCGTTTTGTTCCGCGTATTCGAGGGCCTTTTTAATGGCATTCTCGAAATCGTCATTGTTTTCTATCAAGTGATCGGCAGGACAGGCTACCATCACAGCCTTGGGTTCGCGTTGCAGGATAGCATTTGCGGCGAAAGTGATGCAAGGCGCAGTGTTCCTGTTATAAATCTCCAGGAGAATATTCTCTTCAGGGATTTCAGGAATCTGTTCTTTCACAATATCGTGATATTCCCTTAGGGTGCTCACGATAATGTTCTCAGCTTTTATGAGTCGCGCCATTCTGTCGTATGTCTGACGGAGCAGGCTGCTTCCGGAGCCGTTCGGGTCCAGGAATTGTTTAGGCATAGCCTTCTTGCTGATGGGCCAGAATCGGGTTCCCAGTCCACCTGCCATAATGACGCAATAGTAATTGTTTTGTGTGTTATACATATGTAGGTATATATGCCTGAGGGTAGTACTCTATCTTAGTCTCGTCTTCGAAAAAGACTATGCTTACGATATCGAACACGACCTCCAGGTCTTGTGGTAATCTTTTTCTTTCTTCAGAATTCAGAAAGGCATTGGTAGCCGCCACCAAATTCCTCATCTTCTTAGCATTTATCTTCGAAAGGGGTTCCGTCAGGACGGGAGCCGTCAGGCTCTTGACTTCCACCACGTGCAGCACTCCTTCCGTCAAACTTATAATATCCAATTCTTTATGTTCGCTTCTCCAGTTCTTCGCCACTATGCGATGCCCCAGTCTCTCCAGGTAAAGGCAGGCCTGCTTCTCACCTTCCTTTCCCACAATCTGCCTTTGATCCTTCATAAATTATTCCAATGTTACAATTGTCACTCCACTTCCTCCCTGTCTGATGTCCTCGTCTCGGACTTCTTTTACTCCAGGCACCGTCCGGAGGTATTTCTGCAATTCCTCGTGCAGAATTCCGGAACCTTTCCCGTGTATGATTCTCACCGGACTTACTCCCAGCATTATGGCATCGTCCACATAGTGGCAGATGATGTCCAGGGCAGATTGAAGCCTTTCGCCTCTGATGTCTATCTCGGGAGAGAAATTCAGCTTTCTGGCCCTGATAGCCGGATCCACTTTTTCATATACCGGAGCCGATGTCTTCTTAGAGGCCTGTTTGAATTCATTGGAGGAAATCCTTTCCAGCTTGTCCGGAGTCATTATGCTGGACACGCTTCCTATCACCACCTTGACCTCCTTGGTAGAAACCATAACCACTTCTCCTACCATCCCGTTCGATTTTATCCGAACTTTTTCCCCAAGCTTAAGCGGCGCTGAGCGGAATTCTTCCTCTCGGCTCTTATCCGGAGTCTTGCTCTTTTTCTTATGCTTGTTCAGCTGCTCAATCTTCTTGCTTATATACTCGTCGTGAGTTTTCTGCTGTTGAAGCTTGCTGTCTCCCAAAGCCTGGATGAATCCCTGAAGTTCGCTTCTGGCCTCTTTGGTCTTTTCCTTGTCCGCCTGACTTTTTCGTATGTCCCTTATGGTCTTTTCTACCTGTCGGTTAGCTCCCTTGACTATGTCTTCGGCTTCTCTTTTAGCCTCTTCGAGAATCTGTTTTTTCTGCTGCTGTATGTCTTCGAGCTCCTGCTGATATTTCTCCGTAAGGCCTTCCAGGGTCTTGTCGGCATTTTTGACTTTCTTTATCTTTTCGTCCAGCACCCTGCGTCCCTTGACTATCCTGCGCAGAGTTCTTTCCATATCCACGAATTCTTCTCCGGCCCTGCTTTCCGCGTCTTTCACCAGCTGTTCCGGCAGTCCCATTTTTCGGGCCAATTCAAATGCGAATGAATTCCCTGGCATTCCGATTTCGAGTTGGAACAGCGGGGCTATCTTCGAGCTGTCGTAGAGCATCGCCCCGTTGATTACATTAGTGTCCGGCCTGGAGGCGTATAGCTTCAGATTCGTGTAGTGAGTGGTGATAACCCCGTAGCAGCCCTTCCGGTCGAATTCTGCGAGCAGGGCTTCGGCTATCGCTCCGCCCGCTGCGGGCTCCGTTCCGGAGCCGAACTCGTCTATTAGAATCAGAGTCCTCTCGTCGCTGTCCTTGAGCATCTGTTTCATATCCAGAAGGAAAGAGCTATAGGTGCTTAGGTCGTTTTCCAGGGATTGGTCGTCTCCTATGCAGACCTCAAGTCTGTCGAAAATTGGCAGTTCAGAACTCTCGGAAGTCGGGATGAGCATACCCCACTGGAACATATACTGCAGCAGGCCCACTGTCTTCAGACAGACGGATTTGCCTCCGGCATTAGGTCCGGAGATAAGCAGTATCCTTTTGTCCGGATTTAGGTTTACGCTGAGGGCGGAGATACTTTTCCCTTCTTTTTTCAGGCTCTTTTCCAGCAATGGGTGGCGGGCTTTCCTAAGGGAGAGGCTGCCGTCCGAAGATATGACAGGCATTCCCGCGACAAAGTCCAGGGCGACATTGGCCTTGGCAAGCAGGAAGTCCAGCTCTCCGATAAGTTCGGAATTGGCCTCAAGCTCAGGGAGATAAGGGCGCAGAAATTCCGTAAAGGCGAAGAGGATTCGCTGTATCTCCTCGGATTCGCGGAAACGCAGTTCTATGATTTCGTTTTCGAGTTCCACTATCTCTTGCCGCTGGAAGAGCAGTCATAGACATAGCCGGAGAGCTTGCGCTTGTGGGAAGTGTTTACCGGAATCAGGAATTTGCCGTCTCTGATGTTAATGTTAGAATCCGGCTCGGAGATTCCCTCGTCCTGGGCTTTCCTCAGGATGGCTCCGGCTCTTTTCGCCACAGATTCCTCCTTGCTTCTGATTTCTCCTCTCAGGTGGAGGAGCTCTGGGGAGGCGGAGTCCTTGATCTCGCCGTATTTGTCTATTATATTTTCAAGGCGTCTTCTTATTTCGGGAAAGATTGCCAGGTGGGACACTTTCTTCTCCAGCAGGGGATAGACTCCGTCTTTTATGGAGGAGAAGAAGTTATTCAGTTTCCTGGATATCTCCAGCAGGGTACTGAGTTTGCCTAAGGATATGAGATCGATGCAACTCCCCTCTTTTTCCAGGGATTTGAGAAAGGGCAGGCTGTCTATGTAGCCTGTTAGGGGGAAGGAGTCCTCGAACATTAGAATCAGACGCATCTCGTCCGTTAGGGCAAGCCTCTGTCTAATCTCTTTGGGGTCTGTGGAAAACTCCTCGTCCGCCACTCTTTTGGTGGCATAATCGGTCTGACACCTGTCTGAGATTAAGTCTCGTACCTTATCAAAGCCTATCTTCGCTTCCGTTCTTGCTCTTGTCATCGCTTATAAGGAGTTTCAAGGTGTTAACATTGTCCACCGGACTGATTTTCCCTTCGCTGATGAAGGATATCCTGCCGGTCTGCTCGCTGACCACTATGACTGATACGTCGTATCTCTCGCTGACACCTATTGCCGCCTTATGCCTCATTCCGAAACGGGCGGGGATGTCTGTTCTGTCAGAGATGGGGAGGGTGCATCTGGCTGCCACTATCTTGTCTTCATTTATGATCATAGCCCCGTCGTGAAGCGGGGAATTCTTAAAGAAGATATTCTCTATCAGTCTCTTGCTGATATGGGCGTCAACTATGTCTCCGGTGGAGATGATGTCTTCCAGGCTAGCCTGGTGTGGAATTACTATCAGGGCTCCGACTTTCTGCTCGCCCATCTCGAAGCAGGCCTGCACCACTTCGTCTATGGATACGGCCGAGAGTGCGGTGGGGTCTTGTCTGAAGAATTTTCTAAGCAGGGAATCCCTGCCGTTAAAGGCCTTTCTTCCCAGGTTGAAGAGGAAGCGGCGGATTTCCGGCTGGAAGATTACCACCAGGGCCACTGTACCTATGTCGATGACAGTGCCCAGAAGGGCTGACATCATCTTCATATTCATCACATTTACCAGAAACCTGAGCAGCAGCAGGGACAGGATGGCTATGAAGATGTTAAATGCCGCTGAGCCTTTAATCCATTTGAAGGCTATATATATCACTGCAGCTACCATCAGAATGTCTAACACGTCTACGATGGTAATGCGTAGAAAGCCTATGTTCATCAGCGCGATATTCATTTCGCACAAATTTAATAAAAACTCTGGGATTATACCAGAACTAAGGCGCGTCCCTTTCTTCCGTCAGAGCAGATGCTCAGCTCTTGTGGAAGTTCCACCATACGGAGCAGAGGGCTTTCGTAAAGGGCAGGGAGAGCATCCAGATACTTGAAGTCGCAGAAGTCTGTGGGACGGGAGAAGGAGTTGACATTGGCATAGCCGGCGTTGAAGGAGGTCAGGTTCTGGAAGAAGTGGGAACCTTGGCTTGGCTCTACCCTGAAATCTTCAAGGCAGCATTCCACTATCAGTCTGGCTTCCGAGATGTCTCCCCACTGTATGGGAACTCCCAGGGATGGGATACTGGAACCCCAGCGACCGAAACCTATGAGCACGTAGCTTTTCCCCGCTTCCCTGAGCTGGCTGTTTAATCTGCTCAACTCCCTGGCCATCTCCGAGGTTTTAAGTATGTCGAAGTTTTCAGCTCGAAGGTAGATGATATGCCTTATCCCCTTAATCCAGCCCGGGCCTATGGCGCAGTCAGAACTAAGCAGGGTTTTGGATTCCGAAACTTTCTCCTCTATCTCATCCCAGTTCACCTCGCTGTTCAGCCCGTCTGTGGAAATAGGTCTTATCTGCAGGACATTGAAGATGGCCCTCTCATCTGCCCTGTCCAGGTCGGCGGCAAACTCTATCTCAACTCCGCACTTGACCTCTTTTTGGGTGATTTCCAGGAGAGTGTTTAAGATATCGGCGATGGGGAAGGTGTTATATTTGAGGATATGGGCGAAACTGACGAACTTCGGACCCTGTGGAAAAGGCGAGTCCACCATACGCATATTCTCGTAATCCCAGGTGGAGACCACTTTCTTGAAATTCCGGAATTTGTTACAGTCTCTAATGCTTATGCTTTCCAGGTTCACCGCGTCATCCACCGAGGTTTTGAACTTGTCGGCCTGCAGGTTCAGGGCATACATTATCTGCTGTGTTTCCTTCATCGTCAGTTCGGGGGTAGAGGTTTGCAGGACATTTTTCGGGTATCGGGGCGAGAAGCGCAGCACCTGCTCTCCATCCACCACGGCCTTTCCTAGTCCGAAGGCCAATTTCACCACGCCGTCTTCCGGCTGTTCATATCCCGTAGGATAGTAGTTCACCGAACGTGCGACTCCGGACAGGGTAGGGAAGAAGTAGCCCTGGTCCTCGCTGCCGCAGATCTCCTGGAGCACTATGGCCATCTTTTCCTCCGAAAGGACATTGGCAGTGGAGGCTATATAGCCTCTGGAAGAGGCAAAGTACACTGAGGCATAGACGCTCTTGATGGCCTTGGACAGGAGTCTGAGCTCTTGGTCTTCGTTCTCGGTGTGAGGAATCATATAGGTGGAATAGACTCCGGCAAATGGTTGATAGTAAGAGTCTTCCAGTTTGGATGAGGACCTGACGGCGAGAGGCGTGCGCACATTGCGGATAAAGATGCGAAGGGCTTCGGTCAGATCTGAAGGCAGGGTGGATGCCACAAATTCCGAGAGTATCTCCTCGTCGGAGAGTTCGGAGTTGATGACATACTGCAAGCCGTTGTCCAAAATGAAGCGGTCGAAGTATTCGCTGGTGATGACCAGGGTCCTTGGGACCAGAACCCTCAGGTCTTCCCACTTGTCGTAAAGATTGTATTTCTGAAGTATATGGTTCAGAAAGGCCAATCCTCTGGCTTTGCCTCCCAGAGAACCTTCGCCCAGCCTTGCGAACCAGATGGTGTCGTTATAGCTGGCAGGGTCGAAGCGGGCCACGACTCCCAGGCCCTGATTTATGCGGTAGTCGTGTATGGCCTTGACATTCATCTCTCGGACTTTGGACACGTCGGTGTCTTTGCCTATTACTATAGGCCTGAAGAGGTCTCCTATGGAGAAGATGCCTCTTCCGTAAAGCCAACGGGAGATGTAATTCCTCTCGGAGAGTTTGCGGAAATTCTCGTCTGAGATTTCGGCGATGATCTTCTCGAATTCTTGCAGGTCGGTGGCCCTGTCTATCTCCTCTCCTGTGTTCGGGTCAGTCAGCACGAAATCTCCGAAGCCGAATTCTCGGCCTATGTATTCGCTTACGTCGTGGGTGAGGGTCTTGGAGGTCTTCTTTATGAAACCTACTCCAAGTTGCTCCGCCACGCATCTCATATTCTCCTGGGAGGATTGCATCAGGAAGGGCATAGTCGGGTCATCGGCCTTGACCAGTCGGCAGAGGTCCACTCCCGCGTCGCTCTTCTCGCTTTCGGCCGGATCTCCCTTGTGCAGGACGAAACCTATGTCGGAGATGACTCCCAGTATGTTAGAGCGGTATTTGTCGTAATACTCTACGGCTTCGTCATAGGATCTGGCCATCAGAATCTTAGGCCTTGCCCTTTTTCGCATATACTGCTGCTGTTCGTTGAGGGCGTCCTTGATGGCCTTCCTGTTCTGCTGGAGCACCAGCATATAGAGCAGGGGCAGGTAGGTGGAGTAGTATCGCACCGAATCTTCCACCAACAGTATGGCCCTCACGCCCATCTCCAATATGTCGTGGTCGGCGTTCAGGCTGTCTTCCAGGAGTTTGATTATGGCGATGATGAGCTCGGTGTTGTTATTCCACCAGAAAGTATAGTCTATATGGCTGTTTTCTCTCTCCTTGATGTGCCGGTAAATCTCCTTGGAGTAGGAGCTCAGCAGGACTATAGGGGTGTCAGGACTGAGGCTTTTGGCCTTCTCGGAGAACTCGAACACATCCATCTCACCTACGTTATACATAGTGATGATGAGGTCGAATCTCTGACTTTTCATCAATTCGAGGGCATCCTTGGTGGACTCGGCCCTTTCGAAGGAAGGAGGATTGCTCAGAGACAGGTCGGCATACTCTGCTTGGATACGGCTTTCTATGTGGCCGTCCTCCTCCAGGGAGAAATTGTCGTAATTGTTACAGATCAGAAGTATCTGCCGGATTCTTCTGATCATAAGCTGGTCCTGACTCTGAGTGTTTTTCATCATACTAATCCTTGATCTATCATAGCATCGGCCACCTTTATGAAGGAGGCGATGTTAGCGCCTTTCACATAGTTCACATAGCCATCCTCTTCCATTCCGTATTTCAGGCAGGAGGCGTGAATATCTGACATTATTCTGTGGAGTTGGGCATCCACTTCTTCCGCTGTCCATTTCTGTCGGATGGAGTTCTGGCTCATTTCCAGGCCGGAAGTGGCTACGCCGCCGGCATTGGAAGCCTTGCCCGGGGAGTATAGGATCCTGGCCTTATGAAAGATGGCGATGGCCTCAGGGGTAGAAGGCATATTGGCCCCTTCCACGACGCAGTAGCAGCCAGATGCTACCAGGCTCTCGGCATCGGAAGCCTGTATCTCGTTCTGGGTGGCGCAAGGCAGGGCTATGTCGCAAGGAATCTCCCAAGGCTTAGCCCCAGGGAAGTACTTGGCTTCAGGGTAGCGGCTGAGATATTCTTTGATTCTGCCTCGTCTGATGTTCTTGAGTTCAAATACGAAATTGAGCTTTTCTTCATCCAGGCCCTTCTCGTCATAGATGAAGCCGTCGGAGTCAGAGAGCGTGAGTACTTTTGCTCCAAGCCTCATCGCTTTCTGGGCGGCATATTGGGCTACGTTTCCGGAGCCGGAGATAATGACTCTTTGTCCTTCAAAGGATTTACCCTTAAGGGCAAGCATCTCCTGGGCGAAGTAGCAGACGCCGTAGCCGGTAGCTTCAGGTCTGAGCCTGCTTCCACCCCAGTTCAGCCCTTTGCCTGTGAGGGTCCCGCTAAATTCGTCGCGAAGGCGTTTGTATTGGCCGAAAAGATAGCCAATTTCTCGCCCACCCACGCCTATGTCTCCGGCAGGCACGTCGGTGTCGGGCCCTATATATTTCTGAAGTTCAGTCATTAAACTCTGGCAGAAGCGCATAACTTCAGCATCTGACTTGCCGCGGGGGCTGAAGTCCGACCCGCCTTTGCCGCCGCCCATAGGAAGGGAGGTCAGGGCATTCTTAAAGGTCTGCTCGAAAGCCAGGAATTTCATAATGCTGAGATTCACGCTGGCGTGAAAGCGGAGTCCTCCCTTATAAGGGCCCAGGGCGCTGTTCATCTGAACCCTGAAAGCTCTGTTTATGTGGATTTCGCCTCTGTCATCTGTCCAGGGAACGCGAAAGATGATGACCCTTTCCGGCTCTGTCATCCTTTCCAAAATCTTGAAGTCTATAAGATAGGGATATGCCTCGATGTATGGAGCCACGCTCTCTACCACTTCTCTTACGGCCTGGTGAAACTCACTTTCCCCAGGATTCTTCGCGATGAGTTCTGC
>SAMEA3663036__coassemble_1408_pt1 | contig 9019 bp, 5 predicted proteins | sample SAMEA3663036__metabat2_low_PE_031 | metagenome-assembled genome bin SAMEA3663036 (sample SAMEA3663036) | pig gut metagenome | biome: pig gut; feature: pig-associated habitat; material: faeces | place: France | collected 2012
AAACTAGTATTTGCCACTTCGAACAGTGGAAAACTCAGGGAAGCCCGACAGATATTGGGGGAGGGCTATCAGATAATTGGCTCAAAGGAGGCCGGAGTGCAGGGAGAAGCGGTGGAGGATGCTGACACATTGGCAGGCAATTCCCTGCTGAAGGCTGAATATGTGCGGCAGGCTCTGGGACCTGGGCAGATATGTTTTGCCGATGATTCGGGTCTGGAGGTGGATGCTTTGGGAGGCGCCCCTGGGGTATATACGGCCAGGTATGCAGGGGAGGAATGTGATTTTGAGAAGAATATGGACAAAGTCCTGAGAGAACTCGGGGATTTGCCTATGGATAAGAGAAGGGCCCGTTTCAAGTGTGTGATAAGCCTGCTTAAGGATTCGGAGAAATACGTTTTTGAAGGAAGTCTGGAAGGATATATAGCCTTTCAGAAGAGAGGTGACAAGGGCTTTGGATATGACCCGATTTTTATCCCTATTGGCTATGAGGACAGGAGCCTCGCTGAATTGGGAGAGGATCTGAAAAATACTATCTCTCACAGATTCAAGGCCTTGAGCCTTATGCGTAAAGTTCTCGAAGAACTCTGAGGGAACGGATGTCCAGATGAATTTCCAGATGATAGCCGAGGTAATTTATAAGTATCTCGGCTATCTCGTTTCTGCTTCTGCCGTTCAAAGGGTAGAGCAGGAAGGCGCTGTAATCCAGAGACAGCAGAGCCCTTATGTCTTCGTAATGATTCCCCGCGAAAGGAGACAATCCCTCCAGGTCGGCCTTAAAGCCCAGAACTTCACATAATTCCAGCAGAAATCTCAGGTGAAATGAGGAATAGTCGTTTTGAAGGGCGTTCAATTCCAGGATTTTTCTAAGGCACCAATCGTAGAGTTCGCTTTCGCTGCTCTCCTCCCTGATGCTGCGGTACAGAACTTCGCTTATAAAGAGGCTCATAGTGTTCTTGTGAATGTCTGAGCGCAGAGAGTTAAGGGAAAAGGAAAGTTGAGGTGAAGAGACTCTCCAAAGTTCACTCTTTCCGTTTTCGTGAAGAGTACATCTTAAAATGTTAAGAGGCAGGAACAGGGCCATAGGATAACTCTTTCCTATGGAGCAGATGAAGGATCGGCGCCCATATTCCCTGCTAAGGCAGTGCAGGACCAGGGATTTTTCGCCCACTTTGGTAGAGGCGAGCAAAATCAGTTCTATTTCAGAACTTCCCTTCATTATTTGGAGCCGGCTAAAAGCAGGAACATCCCTATCATCAGAATGACTATGCTGGAGACCTTCTTAAGATTCAGTTTCTCCTTAAAGAATATGGCTCCTGCTATGAAGGTGACCAGAACTGAGCAACGTCGCAGCAGGGACACTACCGAGAGCAAGGCTCCTTCTTCCTTTATGGCGAAAAAGTAGAGGGCATCCGCCCCTGTTATAAGTACGGCGATCAAAACCAGGGTCCAATCCCAGCGAAAAGGCCGTCTTTCGCTCTTGTTATGCTGTCTTTCGAAGAGGATGCAAACGAGAAGGAGCAGGGTAATGTAGAGGTTTCCCCAACTCTGTATGCTCAGGGCTTCCATTCCGGTGATGATATGCTTGTCGTAAAGGGCGCTGAGCACCCCGCTGACTATGGATATCAGCATAGCGAGCATACCTTTGTTACTTTTGAAGCTTATGCCTTCTTCCTTATGGGAAGAGCTTAGAAGGAAAAGTGCCACGAAAGCTGCCGCTACGCCGGCCCATTGAGTGAGATTCAGCCTTTCTCCGAAAATGATGATGGAGAAGATTACCACCAAAAAGGGCCTGGTGGCTTTCAGGGTACTGACCGTAGTTATAGGCAGCAGTTTGAGGGCTATCATTCCGCTTATCCAGGAAGTGGTGACTATAAGGGCCTTGCCTATGAGCATCAGGTGAGACTGAAGGCTCAGTTCATATTTGAACAGGAAGGGGCTGAGAAAGAGAGCGGACAGGGCCGTGGCTGCAAGCAGAACCTGCAGTACTCCGTTTTTCCCCACCGCTTGTTTTTTCGCTATGTCATACAGTCCTAAAAACAGGGCCGACAGAAGTGCTAGATACAACCACATAAGTATAGAATGAATAAGCTTTCAAATATACGCAAACTATCAATTTTTTCGTATCTTCGTGGCTATGAAAACCACAAATATTCTAAAGGCTCTCTTTTTTTTCTTTTTCGGACTTTTCTTTTTCTCTTGTGAAAAAAGCCCTACGGTTCAAGATGATGTTATTAGTCAGCCCGAAGGTTACAAGGATCTTTATAACTTATATAAGAGAGGTGGCAGATATAATACGGTATCCACTGAATCTGCTTCCCTGCTGCTGATAAGCGACAGGGGAGCTACTCTGGTGATGAGTCTTAAGAATGTGGTGGTGGAAGAGATTGTCGGAGCTAATCCCAAGGTCGTGGCGGTGGATGCTGAAGGCAATTGGATGGTGGGCGGAGTCAGCACCGCTATTCCTCGTAATGAAGCCCTCAGGGATGAAGATGCCATACCGTTCTATCTCTACTTCTCCAACGACAGGTCTCTGCATCTTCGTATAAGTAATGGTAATCATCTGATAATAAAGAAGTTATCTATAAAGATACCTATTATAAAACTCACTACTTCCGACGGAGGAGACATAGTCAGCAAGGAAGACTACAAGACCGGAACCATAACGATAAACGATTTCGACCACCTCTACTGGGATAAGAATGAATTTTCCGCCACCATGCGTATCCGTGGCCGCGGGAATTCCACTTGGGGAATGCCTAAGAAGCCTTATAAGGTCAAACTCGATGAGAAAGCCCGCATTTTCGGGATGTCCACCGATAAGGAGTGGTGTCTTTTGGCCAATTATTGTGACAAGAGCCTTCTGCGTAATTTGACCGCTATGGAGATTTCGCGCCGTCTGGAGTTCAGCTGGACTCCGAAAATGCAGCCGGTTGAGGTCTATCTGAACGGTCGTTATGACGGAGTTTACAACTTCTGCGAGCATAAGAAAGTCTCTCCAGAGAGAGTGAATATAGATGTGGATGCCGGCGACATCCTCTTCGAGATCGAACAGCAGCTCGACGAGCCTGTGTGCTGGACTACTGCTCACGGCTGCCCTATCATGTTCTCCGACCCTGAGCTGCCGACCGAGGAGCAGATCCAGTATGCCAAGTCTTTCTTCAAGTCTTTTGAAGATGCCCTCTGGGCAAAGCAGTTCGACACTGTCTACGGGCAGTACATAGATAAGGATTCTTTTATCAATAACTTTATCATTCAGGAACTTACGAAGAATGTGGACGGAAATCTCAGAAAAAGTACTTTCCTCACTCTTCCTAAGGGTGGGAAACTGGAGATGTATCACGTCTGGGATTTCGACATATCTATGGGTAACTGTGATTATTATTATGACGGCTATCCTAGCTGGGAGGGCTGGTGGATAAAGGATCAGGGAGCTAATGGCCGCAATCACGGCTGGTATTACAGACTTTTTATGGATCCTGTGTTTTGTGCTGACGTAAAGGCGCGCTGGATAGAGGTATATCCACTTTTGGCGACGATACCTGAGTATATTAATGAGATGGTAGAGGTCTTGGGTGATGCTCCTGAAAGAAATTTCAAGCGTTGGAACATTCTCTCCGTCTATGTATGGCCTAATGCTAAGGTAACCGGCTCTTATGCTGGGGAGGTGGATTGGCTTTTGGAAAACTATACTAAGAGACTCAAATGGATGGATTCTCAAATAAGAAGCTGGTAATTCATGGAAGCGGAAAGCAGAATCAGCCGCAAAATGAAAATTGGATAAGGGAGAAATAATGTCGTCAAACGAAACAGAATACATTAGAATCAGAGGGGCGAGGGCTCATAATCTCCAAAACGTGGATGTGGACATTCCACGGGGTAAATTTACTGTTATAACGGGACTGAGTGGTTCGGGCAAGTCTTCGCTTGCTTTTGACACCATCTATGCCGAGGGACAGCGTCGCTATCTGAACACCCTCTCGCCTTATGCAAAGCAATTTATCGGAGTACTGGAAAAGCCTCAGGTGGAGAGCATAGAGGGTCTGAGTCCTATCATAGCCATAGACCAGAAGACTACCGCTTCAAATCCCCGTTCCACTGTGGGAACCATTACGGAGATCTCGGATTTTCTGCGTTTGCTTTATGCCAAGGCTTCCACTGCCTATTCTCCCGTCAGTGGGGAAGAGATGGTGAAATTTACGGATTCCCAGATAGTGGATTTGATTCTGGATAAATACCAGGGGAAAAAATGTGTGCTGCTTGCCCCATTGGTCAGAGGCAGAAAGGGCCATTACAGGGAGCTCTTTGATTCCTTGAGAAGAAAGGGATATGCCGAGGCTCGGGTGGACGGACAGATTCTGGACTTGGGAGATTTGGATGCCCTGGACAGATATAAGGCCCATTTTATAGAGTTGGTGGTGGATAAGATGAAACCAGGGAGCGGAGATCTGAGCAGGGTGCGCAGTTCAGTGCACACTGCCCTGGATATGGGTAAGGGTAGCGTCTGTGTCCTGGATGCCCAAAGCGGGGAATTGCAGTATTTCTCCAAACATCTGGTGGACCCTGTTTCGGGAATTTCTCTGAAAGAGCCCGCTCCGCATAGTTTTTCCTTTAATTCTCCTGAAGGCTATTGTCCTCACTGCAAGGGACTTGGCCTTATACAGGACGTGGATATGGATAAGATTATTCCCGACAGGGAATTAAGCATAGCCGACGGGGCGATATTGCCCTTGGGCAAGCTGCGGGGGAATAAGAAGTTTGAGCTTATCAGCGCCATAGCGAACAAATACTCCTTTTCCCTTTACGATCCTGTGGCCGCCTTGCCTGACGAGGTGATTAGTTTGCTGGTGTTTGGCTCTGAAGAGTTTTTCAGGGTAGGCGAAGGGGCTTTCAGTCAACTTTGTACCTGGGATGGAGTAGTGGCTGAGATAGAGGACAAGATAGTCTGTCCTGTATGTGGGGGGAGTCGTCTGAATAAGGAAAGCGAGTGCTTTAAGATAGATGGAAAGACTATTTCCGAAGTCTCGGATATGGAGATATCCGAATTGGAGAAGTGGATAGATTCTCTGCCTTTAAAGTTGAAGGGCAGGGCTGCCGCAGTGGCTTCGGACATACTTAAGGAATTGAGCGAAAGAGTGGGATTTTTGCTGGATGTGGGTTTGGAGTATCTTACTTTAAGTCGCTCCACGGCCTCTCTTTCGGGAGGGGAGAGCCAAAGGATAAGATTGGCCACACAGATAGGATCGAAGCTCGTGAATGTCATTTATATCTTGGATGAGCCATCGATTGGCCTGCATCAAAAGGATAACCGTAAACTCATCGCTTCCTTGAAGAAGCTCAGGGACGAGGGAAACACGGTGATAGTGGTGGAGCACGATGAGGAGACCATAAAGAGCGCGGACTGGATAGTGGACGTAGGTCCTGGGGCCGGTGTGTTGGGTGGAAATATCTGCTATAGCGGGGAAGTGAGGGATTTTCACAGCAGTGTGAATCTGCCTGCGTCTCGGCGGAGCGGAAATGGTAAATTCTTGACTATCAGGGGAGCGCGTGGTAATAATCTAAAGAATATAGATGTCAGTTTCCCTTTGGGCTGTTTTGTGGGAATCAGCGGAGTGTCCGGTTCGGGCAAATCCAGCCTTATAAACGAGACTCTGATGCCTATCCTAAAGTCGAAGTTTTATCATTTGAAACAGAAACCCCTGCCATACGATACTCTGGAGGGGATGGAAAACATAGACAAGGTGATAGAGATAGACCAGAGCCCTATAGGCAGGAGTCCCCGCTCGAATCCCGCCACTTTTACCGGAGTGTGGTCCGATATCCGCGCGCTTTTCGAGCAGACTCCGGATGCGAAGGTCAGGGGTTTTAAGGCCGGTCGCTTTTCCTTTAATGTCGAAGGCGGACGTTGTGAGGAGTGCAAGGGCTCGGGCATTCAGCTCATTGAGATGAATTTTCTGCCTTCGGTGAGTGTGGTTTGTCCATCTTGTGCGGGAAAGAGATATAAGGAAGATACTTTAAGCGTATTATATAAAGGAAAGAGTATCAACGATGTGCTGGAGATGTCCATAGCTGAGGCTCTGGAATTTTTTAAGGCCAATCCCAGGATTTATCCTAAACTGAAGGCTCTTGCTGACGTGGGTTTGTCTTACGTGAAGTTGGGACAGTCCAGCGTAACGCTTTCGGGAGGCGAGTGCCAAAGAATGAAATTGGCATCGGAATTATGTAGGAAAGCGACCGGAAAGACCCTGTACATGCTGGATGAGCCGACTACCGGACTGCATAGCGAAGACGTGAAGGTGCTGCTTTCTGTCTTGAACAAGCTGGTGGAGCAGGGGAATACCGTCCTGGTGATAGAGCATAATATGGATGTGCTGAAGACGGTGGACTATTTGATAGATATGGGGCCTTGCGGGGGTAAGGGAGGCGGAGTGGTGGTCTCCAAGGGAAGTCCTGAGGAAGTGGCGGAGGACCCCAATTCTGTAACTGGAATCTATTTAAAGGAAGTATTGATATGAGACAAAAACTATTGACTTTGATTTGCGTAGGCTTTGCCCTGTGCGCTTGTAAAAATGAAATTCCACGAGCCATTCCTCAGGACCCTGAGATGGAGGCTAAAATCGAGAAAATCCTTTCTCGAATGACTCTTCAGGAGAAAGTGGGGCAGATGACTCAGCTCACTTCCGGAGCCATACTGGAGCCGGGGACACATCACGTTTCAAAAAAAGGTGAGTCAATCCTTAGAAAGTATAAAATCGGCTCCGTTCTGAATACTATGGAGGACGTGGCTGATTCCACCTGGGCATACAGGGAGTTTATCAAGGAGATTCAGGATATCTGCCTGGATGAGATGGGCATCCCTTGTCTGTATGGCCTGGATCAGATTCACGGAGCTTCCTATACTCTGGGAGCTGCCCTTTTCCCTCAGGAGATAGGAGTGGCTTCATCTTTTAACGATGAACTTCCTTTCGTTATGGGCGATATCTGTGCCTATGAGACCAGGGCCTGCAACGTGCCTTGGGTTTTCACTCCTACCCTGGATCTGAGCCGTAATCAGTGCTGGCCTCGTATGTGGGAGAGTTTCGGGGAAGACCCTCTGGTGCAGAGCCGTATGGGTGTACAACTCACTCTCGGTCTTCAGGGAGATAATCCTAACAGGATAGATTCCAAACATGTGGCAGTGAGCTTGAAACACTTCTTCGCTTATGGCGCCGCTATCTCCGGACAGGACAGAACTCCATCTATGGTAAGCCCTCGTGAACTCAAGGAGAAATTCTTCCCTGCCTTCAAGGCTAGCATTGAGGCTGGAGCCCTGACTATTATGGTCAATTCTTCGAACAATGACGGAATTCCTTTCCACACTAATAAGGAACTGCTTACCGGTTGGCTGAAAGAGGGGCTTAACTGGGATGGTATGATAGTTACCGACTGGGCTGACATCCGCAATGTCTATGAGCGTGACCACACCACCGCCACATATAAGGAGGCAGTTGCCGCTTCCATCAATGCCGGTGTGGACATGATAATGGAACCTTACAGCGTAAAGGTATGCGATTATCTGGTAGAGCTGGTAAATGAGAAAAAAGTTCCTCTCAGCAGGGTTGACGACGCCGTGCGCCGCATACTCAGGGTAAAATTCAGACTTGGCCTTTTCGATGATCCGTATTCCGGCACTCTGGAGGACTATCCTGAGTTCGGAAGCGAGCAGCACGTGCAGAGCGCTTACCGTGCAGCTTTGGAAAGCGAAGTGCTTCTCAAAAACGAGAACTCCCTGCTGCCACTTTCTAAGAGCGACAAGATCCTTCTCCTCGGACCTAATGCCAATTCTATGCGTACCCTGGGTGGTGGCTGGAATTATTCCTGGCAGGGAGAAGTGGCTGACAAACAGGAGTTCGCTGCGTGCTATAACACTATTTACGAGGCTCTGGATGCCAAATTTGACTCCGTTACTTATCTGCCTGTGCTCGAGTATGCCCCATACGGCGACTTCCAGACTGAGATAAGGGGGGATTACTCCCAGGCCCTTCGTGCTGCCAGAAAGGCTGACGTGGTAGTGATAGCCATAGGTGAGAACTCCTACTGCGAGACTGTGGGTAACATCAACGACCTGACTCTTTCTTCAAATCAGCTCGAATTGGTGAAGACCCTTGCCCAAAGCGGAAAGCCTGTCGTGCTCATCCTCAACGAGGGCCGTCCTCGTGTCATAAGGGAGATAGAGCCTCTCGCAGGAGCTATCGTAAACGTATTGCTTCCAGGTAATTACGGTGGAGATGCCCTGGCTTCCCTGCTTTGCGGAGAGGAGAATTTCAGCGCCAAGCTCCCTTACACCTATCCTAAGTATGTGAACAGGCTGAACACCTACGATTACAAACTCTGTGAGAATCGTGCCACTATGGGAGGCCTTTATAATTATGATGCTAACATCGAAAGCCAATGGCCTTTCGCCCACGGTCTGAGTTACACCACTTTCGAGTACTCGAATATGAGGGTGGATAAGAGCGAGTTCAGTGCAGGAGACATAATCAAGGTGAGCATAGATGTGACCAACAGCGGAAAAGTAGCTGGAAAGGAAGCAGTGCTTCTCTTCTCTTCAGACCTTTACGCTTCAGTGGCACCTGACGTAAAACGCCTTCGCGACTATACTAAGATATACCTGGAGCCAGGTCAGACTAAGACCGTCAGCTTCGATTTGAAGGCCGATGACCTTTCTTTCGTGGATCATTCCCTGAACTGGGTTCTGGAAGAAGGTGAATTCAGGCTTGCCTGTGGCAGTGAATCAGTTCTGGTCAACTGCATCAAGGGCAGATAGATAATCCTCCTCCGGCTCATTGAAGGGCTGGAGGAAAGGATTGTGGGTTCTTTCCTCGGCTATGTCGCTGCTTGCGGCGTGGCCGGGGAAAATTTCTATATCCCCATCCAGTCCCATCAGCTTATCCATAATGGAGACTATCAGTTTGTCATAATCTCCGCCAGGGAGGTCCGTTCTGCCTATGGTGCCCGCGAAAAGAGTGTCTCCTGTGAACAT